>WBZR01002823.1_pt1 | contig 17081 bp, 15 predicted proteins | sample 5204231 | NCBI WGS metagenome assembly WBZR01 (sample SAMN12412403, study PRJNA552823) | activated sludge metagenome | isolation source: activated sludge from anammox sidestream of wastewater treatment plant... | place: USA: Virginia | collected 2017-08 | reverse complement strand
TGCTTCGAGACGTCGCGCAGCGCAAGTCGGGTTTACCCGACCTGCGTACTTCTAGAGTGCCCGATCCCGGGTAAACCCGGGATCGGGTGCGCGGCTCCTCAGCACGAGGGCGGAACAGCGAACCTGCCGTGATATGCAAGGCGTAGCTGCAATGGATCATGCCGGCCTCACCTTTTCTTCCGGTACATGCCGAGCATGCGTTGCGTCACCAGGAAGCCGCCGAAGATGTTCACCGAAGCGAAGACCAGCGCAATGAAGCCGAGCACGCGCGCCAAGATCGGGCCGGCATCGTTGGCGACAAGCGCAACCCCGACCGCGAGCAGCGCGCCGACCACGATCACCGAGGAGATCGCGTTGGTCACCGACATCAGCGGGGTGTGCAGCGCCGGCGTTACCGACCAGACGACGTAGTAGCCGACGAAGATGGCCAGCACGAAGATCGAGAAGCGGAACACGAACGGATCGATTGCGCCGCCGGTCGCCGTGCCCATCGCGGTCGCGACAATGTCGAGCGGCGCGTCGCTGGCGGCATGGGCTTGTTGGATGAAGGCGCCGGCGATTGAAGTAGCGAGAAGGTTCAGCACGGCTAATCTCCCAAGGCAGAAACTCAGGTCGCAACCGTGCGGCATCGGCAGCCGAACTCCCTCTCCCAATGGGAGAGGGAGCCGACCGCCGTTGCCGCAACAGAATGCCGCCAAACAAGCATCGTTACGCCGCGCTCTTCGGCGCGAAGCTCGGGTGGATCACGGCGCCGTCGCGCGTGAGCGCCGTCGCCTTGACGATCTCATCGTCCCATTTCACCGCCAGCGCCTTTTCCTTCTTGTCCACCAGGATGTCGAGGAAGTTGGCGAGGTTCTTGGCGTAAAGCGCCGAGGCGGACGCCGCGAGCCGGCCCGGCACGTTGAGGTGACCGACGAGCTTCACGCCGTTGACGGACACGACTTCGCCCGGCTTCACGCCCTCGACGTTGCCGCCGCGCTCGACCGCAAGATCGACGATCACCGAGCCCGGCCGCATCGACGCTACCATTTCTTTCGAGATCAGCCGCGGCGCCGGCCGCCCGGGAATGAGCGCGGTGGTGATGACGATGTCCTGCTTCTTGATGTGCTCGGCCACGAGCGCGGCCTGCTTGGCCTGATACTCCTTCGACATTTCCTTGGCGTAGCCGCCGGCGGTCTCGGCCTGCTTGAATTCCTCGTCCTCGACCGCAATGAATTTCGCGCCGAGCGACTGCACCTGCTCCTTCACGGCCGGCCGCACGTCGGTCGCCGTCACGATGGCGCCGAGGCGGCGCGCGGTCGCAATCGCCTGCAGACCGGCGACGCCGACCCCCATCACGAAGACCTTGGCGGCCGGCACCGTGCCGGCGGCCGTCATCATCATCGGCAGCGCGCGGCCGTATTCGGCGCATGCGTCGATCACCGCCCGGTAGCCGGCGAGATTGGCCTGGCTTGAGAGCACGTCCATCGACTGCGCGCGGGTGATGCGCGGCATCAGTTCCATCGCAAACGCAACGATGCCGGCATCCGCCATCGCCTTGAGCGCGGCGTCGTTGCCGTAGGGATCCATGATGGCAAAGACCAGCGCGCCCTTCTTGTAGGCGGAAAGCTCCGCCGCCGTGGGCCGGCGGACCTTGAGCACCACGTCGGCGCCCTTGACGGCGTCCGCCGCAACGGTCGCGCCGGCGGCGACATATTCGGTGTCCGGTATTCCGGATTTCTCGCCGGCTGTCGGCTCGACCACGACGTCGGCGCCGAGCGCCTTCATTTTCTTGACGGTTTCCGGCGTCGCGGCGACGCGGTTCTCCCCCGGATCGGCTTCGCGCGCTACGGCAATGCGCATGCACTCGTCTCCTGATCAGCGGTGATCGGTCCGTTCAGCCGCCGGACGCGAGGGCGAGCGTGAGAAGCGAGATCAGTACCATGACGATGCTGGGCAGTCGCGCCCCGCTCATGAATCCATGCAGTGACACGAGCGTGGCGACGATCAGAATGACGAACGCGTAGAACCAATGGTGCGCGGCGGCGCCAATCGCCAACGCGATGACGATACTCGCAAGGTGGCAGCAGGCGACCAGGGCCAAGTGGACGAAACGGTCGTACATCTCCACGTGCGCCGGCAGGTCGTTGCCCTGCGCGGTCGCGTATTCCACCTGCCCGTGGTCGGCCATTTGGTCCTCCCGTCAGTCCTAAATCCTGTCCCGGCGGCGGGGGCTTAGCGCAATTGCGGAGCAAGGGCAACGCCGGGATGCCGGCGGGATCTTGCTACTTACGAACCAGTGCCCCTATCGTTGAAGGGTGAGCGTTAGGTCGATGATGTGTCGGCGGACTCGGTCGGCTCCCTCTCCCCATTTGGGAAGAGGGTTGGGGTGAGGGGGCTACCGGATTCTCGAGGGACCGTAACCCTTCACCCCACCCCTCTCCCAATGGGAGAGGAAGCGCACCGAGATTGCCGCGCTGTCATCGAGTCACGCGATGCCGTAGCAGCCAACTGTGATTCCACGTGCCTCGGATTATTGCCCTATCCAAGCCTTGTTGATGCGCTCCCAGGTGCCGTCGGCGCGGATGGCGGCGAGCCCCGCATTGAGCCTCGCCAGGAACTCGGCGTTGCGGCCCTTGAGCACCGCCGCGCCAAATGGCAGTTCCAGAAACATTGCGCGCGGCACGGTCAGCTTGCCCGGATAAAGGCGCGCCGCGAGCAGTGCGCCGGTTTGAAAGTTCAGCGCCGCGGCATCGGCCTCTCCGTTGGCCAGACGCGCCAGGCTCGTTTCGTAGTCCTCCGTCACCACGAGTTTCACCTCGGGGGCGGTTTTCTGGATGAATGCCGCAAGCGGGCCGGTGCGCGGCGTCACCACGGTCTTGCCGGCCAGGGCGCGCAGCCCCTCCGGCGTCGGTTCGGGCGCGCGGACATAGAGCGCGCCGCCGGTCATCAACAGTGTGTCGCTGAAGTCGAGCCGTTGCCGGCGCTCGGGCGTGATCGCGGTCGGGATGGCCGCCGTGGCGCGGCCGTCTTGCAACGCCATTTCCATCTGCTCGAGCGGCACCGGCAGAAACTCCACGCCGTAGCCGGCGCGCTCGGCGGCGGCGCGGAAAATGTCGACAACCAGTCCGACCGCCTTGCCGTCCTTCGCCTCGGAAAATGGCGGCAGCAAGCTGTTGTGCGCGATTCGCACCGACTCGGCTGCGACGCTCGAAAGCGGCAGCGAGAGACAGAGCAGCGCCAGTCCGAGCGTCCGTTCGATCATGATTTCCCCCACACCGTTTCCATGGCGACCTTCGCGCCGGAAACGAATGCACGAAGTGTGCCCGGATCAGCTCGCCTGGTCCAGGCCCACCTGCGTGAGCGCGTTGCTCTGCCGCTCGCGTACCTGGGCGATCGAGAAGTCGCCGATTGCTTCGTCGAACAGGCGGTGGAAGTTCAATTCGGCGCCAAGATGCAGGAACACGGCGCCGAGCCCGATGGCGGCGCGGTCCATGAACACGAATTCGCGCGGCACCGTGACCGGGCCCTTCTGCTTGAGCGCCTGATGCACGCGGAAGGCTTCGCGCCGGCCGTACTCGCCGGGCTTTACGCCGTCGGCCAGGGTGCGCACCCGGTCGTCGAGCAGCGGTCCATAAATGAAGCGCGCCCAGATATTGAGAATGTCGATCAGTTCGCGCGACAGCCGCTTGAAGCCCCAGGTCTCGTAGGCGTGCACGACGAGGCCGGGATCGTTCGTGCGCAGCCCGTTGTAGAGGTCGACCACGCCGCCCACGAATTTCGGCGGGAAGATGCGGATGCAGCCGTAGTCGAGCAGGTTGATGCCGGCGGGCCAGCGGCGGCTGCCGCTCCCTTCGGCGAACACGCTGTAATTGCCGAGGTGCGGGTCGCCGTGGATCACGCCGAAGCGGCTGAACGGCAGCCACCAGGCCGTGAACATCGCCTTGCCGATGCGGTTGCGGGTGGCGAGGTCGTCGCCCTTGTGGTCGAGCAGGCGGCGGCCTTCGAGCCAGTCGAGGGTGAGCAGCCGTCCGGTCGACAGTTGCGGCCAAACGCGCGGCACGCGGATCGCGTCGATGCCGTCGAGCATGGTGCGATAGAGCATCACGTGCTTGGCTTCGCGCCGGTAGTCGAGCTCCTCGCGGATACGCGCGCCGATCTCCTTGGCGATCTCGGTGGTGTCGATCACCGGATCCATGCGGCGGTGGATGGCGAAGATGAGCTTGAGCTGCTTCAGATCGGCTTCGACCGCCGACTGCATGTCGGGGTATTGCAGCTTGCAGGCAAGCTCGTCGCCGTCATGCGAGCGCGCGCGGTGCACCTGGCCGAGCGAGGCGGCCGCGGCGGGATGATGCTCGAAGCTTGCGAATTTCTCCTGCCAGTGCGGCCCGAGCTCGGCCGCCATGCGCCGCTTGACGAAGGCCCAGCCCATGGGCGGCGCCTGGCTTTGCAGCTTCATCAATTCGGCGGCGTATTCCGACGGCAGCGCATCCGGGATGGTGGCCATGAGCTGCGCCACCTTCATGATCGGACCCTTGAGGCCGCCGAGGGCGGCGGCCAGCTCCATCGCGCTCTTGCCGCGATCGAGGTTGAAGCCGAAGAGGCGCGAGCCCGCGATGCGCGCCGCCACGCCGCCCACATTGGCGCCGACGCGCGCATAGCGCGCCGCGCGGGCGGAGAACCGGTTCTTCTCACGGTCGGTCATGGGACCAATCTATATTCCATCGCACGGTCGGTTAGGGCTGAATACCAGGGGCATTCAGTGGCCCTACATGCCCGGCAATCCAACGCGCCAGCACATCTTCTCCGATTTCTCCAGCGGCAAGCGCCAACACGATCGCGCTTGCCGCCTCTTGCGGTGCGATAAGGGCGAGCCTGTTTAAGTTGAGAAATACGATCATCGACGCTAACGCCGTCCGTTTGTTTCCATCGACGAACGGATGGTTGCGGGCAATGCCGAACCCATAGGCAGCGGCGAGCGCAGCAAGATCGGTTTCGCCATACGCGAATCTATTCTGAGGTCTGGCTAATGCCGACTCGAGAAGTCCCAGGTCGCGAATGCCGTCTGGGCCACCAAACAGCGCCAACTGCTCTGCGTGGAAATCAATCACGATGTCGAGATCGAGCCATTCCGGCTCGGTCATTTCGCAAGCGCCTTATAGGCGTCGACATATTCCCGGAATGAGCGTCGCGCGAATTCCATCGCCTTTGCGTGCTTCGGGTTATATGGGCTTAACTTGATGCCGCGCTCGGTTTGCTCCACGACGTAAAGCTTGTCGCCTTCCTTGAGCTTGAGCCGCGCGAGCAATTCCTTCGGCAGGATGAGTCCAACCGAGTTGCCGATTTTTTTGATTTGCAGCAGGCAGCCCTCGGTTTCAACATTGCGGATCGTTTCATTCATGATCTACGGCCCATTATGATCTACAGCCCGCGTTATACAAAATGTATAACATGATAAATGGTCCCAGCTCAACACCGGATTTCGTCTGAGAAATTAAAGCCAATACAGGTGCTTACCCCATCGCCTCCAACTCTCCGATCATCCGCTCGATCACGCCCAGCCCACCCTGCCAGAATTTGGGGTCGCGGGCGTCGAGCCCAAAAGGCGCTAGCAGCTCGGAGTGGTGCTTGGTGCCGCCCGCCGACAGCATCGCGAGATAGCGTTCGGCGAACCCCTCCGAGGCGTGCTCGTAGACCGCATAGAGCGAGTTCACGAGACAATCGCCGAACGCATAGGCATAGACATAGAACGGCGAGTGCACGAAGTGCGGGATGTAGGCCCAGAACGTCTCATAGCCGGGCTTGAGTTCGATCGCGGGGCCGAGGCTCTCGCCCTGCACGCCCATCCACAATTCGCAGATCTTGTCGGCGGTGAGCTCGCCGCTCCGCCGCTCCGTGTGCAGCTTGCGCTCGAACGTGTAGAACGCGATCTGCCGCACCACCGTGTTGATCATGTCCTCGACCTTGGCGGCGAGCATCGCCTTGCGCTGCTTCGGCTCGACATTGGCGAGGAGCCGGCGGAAGGTCAGCATCTCGCCGAACACGCTCGCGGTCTCGGCGAGCGTCAGCGGCGTCGGCGCCATCAGCGCGCCGTTCGGTGCGGCGAGCACTTGGTGCACGCCGTGGCCGAGCTCATGCGCAAGCGTCATCACGTCGCGCGGCTTGCCCTGGTAGTTGAGCAGCACGTAGGGGTGCGCGGACGGCACCGTCGGATGCGCGAAGGCGCCCGGCGCCTTGCCGGGTCGCACCGGCGCATCGATCCAGCGCCGTTCGAAGAAGCGCTCGGCGATTCCCGCCATCGCGGGCGAGAACGCCCCGTAGGCGGTGAGCACCGTTGCGCGCGCCTCGCTCCAGTCGATGGTGCGGGTCTCGACCTTGGGCAGCGGCGCGTTGCGGTCCCAGTGCGGCAGCCGTTTTTTACCGAACCATTTCGCTTTCAGCGCGTAGTAGCGATGCGAAAGCTTCGGATAGGCCTCGCGCACCGCCTGCACCAGCGCGTCCACCACCTCCGGCTCGACCCGGTTGGCGAGATGGCGGGACGCCGCGACATCGTTGAAGCCGCGCCAGCGGTCGGAAATCTCCTTGTCTTTGGCCAGCGTGTTGGCGATCAGCGCGAACGTGCGCAGGTGCTCCTTGAAGGTCTTGGCGAGCGCTTCGGCCGCCGCCTTGCGGGTGTCGGCCTTCGCGTCCTGCAGCAGGCTGAGCGTCGGCTCGATCGCGAGCGGCTTGCCTTTCACCTTGAAGCGCAGGCTCGCGATGGTCTCGTCGAACAGCCGGTTCCAGGCCGAATAGGTGGTTACCGACTTTTCGTGAAACAGTTGTTCGATACGGTCTTCGAGCTGATAGGGTTTCTCCTTGCGGATGTCCTCGAGCCACGGCCGGTAATGCCCGAGCGCCGGATCGGCCATGGCGGCCTCGAGCTTGGCGTCGTCGAGCCGATTCAATTCAAGCTGGAAAAACAGCAGATGCAGCGAGGCCGCGGTGATCCGCTCCTGCACGTCGCCGTAGAATTTCGCGCGCGCCGGATCGACCGTATTGCCGGCATGCACGAGGCCGGCGAACGAGCCGATGCGCCCGAACAGATCGTCAAGCGCCTCGTAGCGCTTCACGGCTTCCGCGAGCGTGCGCCCGGCATCCGGCCCGTCCGCGACGGCGGCGAGCTTGCCCTTGTAGGCCTGCTCGAACGCGATCGCTTCGGCGTCGCCGCGGTCGAGATCGGCCTTCACCCGCGGATCGTCGATTCCGGCATAGAGATCGGCGAGATTCCATTCCGGCAGTTGGCCGAGGCCCTTGGCGGCGGGCTTTGCGGCTGACTTTGCGGCTGACTTGGCGGCTGACTTGGCGGTCGGTCTGGCGGCGGGTCCGGTGGGTTTCTTGGCGGCGGCGCGTCTGGCTGATGCGGGCATGATGTCCGGGGGAAGTAGTGAACGAACGATTACAAGTATGGGCATTGCCTGGGGCATGGCCAAGGCCGAAATCGCTCCAGAGTGCGGTATCAGGCGAACGCGGCGAGCTGCGGCGCAAAGTGCATGAGCAGGTCTTCGCCCTCCGCCAGCAACGGCTCGACCTTTTCCTCGAAGGCGTGCCGCAACATGCCCCAAGTCAACACGAATGACGCCAGGAGGCTTGTCTTCCTTTGCTTGAGAAAGGTCTTGGCCTGCCGGGCGAGCAGTTCGAAGTCAGCGTGCTCGAACAGCACGCAGCCGGTACCGTCCTCCAACACGTAAAGCCGCCCCAGACGCGAGACGCACAACAGGCACTCGTTCTCGGGCGGCGGCCCAAGCAGGTAGAATTGCGGATCGCCGATCTCGGTCACGCCGGCTTCCCAGTCGTCGACCTGGCCGTCAGCGAACTCGGCGGCGAAACTCCTGACGATCCGATTGAGCTCGCTGGCGCACCAGCCTCCGCTCGCTGGCTTCTCCTTCGGCACAAATGCGATCACCGTCATTCCGTCACCTCGAACAGCAGCCGGTGGAGTTCCGGGTCGTAGAACGACAACAGCCGCCGGGCGAACACGCGCGGTTCGATGCCGAGTGCGCAGCCCCATGCTTCCATGCTGTCGGTCGGTACCCGTCCAAAGCCGTTCTCCACCTGCGATACGAATGTGTAGTACTTTAGTCCTAGACGCTCGGCGAGCTGAATCTGCGACAGCCCCGCCGCGGCGCGCCGTTCCTTGAGCCAGTCCCCGGCGAGCTTGCGCTGCTGCTTCGCCTCGGGAGCAGCTTTGGCATAACGCGTTGGCGGGCTCATGGGATGAGACCTCTTGACTTTTTCATAGTTTCAGATATACTAAACTATCAAGATATAGACTTTTATAGCTCAAATACAGATTAGCACATTTCAGAACAGCGAACGACGACTTTTTTTGACGTTGGAGCCGCAGGATCAGGAGGAGCCCATGAACCTCATAACCGGGACCCTGGCACGCGCCCCAGGCCCTACTCTGGCACCGCAGCTGGCGCTGGCGGTCGCCGGTCTCGGCGCAGTTGTAGCGCTCGCTTTGCTGCAGCCGGCGCTCCCGGCGGGCGCCTTACTGCCCGCGACGGCAACCGGGCTCTTCACCTTGGCGGCAATTGCGGCCGCGCTGGCCTGGATTGAAGGGGGCAACGGCGCCGCCCGCCACCTGACTTGCCGCGACATCGCCGGCCTCTTCACCTTCGCGGGCATCTGCGTCGCCGCCGCCATCGACCCCGACGAACTGGTGCGGCTGCTGGCTTCCCGCAGCGGCGGTGAATAAGTGCAACCGCGCACCGGCGAAATTTCGGATGTAACGGCGGAAAAGCGGGGAACGCGTGGAGCTCTATCAGCAACTCGTTGCGCTCGTTCAGATCATTGTCATCGATTTCGTGCTGGCCGGTGATAACGCGATCGTCGTCGGCATGGCGGCGTCGCGCGTGGAGCCAAAGCTGCGTACGCGGGTCATCCTGTGGGGCGTGGCCGGCGCCGTGGTGCTGCGCATCATGTTCGCGGCCGTCGCCACCCAGCTCCTGATGATCGTCGGGCTGACGCTCGCGGGCGGCATCTTGCTCCTGTGGGTTTGCTGGAAGATGTATCGCGAAATCACGGTCGAGGTGGCGCAGCCGGTCTTTGCCGGCAACGTGCCGGGCGATGGACCGGTGAGGACCATGACGTTCGGCGCCGCCATCGTTCAGATCATCATCGCCGACGTCTCCATGTCGCTCGACAACGTGCTCGCGGTCGCGGGTGCCGCCAAAGGCGAGATCTGGGTGCTGGCCGTGGGCCTCACGGTGGCGGTTGGCTTCATGGCCTTGCTCTCAGCCTACATCGCAAAGCTGCTCGCAAGACATCATTGGATCACGTGGATCGGGCTTGCCATTGTGCTCTATGTGGCGCTTGAGATGATCTGGACCGGCAGCTTCCAGATCGGCTGCGAATTTGTCCCGCGGCGCGTATGCGACGCCGGTGCGATCTCGACCTTCCGTGCGCTGCTGTCGTAATGGCCCGCGCCGCGTGGAGCTCAGATCGGCCGCTGCCCGGCGGCGCTGACACGCGTCTTGGCCGGCGCTTCGCGCTCCTTCTGTGCGTTGATCTCGTGGCTGCGCTTGACCACCCTCTGGATCGCACATTCGATTTCGGCATTTGATTTGCTTTGCCGAGAACGCAGGCGGCGACGGCGAGGCCGGCGTATTGCACGACGTCATGGTGCTTCGGGTCGGTGCGTGGCGCCTTCCGGCCTGTGCATAAAGTCGTTACCATGCCACGTGTCGGTTCATCCGACGGGCACCACGATGACGGGAGATTGGCATGGCCGACGACAAGAGAAAGCGCGGCGGTTCAGATCGTTCGCTGATTGCGGTAAACGAAGCGTACGAAGTTCGTTACTGGTCGAAGAAGTTCAAGGTGACGCCGGCGAAGCTCAAATACGCCGTAAAGAAAGTCGGCCATTCCGCGAAGAAGGTCGAAGCCTACATCAAGCTGCAGAAGCACAAGGCGAGCGACCGCATGCTCATCGCAACAAGCGAGCCTTACGAGCTCCGCTACTGGTCGAAGAAGTTCAAGGTCACGCCTGCCAGGCTCAAGGCCGCTGTCAAGGTCGCCGGCCATTCGTCCAAGAAGGTGGCCGCTTACTTGGCTGCGGCGAAGAAGACCAAACGGAAGACGAAACGAAAGTCCACGCGCAAGGCGAAGGCGCAAGCGACCGCCGCCTCAGTCGCCGCTTGAGCCCGTAGCTTGTACCCGTAGCCCGGATGGAGCGCAGCGAAATCCGAGAACGGCCGCTCGGCATGTCCCGCATTGCGCCATAGCGCGTCGAAGACGCGCTTACGGCTCCATGCGGGCTACGCCGACATTAAACTTTATTCATTCGACTGGCGGCGCTGGATTTTGCCGCCTTTGCCGCCCAACCTGTAGCCCGGATGGAGCGCAGCGAAATCCGGGATCAGTCTCTCGAAACGTCCCGCATTCCGCTTCCGCTCCATGCGGGCTATTGTAGCAATGTCTCTTTAGCGAACGGGCTTGCGCATGAGCACGGATATCGCCAGCGAGAACAGTGAAACGCCGTCCAAAGCCAAAATCTTCATCTCCTATTCGCGCAAGGACCTGTCGTTCGCCGACCGCCTGGAAGCGGCGCTGAAGGCGCGCGGCTTCGAGCCGCTGATCGACCGCAGCGACATCTACGCCTTCGAGGAATGGTGGAAGCGCATCGAGGCGCTGATCGCGGGCGCCGACACCATTGTGTTCGTGCTGAGCCCGGACTCGGTTGCCTCCAGCGTGGCGCTGAAAGAGGTCGCGTTCGCGGCGTCCTTGAACAAGCGCTTCGCTCCCATCGTCTGCCGCCCGGTCGACGACACGGCGGTGCCCGAGGCGCTGGCGAAGCTGAACTTCATCGTTTTCAACGACAACGCGCGCTTCGACGCGAGCGCCGACCGCCTTGCCGAAGCGCTCGACACCGACATTTCCTGGATCAGGCAGCACACCGCGTTCGGTGAGCAGGCGCGGCGTTGGGCCTTGGCGAAGGCGCCGAACGGAATGCTCTTGCGCTCGCCGGTGCTGGAGGAGGCCGAGCAGTGGATTGCCTCGCGTCCGCGCGGCGCGCCCGCGCCCACCGAGGAGACGCAGACCTTCATCCGGCAGAGCCGGCGGGGCGCCACGCGGCGGCGCAACGTGCTCACCGGCAGCCTCGCCGCCGGATTGGTGCTGGCGCTTGCTCTAGCCGGCCTTGCCTACTGGCAACGCGGTGTAGCGGTCGAGCAGCGGGCCATTGCGCAGCAGAACGAGGCGCAGGCGAAGGAGCAGCGCGACATCGCCACACGCAATTTCAAGCTGGCGCAGAGGACGGCCGACAGCCTTGTCATCGATATCGCGCGCGGTCTGCGCAATGTTCTAGGCATGCCCGCCAACAGCGTGCGAAAGATTCTGGAGACCGCGCGGGCGACATTCGAGCAGCTTGCCGGCTCGGCGCCGGACGACATCGTCCTGCAACGCAGCCGTTCCGTAATGCTCGACGAATTTGGAGATACTTACCTCGCGTTGGGCGACCTGGAACAGGCGCTGAAGGCCTACCGCGACAGCCTTGGCATTACCGAGCGGCTCGTCGCCGCCGATCCGGACAGCCACGAATACCAACGCGATCTGTCGATCTCCTACGATAAAGTCGGCAACGTCTTGGTGGCGCAGGGAAAGCTTGACGAGGCGCTCAAGGCCTATCGCGACGGCCTCGCCATCGCGCAGCGGCTTGCCGCCGCCGACCCCAGCAACACGCAGTGGCAGCGCGATCTTTTGGCCTCCTACCACAAGATCGGCAACGTGCTGGTGGCGCAGGGTCAGCTCGATGCGGCGCTCAAACCCTACCGTGAGGGCCTCGCCATCGCGCAGCGGCTCGCGGCGACCAACCGCGACAACACGCAGTGGCAGTTCGATCTGTCGGTTTCCTACGACAAGATCGGCGATGTGCTCAAGGCGCAAGGCAAGCTTGAGGAGGCGCTCAAGGCCTACCGCGAGGCCCTCGCCATCATGCAGCATCTTGCCGCCACAGACGTCGGCAATAGCGAGTGGCAGGACAGCCTGTCGGTTGCCTATCAGAAGGTTGGCGACGCGCTGGTGGCGCAGGGCAAACTTGACGAGGCGCTCAAGGCCTACCGTGCGGGGCTTGCCATCGCCGAGCGGCTCGCCGCCGTGGACCGCGGCAACACGCAATGGCAACGCGATCTGTCAGTCTCCTACGACAGAATCGGCAATGCGCTGGCGGCGCAAGGCAAGCTCGAGGAGGCGCTCAAGGCCTACCGCGACAGCCTCGCCATCCGCGAGCGGCTTGTCGCCGCCGACCGCAGCAACACCGAGTGGCAGCGCGATCTGTACGTCTCGTACGCCAAAGTTGGCGGTATGCTGGCCGCGCAGGGCAGGTTGGATGATGCCCTCAACGCCTATCGCAACGGCCTCGCGATCGCCGAACGGCTCGCCGCAGCCGACCGCAGCAACACGCGCTGGCAGCGCGATCTGTTCGTTTCCTATGAGAAGGTTGGCGATGCCCTGGTGGCGCAGGGCAAACTCGATGAGGCGCTCAAGGCTTACCGTGACGGTCTCGCAATCGCCGAACGGCTTGCCGCCATCGATCGCAGCAACACCGATTGGCAGCACGATTTGTCGGTGTCCTACGAGAAGGTCGGCGACGTACTGATGGATCAGGGCCAGTTCGACGAGGCGTTCAAGGTCTACCGGAACAGCCTCGCCATCCGCGAGCGGCTCGCCGCCGCCGACCGCAGCAACACGCAGTGGCAGCGCGATCTGTCGGTCTCCGATAACAAGGTCGGTGACGTGCTGATCCGACAAGGCAAGCTTGCGGAGGCGCTCAAGGCGTACCGCGACGGTTTCGCCATCGCCGAGCGGCTCGCCGCCGCCGACCGCAGCAATACGCAGTGGCAGCGCGATCTTTTTATCAGCCACTTCAAGCTGGCCCTGGTCTACGAACTGCAATCCCGCATTGCGGATGCGTTGGCCGAACTGACCAAGGGGCGAGCCATCATGGCTGCGCTGGTCGCCATCGCTCCCAGCAACGCGCAATGGAAGAATGACTTGGAGTGGTGCGAGCGTCAAATCGCGCGGCTGCAGGCCCAACCGCGTCAGGCGGGAGCGAATTGACGCGATCGGTCGCGTAGCCCAGCCATGAGCGAATCGAATGGCGGAACGTCGGTGGCGGAATCCGCGACGGAACGCACTGGCGAGCGCGGCGAATTCGCCGCGGAATCGCAAACGGAAAACCGGGCGAATCTCTGGGAGCGTCGCCATATTCGCCCAAAGCCCGGCGTCACAGTTCGGACATCGTAACGCCCCGTTAAGCAAACTCATTCACAGTGCCCCAATTCGGCACAGGGCGGCGTTCGCTCCTCGACGGGCGCCGCTGGTCCCGAGGGTCACGCGTTTCGAGTGCGTTTGCGTTTGTAAAGGTTGCGTCATGAGTGAGCGTATTCTGATTGTCGACGACGATCCCGTCGCCCGCCGCCTCCTCGACAACATGGTGCGTAAGTCCGGCTACGAGCCGGTGATCGTCGACGGCGGCGACGCGGCGGCTGCGCTGCTCACCGGGTCGGAGGCGTCGACCATCGACGCCGTCATCCTCGATCTCGTGATGCCCGATCTCGACGGCCTTGGCGTGCTTGCCAAGATGCGCGAGGCCGGCGTGAGCATTCCCGTCATCGTGCAGACCGCGCACGGCGGCATCGACAATGTCGTCAACGCAATGCGCGCGGGCGCCGCCGACTTCGTGGTCAAGCCGGTCGGCGCCGAGCGGCTGCAGGTGTCGCTGCGCAACGCGCTGGCGACCCGCGCGCTCGAAAGCGAGCTCAACCGCATCAAGCGCAGCCGCTCGGGCACGCTCACCTTCAAGGACATCATCACCCGCAGCGCGCGCATGCAGGCCGTGCTGCGCATGGCCGAAAAAGCCGCCGCCTCAAACATCCCGGTGCTGATCGAAGGGCAATCGGGCGTGGGCAAGGAACTGATCGCGCGCGCTATTCATGGCGCAGGCGAGCGCCGCGCAAAGCCGTTCGTGGCGGTCAATTGCGGGGCGATCCCGGATACTCTCGTGGAGTCAATTTTATTCGGCCACGAGAAGGGCGCGTTTACCGGCGCGACCGAGCGGCACACCGGCAAGTTCGTGGAAGCCACTGGCGGCACACTATTTTTGGACGAGGTCGGGGAACTGCCCCTGGCCGCGCAGGTCAAGCTCCTGCGCGCCATCCAGGAGGGCGAGGTCGAGCCGGTCGGCGGCAAGAAGCCGCTCAAGGTCGACGTGCGCATCATCTCGGCGACCAACCGCGATCTGATCGCGGACGTGAAGTCGGGCCGCTTTCGTGAGGATTTGTTCTATCGGCTGCATGTCTACCCGATCGGCGTGCCGCCGCTGAGCGAACGGCCGGAGGATATCCCGGAGCTGGCGCGGCATTTCCTCGCGCGCTTTGCGGCCGAGGAGGGCAAGCGCGCGCCGCGCATCAGCGCGGAAGCGGCGGCGTTGCTCAATGCGTATCGCTGGCCGGGTAATGTGCGGCAGTTGGAGAATGCGGCGTTCCGCGCGGTCGTGCTGGCGGAGGGCGACGAGGTCGACGTCGGCGAATTTCCGCAGATTGCCGCGCATTTGGCTGGGCACGCCGCCGCGAGCGTGGCGCCGGACCTCCCCACGCATGCCGAGACCGCATCCCCGCCGCTCGCTGCGAGCGAACTGGCGCCGGTCGAAAAGGTTGCCATTGCGCCGGCCGCCGCGCCTGCGCCGTACGCCAGCCTCAGCTTGCTCGATCCCGCGGGCGAGGTCCGTTCGCTCGACGAGATCGAGGCCGAGACCATTCGATTCGCGATTGCGCACTATCGCGGCCAGATGTCCGAGGTGGCGCGCCGGCTACGCATCGGGCGCTCGACGCTCTACCGCAAACTCGACCTGCTGGGTCTCGACAGCGGCGGAGAAGCTACGTTGCAATCGAGTAACACCGCCTGAAAAACGGCCGAAATGGTCAGTAACGACATTGTATGCCGGTAACATAGCGCCAAAAACGGCCCCATTCGGCCGTGAAAGTCGCCATCATCTGTTGCTCCACTGGGAAACTTGATGTCACGTCAACAGTGGACTGATGGCATCTGATCAATGCCAGGGGCCTCTGCGAGGCCCGCGAAAAGTTCGGGGGGAGTACGCTTCATGAGGGGCTTCCAATACGACCGCATCCTGGCCGGCACGGCCCTGGCGTTGATCCTCGCCGCCCCGACAATTCCGGCGTACGCCCAGGACGCCAAGATCACCGGCAATGTGAAGGCATATGCGGCGGTGTCCGTTCCCAGCCCGAAGCCGGCGACAGTCGAAGGGTTGAGGCCTTCGACCGAAGATTCCACCGGTGCGGCTACGCCCGCGCAAGCACCTGTGCCCGCCGCGCCTGCGCCGACACCGGCTACGCCCGCGGCCGCCACTCCGGTGAAGCAGCCCGCAGTGCCGATGCCGCCGGCCGTCGCTCCGGCGGCACCGGCCGAATCGACGGCTGCGGCACCGCCTGCCGTCGCGCCGGACCCACTTGCATCGCTCGATCCCGCCGACCGGCCGATTGCGGAAAAGATTCGCGAACACTTGGCCGGCAAAGGCGACCGCCTGTTTGCGACCAGGAAGGAGCGCGCCGCCGTCGAGGCGTTCTATCAGAACCGCAATCTTGCGCCGATCTGGTTCGCCAAGGGTGTCGAGAGCCCGCGCACGAACGCGGTGATCGCTCGCCTGAAAGCCGCCGATACCGATGGCCTCGACGCCGGCGATTACCGGACGCCCAATTTCGCCGGCCTCTCCAATCCGGAAGCGCAGGCCGAAGCCGAACTCAAGCTCACCCAGGTCGTGCTGACCTATGCGCGGCACGTGCAGGCGGGGCGCTTCCCGTACACGCGCGTCAGCCATAATATCGAGCTGCCGCAGCAGCCGCCGGATGCGGCCGACGTGCTGACCAAGATCACCGATGCGAAGGACGCCGCCAAGGCGCTCGACGAATTCAGCCCGCCGCATGAGGCGTATCAGAAGCTCAAGCGGGCACTCGCCGAGATGCGCGGCAAGGCCCACGGCGGCAAGAAGGAAATCGCCGACGGGCCGGTGCTCAAGCTCGTCAACAAGAACCCGATGGAAGACGCGCGCGTTCCGATGCTGCGGGAGCGGCTCGGGATTGCGGCCGACGCCGCCGACCATCGCTATGACGCCAAGCTCGCCGAGGCGGTGAAGAAATTCCAGAAGGCGAACGAGCTGCCGGCGACCGGCAACCTCGACAGCCGCACCGTTCGGGAGCTCAACGGCCCGGCGAAGAGCCAGCAGATCGACATCATCCTCGCCAACATGGAGCGCTGGCGCTGGTATCCGCGCGATCTGGGCAAGGCCTATTCGATGGTCAATCAGCCTGACTTCACGCTCAAGGTGGTGAAGGACGGCGCGACACTCTGGACAACGCGTGTGGTGATCGGCAAGCCCACGATGCAGACGCCGCTCCTCACCGAGACGATGAAGTACATCACCGTCAATCCGACCTGGAACGTGCCGCCGTCGATCGTGCAGAACGAGTACCTGCCGGCGCTGGCGCAGGATCCGACGGTGCTGGCGCGCATGGGTCTCAGGGTGAGCTACAACCGCGACGGCAGCGTGCACATCTCTCAGCCGCCGGGCGAGGCCAATGCGCTCGGGCGCCTGCGTTTCAACTTCCCCAACCGCTTCCTGGTCTACCAGCACGACACGCCGGAGAAGTACATGTTCGCGCATGACGTGCGCGCCTACAGCCATGGCTGCATGCGCGTGCAGGACCCGGCGCAGTACGCCGAAGTCATGCTGGGTCTTGGCAAGCCTGAGGATGGGTACACCGCCGAGCGCATCAAGCGGATGTTCGGCACCGCCGAGACCGACCTGCACTTCACGACGCCGATCCCGGTCCACCTGACTTACCAGAGCGCATTCGTGGACGACGACGGCAAGCTGCAGTTCCGCCGCGACGTCTACAGCCTCGACAGCCGCACCATCGCGGCGCTTAAGAGCGAGCGCGCGGTCGTCGAGCCGAAAGAGGATCGGGCGAAGGAAATGGTGTCGAGCAGTTCCTCCGGGCGGCGCGGGCAGTCGCGGGTCGGTTCGTTCATCGATCAACTGTTCG
>WBZR01002821.1_pt1 | contig 17089 bp, 18 predicted proteins | sample 5204231 | NCBI WGS metagenome assembly WBZR01 (sample SAMN12412403, study PRJNA552823) | activated sludge metagenome | isolation source: activated sludge from anammox sidestream of wastewater treatment plant... | place: USA: Virginia | collected 2017-08 | reverse complement strand
TCGTGCAGAAGTTCCTGAATGAAGCTGGCCCTGGACTTCATCACATAACTGTTGAAGTCCACGACATCAATGAGGCTGCCGAAGAACTCCAGCGCCAGGGCATCACCCCCTTCGGCGGTATCGCCGATGATGGCCAATGGCTGCTCACCTACATCCACCCGAAGGATAGCGGCGGCATCCTCTGGCAGCTTTTCGTGCCGAAGAAGGCGCCGCCACCGATCGACCGCACCATCAAGCCAGGGATCCTCAACCTCCGCCGCGTTGACCACGTTTCCATGGCATGCAAGGACATCGAGAAGCAGATCGCCTGGCAGGAACGCATCTTCGGCATGAAAGTTGAGGGCCGCTGGACGGACGAATACTCGGGCTACCACGGTGCCGTCATGACCATCCCCGGCAGCCTCCTCAAGTTCGAGATGATGGAACCGACCCGCCCCGATAGTTTCGTCCAGAAGTTCATCGATACCCGGCGGCCCGGCATGCATCACATCTGCTGCGAGGTCCCTTCAGTCGAGGCTGCAGCTGCCACCCTCCGTGCTGAAGGAATCGACCCGTTCGGCGGCATCATCGAAAGCGACTGGAAGAAGCACACATTCCTCCACCCGCGCGACAGTGGAGGCGTCCTCTTCCAGCTCTTCGAAGAGCCTGCAGCCGCGCCCAAATGAATCCGGAGCCTGTGGCCGCCGGCCATGGTGAAGACGGCTATCTCACCGTTCATGGGCTGCGCCAGCACTACATTCGCTGGGGCAGCCCCGGCCGCGACCCCGTGGTCTTCCTCCATGGCCTCATGAACAACGCCCGCTACTGGGAGCATGTTGCCGGCAGTTTCATTGATCGCTACGCCGTCTATGCCCCGGACCTCCGGGGCCACGGCGAGAGTGAGCATGCACCGGGCAGCTACCTCGTCTGGGCGTTCGCAATGGACCTCCGTGGCTTCGTGGAAGCGATGGACTTTGAAGCCTTCGACCTCGTCGCCCACAGCATCGGAAGTCGCATCGCCATGAGCTATGCTCGCGACCACGCTCATCGGATCAAGCACCTCGTGCTTGCCGATATGGGCCCCCAGATGGCCGACTCGGGTGCCCGCGGTATCCGGAAGAACACCGGTGAAGCGGGCAGGCAGCCGGGGTTTCCCACCGAGCGGGAAGCCCTCGAGCATTACGCCGCCATGTATCCCGGCGCCTCACGCGAGTTTCTCGATCGCCAGGTGGCCGCGGGCCTCGTCCTTGATGAGGCGAGTGGCAACCTCGTCTTCCGCTTCGATCCCGCAATTCATCAGGCGACTGGCCGTGGCGCCATCGCGGAGATCCCCTATCTCTGGGAAAGCCTCGAGCACATCACCTGTCCCACGCTCGTCGTTCGTGCCGAGAAGTCGAAGGTCCTTTCGCCGGAGATCGCGCGGCAGATGGTCGAACGCCTGCCGAATGCGCGCTACGTCGAAATCGCTTCTGCAGGCCACCAGATCCCGCTTCACCAGCCCGCCGAGTTCGCACGCGTCGTCGGTGAGTTCCTGGCCGAATAGCGGGCTCCATAGACCGGTGCATCCGTCGCCGAAGCTTGCCGCCGGTATCCCCGGCCGCGCGCGACACTGCCCCGGTTCATCCCCCGAATCGGGAATCGGGTAACGGTGGCGCGAACTGACGAATCTCCTCGTACACGCGCCACATCTCCGTGTCGCGATCGAGCGGCATCCGTGGCTCCTGGATACGCACCCCCGGGAATGCCGCCACGATGTCGGGATGGTCGTCGACCACGAAGTCTGGCTTGAACGGCACCCCCAACTCCGCGAGCCGGGAGTGATGGTCATAGAGCGGCTTCCAGAAGCAGTCGATAACGTGCTCGTGAAGCTCGAATCGCCGCACCACTTCCCAGCGCGGCCCATAACCACTCCAGAGGTACAGGTCGTGCCCGTCCTCGCGCAGCCGTCCGAACACCTCGTGCACTCCTGGCCGGAGCCGCACATCCCAGGTGATCAGCGTGTCGTCTACATCAAAAAAGATCCGCATGAGTGGAATCTACGAGCAGTGCCGGGCGCTGTCCACGGCACCGCCCATTGTTGCGATTCCGTTGCGTGTGCCGCAATCGGTATGCGGTGTGTGTATTCTTCTCAGCAGTCCAGCAACCCCGGGAACCACGGAGGGACAAAGTGGTACAGCAATCGGGTAGAGTCCTGGCCCCAACGGCCACACGAACCTCCGATTCAGCTCGCAAGGCTCCTCCTGAACCGCTCGTCACGCCCGTCATCGGTGAGGTGAACGGTCTTCTCCAACTCCAGCGTTCCATCGGTAACCGGGCTGTGCAGCGCCGCCTTGCTGCCGGCCAGCCGGCACTCCGTGTCCAGCGCCACCCTGGCCCCACGATACTGAACCCTGCCGGCAAGGGCCGCTTCTCCAAGCTCTTCGGCGGCAAGAAGTCACGCAGGACCGATGCTCAGAAGAAGATGAGCCAGATCCGCGCGATCCTGGGGAAGAGCGCCGCGGGGAAGGCCGCCCTCCAGGTTCTCGATACCTACAAGGTTCCCGTCGACCTGGAACACCCGGGGCCCGGATCCGTTTACCAGGGCCCTGCTCCGGGTAAAATCCTCATTGAGAAGACGGAGGATGCCGAGGACGCGGCATTCACCCTGGCTCACGAAGCTAACCACGCCAGGGCCTCAAACGAGGGGAAAACAGCCGATGTCTCAGCGCTCAAGCGCGCCGATTACGTCAAGACAATGATCAACGAAGAGACCGACTCTACCGTCTTCTCCATCCAGGCGAAGCTCGGGATGAGTAGCAAGGAACAGAAGAAGGTTACCGCTACCCCCGTCATGGAGGCCCGCTACAAGACCGCCTACGATAACGCCTACAAAGCCGCCAGGGATGCGAAGAAGAAGGACAAGGAAGTCCGGGCTGACGCTGAAAAAGCCGGCTGGAAGAGCATCAACGACGCCTTCTATGATGGCTCACTCGTCACCTCCAACACCCATGAGACCTACGCTGCCTACTACGGGAGCTACTGGGACTCCGTGAATAACCCACCGACTGCGGCGATCTGATATGGCCATCACCCGCGAGGGCATCATCGAATCCCTGGCACCGCTGCGGCCCGATCTCGCCGAACTTATTCCCGACCGGAAACTCACCCGTATCGAGCCGGTGCCCTGCCGGGCCTTTGACCACCGCTACACGATCCTTGCGATCACCCATCTCACGCCCTACAAGCCCATCCTCCACTATGTCGGCTACGCAGAGGGTGCTCCGGCATTCATCCTCACTGAGGATCCCGAGGCGTTCATCGCCATGTCCGGTGCTGACGGTGTTCATATCGCCTCAGCCGGTGCCGCCACCGAGTACGCCACGACCTTCCTTACCGTTACCAGGCCACTCACCCGGCTGACCTACCTCGTGAGTTCGCTGGCCGATGTCCGCTTCCGCCCGAACCTTTCGGCTGATGAACAGCGCGGTCGCGAAGAGTTCGAGTCCGGCACCGGGCGAACGATTGCACCGCCAACTGCCCGCCAGGTGGCCGATGGATTCGAAGTCACCGCGTTTCTCATCGTCGAACAGGATCTGCGGCGTGTGGCCATGCACGTCCGTCCCGATGGTGTCATTGATGCCGTCTCCGACATCATCGCTGCGGGGTTACCCCTCGTTGCAGGTGGCCGCTAAGGCGCCCTATTTCGTGCCCGGGTCGCCCGGTCGGAGAGGATTCGTGAACTGCTTGCCGATGTCGCTCAGGTTACCGAGGAGGTCGTCTCCTCGCGGCTTCTTCCCGTCGGTCACCCAGCGCACGAGGTCCGAGAACGCGGTCGTCAGTTCCTGGTCACTGAACTTGCAATGTCCGGCCGAGCGGATGGCGCGCTGCACCAGCAGGTCCCCTGCCCCGGCCGCTTCGACGGCCTTCCGATAGGTGATCTCCTGGCTGATCGGGACAAACAGGTCTCCCGTGCCATGGAGCGTCAGCAATGGTTTCGTGATCTTCCCGGTCGTTGGCTCGGCATCCGGGTGGGCGCCGCTTCGTGCGGCGGGGTCTGCATCGAAACGGCGGATCTCCGCATTGATCTGTGCATCCGTCAGGCCCAGCCCCTCGGCGATGTGATAGACCACGCCCTGGGTGCTGGCTGCCTTCGCCGCGAGCGATTCCCGGTTCGGATCGAGCAGGAGGAGGCCGAAGTTCGCAACGTACTGGTCGGCCAGGCCCTGCAGGTAGAACGGGCGCGGCCCACCCGTCAGGTTGCGGATGATGTCAATGAACTGCTTGCCCTTCTCTGTCGGCTTATCGGGTGACCCGAGAGCCGGCGACATCTGCTGGAGCAGCACTGCCGCCATCTTGTTCCCGCCCTCACCGATGGGAAGTATCACCCCCGATGTGTACTCACCAACGGCTGCCCACGACATCAGGTAGTCAATCTGCGATTCACCGGCCACCGCACCACATAGGGAGAGTGCCCCGTCGTAGGCATCTGCATAGTGTTCCAGCGAGAGCGTGGCCACGTTCCCACCCATCGAGACCCCGATGAGGTAGGTGTGCCTGGGCGTCCCATGGTCTCTCATGAACAGGCTCTTCAGCGCGAGCGTGTCGTCTGCCCCAATGCCTGGCGTATACCCGTTCTCGCTGAATGAACTCGCGGCCCATGCATATCCGCCATCCACCAATTCCTTGCGTATCGCGACAGGCGGCTGGTCAACCGCGACTTCGGTTCCGAATCCCGCGAACCCGTGCGCATACATCACCAGGTCCCCGTTCCATGCGTCCGGGATTTCAATCTGGTAGACCGCATTCCCGAGTGAACCGAAGTACGCCTTCGCGCCCGGCAGGGCTACGAAGTCCGGCGCCTTCGCGGTTGTCTTCGCCCCACTCGGCGTCCCCAGCTGCGGCGCCGTTACAGGGCTTGTGGATACCGTTGGCTTCGCAGGTGCAGTTGTGCTGGCTGGTGATTGGCTTGCGCTGGCGCCCGGTGCACTGCCGTGTTGTACCGGTGCAGCCGGAGTTCCGGTTGCTGCACCGCAGCCAGCAGCCGCGAGCGAGCCGAATACGATGGCGGCGACCAGGAACCGTCTCACACCCTGGACCATGGCAAGAGTGTAGCGGCGGTACGGCTTCGGCGGCGTTTATCCCAGTTTACCCGCACCACATCAAAGTCTTCGGCTCATTCTTCGCAAGGGGAATCCTCGCGGTGCTCCGCGTACCAGCACGACGAACGACATCCCTCGTCCCGCCCACCATTCGCAGGCCGATTCGAGTATTTTGAGCGCCGTGGAGAACGACCGGAGGTCCACTGCGGCAAGCGAGTCAGCATGGTCGTAGACGACGAGAATGCCGGGAGCGGGCTTGAGCCACGAGAGATCGCAGAGGCAGTCGTGCAGCGCATCCCAATTTGCTCCAAACCATTCGGGAAAGCGAAACGCCTGCGCACACGCAGCGAGGAAGGTGGCCTTCGAGTTGATCTCCTCGCCCGCGAGTTCGATGGAGCGCCAGCCGCGCCGTGATGCTGCATCGTGCACCTCGTGGATTGGCTCCTTCTTCGCGAGACGGTAAACCCCTGGTGGCAGTTCACCCGTGCCGCTCATGGGATCACTTCCCGGAACGATGCGTAGTGGTCGTCGGTGTAGAAAAGCTCGCCTGCCTTCCCGGCTACGATGCGCCGTGCACCGCGGTCATCCGATCCGGGCGTTACAACCGTGTACTCGTGATAGTAGCCCGACACCTGGCGAGGCAGGATCCGCTCGCGGTTCTCGAAGACCACACCATCGCGGTCGTAGGGGTAGGGTCCGCCTCGGGCGATGAGCGCCAGCGTTGCCTGTGCTTCTTTCGGAAGGTCCACCCGATGGATTGTTTTCAGGCCGCTCCCGCCTGCTGCCGTTGATGTGCCGGCGCGAGCGGTTGGCGTGCCAGTCGCTGCTGCCGTCGCGGTGGCGTGAGCGGTCGGCGTGCGGGCGGCCGTTGGGCTTGCAGTAGCCTCGCCGGCCCGGGTCGTCGTATCTGCCGGCCCGCCATTCGCCACGAGATAGGCCGCGACGACCATCGCCGCCACGAGAAGTGCCCCCGCGGCCGATGCTATCCGGCGAAATGATGCTGGCACGCCCCCTCCTGCTCACTCAATTCCGAATAGATCGTACTCGTGACTGGCACTGCAGGCTGCTGCTCTGCGCTTTGGGCATCGCACCCCGACGGCGATTGCGGTCAGGGTTTTGGCAAGAGCTCCGTCCCGTCCATCACGTCGCCCAGGATTTTCGCGCGTACCGCCCCGTCGATGAAGACCGGCTTGTACTGGCTCACGATGTGGTATGGCACCATCCGCACGTTCGCCAGCTGTTTCCCCCAGAAGCTGGCTTCCAGCAGGTAGCCCTCCGTGTGGGCCGGCGTATGGGTCTGGTCGAAGATGAAGTTGCCAAGGGCGTACGAGACCCATGCGTCACCGATGACCTCAACCGGCTGCACGTGATGTCCCTGGTTGCCAACCACGAGGTCTGCGCCTGCCGCCACCGCCGCCCGCAGCGCCTTGATGCTCCGTGGGCTCGCCTCGTGCGTATCTTCGAACCCCGTCTGCACCTGGACGATGACGACGTCTACCTGCTCCTTCAACGCCTTGATCCGTGCCGTGAACCGCTCCAGTCCCAGCATCGATGCCGGTTTGTAGAACGCGGGCTCTGCCGGCATGTCCGCTTTCTCGTCGGCGTAGCTGTCATCGAGTGGCGCCGTGCCGGGGCCGGTATCTGTCGCCTCCAGGTCCTCCGCCGCTATGTCATCGAATCCCAGCACCCCGAATTTCACCCCGTTCACCTCGAAGATTGCTGGCGCCAGCGCTTCCTCCAGGTTCGCACCACCGCCTACCGTCTTGATGTTCGCCGTATGGAGCAGCTCCAGTGTCCGCAGGAACGCCCGGCTCCCGCACGGCCCGTCCTTTCCGCAGTCATAAATGTGATTGGTTGCGACGGTCACCTCGTCGATCCCCGCGAGCGTTAGCGCCTCCATGACCTCGGCGGGCGACGTCAGGTTCGGGTAGTCCATGGCGACGCAGCCGTAGGGCCGGGCGAAATCCGTGATGCTCCCGTCGAGTGATCCGAGCGCAAGGTCCGCCGCCGCCAGGTAGTCACCCACCGGCCCGCGTAGTGCCGCCCCCCAGTCGCCCGTCGCCTCGATCGCTGCGAGGCTGCACCGCGACTGCAGGATATCGCCCGTTGCCACGATCCGGGTCACTTTCGGTGGAGTGGCCGTCAGCGCCGCTTTCACCGCCTCGGCGACAGTCCGCCCTTTCGTGGTGAGTGCCGAAAATGACACCCGCTCCACAAATGGCCACGAAGTCAGGTCGCCGCGGCCACGCACGATGTCGGCGCCATCGATCGCCAGTGCAATCTGCCCCACGCGTACCTCGGATAGCGGCACGAACGCAAGCATCCCTGAGTCCCATGCCATCGCCGCACGCAACGCGTCGTACGTCGCGAACTGCCGGCCCGCTGCCGCACCCCCGGCGAACTGCTGGACGAGCGCCTCATCGGCCTCGGGTCCTCCGCTGGCGAACTCGACCTTTCCGCTCACGCCACCTACGTCTGCCCAGTTCCTGATGCTCCCGGAAAGGAGACCCGCCAGTTGCTCGTGCGTCAGCGAGTCGACACCGGCCCCGATCGCTGCCACCGGTGCGAAGAACCGGTGAATAACCTCTTCAGCGCCGCTCTGCGCCTCGAATGAGATATCCGCCTGTTTACCCTCGGCAACCGGCTCCAGGCTGAGACCTTCGACGGTGAGCCCGGCCGGCAATGCGCCTGCGAAGGTCACGGCCCCTTTGGGCCGCGTCGTGGCCGTTGAGGTAGCGCTACTACCATCAGCGCCTGCCGCAATCGCTCCAGGGGCACTGCCGTCCCGGTTGAACACGACATAACCTAGTGCTACTATGCTCCCCGCGAGCGTCGCCAGCGCGAGCGCGAATGCCGGCACCCAGGGGTTCCGCGGCGCCGGTGGCTCGGGACCGCGTGCACTCATGACGCGCCGATCTTCGTTCGCGAGACGGGAACGGGCAAACGTTATGCAGCGCCTGCATACCATCGGTCGGGAGCACCCGACGCCGACTCGATGAATGCGAAAGCTCGCTCCAACACCCGGTCGATGCCGCCGCATGCGGCTTCCGTCGCTTCGAGGTCGGCTGGCAACGGCTCCGGTTCGCCAACCTCCGCATCGTAGCCACAATACAGGCCGTAGTGGAGCGCAAGCCGGTTCGCCTGCGAAATGACGCCCGCGAGCCCGTCGTTTTCCGGTGTGAGCCGCTCGTCGTGGTGACAGCGCACGGCCTCTACCAGGTGAGGAGGGAACTTCCACCGTTCTCCGAGTGCCCGCCCGATATCGTCGTGCGCATAACCGGTGAGCTCCGTCTCCGCGACGTGCAGGGGCTTCCCCGTGTCGCGCGCCATCCGCACTGCTTCCCCGAACTCCCTGGGCATCGTCTGGCGCAGGACGAGCCGCCCGATATCGTGCAGGATCCCCGCCGTGAATGCGTCCTCGGGCCGAGCCGCCCGCGTCTTCTTCGCCAGTGCCTCGCCTGCCACCGCGACCGCCACGCTATGCCCCCAGAACAGGTCGATATTGAACGCCTCGCCCGCGTTTGCATTCCCTTTGAATGCATTCATAACGCTTGCCCCGACTGCGACCTGCCGTACCTGCTTGAAGCCCAGGACCACCACTGCCTCTCGCACCGTGCTCACGCGTCTCGCGAAACCGTAATAGGCTGAGTTCGAGATCCTGATGAGCTTCGCCGTGAGTGCCTGGTCCGTGGCTAGCACCTGGGCAAGATCCATCGCCGACGCCCTGTCGTCATCGGCCATCCCCATCACGCGTGCGGCCACCGCGGGCAGCGGTGGCAGGTCGTCGATCTTCTCGAGCAGTTGGTCGGCGTCCATTGGCATCCCCCAGCTAGGTATCGACGCCAGCCCGCTGTCTCTAAACCGTTAGGACCGCCGATTCCACCCGTCTGTGACGCCTTCGTACGGGTTCTCCCGGAGTGTCCGCACTCACCTCCAGGCCCGTATCACTGCCGCCGCAACATCGCCCGGCTCGTAGATCGCTGGAAACCCGGTCGCTTCCCGTGTCGCCCAACAGGCTTCGAATGCGACCGACCCCTGGGCACTGGCGGCTGCGAGGTCTCGCCCGTCACCCGAGATGAATGCCACCTGGCCCGGCGACCGTTCCAGGAATGCCAGGCACTGTTCGATCCGCGAGACAATGCTCCATTCACCCCCCTCTGGGGTTGCGGCCAGCACGGTTACGAACTTATCCAGGCCGGTCGATTGCAGCTGTTTGAGGGCCAGGCTGTGCCGCTCCCGGGAGATTGCCCCGATCTCGATGGCCTCGCCACGGAGCTGATCGAGCCCCATTCCGGTCCCCTCGTGCACCAGCAGCCGCTTCAGGCTGCTTCGTTCGAACATCTGCGAGCAGAGTGCGGCACACCGCCGCCGTTCCTCCGGCGAATCAAGGATGATCGAGAGTGCGTGCGACCACGGGCGGAGCCGGTACTCTTCCAGCAGCGGAGCGGCGCTGATTCGCTGTCCGCTTACCACGGCCACGGCTTCCTCGATCGCGAACTGCCACGCCCGCCGCCGGTCCAGGAGCGCCTCATCGAGGTCGAAGATGACGGCCTTTGGCGCGGGCCGCTGTGAAGGCCCGGGAAATGCCACGCCTAGGCCGTCACTCGGAACCGTTCGATCGCTTCCTGGTATTCCTCCGGCGTGTTGATATCCAGCAGGCAGAGGTCCGTCGACGGATAAGACACAATCTCGCCCGGGTGCTTCGCCAGGACTCCGGCCAGCCCCTTCGACTCTTCCGCCGCCTGCATCATCTCGTCGCGTAGCCGGCCCGCCACAATCACCGGATGCCCGTGGTGTCCGGCGAACTCCGGGCGAGTACATGCCTTTTCCGGGTCGAATCGTGCGATCAGTTCCCGGTAGAAGTCCGCGTCGCGCGGCTGATCCACACTCGCTACCACGATTGCGTCTGCATCACGGTTCACCGCTTTCGCTCCCATCCGTAGCGAACTCGCCCGGCCCCGGTGAAACAACGGGTTGCTCATCACCCGGCAGTCGCTTCGCCGGATCGCCCGCCGAATCTCGTCGGAACGGTGCCCGACGACGACGATGACCTCATCGACCCCTGCCGCTCGCAACTGTTCGACCTGCCAGCCAAGCAGCGTCTGTCCACCCCACTCCAGCAACGCCTTTGGTTCCCCCATCCGGCTCGAGAATCCAGCGGCGAGCACAATGCTCGAAATCATTGGTTCGTCATCCCCCTATCCCCCGAGTCTATGGCCTCTCCCGAACAAGGGTCGAGATCTTCCGCGCTGCGTGGGTTCATATTCCGTGAGCACGTATCGTCCATGGGGCGGATGTGTGCTGGTGACGCTCGGCGCCCCAGTCGCAGCCTTCCCTTGTTCGTCAGTGCAGGTGGCTTGCTCGTCCACGGCGGTTTACCGACGAACTACCACCTCACCTTCCTTGAGCACGTACCGCACCCGCTCCAGTGCCCCGAGGTCCTGCGTCGGGTCGCCATCGACTACCACCAGGTCCGCTCGTTTCCCGTCTGCGATGACTCCCCTGTCTTTCAGTTCCAGGAGTTGTGCGGCCCCGCTGGTTGCGAGCTTCAGCACCTCCACCGCCTCCAGCCCTGTGAGCTCTTCCATGACGCTCATGCCTTCCGCCAGTGCCTCGTGAGGGACATTCGGAATACCGCAGTCCGTGCTCATCAGCACACGGCAACCCGCCGCCAGCACACCCTTCAGGATCTTCGCACGGTTCTCCCGCCGCCCGTCATCCGGCCATCGCCGGAAACCAACAGAGACCGTTGGCGAAACGACGATCCCCTTTGCTGCCATCTGTTTCGCCACGCCCGGATCGAAATCCATCCCTCCCGGAACGCTGAAGGTGCAGTGTTCCACCATGTCGACGCCTGCTTCGACAGCAACGGCAATCCCTTTGGCTCCGTGTGCGTGCGCCGCTACTTTCCGCCCCAGCCGGTGCGCCTCGATCACGATCGCCGCCAGTTCGCCGGCCTGGTACTGCGCCTCGAAGGTGTTCGTCCCGTGCGTCATGTTCCCGCCGGTCGCCATTACCTTGATCCAGTCACAGCCCGCCCTCACCCGCTCGCGAACCGCAACGCGCACGCCCAGTTCGCCGTCCGCCTCTCCGCCCATGAACCAGCAGTGGCCACCCGTGGTCGTTATTGGCGCACCCGAAACCAGCAGGCTCGGGCCCGGCACGATTCCCACCGCGAATGCCTCTCGTACCTCGATCGCCAGTTCCGTTGGTGCACCAAGATCGCGGACGGTCGTGATCCCGGCCCTGAGCATCGCGCTTCCGGCAGCGGCCATCCGCATGGCCATGCGCGCCGGCGAATCCGTGTCGAACACCTCGCGCCAGTTGGCCTGGGCGTTGAAGCAGAGGTGCGCATGCCCCTCGATGAGCCCCGGTAACACCGTGCATCCACTCACATCGAGCGTCGTGCTCGCTCCGGCGTCCCCGCCGGTCCCGGCGATGCGCCCCTCGTCTACGACCAGTGTGCCCTCGCGGGCCTTGCCATCGAAGCCGTTCCAAACCTTGCCGCCGCGTAAAGCTAATGACATGGCGCATATTCTACGGGCTCGTGGCACCATGCGTGACATGGCCGAACGCTGGTTCGACACGCATGTCCACCTCGAGCGCTACGGTCCGGCCGATCAGAGGCGCCTCTTCGATGAGGCCCGGGACGCGGGCGTTGAAGGCATGCTCGCCGTTTCAACCAGCCTCGAGTCATCAGAGCGTACCGTCGCCCTCGGTGTGCCTGTCCTGCGCGCCGTCGGCGTCCACCCCATCTCGGCTTATGGCCTCGATGCCACCCGTCTCCGCGCCCTCGCCTCGCATGAATCAGTCGTGGCAATTGGCGAATGCGGTTTCACCGATGCGACACTCGACTGGCGAGCACAGCAAGGTGCGTTCGAGGTGCAGGCCACTATCGCCCGGGACCTCGCCCTCCCGCTCATTCTCCATATCGATGGCCCCCTGGGCTGGGACCGCTTCGTCGCCATGGCTCCTCTCCTCGAGGGCATGACGGTCATTCGCCACTACTTCTCCGGCGAAGAACACCAGGCCCACTTCCACGCGGAGCGCGGCCAGTACATCTCCTTCGGCCGTCCGCTCATCCGCGAACCCGAGCAGCAACGCGTCGCCCGCCTTATCCCGCCTGCGCTTCTCCTCATCGAAACCGACAGCTACCCGCTCGCCGGCCGCACGACTGAACCGAAATCCCTCCCCGAAGTCGGCCGTGCCCTGTCCGCCTCACTTGGCACCACGCTCGAAGCGTGCTCACGACTCCTCTGGGAGAACACTGCCCGGGCGCTCGCACTAACCACCGAACGCTCTGAAACGGGGCCACCCGCGACGCCCGCCTAGATCCGAATACTCTCGATGGTCGTGAGCAGGATCCCCTTGCAGCCCAGGTCCGAGAGCTCGTCCATGATCCGGTTGGCGTCCTGCTTCCGGAGGAGAGCTTTCACCGAAAGCCAGCCCTCTTTTTGCAACGGCGAAACGGTGGGCGACTCAATCCCGGGCGTCATCTCGCTCGCCCGCTCGAGCAGGTGTGCCGGGCAGTCGTACTCCACCATCATGTATTCATAAGCAACCAGGCGGCCTTCCACCCGGTGCATGAGCTTACGAACGTCGTCCTGCTCCTCGTGGCCCGGGTGTGCGTAGAGAGCGGCGCACGACCGGAATAACGGCTCTCCAACGATCCGCAGCCCAGCCTGCTCCAGTGTGGTCCCCGTCTCCACCACGTCGATGACAGCATCCGCGATTCCCAGTTTCACCGAGATTTCGACGGCTCCCTCGAGCCGCGTGATTGCGAGTTCCCTTCCGTTGAAGAACCGCCGGGTGATCTCGGGGAACGACGTAGCGATCCGCAGCGACGCCACATCGTCCAGGTTCCTGCAGGGCGAATCCACGGGCACGGCTGCACAGAGCCGCGATCGGCCGTAGTTCAGGTCGAGCAGATGGGTTGGTTCGTGGCCCGTCTCCGAGACGAAGTCTCTGCCAGTGACCCCGGCGCTGAGCACCCCATTCGCCACATACTGCGGGATATCGCCCGGCCGCAGGAAGTAGAACTCCACGTGGTTTTCGGGGTCGAGGACGCTCAGGCTCCGCGGCGTCTTCGTCAGCCGGTAGCCGCATGCTATGAGCAGTTCGAGGGTCGGCTCGAAGAGCTGTCCCTTGTTCGGCAGCGCAACCTTAATCATAGCCGCTCGTAGACCTCGTCGATCGCAATTCCGCGCTCGGCCATCATGCACGCGACATAATAGAGGACTTGTGAGAGCTCCAGCGCCAGCTCGTCGTCGCTCTCGTACCGCGCCGCCATCCAGCTCTCCGCCGCCTCTTCCACGAGCTTCTTCCCGATGGCGTGCGTTCCCGCCTCGAACAGCGCCGTTGTCCCCTTGCCCGCCGGCATCTCGCGCTTCCGCTCCCGCGCCAGCGCCACCATCTCCTCGAACGTCATCGAGTGAGGATAGCGCGTGCCGGAGCTAGGAGCCTGCCGATTTAGCCGCGTATAGGCCAATGATCATTTGGAGATGTGAGGCCGCATTGGACCTATGCACGAGGAGCAATCGTTCCTGGCTTGATCTTGTTAGTTCATCATCCAGCGGGACGATCGCGCGGGGTCCAGGTCGAGTGCGTTCTACCCCGCCACCGCCCCGGCGATGTGCTTGCCTTCGAAGATGTTCGCCACGCCATATTCGGTGGTGAGCAGCTTGAGCAGGTCGCGAATCGGCGGGTTGATCGCCCGGTTCCGCAGGATGTGCACGCCCACCTCGCGTTGCGCCGGCTGCTCCATGTCGCGGATCTCCACCTTCCGCAGCGTCCCGTCTTCGATATCTTTCGCCACCGAGATCACCGGCAGGATCGCGATCCCCAGGTTCGCCTCCACCATGTGCTTCGTCGTCTCCATCGAGTCCAGCTCCATCACCGACTCCGGCACCACGCCGACTCGCAGGAACATGCTGTACACGAGGCTGTGGTAGCTCGACGTGCGCTCGAAGAACAGGAACGGCTCCCGTCCCGCCTCGGCGATCGTCACCCGCCCCTTCTGTGCGAATGGGTGCGACGGCGAAACCACCAGCGTGAGGTCGTCGTTATAGAGGTGCAGCGACTCGATTTCAGGATGCTGCGCCAGGCGTGCAATCACTACGTGGACTTCGCCTGCAAGCAGCTTCTCGATGATCTCCTCGGTATTCCCGGTCGTCAGGTGGACGTGCACGCGCGGCCGTGTCTGCCGGAACTGCTTGAGGATTGCCGGCAGTACGTAGGTCGCAATACTCGAACTCGCGCCGATTCGAATACTCCCGACATCGCCGTGTCGCACCGCCTCGATCGCGTCGGTCCCTTCCTGCACGGCCGTAAGTGCTCGCTGCGCGTGCGGCATGAACGCGTGGCCAGCGTCCGTAAGCGTCACGCTCCGGCCCGTCCGTTCGAACAGCCGCTCACCGAGCTCGCGCTCGAGTGACTGGATACGTGCTGTCACCGATGGCTGCGTCAGGAACAGTGCCTCCGCGGCACGGCTGAACGAACGGTGATGCGCCACCTGGATGAAAGCGTCGAGTTGTGCGAGTTCCAAGAATCCCTCCAGTCCATACCCGGACTAGCTATAGAAATCAGCGTTGATTTGAATGTACTTCTTCCACTCTGGCTTGACATCGTCCTCGTGCGAAATCGCGCTTACGGGGCAGGCCATCTCGCACGCTGCGCAGTCGATGCACTGATCCGGGTTGATGAAGTACTGCGGGGAGTCATCGGTTGTGTGGATACAGTCGATCGGACATACCTCGACACATGAGGCGTCCTTCACTCCGATGCATGGTTCCGCAATTACATAAGCCATGTTCTTCCCCTGGGTCCCCTTCCCGTTATTGCTATTCTGGCAGCACGCCACGTTTGTACACGATGACGTCCCCTTCGATCCGTGCCTGGCAGGCGAGCCGCAACCTCGGGTCCTCAACCGATCGTGGGCCGCGCTGCCGGATCAGGTTCTGCCGCTCGTAACGCCCCATCCGGCTGAGCCGCCCAACGCCCGAAACCACTTCCATGGCGCAGTTCGTACATTCACCGTTCTTCGCGCAGCCAACCGGCCAGAAGTAACCATGCGCCGCTACCGCATCCAGCACGGTCGCGCCGCATTCTCCTTCAACTTCGATGCCAATCGGTTCCACGCGAATCCGGGGCATAGCAGGATTCTACCAGTAGTCGCTGTTTTCGTTTACCGCACGGTAGGCAGGACGTTTCGCCGCCGAAAGGCGAGGATTACCCACGACGGCCGGGGCGCGAGCACAGCATGTACCATCGTGCGTGCACTTCACGCTGCGGACGCAGGGCGGACCCTCCGGCCATCACGCGTAAACCCTTCACCATGCCGCACTGGCCGACGTGAGCACCTGGCGATCACTGCCGGACCGCCTGCGCGCCACGCCCGTTCCCCGGCCAGCACCTGGTCCTGGTCCGAAGGCGGGTGCTACTCCTCGCTCCAGAACGCCCCGTTCGTCACATCGTTTCGCACAGGTGCTCGCGGCCCCGTCTCCAGTGTCTCCAGGACCTCGCTCCACTGGCTCGCGAACGATACTGGTTTGCCCAGCCGTTCCTCCAGCTCATCGATCCGCATGCTGTCGAGGAACTTCTCGCCGAAGTAGTCCAGGCTGGGCCGCGGCAGGATGTAACACTCCGCGTCCCCGGCAGTGAGTTGCTCCGCGTAGTCCTTACCGCAGATCAGCCCCGTCACGTTCACACGCTCCCCGAATACCGTGTTCGTGACAGCCTTCACGCGCACATCTGCACCGGTAAGCTCCGACATCTCACGCGCGATAGGCTCCAGGAGCGGCGCCGCCAGCCTGCCCGACCCGATAACCACGCGCTCGAGCGCCAGCTCGCCTACCCCTCGCCGGGCGATGCGCCGCTTCGTCCGCTTCCAGTCCTCGATCATCGTTCGTACCATGCCGATGCCATTTTCGTACTGTGGATAGCCGTTGTAGCTCTCCGCAGGGGGGACACGCTCGCCCGCCGTGACGTAGTACTCGTCGCTGCAGTTCACGATCGCTGCGCCATACATCCCGCGGTTCTCACGTTGCAGCCGCCGTACCTGCGCCACCATCTTGCGCGCATACATGGCATCTGGCCGCCGCAGATCGATCCCGTCACGTTCGCGCGACCACTTTTCCAGTTTCGGACTCGCACCCACGGGCACGATGGAGACCGTCTGCACCGTTGGGTAGAGTGCCGAGAGGTCTCGCACTGAACGGTCGAGATGCTCGCCATCATTCACTCCAGGGCAGAGCACGATCTGCGTGTGGGCCCAGAGCCCCAGGCTGCCAAGCCTTTGTAGCTGTGCGATCACGTCCGGGGCTGTCGGGTTCGACAGCATCTTCCGCCGGAGACCTGGCTCCGTTGCGTGGACAGAGACATTGAGCGGCGCCAGCCGCTGTTCCTCCAGTCGTTCCCAATCCTCTTCCGTAAGGTTCGTGAGAGTCACGAAGTTGCCGTGCAGGAAGCTCAGCCGGTAGTCATCGTCCTTCATGTATAGCGACTTCCGCATTCCCTTTGGCAACCCCTTCAGGAAGCAGAAGAAGCAGTTGTTATTGCAGAGCGTTACCTCGTCCCATGTTGCGTGCTCGAACTCCAGCCCGAGGTCCTCGTCAATTTCCTTCTCAAATACCAGCGCTTCGTCCAGCCCGTTCGCTTTGCGGATGTGGACTTCCACCTCCGCCTCGGCCGCGTAGAACTGCACGTCGACCACGTCGCGCATCACCCGCCCGCCAATGCTAACCACCGAATCACCCGGTTCGAGCCCCGCGAGGCCGGCCGGCGACCCCGGTCGTACGGCCGAGATGAGCCCGGGGACCGGTTCGCGCCGCTCGGCCGGCAGATGGCCCGCCCGCCGCCCGCCTGCCGCGGCTGTTGAACTCACACTCACGCGTCCACGAGCTCGCGTATCCGCGCCTCGACCGCATCGAGCGATGCGCTCCACCTCGCATCGCCCTTCCGGTGGCGCGGGCCGGACGGCGCGGAGGTCATGGCGTTCCTCGCGGACCAGTACGCCCAGGTGCGCTGGCTTGCGG
>WBZR01002820.1_pt1 | contig 17093 bp, 15 predicted proteins | sample 5204231 | NCBI WGS metagenome assembly WBZR01 (sample SAMN12412403, study PRJNA552823) | activated sludge metagenome | isolation source: activated sludge from anammox sidestream of wastewater treatment plant... | place: USA: Virginia | collected 2017-08 | reverse complement strand
CCTGGTTTGTCGAGGGGCGTAACCTGACTAACCAAAAGTATGCGGCGACGGTTTCCGTAACCGACATCGCGGGGGTTGGTGCCTTTGGTGGCGCAAACTCGGCCTTGTTCTTCCCGGGAGATGGCCGTTCCTTCTTTGCCGGGCTGGAATACCGCATGTAAGGCTGGTCTGGCCAGGAAAATGATTTTCCTGGGAGGGAGAGGGGTGAACAGCCAATCAAAGGGATGAGGCGGTTCACCCCTTACCTGTTTTCAGCCGAGTGATAAGATGCTGTTTCAATGATGGTGAAGATGGTTTCCCATACCGTTTTCCGTACTTGTTCAGGTTTGATGGATATTTAACTTCAATGGATCAATGATGTCTGTACAACATTTCTTTACGATTATTTTTTTTGCGGCGGTTGCTGCAGTAACTACCCCAACCATGGCTGCCGAACACGACATGCACGATCATAAGCATGGCAACAAGCATGACGGCCATGGGCATGATCACAAGTATGATGCCAAGGCGGGAAAACCTGCCCATGACATGAATAAAATGTGGGCGGACATGCGTGCGAAAAAGGTTGGCATGGCGGTTTCCATCGCAGCTGATGAAAAAGGCAAGTTGTGGCTGGTACGCATGCAGGATGGCCATATCCGCGTGAGTCATTCGGTGGATGGCGGCAAGCATTTTTCCGATGGGGTGACGGTCAACCCGCAGCCAGAAGCTATTCTGGCTGAAGGCCAGAGCCGGCCAAAAATCGCGGTACGCAATGGCGTGATCGCAGTCACCTGGGTGCAGGCTTTGCCCAAGGTATTCGCCGGGAGTATCCGTTTTGCCCGTTCGATTGATGGCGGTCTCACTTTTTCCAGGCCGATAACCGTGAACGATGATCAGGGTGAAACCAGTCATGGCTTCAGCGCATTGACACTGGGTGATGGTGGTCGTGTGTCGCTGGTCTGGTTTGATGGGCGTGTGCGTGATGCTGCTGACAAGGCCGGGCAGAAGTATGTGGGCAGTGCGGTGTATTACGCGGTGTCAGAAGATGGTGGGGCGAATTTTTCTGCAAACCGCAAACTGGCCGATCATGCCTGCGAATGTTGCAAAATTGGCATGACACTGGATGCTGACGGTGTGCCGGTAGTGTTCTGGCGGCATGTGTTCGAGGACAGTATTCGCGACTTTGCGCTGGCACGGCTGGATGCGCAAGCCAAAGTGATACGCGCAAGCGACGATGGCTGGAAGATTGATGCCTGCCCGCATCATGGCGGTGACATTGCCGTGGATGAAGCAGGCGGCCGTCATCTGGTATGGTTTACCGGCAACACGGAAAATCCCGGTTTGTTTTACCGGCGCATGGAAGGTGACAAAATGACTGCGCCACATGCATTTGGTGATCTTGATAGCCAACCGAACAACCCGGCCGTATTTGCCGGGGGAAAGCAGGTGTATCTGGTCTGGCGCGAATTTGATGGAACGCATTACCGCTTGATGACTTCTGTTTCGGTTGACCGTGGTGATCACTGGTCAGCAGCCCGTTCCGTGGCGACAACCAGTGGTGCAGCCGATCTGCCAGTATTTGTGATCGGGACACACAAGCCGCTTGTGGCGTGGAATAGTGCCAATGAAGGTGTGCGCCTTTTTGAGATAGGGGGTAATTGATGATGCATCGTTTACTGTTGGCAGGGTTGCTGGTGATGGCAGGCGCTGTATCGGCAGCTGAAAGCGTGCGCCCGTTTGTATCCGGCAGCATGGAGCAAATCCAGAAGGCGCACGAGGGCAAGCCTTTCGTGCTGTTTCTCTGGTCGCTGTCCTGCACCTATTGCCCGACCGAGCTGAAAATGCTCGGCGAACTGAAACAGCAGTATCCTGATCTGGGTCTGGTGCTGATTGCATCCGATACGCCGGAAGATGAACCGGAAATCGTTTCCCATCTTGCCGATTACAAGTTGAACAAGGCGGAGCAATGGGTGTTTGCCGAGGATATGCCGGAACGCCTGCGTTTCGAGATCGACCGGCGCTGGTATGGCGAGGTGCCGCGCACCTATTTTTATGACCAGGGTCATCAGCGTGAAGTCAAAACCGGCCTGGTCAGTCAGGAGTATTTCGACAGCTGGCTGGCGCGAGTCGGTGTAACAGCTTCTTCCACCAGCAAATAACCATTCCGGGGCGATACTGTAAAACGCCCCGTTTCCTGTTTCTCCCAGGCAGGCTGGATTCCTGTTCAGGCTAATCTGCCTTTCTATCTCTGGCGAAACATTGGCACCATTCAGATAAATTGATGCTTCTGCCAGTAACGTCCTTTCAGCCGTTAAAACCGGTATTAGTCATCAATCACCCAAAAAATCAGGCTGTTCTGGAAATTGTGTTACGGATTGATTGACTGGCCGTGGTAGTAACAGCTTGCTCTTTGGGGTTCATGCTTGTAATCTTTTTTATCAGGATCGATCCTGCTCTGACGATGGGCAGGTGGTGTTTGCCCTGAAATCTGATCATGCGGGAGGTATCTTGAGCAATCCATTCATCGTAAGAAAAGCCGCAGTACTGGGAGCAGGGGTCATGGGTGCGCAGATTGCCGCACATCTGGTCAATGCTGGTGTAGAAACCCTGTTGTTCGAACTGCCGGCTGAATCCGGCAATCCCAATGCCAATGTGTTGAAGGCAGTCGAGAAACTGAAGAAGCAGGAGCCTGCACCCTTGTCGGTGATTGACCGGGCAATCTGTATCGAGCCAGCCAATTACGAGCAACATCTGGAAAAGCTGAGGGATTGCGATCTCGTGATTGAAGCCATTGCCGAGCGGATGGAACTGAAATCAGAGCTGTACGAGAAAATTGCGCCTTATCTGAATGATCAGGGCATTCTGGCCAGCAATACTTCCGGCCTTTCCATCAATCAGCTGGCCGGAGCTGTTCCCGAAGACATTCGCCCACGTTTCTGTGGTGTCCATTTTTTCAATCCGCCGCGCTATATGTATCTGGTGGAGCTGATTCCGGGTGAACAAACCGACCAAAATGTGCTGGATGCGCTGGAAAGCTTTCTGGTGACCAGTCTGGGTAAAGGCGTCATTCGCGCCAAAGATACGCCCAACTTCACCGCCAACCGGGTGGGCGTGTTTTCCATGCTGGCAACCATGCACCATGCTTTGCAATCCGGTTTGAGTTTTGATCTGGTGGACAAGTTGACCGGTACATTGATCGGCCGGCCAAAAAGCGCCACCTTCCGTACTGCCGATGTGGTCGGGCTGGATGTGCTGGTGCACGTAGTGCAAACCATGCAGGATGGCCTTGTTGATGATCCCTGGCATGTTCATTACACGCTGCCCGACTGGTTGCAACGGCTGGTGAGCAATGGCGCGCTTGGGCAAAAGAGCGGCAAGGGGGTGTATCAGAAACAGGGCAAGGATATTCTGGTATTGAATCTGGCTACGGATAGTTACGAGCTGGCGCAGGGCGAGGTGGATAGTGAAATCGAGGCACTGCTGAAACAGAAGGATCCTGTAGCCCGCCTGGCAGCATTGCATGATCACCCACATCCGCAAGCGCAATTTTTGTGGGCGGTACACCGTGACCTGTTTCATTACTGCGCAGTTCATCTGGCATCCATTGCTGAAAATGCACGCGATCTGGATCTGGCGATACGCTGGGGATTTGGCTGGGAACAAGGGCCTTTCGAGATCTGGCAGGCAGCCGGGTGGAATACCGTTGCCGACTGGATAGAAGCGGATATTGTCGCCGGCAAGACCATGGCTGCAGTGCCCTTACCTGCCTGGGTGCGAAGTGTTGGCGAGAAGGAGATTAAGGGCGTGCATGCACAGGCAGGCTCTTATGCTCCGGTTACAGACAGCTTGCAGCCGCGCTCGGCGTTGCCGGTGTACCGGCGTCAACCTTTTCCCGACAGGCTGGTGGGCGAGGAAACTGTTTACGGCGAAACAATTCTTGAAACCGATGCGTTACGCATGTGGCATACCGGGGATCAGGTGGCCATTGTCAGTTTCAAAACCAAGAAACACACAATTGATAATCTGGTGCTGCAGGGCATGCAGCAGGCCATTACCGAGGCTGAGCACCATTTTCGCGCACTGGTCATCTGGCAGACCGAGCCACCGTTTTCACTTGGTGCCAATTTGCAGAAGGCCACCGAAAAACCGAAAACAGAAGCACCACAAGCACCTTCTGCTCCCCCGGCCCCACCTTCAGCATTCGAAAAATTCTTCAAACGGTTTCAGAAAGCCACGCAGACAGCGGTACTGCAGGCTGCACGCAGCCTGGATATGGCCGATGTGCTGATGGCCGGGAAACTGGCTGAAGTGGAGGTGATGATTGCGCATTTCCAGCAAGTCTCGCAGCATCTTCGTTACAGCCTGATACCCACGGTGGCAGCAGTCGATGGATTGGCGCTGGGCGGAGGTTGTGAGTTTGTCATGCATTGTGATCGCACAGTGGCAACCATGGAAAGTTATATCGGCCTGGTCGAGGCAGGTGTGGGATTGCTGCCAGCCGGAGGGGGATGCAAGGAATTTGCCCTGCGTGCTGCACGTAATGCAATTGATGACGATCCTTTCCCGTATCTGAAACATTATTTTCAGACGGTGGCTATGGCACAACTGGCCAAAAGCGCGGAACAGGCAAAGGCACTCCACTACCTGAAGCCTGCCGATGTGGTTGTCATGAATCGTCTCGAATTGCTGCATGTGGCCAAGACACAGGCGCTTGCATTGGCCGAAGCGGGTTACCGCCCGCCGTTGCGGCCGCGTGAAATCATGGTGGCAGGGGCGACAGGTATCGCGACCATCAAGAGCACGCTGGTCAATATGCTGGAAGGCGGCTTTATTTCCGAACATGATTACCTGATTGGCAGCAAGATTGCGCATGTCATGTGCGGCGGCGATATTGTCGCGGGTAGCCGGGTGGATGAAGAGTGGTTGCTGAAACTGGAGCGCACGGCTTTCATCGAACTGCTGGCGACTGAAAAAACCCAGGATCGCATTGCGCATACCCTGAAAACCGGCAAACCGCTGCGAAACTGAGTTTCCGCATGGTTGTAGGCAGAAGGGCGAACCCCATACTTAAGCAAAGGAGAATCGGATGACCAGACAGGTGCAGGAGGCTTATATCGTAGCAGCCACACGTTCGCCGGTAGGCAAGGCGCCGCGTGGCATGTTTAAGGATGTGCGGCCGGATGATTTTCTGGTGCATGTGCTGCAGGCGGCGCTGAAACAGTGTGCCGGACTTGATCCGGCAGCGGTCGAGGATGTTATTGTTGGTTGTGCCATGCCGGAAGCGGAGCAGGGAATCAATGTAGCGCGCGTAGCGCTGCTGCTGGCCGGTTTGCCGGTCAGCGTGCCAGGTGTGACGATCAACCGGTTTTGCGCCTCCGGTCTGCAGGCGGTTGCGATGGCGGCCGATCGTATCCGGCTGGGAGAGGCGGATGTGATCATCGCCGGTGGAACCGAGAGCATGAGCATGGTGCCGATGATGGGGAACAAGGTGGCGATGAATCCAGCGCTGTTCAAACCAGGCAGTGAGCAGGTTGCCATTGCCTACGGCATGGGAATTACGGCCGAGAAGGTTGCGGAACAGTGGAAAATCAGCCGGGAAGCGCAGGATGAATTTGCGCTGGAAAGCCATCACCGCGCAATCCGTGCAATCGAACAGGGAGAGTTTAGGGATGAAATTGCGCCTTATACCGTTCAGGAAAACCGGCCGGATCTGAATACGCATGAAACCAGCATTTCATCCACCATCAGGGATACCGACGAGGGCCCACGGGCAGATACCAGCGCGCAGGCACTTGCCCGGCTGCGTCCGGTGTTTGCCGCCCGAGGATCCGTTACTGCCGGCAACAGCTCGCAGATGTCGGATGGGGCGGGCGCGGTGGTGGTGGTGAGCGAAGCTGCATTGCAGCGCTTCAATTTGACACCGATCGGGCGATTTGTTGGTTACACGGTGGCCGGTGTGCCGCCGGAAATCATGGGCGTAGGCCCCGTCAAGGCGATCCCCAAAGTGTTGGAGCAGACCGGAATCGGGCAGGATCAGCTTGACTGGATCGAGCTGAACGAGGCATTTGCCGCGCAAAGTCTGGCAGTAATCAACGATCTCGGACTGGATTGGGCAAAGGTCAACCCACTGGGCGGCGCAATCGCGTTGGGGCATCCGCTCGGTGCAACCGGCGCTATTCGCGTGGCCACACTGCTGAGCGGTTTGCGGCGTCATCAACTCAAATACGGCATGGTCACCATGTGCATTGGCGGCGGGATGGGCGCTGCCGGTGTATTTGAAGCGCTGTAATATATATCCCTGAAACCGGGCGTTTGCCCGGTTATTTTTTCAAGAAACCTCTGAAAAACTATCTGCACTGTCATTTTTGCGTTAAAAGTCAGCTCGAAAGCTCATTGATTACATATAAACTCCGCTTTTCTCACCGGCTTTTGCCTTGAACTGACTACCTTGCTGACATTTCTCAGAGGTTTCTCAATGATCAGGCTGGCGCTGCAATCTGCCAGTAAACACCAGTTCATCATTGACAGAATAGGTGGCTTCTCCCTGATGCTCCCACCATTCATTCTTTCCCGAGACAAAACGTGCACCCGATGCAGAAACAGCAAGGGTCACATCGTGGATTCTGTTGCATCCTCAGCGCTTTCAGACCCACTGAGCCTTCGAATCGTCAGGGCGCAGCGCTGCTCAATCAAAGCTACGATTTGCTCAATCACGGCGCGGCCAGCAAAGCCATGTTTATGGCTGGACTGAAGTTCATGCGCAGTTAGCGGCATCATCTTTGCCAATGCCAGAATCTGCTTTCTGGCCTGAGCCTTGCCGAGGCCAGCTGCTTCAGCGAACTGGTCCCAGTGCCGGGCCTGGACTTCACTGAATTTGTACTTGCTGCCGATTTTCATTGCCATTCTGGGCGTTAGGGCTGGATAGACTGCCGTCGACAGGATGTCGTATAGCGGTGCCAGGATGACGGACTTACCTGCGTACAGCAGGGAGAAATTCTTGGCGTGCGCGTCGTGATTGCCGATCAGCACATTGAAGATCACGTAATCGAGCAAGCGCAGGATTTGCGGTGCGCTGGGGCGGGTGGCGCGCCGAACCAGATCGAAGCATTGCGCCAGATCAGGGCCGCCCTCGTTCTGGTATTTCATTTCCGGAACGATACCCAGCGCTTGGCAGAAATCTTCCTGATGCAGGCACTGCCGCCGACCTTGTGCATTGGCCACCCGGTCGTAGCGCTCGACCAACAGGAACGGCCGACCCAATATGGAACACATTTGTGACTTGGCCGACTTGAGCTGCATGGCCTCAGCCAGTGCCAGGCAGAAACCTTCGTTGGTGACCGTGTCCTCAAGAGCACGGATGGCGGGCTTCAAGATATGTGAGCTGGGTGTTCCGTTTCGCGGCAAACCAATCCGTGCACCATCAAACACCACTGGCAGTTTGTCTTGTGCCCCCGCCAGAGAGAGCCGCAAGCCATCGTTACCCGCCAGCATCGGCCGATGCGGCAATTCGTCGAGGATGGCCACGCTCTCTTCATCGCTCAGCCACTGAACATCCTCGCTCGTCTCAGATTGAGGCAATGCTTGCCCCGGCTCCAGCAAGGTCACGGCACCGGCACATTCTCCACCGATGTGATCCAGCAGCGCAAAATCATTCTGGCTCGACACTTGAAATTGCTGTGCAATGAGGCGCCGCAGTCGCCCCTCGGGCAGCAGCCCTGCAAAGAAGGGGCGGGTTTGGACATCGTTAAAGAGCGCGGCCTGAAGAGGCAATGATTTCGAAAGTGGTGCCGCATCGGGCCGGGACAGCCAATCCGGGCGATAACAGAAGCTTAGCCGACCCTCCACCAGCGCTAAGGTGCCTACCTTGTCAGAAAACAGCCAGACCTCAAGCTCACGTGCCATGGTCGTTACCTACCGGATTTGCAGCCGGGATCAATGGCAGACCCATGAGCTGAATTTCTCCACCCAAGGCATCAATTACGCGCAACACATTTTCCAGACGCAGAGTCGGTTTACCCGCTTCAAGGTCAACAATGAACCGCACTCCAACCCCTGCCGCTAGAGCCAACTGAGGTTGCGTTAAGCCCAGTTGCTTGCGTGCAGCACGAAGTGCATCACCGAGCTGTTTTGTAGTTCGTATGGAGTTCATAATCAGCATAATTTCCCGATCGGTAAATTATGTGCCGGAATGATGAAAGGCGCAAGATATATTTCCCGATCGGGAAGATCTGATGGCTATGAGGCGTTTGTCGATTCGTCAAAAATCAACAAACACACCAGTTCTCTCGGGCTTTCCAGAGATTACGAATCAGCAAGTTAGAAACTCATGATTTTTTCTGATAGGCCGATTGTGCGCCCAAACAGGAAATGACATTTCCGAGTACATCGACGATCACCTGGCTACCCAGCCCATCAAGTACCTGAAAAAGTTTGCCCCATTGCACGGTGTTACTTCCGCGTTCGATGGTTGAGACTTTGGGAATCTCTGAAAAACTATCTGCACTGTCATTTCTGCGTTAAAAGTCAGCTCGAAAGCTCATTGATTACAAAACTCCGCTTTTTTCACCGGCTTTTGCCTTGAACTGACTGCCTCGCTGACATTTCTCAGAGGTTTCTCAATGATCGGGCTGGCGCTGCAATCTGCCAGTAAACACCAGTTCATCATTGACAAAATAGGTGGCTTCTCCCTGATGCTCCCACCATTCATTCTTTCCCGCGACAAAACGCGCACCCGATGCAGAAACAGCAAGATTGAGAATTTCTATTCTGCCATCCGGGAAGGTGAGCATCACCGTATCATCATCCCGATAAGCCGCCTGTACCGCCTGCCCAGAATCGGAAATAAAAACTACTTTGAGGATGGAATCCGGAGGGTTGCGCACGGCAAACGGAGTGCAGGACATTACGATAAAGAAAAGCAGAAAAAAGGTGCAGAATTTGAGAAATCGTTTCATATGATTATCTGATATTGGCGTAACTATCATTTAGATACAGTTAAATCCATACTTTATCAAACGGGATTATTACTTACTGCCGAGCGATAAATTCTTTATAGCTCGGGCTGCTTTTCATGTGACTGTGATAGGGTTGCTCTGCATGACAGCTAATACAAAGAGCGGCCAAATTACTTCTGGTATTATCATGTTTTTGACCATTTATATGATGAACATGCAACCATTTTCTTTTTGATGGTGCAGAAAAATCTGCTTTGCAGTGCTGACAAATCCACTTTAATTCATTCCTTAGATCCAACTTATTTTTGCAAAATTATCCGAATAAACATTCAGTGGGGCCGTTATATTTGTGTTTTCAGGCTGTATAGTATGCAACGATTTGGGATATTGTTCAAAGAATCGTTTAATTTCAAATCGCTTAACAGCTAAATCTCTTTTATCCTGTGGCCAAACCATTCTGAAACCATCGAAGATGAGCATATCCAAGCAATTTTGACATACATCCAATGGCCGTTTTTCAGGAGTGCTTTTTTTGCTTCCGATTAAATTTAATTTGAATTCTTTACTCATTTCTACGCTAATAACATAGCGATCATATCGATGATTTTCTCGCATTTTCAAAAGTGTTCGACAATGCGCTAAATGAAATTTAGGTAAACTTTCTCTGCCGTTTATTACGGTTACATCACGTATATAAAGAATGACACGGCTGTCTTTATAAGCAAGTGTGCCATCAGAAAGTATAGTTAGTTCTTCGATTGATATATCGAGGCCATCTTGGGAAGTGAGTTTTTCTAGCTCTAGCCTGGTCAATCGAGCAGGATCAATTGACACAGTCAAGTTGCCGTACTGGTTTTGTGGGATTCCCATTTTTTCTTTAACTGAATTCAGTGGTTTAAATTCAAAGAAATCTGGTAATTTCATTTTTGTGCCGTTTTGAGAATTTCTGAAATACGAGCATCTGCATTAGTTCTGACTTTAAATTCCACACGCTGTGAGCTTTCTCTATTTTCTCTTCCATTTTCATGGTAAATAGGTTTTGAGGAAGATAGGCCATTTGCAGTCAGGAGTGTTTTAAGCCAAGTTTGTTGTGTTTGTATTTGGGGTAACATAAGCACATGCTGCAAGGTACTTCTGGTTCTGGATTGCGACAGTGCCATATTCATAAAATATGCTTCATCGGGGTTTGTACCATTGTTCCAAACACTTGATGTATGACCCTCGATTCTGATTTCTTCAATTGAATCTCTGTATTTATCAGCATTAAGGATTCGAATATACCGAGGGAAGAAGTCGTTCAAAATTTGAATAAACTTTGGCTTTAAGTTATCTTTTCCCGTATCAAATAGTACGTGTGGTTTTTTAAAACGAAAGGTCAAATCTTGACGCAGTTCTGCTCCCCAATCAGCCAAATCTTTTTCAAATTCAGAATATAAATCTTGGTAAAGATTAATTCTCATCTCGTCATAGATAAGTGCAATATCTTTTATCTTTTTTGCATCATCTTCAATTTTGACCATAAAAATAATGGCGATCAGCATAAACATCATCATTAATCCGGCCATTAAATCTGCGAGAGGTATCCAATGATCTTCCTTGGCAGAATTGATGGCGTCGTTTTTCTTGGTAGAAATATTACGAAATATCACGATGATTGCCTGGCTAAACGAACAATATCTCGGAGCCTATCAGTGAGAGGGCCATAATCATCTACAAATTTCTCTGATAATGCAGCCAACTGTCGACCCAGGCTTTCAAGAGATTTTTTTAATTCTTCTGTTAAGGCAGCATCCAGAATAGAGATCTGCTTATTGGTTTTTTCTGCCATATCTCCCAAATGATTATTGAATTCTTGATTTATCCTGGAAAAATCTTGCCCAATGTTTTCAATTGAAGTTTTAATTAATTGAGAGTTTTTTGTAAGTGCTTCTCCTACTTCTTTTTGGTTGGCAGCGACAGATCGCGTAAGCTGCGCTGTTAATTCCAGAATTTTATTTTCCACTTCAGGCAGGCTGCCAGAAGCAGATTTGAGTAAACCAGCAAATGATCCTAACATGTGGGTCAGTTGCTGTTTTTGCACTTCCAAAGCGGTTAAAAGATTTGCTAAGTCAGTAGAAATAATTGTAAAGCGTTCCGCCTCTGAAACCAGTTTTTGATAATTATTTGAAGCTATCTCCATTGAATTCACAATTTTTATGTGACGTTCGGTCGTGGCTTCAATATGTGCTTTGTATTGGCTTTGCCAGATCAGAAGTTTCCCTACAGCCTCATTGAGTTGTTTGAAGTTTCCTCCAAATTGTTCTGTCAACCTGGAATTAAATTCTTTGATAACGTCACGCAAAGCTTCAACCAAGGTTTTGGATCCCATTTCCGAAATTTTTAGCAAGGCTTCTTGTTGTGTGATCTTTAGGGTGTCTAGGCGATCATTGGTATCTTTTCTTATCAATTTTAATTGAGAAATCAGAGTTGATTCGCTATTGCCGACCATAGCTTGCTGTATGTCTTGTAGTAATTTCACGGGATCAGCAGAAGTCATTTCTACATTAGAACCGGAGTCGGCGAATTCATGTTCTTCTGCTGTAAAAAAATGGCGAAATTTGATAGTTAGTGCGCCACCTACACCAGCAACAGAAGCCCAAAAAGCTGTTTTTAATCCAGCGAGCAGAGCAGGTATGCTGGCCTGAATATTGGTTGCGTCGAAATCAGCCAAGCCAAGAGCAATGCCAAAGAAAGTAGCAAATATTCCTGTGGTTGTAAGAATGGTGGGCCCATAAGCTAAAGTTTTTCTATTGTATTTGACGTGTAAATACAAAGTTAGAAGTAATGTGGCTACAAGAAAAAACAGGGTGTGATAAGGCAGTTCAATTAAATCTGGCATGGTTTCCTCTGCGAAGTTGATATTTTCTTTAAACGGGAAATTTTTTGCAGAGTTAAGAAGAAAAATGTAGGGAAAATCTATATTTAATGAATAAAACAACTTGCCAATGCCTGGCTGGCCATTTGCTCTTCGTTGTATTGCTTCACTTAGCGTCGAATTGCTGTTGAGCCAATGCACAGAAACACAACAAATTCAGTTTTGTTCTGTGATACAAGCCTAAGATTTCCTGCACCTAAACCAAATTTCAGGGAGGATGCCGTGTCAGGTTTGAAGGATCCGAGAGTGTTGTTTGCTGCCGAACGGACGCTGCTGGCGTGGAATCGCACCAGTTTATCGCTCATCGCATTCGGGTTTGTGGTGGAACGCGCCGGCAAACTGGTGCGCGCTATTTCACCCGGCATTATCGGCCCGGATCAGCTGGCGGCCATGTTCTGGCTGGGGTTGGCATTTATCATGCTGGGCGCAATCACTTCTGCCTACTCTGCTCGCCAGTATGCAATTGTTCTTAAAACACTGACACCGGATGAATTTCCACCCGGCTATACGGCAAAATGGGGATTGGTGGTCAATTTGGCCGTGGCCGCACTGGGGGTGATTTTGGCATTGGCTCTCTGGCATTGGCGACTGCATTAGCCACCCGAACTCTGCTATTCGCCCTCCGGGGGGAAAAACAGCCGATTGGAATGATATTGATACCCGGGGAGCCTCTGAAAAATATCGGAGATGCAGTCAATTTCTGCATCCTCTTTTTCGTATTGCGAAAGTGGAAAGGCTGGTTTTTTCCAGCGCAGAGCAATTACTGCATCCCTGATGAATACATACAGGAAGCAGAGAACCGCCCAAAGAATCAATGCCACAGCCAGGGTAATACACAGTGGTTTCAGTATCAGGAAAATCTGCTTTCAGGAATATAAACGCAGAAATAGCGAGGAAAAGCAGCAAAACTACAGCCAATTCACCTTGCACGTTATTGATCCATACTTTTCCACAATTTTCGTGAACAATGCTGTGGATAACAAGCATATCATGCTGTTTTTAATGATGATTTACCCATGCCTTCCAAATGATCAAACAATGGAGCGCTGATGCACCGATTTCGGAAAACAACGCTGTGTTTAGGGTAAGCAGGGAGCGCGGAATACTAAATGAGTTTGCCGAATTATTTGCGCAGGTATTGCAGGTTGTGATCATGCTCACGCTCACGCTTGATGTCGGGCGAACGTAAACATAACCCAAAGAACCGGTTTTTTCTGATGGGTTGTTGACAGAAAATCAGCCAATATCTGATCTTGAATTTCCCTAAAGAACCTCTGAAAAACGACCTGCGTTGTCATTTCTGCGTTAAGCGTCGGCTAAAAATGCTCATGTATTACGTATAAACTCCGCTTTTTAGCCGTTGTTTGCCTTGAGATGACTACCTCGCTGACGTTTTTCAGAAGTTCCCTAACTATGTCTGCAGCCAGGTGCCGGACAATCGCAATCATCGTGGCAGCAGTCTGTTACGGTTCCTGTTTTGCCGCTGCGGTATTCACCAGATTCCATTCAATGGCCCGGCTGCGCCAGTGGTCTTCGATAGCTTGCACAAAATCCCGATTGACCAGTTTGGCCCGGTTTTCGCACCAGAGGGGTGAATCGCAGCGAATGACGATGCCTTCGATTTTTCCATTGCGATAATCGCTGTTTGCCTCTTCCAGAAATTGCACAAGCTGTCTGGATGTAACGCTGCCCTGTTTCAGTAACGGGACGGTGGTCATTCCCAATTGTTTGGCTAGCTGGTTGCGTCGTTCCACGCTCCAGAATTTGCCAGCTTCCCGGTCGTAAACGTCGAACAACAGGAACCAGTCGGGCAGTTTCTGGTAGTCGAGCGAATGCCGGGCGGCGCACCATTCGCCAAACAGAATCAGCGCTGGTGTCAGGGTGTGTTTGAGGATTTCATTGTGCTGGCCCAGCCAGGCATTCAGACGGGAAAACTGGCCGGAAAAGGGCTGTGGCAGATACTGGCCGCGATTCTGGGCGCGCAGCTCGCCGTGTTCGTCCAGCGAGATACCCAGATTGGCGCCATCCATTTTTTCCTCGATCAGCACTTCATTCTGCAGCAGCATGGCTGTTTCGGCATCGGACAAAATCTTGTCATCCCTGGGCTGGCCTTGTCCCAGCCAGAGCAGGTGAGGGGTGTTGGGGAAACGAAAAAAATCAGTCATGGTTTTGTTTTCTGTGTGCTTTTTCTGCATGTTTGGTGCGAGACCAGTTTTCAATAATCGGTTCGAGCGCCAACCCGGCTTGTGTCAGTGCCTGCTCCCAGTCGTGCCAGTCGGTATCACCGGCAAAAGCAATGGCGCTTTCCCCGTAGTTTTTTTGCGCTGCCAGTGCGGCGGCGACCATTTTCCGATCGGCCAGATCATGCACTACTGCAGCCAGTGATGGCGGCAGCACGGCATGGCCATCCGCATCGTATTGCACATCGACGGTATCCACGGCCGAAGTGCTCCATTTGTGGATCACAACCTGAATGCCATAATCGTTGAAGCCAAGCTTGCGATCGTATTCTTCCTTAATTTTACCGGCAGAATCGAGCACCAACCTGGCCGGGCTGTTTTCAAACTCTACCAGCCATTGCCATACCAGAAAGCGCAGTGCAGGATCTTGCGGCGTGGCGTCAATCTCTCTCGGCGCGGTCGGATCAGCCGCACTAGCGGTGATTAGCACATTGGTGTCCACCACATAGCGCGGTTTCATTGTTTGTGCTGCTCCTGATGGCGTGCGTGCATCAATCGCGCCTGCTCACGGGTTTCGCCCAGTGCATCGCCGAAGAAGTGTTGCGGCCAATTGCTTATCCGGCCGAATTCATCCATCTCCAGCCTGCGCATTGCTGCATTGCCTGCAATACTTTCCACAAACAGCAGGGCAACCTGTTCAGCGGAGGTTTCCCTGCGCGCAATCAGTGTTTGCATGCGGCGGAACAAATGCTCCGAATGGGTTTCCACGATGAACTGGATGTGACGTGAACGGCTCAGTGTCACGAAAAATTCGGCCAGCACCGCTTGCGCCAGCGGGTGAAGGTGCACTTCGGGTTCTTCCAGGATGACGGTGCTGCCTGCCGGAGCAAAATAACCTGCCACCAGTACCGGCAGCACCAGCGATACGCCCATGCCGACATCGCGCAGATTGGTGGTGGCTCCATCTTTATGCACCACGATTTCGTAACGGGTGGAGCGGCCCAGTGGCCGGATTGCCAGTTTATCGGCCACTTTCATGCGGACCAGCCAGAAAGAAACGCCTTCCAGCAGCGTGTTCTGTTGATCGCCCTTGTTCAGAGCGCTGGACAGCAGCACATCCATGGCGCGATGGCCGTCGCTCCCGATTTGGCCAGGTGTGGTTCTGTTCCAGACATAATCGCGTTCCGGCTTGCGTCGCAGCGGGCCAAGATAGCTGATGTTTTCCAGTTCGCGCCGGATGGCCAGGCTGAGATCCTCGGCGACGGCACCTTCTTTTCCCAGCGCGGCAATGGCTTCTGCGGGCAGTGCGATGGAGCGTTCCGGGGCAAGATGGCGGCCCTTGGCACACGGGCGGGATTCACCATGGGCAAGGATGGCGTAATTTTCCTTTTCCCGGCGTATTGCGCAAAAAGAATGTCCGCCGGTGGATAGAACCAGTTCCCCAACTGCGGCGGCACCGGTAGCCGTCTGCCGGTAGCGGCAGGAAAATCGGCCATTATCCACACGCGCGGATTCGTGCGCTTCAAAAGCAAAGGCGATGGAAAATTCGCGTGGCGTGGAGGGGCTATGCTGCAATACATCATTGAAGCTGCCAAAGTTGAACAGATCGCTGGTTTCATCCCCTCCCAGGTTGAGATGGATGAAGCGATCGGGGGATTGCACTGTTTGTTTCAACAGCAGCAGGCTCTGGATGAGTGAGGATTTGCCCGATGAATTGGTTCCCAGCAACATAGTCACCGGTTTCAGGGCAATTGTGCCGGTATCTTGCCAGGCTTTGAAATGCGTCAGTCTCAGCGAAGTAAACATGGTTGGTCTCCGTAATGATTGACAGTAATTCTGCACGACTTGCCTGTGGGCAGGTCGGCATCCGTAACGGGCGTTCCAAAACAGCCGGGTCTATAATAACGCTGTATCGCTCGCCAAAAGATCGGGGAGCTGGAAGATTATCGAATAACACTGTACAGGCGGATTGAAAAATGGAACGTGAAAAACTGGAATTGCCGGAAAACGGTAAAAAACTGCTGCTGCATTCCTGCTGCGCACCCTGCTCGGGGGAGGTGATGGAGGCCATCATGGCTTCCGGAATTGATTTTTCCATCTTTTTCTACAATCCGAATATCCACCCGCGCAAGGAATACGATTTGCGCAAGGATGAAAACATCCGTTTCGCCGAGCAGCACGGCATTCCATTTATTGATGCCGATTACGACATGGATAACTGGTTTGAGCGGGCAAAGGGCATGGAAATGGAGCCGGAGCGCGGTATCCGCTGCACCATGTGTTTTGATATGCGTTTCGAGCGCACGGCGCTATATGCCTATGAAAATGGATTCGATGTCATTTCCAGTTCGCTGGGTATTTCGCGCTGGAAAAATATGGAGCAGATCAACGATAGCGGTGTGCGGGCAGCGGCGCCATATCCGGGAATCACTTACTGGACATATAACTGGCGCAAGAAAGGCGGTTCGGCACGGATGCTGGAAATCAGCAAGCGCGAGACGTTCTACATGCAGGAATACTGCGGCTGTGCCTATTCCCTGCGGGATACCAACAAATGGCGCGTGGAAAACGGCAGGGAAAAAATCCGCATCGGGGAAAAGTATTACGGCGAAACAAACGAATGATTCCCGAATTCAAGGTGTCTTGGCGAGGGAATACCGGGGGCAGGCGATGAAAAATCCGGCGACAGTGGATCCCAAAATCGTGATGGCAAGTCATTTCATCAATAATAATGGCTTCGCGAGTTCGGATACATGAAGGTGGATACATTGCCAGATTTATTGATAAATTTTAGGGCACCTCTAAAAATACCTAAAAAAAGCAAATCAATTCAACCAGGAGGACAATTTCACTTGATTTTTGAAATTTTTCTATCCAGGAATCAGATTTTTCTAAATTCAGGGTGATTCAGGTTGCTATCTTCTCGTTTTTGTCCCCTTTAGGCCATTTCGGGCGCAACAACCCTGCTGAAACTGAAATACTCTTTTCGAATCAGCGTCACGACACGCTTGATGTTATAAACGAGGTTGAGTAAGCCTATTTGTACTTTTGCTCTCCCATAAC
>WBZR01002819.1_pt1 | contig 17095 bp, 15 predicted proteins | sample 5204231 | NCBI WGS metagenome assembly WBZR01 (sample SAMN12412403, study PRJNA552823) | activated sludge metagenome | isolation source: activated sludge from anammox sidestream of wastewater treatment plant... | place: USA: Virginia | collected 2017-08 | reverse complement strand
GCCGCTACCAACCCAGTCCGCGCCCCTTCCCCGAGACCCTGCCACCCATCCAGTACGACTCCGTGGATATCGTGCGCAAGGTCCAAGACGGCGGGCTGCTTCATTTCCGTGGCCAGACCTACCGTCTGAGTAAGGCCTTCCGCGGTTACCCGGTTGGGCTGCGGCCCACTGAGGTCGATGGCCAGATCCAGGTGCTCTTCTGTCAGCACCCCATCGCCACCATTGACCTGCATCGAGCATAACGCTGACTATGAGCACTGTTACCCATGTCCCGGAACACCTGTCACCTATCTCCCCGGTCCATACACGAGGGGAGAGGGGGCAGCGGTGAGGGGTGCGGGTGAAGCGGCGCTGTGGTATCGGGTCGCCTATGCTGGCTTGGGGTCCGCGGGCGGAAACAGCGGCGTGCCGTTGGCCTCGTGCCACTTCAGGATGCCCTCCCAGATCTGCGGCGCTGTCTCCGCGTACCAGAAGAGATCCTTGTCCTCCTCGTCGATCATGCCCTCGTTGACCAGGAAATCGATGCTGAAGGCCTGCCGCCAGTGGCTCTCGCCCACCAGCACGACGGGCAGCGGCCTGATCTTGCGGGTCTGGATGAGTGTCAGGGTCTCGAACAGCTCATCGAAGGTGCCGTAGCCGCCGGGGAAGGCGACCAGCGCGCGCGTGCGCAGCAGGAAGTGCAGCTTGCGCAGGGCGAAGTAGTGGAAGCGGATGCACAGCTCGGGAGTGACGTAGGGGTTCGGGTACTGCTCGTGCGGAAGGCTGATGTTGAGACCCACGGACTCCGCGTCGACGTCGTGGGCGCCGCGATTGGCGCCCTCCATGATGCCCGGGCCGCCGCCGGTCATGATCACCAGGTGATCGCCGGCGGCGCGGCTGTTGGCCGTGCCGACCAGCCGGCCGAACTCGCGCGCCACCACGTAGTAGTGGCTCTTGGCGTGGATGCGCTCGGCGATCGCAAGGCGCTTGCGCAGCTCCGCGTTGCTGGGGTCGCTCTCCAGGTGGGCGCGCAGCGCGTCTATCCTGAACTGCGCCGCGTCGGGCTCGGGCAGGCGCGTGCTGCCGATCACGACGATGGTGTGCCGGATGCCGTGCTTTTCAAGCAGCAGCTCCGGTTTCTCGTAGTCGATGAGCAGGCGTACGCCGCGGGTCTCCTCCAGGCTGAGGAAGCTCACGTCCTGATCGGCCTGGCAGTAACTCGGGCTCTCGAGGATCGTGCGGACGCGATCCGGGGCGTCGGGATCCTCGTGCGAGGGCTTCGGCTGCTGCCACGGCAGCGGTTCGCGGCGGTGTACCGGATGCGGCGGAACGGGGAAGGGTGCGCCGTCGGTAATGGCAGGCTTCTTCGTCATCATTCGATCCTGGTCGGGATGCTGTGCCGCCTATTCTATCGAAAAGGTGACAGACACCTTTCCCGGTCAAACCTCTGGGCGTATCCCGTCATGCCAGCGGAAACTGGCATCCATTTCCCATCGTCGGAATCTGCGGCGCAACAGTAAAATGGGTCCCAGCTTTCTCTGGGACGACGAGCCGCAAGATTCGACGCCTGCGCGGAAAAAGGTGTCGGGAAAACTGTCCGTCACCTTTTTCCCAACGCCTGTGCCCAGGGTGTCATCACGTCAGCAGCGCGGCGAGCAGACCGGTGAGAAAGATGCCGTCGAAGGTTCCGGCGCCGCCGATCGAGGCGATGTACGCGCCAGTGCGCCGGATGTCGGCCATGTGCAGGATGTCCGCGCCGATGAGCACGCCGAGCACGCCGGAGACGTATGCCAGCGCGGCGCTGCTCCCGGTGCCGAGCGCGGTGGCCGTGATCGCCGCGGTGAGGGGCGCGATGAGGGCTGGCATGCCGATGCCCACCCGCCCGATCGGCCGGCTGAAGGCGTAGCTCACGGCCGCCACCACCGCCGTGGCGAGAAGGATCTGGAACACCGTCAGTGGGAAGTGCCTGATCAGGTATACGGAGAAGGCCACCGGGATCACGCAGCCGCCCACGTTCACCGCGATGACGGTGCGCCCCGGCACGATGAGCCGCGCGCGCCGCAGGAACGTGAGCAGGTTGGGATCCATGGGCGGCGGCTCGGCCTCGGCGCGCACGCTGAACAGCGGCATGTTGATGTTGCTGCCGAGGAGTGAAGTGAACAGCAGCAGGAAGGCGGAGCGCTCCGAGAGTCCGAGCTTCTCGAACGCGAACTGGATGAGACCGATCTGCACGACGGCGACGAGCACGCCGAGCAGGGTCATGAACACCAGCAGGCGAATCAGCGAGGAAGGCATCCTGAATCCGGCTTTGTCGAGAGGCGTGTCGAACGCCGCGGGAGGGCGGCCCTTGCCTCGCGCTACAATACATCAGAATCATGGATGTGAAAGGAGAAGACCATGAAGATCACGTCGACGGCATTTGCCGACAATGGCTCCATCCCTCCCAGGTACACCTGCGACGGCAAGGACATCTCCCCGCCGCTGCACTGGACCGGCGTGCCGGCGGGCACGCAGGCGCTGGTGCTGATCGTCGATGACCCGGACGCTCCCGATCCCGCCGCGCCGAAGATGACCTGGGTGCACTGGGTGCTGTACAACATTCCGCCGCACGTCGACGGTCTGCCCGAGGGCGTGAAGCACGGCGACCTGCCCGCCGGCACGATTGAGGGCATGAACGACTGGAAGCGCGCGGGCTACGGCGGGCCGTGTCCGCCCATCGGCCGGCATCGCTATTTTCACAAGCTCTATGCGCTCGACACGCTGCTGCCGCACCTCGGCACGCCGAAGAAGTCCGACGTGGAGCGCGAGATGAAGGGACACGTCCTCGCCGAAGCCGTGCTCCTGGGCACTTATCAACACTGACGCAATGGAGAGGTCACGGACGCCTTTTTGGGTATGAACCGTCCCGAAAAAGGCGAAAAAGGTGTCCGTCACCATTTCGTCCGGCTATCTTGCGGATGCGGGCTTGGCAGCCCTGGCAATTGTTCGGGATGAAAGACACATACCGACGTGACGACCGGTGCTCGCCCAGGGTCTTTGAGTTGCCCAGGGCGAAACGGCCCGTCATGCCGGCGACAACCCTACCAGAATGATCCTCTTTCAACATTCCAGGATCAGAGTGTGGGAGCCGCTCGATCCGCGAATCGGCTGCCCGCTCGCCGTGTCTCTCTCCCGCGAGGGCAGAGGGGACATCGTGAGGAAGATCGTGCAAGAGGAGGGTCTGAGATGCCTTACATGCTGTTGATTGTGGAACCGCACGGGCAGCGTCAGGAGCGAACGGAGGAGGAGGGCCGTGAGCTGTACGCGCGGATGCTGAATTGGGGCGAGGATCTCAGGCGTCGCGGCGTTTACATCGGCAGCAATTCCCTGCTTTCCGATGCGCAGGGCACGCGGGTGGCGATCCGCGACGGCAGGCGCACCATCCTCGATGGACCGTTCGCCGAGTCCAAGGAGATGGTCGGCGGTTACTTTCTGCTCGATTGCGCCACGAAGGAGCAGGCGATCGGGCTGGCCTGCGAGTGCCCCGCCGCGCAATGGGCGACCGTGGAGGTGCGCGAGCTCGGTCCCTGCCACGAGGGGTGAGAAAAAAGGTGTCCGAAAAGATCTTGGTCACCTTTTCTGCGGCCTGGACCCGCGTCCTGATCAGTCCGGTCGCCATGAGGGACGCCGCCGCCTGTCCAAACGCGGTCATCCGGAGTGGCGCCGACCGCTCGTGGCGGCGGCCATGTCCGCCGCCGGAACCGCACTGTGGCAATCCTTCGTCCACCGTCAGCGCGCCAAAGGCCTGCCCTCCAGCGCCGTGCACGTCATCCTCGTACGCAAGCTGGCACGTATCGCCTTCTCGTTATTCAAGTGCGAGCAAGACTTCGACCCACAACGATACCTGGCCGCTTGCCAAACACCATAGAAACTTCCGCTGGGACGACGGCGGGGTAAAGAATCCTGTGCTGCGTGTCGATCTGCGCCCCCGCTGTTCGTCGTAGTCATGAACGCGGGAGAAATCTCCCGCCCGGTCGCTCCCGCGATCGGCTGGAAGGAAGAGGAAAAGCGATGCGATTCATGATCATAGTGAAGGCCACCAAGGACTCGGAGGCCGGCGCCATGCCCGAGGAGGCGCTGCTGGCCGAGATGGCGACCTACCACGAGGAACTGGCGAAGGCGGGGGTGCTGCTCGATGGCTCCGGCCTGCAGCCGAGTTCGAAGGGCTGGCGGATCCACTACTCCGGCGAGAAGCGCACCGTCGTCGACGGGCCGTTCGCCGAGTCCAAGGAGCTCATCGCCGGTTACACGCTGATCCAGGTGAAGACGCGCCAGGAGGCCATCGAATGGAGCAAGCGCTTCCCGAACCCGGCGGGCAAACGCAAGGACGGCGAGATCGAGGTTCGCCAGCTCTTCGAGCTCGAGGACTTCGGGACCAGCGGGACCCTCGATCGCTTCCGCGAGATAGGCATGGGCGGTACGTGACGGTGGGCTTGCGCCGGGACGACGGCGCAGACGGAGTGTGCGCGCAAATCAGACAGCCGGGCGGAGTCAAGTCAAGTGCGCGGTGGAAGACATGCGTTTCGAACAGAAAAGGTTTCAGAAAAGGTGTCCGTCATCTTTTCGGGGTGCGTTCCGATGGTCAGCGGTACGCGTAACGGCTCGCGCCGGTGGCGGCCGGCGGGACCTGGTTGATCACAACATGTCGTAAACGAAGCGGAGGAAGAAATGCTCAAGTTGATACTCATCGGTGTCATCGTGGTGCTCGGCGCGTTTTTCATCTACGCGGCCAGCAGGCCGAATTCGTTTCGCGTGCAGCGCTCGGCGACGATCAAGGCGCCGCCGGAGAGGATATTCCCGCTCATCAACGATCTGCGCAGCATGCAGACCTGGTCGGCCTGGGAGAAGATGGACCCCGGCATGAAGCGCACGCACAGCGGCGCGGCCAGCGGGGCCGGCGCCGCCTACGCGTGGGCCGGCAACAATCGGATCGGCGAGGGTCGCATGGAGATCGTCGAGTCCTCGCCGCTGTCGAAGGTCACGCTCAGGATGGATTTCCTCAAGCCGTTCGCGGCGGTGAACACGCTGGAGTTCACGTTGCAGCCCGATGGGGACTTCACGCGCGTGACCGAGGCGATATTCGGACCGAGTCCCTTCATCTCGAAGGTGATGAGCATCCTGTGCCGTGCCGACACGATGATCGGCGGCAAGTTCGACGAGAGCCTCGCCGGGCTGAAGGCGATCGCCGAGCGCTGAATGGCGGAGCGGGAGTACCGATCACGCGTTGGCGTTCGCGGATGGCGTTCGTAGGAGCGGTTTCAGCGGCGAACAGGCCTTGGCTGTGCGTCATTCGCGGCTGAAGATCCCGTGTTTCCCGTCAAGCCGTGGCGAGGCGGTTTGGGGAGAAAAGGTGACGAGAATAGGTTGCGGACACCTTTTTGGATGCGGTGACCGTCACCTGTTACGAGCTGCCAGTCGTCATGCCAGCGGAAGCCGGCATCCATTCCGTTCAAATGCAAAATGGATCCCGGCTTGCACCGGGACGACGGAGTGTGAGCGCAACGGGGCTCGGCTCGCGAAGAAGGGTGTCCGTCACGTTGCTTCAGAGACATCAGGAGAAATGAAGAATGAAATACGTCGATGGATTCGTGTTGCCGGTGCCCACGAAGAATCTCGCCGCCTACCGCCGCATGGCGGCCAGTGCCGGCAGGGTCTGGCGCGAGTATGGCGCGCTCGAGTACTTCGAGTGCGTCGGCGACGACGTGAAGCCGGGCAAGCACACCTCCTTTCCGCAGAGCGTGAAGCTCAAACGCGGCGAGACGGTGGTGTTCTCGTGGATCCTCTACAAGTCGCGCGCGCACCGCGATCGCGTCAACGCCAAGGTCATGAAGGACCCGCGTATCGCGAGGATGATGAAGAAGGGCATGCCCTTCGACGGCAAGCGGATGTTCTGGGGCGGCTTCAAGACGATGGTGGAGCTCTGAGGAAAGGAGAGTGGGTCCCAGATGTCGCCGGGACGACGGACCGGACGGGCCGCGCCTTGCGGAAAAGGTGTCGGAAAGAAAGGTGACAGTCACCTTTTTGGGAAAAGGTGTCCGTCACCTTTTCGCGGTCAACTTTTCGCGCCGACGGGTGGGTTCCCTCTCCCCTTGCGGGAGAGGGACAGGGTGAGGGGGCAGGTAATGCCGCGGTGAGTTCTACGCGGCGCGCGCGCTATCGAAGACGCCGCTGGCCGCGGCCTGCCGCGCGTAGTCGCGGAAATCCCGTGGCGCCCGCCCCAGCGCGCGTTGCACGCCGTCGGCGAGATGGGCGTTGCGGCCGTCCATCACCTCCGCGAACAGGTAGGTGAGCAGCCTCACGAACTCCGCCGGTACGCCGTGCTCCGCGAGCGCGGCCGCGTATTGCTCCATCGGCACCTGGACGAAGCGTATCTTGCGCCGGCTCGCCTCGGCGATCTCCGCGACCGCCTCGGCGAAGGTCAGCAGCCGCGGGCCGCTGAGCTCGTAGAGCTGGCCGGCGTGTCCGTCCTCCGTCAGCGCGGCGACCGCGACGTCGGCGATGTCCTCGGCGTCCACGAACGGCTCGCGCACCTCGCCGACCGGCAGGGCGAGCTCGCCGCTGCGCACCTGCTCCACCAGGAAGTGCTCGCTGAAATCCTGCGCGAACCAGCTCGCCCGCAGCAGCGTCCACTCGGCGCCCGAGTCACGCACCGCCTGCTCGCTGCGCTGCGCCTCCTCCTCGCCGCGGCCGGAGAGCAGGACCAGCCGGCGCACGCCGCGGGCGACGGCTTCCGCGGCGAACGCGCGGACGATCTCGGTTGCTCCCGGCACGGCGAGATCCGGGTAGTAGGCCATGTAGACGGCAGCGACGTTGCGAAGTACCTGCGGCCAGGTGGATGGATCGTGCCACCCGAACGGCGGATCGCCGGCGCGCGAGCCGACGCGCACGGGCAGGCCGCGTGCCTTCAGCCGCTGTACCACGCGCCGGCCGGTCTTGCCGGTGCCGCCAGTCACCAGGATCGTACTCTCGTCTGTGCTCATATCGTCCTCCTTGCGGGGTTGCACGGGTGTGGGATTGCACGAAGTCCAGTATTGACGGCGATCGCCGGATCAGCCATGACAGGCAGTCGCTGTCTTATGCCCGCACGTCCAGGAATGCTGGACGATGCGGCGATGGCGCGCCTATCCTCATGACATGCAGGAACCGACGGACACCTGGAGTCCCGTGGACGCGCTCGGCGAGGCGCTGCACTTCCTGCGCATGAACGGGACGCTTTACTGCCGCTCGGATTTCACCGCCCCGTGGGCGCTGGCGCTGCCGCCGATGAAGGATTGCCTGATGTTCCACGTCGTCACTGCCGGACGCTGCTGGCTGGAGGTCGAGGGCGCGGAGCGGCGCCCGCTGCAGCCGGGTGATCTGGCGCTGGTGCCGCATGGGGAAGGTCACGTGCTGAGGAGCGAGCCGGGGGTGCCGCCGGCGAGGCTCTTCGACCTGCCGCGCGAGCGCGTGAGCCAGTGCTACGAGCTGCTGCGCCATGGCGGCGGCGGTGCGCCGACCACGCTCATCTGCGGCGCCGTGCGCTTCGATCATCCCGCTGCCCACCGGCTCGTCGGCCTGCTGCCGAAGATTATCACCGTGGAGCCTTCCGGCTCCCCGCGGACCGAGTGGATCCAGAGCACCCTGCGTTTCATGGCCTCCGAGGCCAGCGAGCTGCGGCCCGGCGGCGAGACGGTGATCACGCGCCTGGCCGACATACTCGTGATCGAGGCCATACGCTCGTGGATCGCACATGACGCCGCGGCGCGCACCGGCTGGCTGGGCGCATTGCAGGACAGGCAGATCGGCCGCGCAATCTCGCTCATCCATCGCGACCATGCGCGCGCCTGGACGGTGGCCTCGCTCGCCGCCGAGGTGGCGATGTCGCGCTCGGCCTTCGCGGCGCGCTTCACCGGGCTGGTCGGCGAGCCGGTGATGCACTACCTCGCGCGCTGGCGCATGCAGTTGGCGCTTAGCATGCTTCGCGAGGGTGAGGCGGGGCTCGCCGAGCTGGCCACGCGGCTGGGGTATCGTTCCGAGGCCGCGTTCAGCCGCGCCTTCAAACGCTACATCGGCATCCCGCCTGGCGCGGTGCGGCGCAATGGGGCCGGCGCGGAGTCCGGCGTTGAGGCGAAGCCGGCGGCATGAACCAGGCCGAAGCTCACCGGGCGATCGACGCCATCGTCCGCATCGAGTCGCCGAAGCTCATCGGCGCGCTCGCGCGCATGGTACGCGACGTCGGCGTCGCCGAGGAACTGGCGCAGGACGCGCTGCTCGCCGCGCTCGAGCAGTGGCCGCAGCAGGGCATGCCAGAGAACCCGGGCGCGTGGCTGATGGCGGTGGCGAAGAACCGCGCCCTCGACCTCCTGCGCCGGCGCAAGCTGCACGAGCACAAGGAGGAGGAGCTCACGCGCGAGATCGAGGGGCAGCTCGAGGCGGCCGCGCCCGATGCCGAGGCCGCACTCGACGATCACGTCGGCGACGACCTGCTGCGCCTGGTGTTCATCGCCTGCCACCCCGTGCTCTCCACCGAGGCGCAGGTCGCACTGACGCTGCGTCTGCTCGGCGGCCTCACCACGGCGGAGATCGCGCGCGCGTTTCTCGTTCCGGAGGCGACCATCGCGCAGCGCATCGTCCGCGCCAAGCGCACGCTCGCCGAGGCGCAGGTGCCGTTCGAGGTCCCGCGCGGCGCCGAGCTCACAGCGCGGCTGTCCTCGGTGCTGGCCGTCGTCTATCTCATCTTCAACGAAGGCTACTCGGCGACCGCCGGTGAGGACTGGATGCGCCCGGCGCTGTGCGAGGACGCGCTGCGCCTGGGGCGCATCCTGGCTGAACTCGCGCCGGCCGAGTCCGAGGTGCACGGGCTGGTCGCGCTGATGGAGATCCAGGCCTCGCGCTCGCGAGCACGCACCGGCCCCTCGGGCGAGCCGGTGCTGCTGCTCGACCAGGATCGCGGGCGCTGGGATCTGCTGCTCATCCGCCGGGGACTGGCCGCGCTCGATCGGGCGACTGCACTCGGCGGCGCACCCGGATCGTATTCGCTGCAGGCCGCGATCGCCGCCTGCCATGCCCGTGCACGCACGCCGGAGGCGACCGACTGGACACGCATCGCCGCGCTCTACGATGCGCTCGCGCGGCTCGCACCCTCGCCGATTGTGGAGCTGAACCGGGCCGTCGCCGTCGGCATGGCCTTCGGGCCCGCGGCGGGCCTGGAGCTTGCCGACCAACTCACCGCCGAGCCCTCGTTGCGCGACTATCATCTGCTGCCCGGGGTGCGCGGCGACCTGCTCGCCAGGCTGGGGCGGCTCGGGGAGGCGGCGGGGGAGTTCGCGCGCGCGGCGTCCCTCACCTGCAACGCGCGCGAGCGCGAACTGCTGCTGAAGCGCGCCGCCGACTGCAGCCGTGGGGCATCCCCGTCATCCACATCCTGACGTCTGGCCGTTGCCCCCTCACCCTGTCCCTCTCCCGCGTTGGGGAGAGCAACTGTGTTAGTCGTCAAGTGCTGAGATGAACATTGGGATCCCAAACGCTGCGGTCGCGGACGATGGCATTGAGGATGGTCAGCAACTTTCGCATGCACGCGGTGAGCGCCACTTTGGTGGGCTTGCCGGCGGCAATGAGGCGGGCATAGAAGGCACGGATGACCGGATTGGATCGGGTCGCGCTCAAGGCCGCCATGTAGAGCACGGTGCGGATGTCGGTGCGCCCGCCCCAGCAGTGACGTTTGCCGTGGAACCGACCACTGTCGCAGTTATACGGTGCGACGCCCACGAGTGCGGCCACTTCGCGGCGCCCCAGGCGTCCGAGTTCCGGCAGACGGGCGCACAAGGTGGCCAGCAGCACCGGTCCGACGCCCTGCACCGGACCGAGCAATTGCTCGTGTTCGCGCCACCAGGGGCTGGCGCGCAGGGCCTGACCCATTTGCCGGTCGGTATCCTTCAGCCGTTTGATGAGCCAGGCGATATGGGTGCGGATGTCACGCCGGACGACCGCCGGGGCCAGCGCCAGGCGCTGGCGCTCGGCCACCACCATGGCGAGCAATTGCCGCCGCCGCGTCACCAGCGCCTCCAGCTCGCGGGTCTGCGCCTCGGGCAGCGTGCGATACGGCGGCTTGACCGCCTCGGCAAACTGCCGCAAGACCTGCGCATCGATGGCATCGCTCTTGGCCAGGCGGCCCAGGGCCTTGGCAAAGTCACGCACCTGGCGGGCATTGACCACGATGACTGGCAGGCCGGCCAGCCCCAGGGCAGCCACGAGGGGCTGTTCGTAGCCGCCGGTGGCCTCCAGCACGATGCGCTCGGGCTTCAGCCCCTGCAGCCTTTGCACCAACTCCTGGCTGCCGGCCTCATCGTTGCCGAGCATGAAGTGCTCGCCGTTGGAAGCGGCGACCTCGAGAGTGTCTTTGGATACGTCGATACCGACATTCATGGAATGCTCTGACATGGATCGTCTCCTCCCCACCTTGCGGATCCGGGCTTGGCAGCCCTGGCAACTGTCCGGGATAAACGATGACAGCCGACGTGACAACCCATGCTCTCCCACGGTCTTTGAATTACCCAGGGAACGGCGGTCTGTCACGCCGGCTGAAACCCTATCAGAGTTACCCTTGTTAAACATACAAGGGGACCTTGTAGTCGGGATCGTGCAGGGCGGGTGCTGCGCTATCGCCCCCTCGCCCTGCCCCTCGCCCGCCTGCGGGAGTGGGGTCAGGGGTGAGGGAGTAGCGGCGAATGCGCGCCCGTTCACTGACGCCGTAAGTCGCATGCGCGTAAGATTGCAACTGTCGGAACGTTAAAGTATTTTCGGCGCCGTCCGACAACGTGGTGACAGGCTGGACTGCGCCTGGGGCTGAGCGGGAAGTTAGGGATGTTGAATCACGAGCGCACGAGTATCGAGGGCAACGAGCCGGTCGGGCCGCTGTATGCCGTCCGGATGGGTGCGCTGGTGACGGGTTTCGGCAGTCACGGCGCGCCGTGCTGGCTGTCGCGCCTCGGCCCGGAGGTCATGACCCTCACGGTCGCCAAGCCTGCCGTGCTGGCGCCCAGCCGTCTGAGGCCCGGGCGCACGGTCGTCGTGCATCTTTCCCATCGCGTCGAGGATCTTTGGCGCATCGTTCCGATGCGCGCCAGGATCATCCACGCCGCCGGCAACACTTTCACCGTGCGCATCGTCGAACCGGGCCCGCACGTGGTAATGGGCCTCATCCGGCAGATGCGCGCGCAGGGGCGGGCCAAGCCGGTGCAGGCGCCCCCGGACACGCCTCCGGAACCGGAGACGATCACCATCAGATCCCGGATCGGGAAGACCCGCGTCGAGCCCTTGCGCCATGCGAGCGTCGAGCGCAGCCCCGTCGCGCAGGCGCTGGGCGAGGTGGTCAAGGATTACGGCGCGAAGTGGATCGCCACGCTCCTCGACCGCATCGAGGAGCTGCTCCTCAACGGCATACGCGTGGATCGCGAGCGGCTGCTGCAGCCGCATCTGCACAAGTGCCACCAGAGCCTGACCCCGGCGCGCCAGCAGCTCGAGAACGCGCTGCGGGAGCAGTTGTCCGCGGTGATCGACGACCTGTTCGCGCCGCTGCATGGCGGCCAGCGCCGCTCGGCCGTGCGCAACATGGACCGCAACCTCGACCTGATGGGGACGCTCGACCTGAACGCCTCGCTGGCGTTCAACGAGGCGATGGATGCGCTGGTCAACAGCGTCGCGCCGGAAACGATGATCCGCATTGAGCAGCGCCTGTCGCGAGTGCTGAGGGCCATCATCGACGAGCGCAACAATCCGTTGACGGTCGAGCGCATCGTCGCGCTCGCGCTCGGCACCCTGTTCGAGCACTGGTACGACGGCACGACGGTGCGGCAGATCGTCAACGAGGCGTTGCGCGACAGCACCAACTCGCTGTGCACGTTTTACGACGCCGTGAACGCGGCGCTCGAGAAGATCTCCGCCTGACCGCGCGCGCCCTGGCGAACCTGCCGCGTCGCGGGCGGGCGCACCGCCTGCCGCCGTCGCCTTGGCCGCAGAGGGGCCGGGCAGTGAACGGAAGGCGCCGCCTGGCTCCCGGAACCAGGTGGCGGCCACCTCGACGGTGGCGTTGACGCGGGGCCGGTCGCGGGCGTCTAGCGTATGACGGTCACCGGACAGTGCGCCCGCTGGACCACCGCCGCGGAGACGGAGCCGAGCAGGAACCGCGGGATCCCCTTGCGTCCGTTGCTGCCGATCACGATATGGTCGAAGCCTTCCTGTTCCGCATAGGCGACGATTGCATCGCTGACGTTGTGGCTGCGCACGGAGGTGCATTTCGCGTTCTTCAGGCTCTCCTTGCGAATGCGCTCATCGATACGCGCGAGCACGGTGCTGGCGCGCGCCTCGACCGTCTCGAGGATGAACGGATCGGTCTGCGAGGGGCGCGTGAGGTCCTCGGGAGTCACCTGGTTCACGTGCAGAAAGCACAGCTCGCCACCCGCGGCCTTCGCCATCAGCACCGCGTAGTCTTCGGCCCGTCGCGATACGTCACTGGGATCGCTGGCGCACAGGATTTTCTTCATCGCAGGGTCTCCTCGTCTCGAGTATGGGTGGGTGGTGCCCGCCGGCTGCCATGCGCGGCGCTACCGGCGCGGGGCATGCAGACACCTCTGGCTGCCGGTGCGAGTATCTTAGTGCGTTGCCGATGCCCGGCCATCCCCCGCGGCCGCGGCCGTTGATCGGGATCAATCGGCGGACAGGGGCGCAAGGCCTGGCTCCTGATCGCAGCGGGCGCCGGGCTGCGCGGTCGCGCGGGGAAATTCACCGTCACCTCTCGGAAAAGGTATCCGTCACCTTTTGCGCGATGTCTTCGGGCTCGGCCTGGGTGGTGTCGACGACCCAGGCGTGCTCGCACTCGGATCCGTCCAACGGCTCCCGGGTGGCGAGCTGATGCTCGAGGACGGCGGTGTCCGCCTCGGAGGCGTCCGCGCCGGCGGTTTGGCGTGCGCGCAGCCGGCGCCGCAGCTCCTCCGGCGGCGCCTGCACGCTCAGGATGCGCAAGCGCTGACCCAGGGCCGCGGCCAGCCCGGCGAACTCGCGCCGCTCTCCGCGCCTGAGGAAGGCCGCGTCGACGATGACGGTGTGGCCCGCGCGCAGCACGGTCTCGGCGAGCGTGCGCAGCCGCGCGTAGGTCCGCGCCGAGGCCTCGGCGGTGTAGATCCCGCCGTCCACCGGCGAGCCGCTGCGCGCGAGCGTGGCGATCCCGTGCAGGCGCTTCCGTTCGATGTCCGAGCGCAGGCGGATGGCGCCGAGGCGCGGGGCGAGTGCAGCCGAGACGCGGCTCTTCCCGGAGCCCGACAGTCCATGGGTGATGACGAGCGCGGGCGGCGCCGCCGGCAGGAGCGAGACGGCCAGGCGGATGTAATCCCGGCAGCGCGCGTGCTGCTCTTCCCGCTCCGGGGCCTCGATGCCCGCTTGATCCACCCGTATCGCCGCGACCATGGCGCGCACCAGGGCACGATAGATCTCGTAGTAGCGCAGCACCGCCACGCCGGCGTAGTCGCCGGTGAGCTCCAGGTAGGTGTTGAGGAACAGGTTGGCGAGATCGGCGCGCCCGTGGTGGGCCAGATCGATGCACACGAATGCGACCTCGCTCATCACGTCGATGCAGCGCAGCGGCGCGCTGAACTCGATGCCGTCGAAGATGACGATCTCGCCGCCGTCGAGCGTGATGTTGGCCAGGTGCATGTCGCCATGACACTCGCGGATGAATCCTTGCCGGTGCCGCGCGAGAAAGGTCTCGCGCAACCGCACCGCGGCCGCCTCCGTCCACGTCCGCAGCGTCCTCGAGTCCTCCTTCAGCGCCGCGTCGAGGCCGCGCGCGTCCTCCAGCGCGTCGAAGGTGTGGCGCACCGGCGCGATCACCTGCTCGGGCGTGCCCATCGAGGATTCCGCCCTCGGCGTGTCTGCGTGGAAATCGGCGACGCGCCGCGCCAGCGCCTGCACGTGCGCGGCGGTCAGCGCGCCGGCGCGCACCAGTTCGTCGAACTGCTGCCCGGAGGGGAAGCGCCGCATGCGCACGCAGTACTCGATCGCCGCGCCGTCGCCGCCGAGCCGCGGCGCCTGCTCGGTGCCGGTGACGGGCACGACGTCGAGATAGTAGCGCGGCGCGAGGCGTCGGTTCAGCCGCAGCTCCTCCTCGCAGTTGCGCCGGCGCAGCGCGAGCGTGCTGAAGTCGAGGAAACCCAGGTCCACGGCCTTCTTGAACTTGTAGACGTGCTCGCCGGCGAGCACGACCACGGAGATGTGCGTCTCGACCACCTGCGCGTCCGCGAGCTGGCCGCTCGCGATGAGGCCGGCGACGATCGTGTGCAGGCGATCGGTGGTGGGTTCCATGTTCACGCGTGCGCGATCTTTCCGGCGCCTAGTAGCGGAGGCGATCGGCGTAGCCGGTGAGCTCGAGGTAGCCCGCGCCGACGCGCCTGCCCTCGCGCGTCACGGTCACCGCGCCCTCCCAGTAGACTGCGCCCGTGGAGGCGCGCGAGTCGAGTTCCTGGTCGGGCATCAGCGCATCGATGCGCCAGGCGGTCGCGCCGATGCGCAGGTTCGCGCTCACGGGATACCGCGCGCCGGTGCGCGGCGAGGTCCAGGTCGAGAGCGGCTCGAAGGTCACCTCGTTCGGACCGTAGTGCCGCGCCGTGCCGTCGGCATCCTGTGCCGTGGCCGCGGCCCACAGCGGCCGGCCGCTCTCGGCGCGGATGCGGAAGGCCATGAGCGCGCCGCCGTCGTCGAGGTTCACGCCGGTCCAGTCCCATCCGCGCGCGCCGGGCATCAGCGCCTCGCTCGACCACTCGTGATCCAGCCAGGCCGTGCCGCGCACGGCGCGCGCCTCGCCCTGCACCTCGATCGTGCCCGACACCCGTAGCTGCGGCAGCGAGTAGTAGTAGCTGGCATATTGCGGCTCCGGTCCCTTGCGGCTGACGCCGGCCTCGCCGTGCAGCAGCGGAGTGCGCGTCGGTGTGAGATCGAGCTCGAGGCGGAAGTCGCCCGCGGGGACGACGGCATGGTAACGCTCCTGCTGGCGGCGCAGCGACCAGCCCTCCAGCGTGACGTCGGTGTCGCGGGTGGAGGCCCCGGCGACGCCCGGCATGATGCGCGCGACCTTCTGATCGTGGCGCAACCGGCCGTGCGCGGGATCCGCGATCGCCGCGTGCGCGAAGTAAAGCTGCGTCGGCGCGAAGCGGCTCGCGCTTTCCTCGCCGATGCCAGTGCGGCTGCGGAAGAAGGTGACCTGGAAGCCGAGCGCGCGGCCGTCCCCGGCGTCCACCTGCCCGGTGACGTACCACCACTCGGTGCGGAACTCCGGATGCGCGCCGTGATCGCGCGGGAACTCGAGCGCGCGCGGGGTGACCGGCGGATACACGACCCCGGCGGCGTGCGCGATGGCAGTCAGCGCGAGCGCCGCGGCGGCCAGCCACGCCCTCACGCATCCTCCTTCACCGCGGCCACCGCCGCGCGCGTCATCGCCACCTGCCCGCTCAGGCGGGCGGCGATCGCCGCCAGCGCGATCAGCGCCGCGCTCAGGCCGAGCAGCGCGGCCCAGGGCGGGTAGAGCTCCATGCCCCAGTGGAAGGACTGGCGGTTGACGACGTAGATCAGCACCAGGCTCACGGCGAAGCCGAGCAGCAGTCCGGCCATGGCGCCGAACGCGCCGGCGCCCGCGCCCTCCAGCGCGAGCAGCCGCCCGATCTCGCCGCGCGTCAGGCCGAGATGGCGCAGCATGCCGAACTCGCGGCGGCGCGCGTAGGCGAGCGCCGCGAAGTGCGCGCCGATGCCGGCGAGTCCGATCAGCAGCGCCGCGAACTCCAGCGCATAGGTCACCGCGAAGGTGCGATCGAAGATGCCGAGCGACAGCGCGCGGATCCCCGCCGGCTGCGCCACCTCCATCCGCGCGCCGCCGGGCAGGTGCGCAATGCGCTCGACGGCGGCCTGCGCGGCCCCGGCGTCGGCGAAGTCGAGGGCCACGTCGTTCACCGCGTCGTCGCCGCTCAGGCGCACGTACTGCCCGCGATCGATCACGATCGCGCCCCAGGTGCGTGCGTAGTCGCGCCAGAGTCCGGCGACGAAGACCTCCGTCTGCCTGCCGCCGAGCGGCAGGGTGATGCGCGCGCCGGGGCGCAGCGCGAAGAGATCGGCCATGGCCTCCGAGATCCACACCGGCGCGAGTCCGCCGGGCGCGGGCCCCGGGTAGCGCGCCACCACGGTCAGCGCCTGCAACGTCGCCGCATCGAGCGTGCGGGCGATCAGCGTGACCGGCGCCTGGTTCGCGCTCAGCAGCAGGCTGCGGTAGCGATGCGGCTCGGCGCGGCGCACGCCGGGCAGCGCCGCGAGCTCCCCGGCAAGCCCGCCGGGCATCCGCCCGGCGATACCGCCCGGGGCGCGCACGTAGACATCGGCGCGCAGCACGCTCGCGAGCCAGTGATCGAGCGAGGCGCGGAAGGAGTGCACCATGATCGCCATGGCCGCGACCAGGCTGAAGCTCACGATCACGGTGGCGAGCCCCGAGACCGTGTAGCCCGGCATGGCGCGCAACTGCTGCCAGGCGAGCTGCGGCAGGGGACGGCCGGGCGCAGGCAGCAGGCGGCCCAGCCGCCCGATCGCGGCCGGCAGCAGCGCGAGCGTGCCGGTGAGCAGGCAGGCGATCGCGAGATAGCCGGCTATTGGCAGGCCATCCACGGGTGGTGCGATCACGAGCAGCGCGGCGGCGCCGATCAGCAGGGCGCCCAGGGCGGTGGGCGGCGCGTGACGCATCATCGCCGCCTCGTCGCCCGGTTTCAGCGCCAGCGCCGGCGGGCGCGCGGCGGCCTCCCACGCCGGCAGCAGGGCGCCGGCGGCGCCGGCGAGCGTGCCGAGCAGGGCGAAGGCGGGCAGCGCGGTCCACTGGATCTTCAGCCGCGGATCCATGCCGGCGAAATAGCCGCCGCCGAGGTCGGCGGCGAACACGCGCATCGCCGCCAGCGCCAGCAGCAGGCCGGCGGCGATGCCGAGCAGGCCGCCGATGAGGCCCGCGATCGCGCCCTCGGCGGTGAGCGCGGCGGTGAGCCCGCGGCGGGTCACGCCGAGCACGCGCAGCAGGGCG
>WBZR01002818.1_pt1 | contig 17101 bp, 14 predicted proteins | sample 5204231 | NCBI WGS metagenome assembly WBZR01 (sample SAMN12412403, study PRJNA552823) | activated sludge metagenome | isolation source: activated sludge from anammox sidestream of wastewater treatment plant... | place: USA: Virginia | collected 2017-08 | reverse complement strand
CGCCGACGAGGCCGAGCGTCTCGCCGGCGTCCAGTTCGAGATCGACGCCGTCGAGCACCTGGTAGACGCCGTCGAAGGTGACGAAGTCGAGCCGGTAGTCGCGGATGCGCAGCAGGGTGCTCACCTTGCCCCCTGGGCGCTGCGCGCCGTCCCCCCGAGGGGGAATGAGCGCCTTCGGAGCGGCCGTGCGGCGCTCACCTTGCCCCCTGGGCGCTGCGCGCCGTCCCCCCGAGGGGGAATGAGCGCCTTCGCCGCCGCGTGCTCATGAGGGTCGGCTCTTCGGATCGAGCAGGTCGCGCAGCCCGTCGCCGAAAAGGTTGAAACCGAGCACGGTGAGGTAGATCGCCAGGCCGGGCGCCAGCGCATACCACCAGGATTCGGGCATGTAGCTGCGCGCGATGCTGATCATCGAGCCCCATTCGGGCGCCGGCGCCCTGGCGCCCAGGCCGATGAAGCCCAGGCTGGCCGCGGCGAGCACCGCCAGGCCGAAATCCATGCTCGCTTTGACGATGAGCGGCGAGACGCAGTTGGGCAGGATGTGTCGCCACAGGATGTACGGCGTGCCGGCGCCGACGGCGCGCGCCGCCTCGACGAACAGCTCCTGCCTGAGCGACAGCGTCTTGCTCTCGAGGAGCCGCACGTAGCCCGGCCACCACACGAGCGCGAGCGCGATCACGCAGTTCATGATCCCCGGCCCGAGCGAGGCCACGATCGCCAGCGCCAGCGCCAGGCCGGGCACCGAGAGGAAGACGTCGGTCACCCGCATGATCGCCTCGCGCGTTCGTCCGCCCAGGTAGCCGGCGACGATGCCCAGCGGCACGCCCACCACCACGGCCGCGGCCGTGATCACCAGCCCGATCCACAGTGAGGTGCGGGTGCCGACGACGACGCGGCTGAGGATGTCGGCGCCCATCTCGTCGGTGCCGAACGGATGCGCCGCGCTCGGCGCCTGCAGCTTGCGCTCGAGGTGCACGGCGCCCTGCGCGTCCTCCGGGTACGGCGCGATGGCCGGCCCGAAGGCCGCCAGAGCGAGGAACGCGAGCACGAGCGCGAGCCCGAGCATCGAGCTGAAGCTGCGCCGGAACAGGTGCGCGAAGAGCCGCCATTGCCGCAGCGTGCCGGCATGCCGCTCGCGCCAGCCGCCCGCGCCCGGGGCCTGGAGTCCGGTCGCGTCCATCAGGCCTCGCGCAGGCGCGGGTCGAGCCAGGCGTAGGCCAGGTCGATCGCGAAGTTGATCAGCATGAACGTCGAGCCGATCGCCAGCGCCGCGCCGATGACGGGCTGGAAGTCGGAGTACAGCGCCGACTGCACCGCATACAGGCCGATGCCGGGCCAGTCGAACACGGTCTCCACCAGCACCGTGCTGCCCAGCATCCAGCCGAAGCGCAGCCCGATGATGGCCAGCGTGGGCAGCATCGCGTTGCGCAGCGCGTACACGGCGACGATGCGCCAGCGCGCGATGCCATGCGCGCGCGCCGCGGTGACGTGGTCGCTTTGCAGCACCTCGATCATCTCGGCGCGGTTCACGCGCAGGATCGACGCCATGCAGGGAAACGACAGCACCACCGCGGGCAGCACGAGGTGCTGCGCGGCCTCGGCGAAGGTGGCCCACTGGCCGCGCAGCGCGGCGTCGAGCAGCAGCAGATGCGTGATCGGCTCGGGCCGCGGCGTCGTGATGTCGAGCTGCCCCGAGACCGGCAGCCACTCGAGGCGCACGCTGAAGTACAGCTGCAGCAGCAGCCCGAACCAGAACGCGGGCAGCGCCACGCCCGAGACCGAGAAGATGCGCGTGAGGTGATCGAGCGCGCGGTCGCGATGGACGGCGCTCAGCATGCCGAAGGGCACGCCGACCGCGATGCCCAGCGCCATCGCCGCGAGCACCAGCTCGAGCGTGGCCGGGAAGAAGCGCGCCAGCTCCTGCAGCACCGGTTTGGTCGAGACCATCGAGCGCCCCAGGTCGCCGCGCAGCAGGCCGCCCAGGTAATGCAGGTACTGCACCGGCAGCGGACGGTCCAGGCCGTACTCGCGCCGGATGGTGTCGACCATGTCCTGCGTCGCGTCGGGGCCGGCGATCAGCCGCGCCGGCTCGCCCGGCGCGACTTGCGTGACGACGAACATCAGGCTGGCCAGCCCGAGCAGCATCGCCACCAGCAGCGCCAGCCGCTTGCCGGCATAGATCAGCATGGCGTGCAGCCGCCGCGGGCGGCCATGAGCCCTACTTCGCGTCGATCCAGAGCGGGTACAGGTCCACCTCGCCGGTGAAGCGCACCGGGCAGAACTGGAAGCCCTTGAGGTAGTCGCGGCGCGCCCAGCGCCGGTTCTGCAGCATGCCGAAGACCTCGGGCTGGTCGGCCACGATCTGCTGCTGGATCTGCGCGTACAGCGGCGCGCGCTCCTCCCACTTGCCCAGGCCGCGTGCCTTGTCGATGAGCGCGTCGACCTTGGGGTTGTCGTAGTGGCTCATCGCGAAGTACTGGCCCCAGGCGTTGCGGTGGTACTGGTAGGCGACCGCGTCGGGGTCGGTCGAGATCGGCGTGACGTACACGCTCGTCATGTTCGGCGCCGTTTCCGCCTTGGAGCCGCGCGCCACCATGTTGGGCCATTGCTCGGCGATCACGTTGACCTTGATGCCGAGCTTTTTCAGGTTGAGCAGCAGCACCAGGCCGATGCGGCGTGCCTCCTCGAGCCCGGCCACGTGGTAGTAGTCGAGCTCGATGCCGCCTTGCGGGTAGGCCGACTTGGCGAGGTACTCGCGCGCCTTGGCCAGGTCCTGCGTCGGCCGGCCCGGCACGTCGATGTGGCCGCGCATGCCCTGCGGGAACGGGCTGGTCTCGAGGATCGCCGCGCCGTTGTAGATCTTCAGCATCGACTCGTAGTCCGTCGCGTAGGCGATCGCCTTGCGCAGGTTGATGTCCTTGGTCGGGCCGTGCTGGGTGTTGAACTTGATGCCGAAGGTCGTCATGCCCGGGTGGTCCTCGACCGCCGTGCCCTTGGCCTTCTTGAGCTGGTCGAAGTCCTCCGGCGTGAGGCCCTCGACGATGTCGGCCTCGCCGCGCGCCAGCGCCGCCTTCTGCGCCGCGGGCTCGCGGATGATGCGGTAGACGATGCCGGCCGGCCGCCTGGCCTCGGCCATCGGCCAGCCCTTCCAGTACGCGTCGTTGGCGACGAGTTCGTGCAGGACGTTCTGCTCCCAGCGCTTCTGCTTGTACGGCCCGCTGCCCGCGCTGTGCTCGGTGAGCCATTTCTGGCCGTAGTCGCCGTCGACCTCGTGCGCCTTCACTTCCTTGGGGTTGACGATGTACCACCAGGGCACCCAGCCGAGGAACGGCGCATAACCGTGCTTGAGCGTGAAGCGCACCGTGTACGGGTCGAGCACCTGGATGCCCGACGGATCGAGGAAGTCCTTGAGCATCCAGGCCACGCCCTTGTTGAGCTTCAAGCCGCGCTCGAAGCTGTAGCGCACCGCCTCGGCATCGACCGCGTCGCCGTTGTGGAACCTGGCGTTCTTCGCCAGGTGGAAGGTCCACACCTTGGCATCGGGGCTGGACTCCCAGCGCTCGGCGAGCCAGGGTTCGATCCTGGCCGGGTTGCCGGTGTACTTGGCCAGCGCGTCGTACAGCGCCTGCTGCATCATGCGCGTGGACCAGTCGTAGCGCACATGCGGGTCGAGCACCGGAACTTGCTGGCGCCCGCCGAAGACGATGACCTTGCGATCGCCCGCGCGTTCGAAGGCCGCGGCCGGCGCCAGGGCAACGGCCAGGAAGGCGCCGGCGCAAGCGGCCAGCGCGAGTTGTCGCAACGACTTCATCGTGAATACCTCTCGATCCGAAGGCGGCAAAAGCGATTGATTCTGCGTCCGGCTCACACGATCTGCTGCAGCGCCGCGGCGACGATGCGCCGCGCCAGCAGCACCGGCCGCCGCACGCGGGCGGCGACGCGCGCGCGCATCGCCTCGGTGTAGCCCATGCAGTGCAGCACGAGCAGGTCGCAGTCGGCGAGCTCGGCGGCGGCCGCGTCGAGCCGGTCGCCGCTGTAGGGCGAATAGTGGGTGGCGCGGATGAGCCGGCGCGCGCCGTCGTGCAGGTGGAACTCCTGCACCTGGCGCGCCAGCGGCAGCATCACGCCCAGCTCGCGGCAGCCCGGCGACAGGGCGTCGACCATCGCGTCGACGACGCGCTGCGCCTCGATGAGCAGGGTGCGGCAGCCGACGTCTTCGAAGCAGCCGGTGCACAGCAGCGTGATGGCGTCGAAGCCCTGCGCGTCGAGGCGGTCGAACAGGGCCTGCAGACGCTCGCCGGTGGCGTGCTTGCCGATCACGACCTCGCTGCCGTCGCGCAGGCGCGTGGCCAGGCTGGCCTGGCCCGGCGGCGGGGCCATCGCGGCCACTTCGGCCGGGTCCAGGCCGTCGAGCACGCCGAACTCCACCGCCTCGACGGCGCCATGCACCGCGCCCAGGATCTCGGGCAGCATGTCCACGCGCGGCGACTGGCCGACGGTGACGAAGGCGACGCGCGGGGCATGGGACATGGTGCAGGCAGCAGCAGCAACGGCAGGCGCCGTGAGGTTATTCCAGGCGCGGCCGCGCCACCCATAAGGGCGAACACGTAAGCCCCCGGACGCCTGGCTCGGCGAACCTGGGGCCGGCACCGAGTTCGTGGGCCGCAGCGGGCAGTCAGAGCCCGGGGTGCTGTGCGACGAGCACCATCCGCACGAGCGCGCCGACCGAGCCGGCACCCATCTTGTCCATCATGCGCGCGCGGTGGATCTCGACCGTGCGCGGCGAGATCGTCAACTGGCGCGCGATCGCCTTGTTGCTGAGCCCCTCGGCGACGAGCGACATCACCTGCCGCTCACGCGGCGTGAGCGTGTGCATGCGCTCGGCCGCCGCGGCGCCGTTCGTGCCCGCCGGCGGCCGCGCGGCCGGCGGCGGCATCGAGCGCCGGGTGCCGCCGGGATCGAGCAGCAGCCGGATCGCCCCGGCCACCACCCGCCGCGCCAGGATCACCGGGCGGCCCATGCGCGTGGCCACCGCAAGCCGGTCGGTCTCGACGTAGGCCACCGAGTTGAGCACCACGAGGTCGCAGCCGCGCAGATCGTCCGCTGCGCGCAGCAGCGCGGCGGCATCGCCGCCGGCGGCGTGGGTCAGGCGCAGCGCGCAACCCGGCACCGAGTACGCGGCGTTCTCGTCGACCTGGCGGCGCAGCGGGTAGATCACGCCCACCGTCTGGCCCGCGGCGGCCAGCGCGGCGATGGTTGCGTCGATCGCGCGCTGCGCGTTGACGGTCGGGCAGTCGCTCTCGAACTCGCGGAACAGGCCGGTCGTCAGGACGATCAGCAGATCGAAACGGGCCGGGTCGATGCCGCGGCAGATCTCCTCCATGCGCCGCGCCACCCGCTGGCGCGAAACGACGACATCGGCGCCGCTGCGCAGCCGCGTCACGAGGCTGGTCTCGCCGGCGCGCGGCGCCAGGGCGGCGATCTCCCGCTCGCTCAGCCCGTCGAGCGCGCCGAACTCCTGCACCTCGAGCGCCATCGGCAACTGCGCCAGGATGTCGGGAACCACGTCGCTGCGCGGCGTCTGGCCGACCGTGACGCTGGCCACCCGGCGCGGCCGGCACGCGCCGGAATGCAGCGGCGCGGCGGTCGGCTCGGACAGCGGGGAACGCAAGGCGCGCGATCGAAGTGGGCAGGCTCGGCATGCAGTGTAGTTCGGCGTCACCGCAGGGCGCGGGGCGAACGCGGGCCGCCCGGGCTAAGTAGCCATCCTGATTTGCGCGGCTGCGGCGAGCGCGTAGCGTGCCGCCACCATCAGCCAGCCGCCCTGCGCACGAGGGCGCCCGAGCATGCAACGCCTCATCGAAGCCGACGAGATCGAGCCGCTGGCCATCGGTGCCTGGATCCTCGGCACCGGCGGCGGCGGCAACCCCTACCTCAACTACCTGAACTGCCGCCGGCTCTACGACGAAGGCGCGCGCGTCACGCTGATCGACCCCGCCGACCTGGCCGACGACGACCTCGTCGCCGTGGTCTCGAACATGGGCGCACCGCTCGTGGGTCAGGAGCGGCTCAACGACCCGGCCACCGCCGCGCGCGCCGTGGCGATGATGGAGGAGTACCTCGGGCGGCGCTTTTGCGCCGTGATGAGCCTCGAGATCGGCGGCGGCAACGGCCTGCAGCCGCTGCTCGTGGCCGCGCGCATGAACATCCCGGTGGTCGATGCCGACACCATGGGCCGCGCCTTCCCCGAGGCGCAGATGACCAGCTTCGCGATCGGCGACCTGCCGATGTACCCGCTCAGCCTGGCCGACGTGCGCGGCCACGAGGTCATCGTCAAGAAGGTGACGAGCTGGAAGTGGATGGAGCGCATCAGCCGCAAGGTCTGCGTCGAGGTCGGCTCGATCGCCAGCACCTGCAAGGCGCCGCGCACCGGACGCGAGGTCAAGGACTGGGGCGTGCACCACACCACCACGAAGGCGATCCGCCTCGGCCAGGCGGTGCAGGGCGCGCGGCGCCGCCATGCCGACCCGATCGCCGCGGTGCTCGAGCACGAGGGCGGCAAGCAGATCTTCCGCGGCAAGGTGAGCGACATCCAGCGCCGCGCCACCGAGGGCTTCCTGCGCGGCAAGGCCACGATCCAGGGGCTCGACGCCGATCGCGGCACGGGCCTCGTGCTCGATTTCCAGAACGAGTTCACCGTCGGCAGCATCGACGGCCGTGCCGTGGTGATGGTGCCCGACCTGATCTGCGTGCTCGACACCGTCTCGGGCGAGGCGATCGGCACCGAGACGCTGCGCTACGGCCAGCGCGTCACCGTGATCGCGCTGCCTGCGCCGCCCGTGCTCACCAGCCCCAAGGGCCTGCAGCATGTGGGGCCGCGCGCCTTCGGCCACGATCTCGAATACCGCTCGGTGTTCGCCGCCGCGGGAGCCCAGGCATGAAGCGCATCGGCATCGACGTCGGCGGCACCAACACCGATGCCGTGCTGGTGCACGACGACGCGGTGGTCGAGGCCGTCAAGGTGGGCACGACCGAGGACGTCATGAGCGGCGTGGTGGGCAGCCTAGGCCGGCTGCTCGAGCGCGCCGGCGAGCGCGCGCGCGGGCTCGACGCGGTGATGATCGGCACCACGCATTTCGTCAACGCCGTGGTGCAGCGGCGCGACCTCATGCGCGTGGCGGCGCTGCGCATCGGCCTGCCGGCTTCGCAGTCGCTGCCGCCCGCGGTCGACTGGCCGCAGGACCTGCGCGCCGCGGTCGAGCCGCTGATCTGCATGGTCGAAGGCGGCCACGAGTACGACGGGCGCCCGTTCATGCCGCTGGACGAGCGCGCGGTGCGCGAGGCGGCGATGCGCATCCGCGACAGCGGCGTGCGCGCGCTGGGCATCACCGCCGCGTTCTCGCCGCTCACCGCCGAGCACGAGCTGCGCGCCGCCGAGATCGTGCGCGAAATCGATCCCGGCCTGGCCGTCACGCTGTCGCACCGCCTGGGCCGCATCGGACTGCTCGAGCGCGAGAACGTGACGCTGCTCAACGCCAGCCTCGCCCAGCTCGGCCAGCGCACCGTCGCGGCCCTGCGCGAGGCGCTGCGCGCCAGCGGCATCGAGGCGCCCTTCTATCTCACGCAGAACGACGGTACGGTGATGCTGGCCGAGGCGGCGGCCGAGTTCCCCGTCTACAGCTTCTCCTCCGGGCCCACCAACAGCATGCGCGGCGCGGCCTTCCTCAGCCGGCTCGGCGACGCGATGGTGGTCGACGTCGGCGGCACCACGAGCGACATCGGCTGCCTGGTGAGCGGCTTTCCGCGCGAGGCCAACAACGTCGTCGAGGTCGGCGGCGTGCGGACCCTGTTCCGCATGCCCGACCTGCTGTCGATCGGGCTGGGCGGCGGCACCCTGGTCACGGGCCAGGCCGCGGCGCCCGTCGTCGGGCCGCGCAGCGTGGGCTTCCGGCTGCCGCAGGAGGCGCTCGTGTTCGGCGGCGATACGCTCACCGCCACCGACATCGGCGTGGCCGCCGGACTCATCGATCTGGGCGAGCGCAGCCGCGTCGCCCATCTGCCGCGCGCGCTGGTGCAGGGCACGCTCGAGCGGATCCGCGCGATGCTCGAAGAAGCGGTCGACCGCATGAAGACCCAGGCCGAGGACGTGACGCTCATCGCCGCCGGCGGCGGCGCCTTCCTGATCCCGGCGCAGCTCGCCGGCGTGGCCCGGGTGCTGCACGTGCCGCATGCCTCGGTGGCCAATGCGGTGGGCGCGGCGATCGCGCGGGTCTCGGGCGAGATCGACCAGGTGTTCACCCTGGACAGCCGCGACGCCGCGCTGGCCGAGGCACGCCGGCTGGCCGAGGCGCGCGCGGTGCACGCCGGCGCCGATGCCGCCACGCTCACGCTCGTCGACATCGAAGACCTGCCCCTGGCCTACCTGCCCGGCGGCGCGATGCGCGTGCGCGCGCGCGTCGTCGGCGACATCGCACGCGCTGCCTGAGCACGCTGCCGCGGCGGCGTCCGGGCATGCCGCAGGGCGCACGCCCTACCAGCGCAGGGCGACGCCGGCACCCCAGGTACGGGCCGTCGGGCTGCCGCCCAGGCTGCGGCGCCAGCCGATATCGAGGTCCAGGTCCCTGTCCGGATGCCAGACGATGCCCAGCAGGCCGAACTTGCGGTTCGGCGTGCCGGGCTCGGCCGCGCGGCTCGCGCCCACCTCGACGGCAAGGCTCCAGGCATCGGCCGGCGTGAACAGCAAGGCCGAGGAGACGGCCCAGAGCCGCTTGCGGGCACCGACGTCGTTGTCGTTGCAGACGAGCCCGGCGTTCGCAAGCCAGGTCCAGGCACCGTCCTGGAGTTGCGGCACCAGGGTCAATGCGGCCGTCGGACGGCCGTTGCCCAAGCCCTTGTTTCGGTCGCCGCTGGCCAGCGTGAGCTCGGGCCGCAGGGCCAGGCTGAAGCCCGCGTCGGTTTCGAGCAGGCGCCACTTCGCGAACAGCGCGAGATCGCCGCTGCCGCGCTGCACCGGCGCGCCGGTGGCCTCGCGCCGCAACCACGGCAGGCGCAGGGCCAGGTCGAAGGCATCGCCCAGGCCACGCGTCAAGGTGAGGTCGAATTCGTGCTCGCGGGCGGTCCCTTCGGCCTCGGGCGCGCGCGCGCGGTCGATGCTCGCTTCGAGCTGCCAGCGGCCCGGACCCTGGGTCGCGGTGTCGTCGCTGATGAGCGGATGCGCGGCCTGGGTCGGCGGCGCGCACGCGCCCAGGGCGGCAAGCGAGGCGGCGGCGATCGTGGCGCGGGCGCGAGCGGACATCGGGAAGACGAGTGGCTGTGACGAGGCCGGAAGTGGCCGGACGCTAGGCGCGCCCGACTGCACCCGTGGGGCAATGCAGCCGCAGAACCCGCGGCCCGCGCGGCGGGAATTATATGCGAATGAGTCGCATTACTTGATCGTCTTTCCCAGGCGTTCCCGGGCCGCCGTCAGCCTGCCGTCACGACCAGCCGCGCGAACGCCCGCCTGCCGCGCTGCCCGCGCGCGACGCCCCTGCCTTCGATGCGCGGCGTCGCGGGCGACGCCGCGCATCGGCCCTTCAGCGCGTGGCGTACTCCGAGATCACCTTCCAGCGCCCGTCGATGATCTGCGACAGGCGCGTCGCTTCGCTGCCCAGGTGCTTGGTCGGGCCGAAACGCATCTCCGGTGTGCCGAAGATGTCCTGCGGCACGACGAGCGAGTCCATCACCTTGATGAAGCTGTCGGTCGTGAGGTTGGCCCCGGCCTGGGCCGCAACCTTGGCGAAGACGTCGACGATCACATAGCCGTAGACCGAGAACACGCTCGGATCCTCGTTGAACTTCGTCTTGTACTTGGCGGCCCAGAAGCGGATCGGCTGCGAGCTCTCGTCGAGGTACGGGTGCTGCGTGGCCATCGTCGCGTACAGGCCGTTCATGGCCGGGCCGCCGAGCTTGTGGATGAGGTCGGTGTAGGCCGCCTGCGAGGCGAAGAACGTCGGGCTGTAGCCGAGCTTGCGCGCCGTGGCGATGGTGCCGATGGTCTCGCGGATGATGGTGCCCATGACGACGAAGTCGCACCCGGCGGCCTGCATCTTGCTCACCTGCGAGGCGAAGTCGGTGGCGCCGCGCTTGAACGAGGTCTTCTCGGCGAGCGCGGCGCCGATCGTCTTGAGCCCGTCTTCGGAGCCGCGCAGCACCTCGAGGCCGAACTCGTCGTCCTGATAGATGATGCAGACCTTCTGCGGCTTCTTCTCCTTGACCATGCGCGGCAGGAAGATGCGCATCTGGTCGTAGTAGGGCGTGACCATCGCGTACTTCAGGCGATTGAGCGGCTCGTACATCTCGCGCGCTGCGGTCACCGGAAAGAAGTTGACGATGTTCTTCTCGAACTGCACCGGCATCGCCGCGTTGTTCTGCGCCGTGCCCAGGTGGCCGAGCATCATGAAGATCCGGTCCTGGTTGACGAGCTTTTGCGCCGCCAGCACGGCCTTCTTGGGGTCGTAGCCGTCGTCCTCGACCAGCAGCTTGAGCTTGCGCCCGGCGATGCCGCCCTGCTCGTCGATCTCGGCCACGCGCAGCAGCATGCCGTTGCGCACCTGCTTGCCGTAGCCCGCCAGCGGGCCGGAGAGATCCTGGATCGTGCCGAGCACGATCTCGTTCTTGCTCACGCCCTGCTGGGCCTGTGCGGCCGGCGCGCCGAGTGCCAGCGCACCGGCGAGTGCGGCGGCGCCGAGAAAGCGGGGGGAGTTGGGCATCGTCGTCTCCGTGGGGTGGTCGGTCAGGAATACAGCGCGTCGATCTGCGCCGCGTACTTGCGCTGCACGAGCTTGCGCTTGAGCTTCATCGTCGGGGTGAGCTCCTCGTCCTCGGCGCCGAGCTGATCCTCGATCAGGTGGAAGCGCTTGATCTGCTCGACGCGCGCGAATTTGGCGTTCACCTTGTCGATCTCGCGCTGGATCAATCCTCGCACCTCCGCCGCGCGTGTCAAGCTGGCGTAATTGCCGAAGGGCACGTCGTGGTCCTGGGCGTACTTCTCGACGTTCTCCTGGTCGATCATCACCAGCGCGGTCAGATAGGGCCGCTGGTCGCCGATCACCACCGCGTCGGTGACGTAGGGGCTGAACTTGAGCTCGTTCTCCCACTCGCTGGGCGTGATGTTCTTGCCGCCGGCGGTGATGATGATGTCCTTCATGCGGTCGGTGATGCGGAAGTAGCCCTCGGCGTCGACCGTACCCACGTCGCCGGTGTGCAGCCAGCCTTCGGCGTCGACCGCCTCGGCCGTCTTCCCGGGCTGGTTCAGGTAGCCCATGAAGACGTTCGGGCCGCGCACCAGCAGCTCGCCGCTGGCGGGGTCCACACGCACCTCGTTCCAGGGCGCGGCCAGGCCGATCGAGCCGGCGCGGATCGCGCGCGCGGGCATGCAGGTGGAGATGCCCGCGGTCTCCGACATGCCCCAGACCTCGATCATCGGCACGCCGAGCGCGGCGTACCACTTCACCAGGTCGGGCGCGATCGGCGCCGCGCCGGTGATGCACAGGCGCGCCCGATGCACGCCGATCATCTTGCACACGTTGTCGAGCACGAGCCAGCGCGCGGCGCGGAAGGCGGCCTTCAGCCACCCGGGCACCGGGCGGCCCGCGAGCACGCGCTCGGCCACCTGCATGCCGACGCCGAGCGCCCCGGCGTAGGCCAGCTGCTGCACGCGCCCGGCCTCGGCGACGGCGATCGTCGCCGCCGAGTAGAACTTCTCCCAGATGCGGGGCACGGCGAGGAACACCGTGGGCGCGATCTCGCGCACGTTCTCGGGCACCGTCTCGGGGTTCTCGACGAAGTTGAGCCGGGCGCCCGTGTACATGGAGAAGTACTCGCCGCCCATGCGCTCGGCGATGTGGCACAGCGGCAGGAAGGCCATGCGCTCGTCGCTCTCGTACGAGGCGATCACCTGCTGCAGCCCGCGCATGGCCGTGAGCAGCGTGCGGTGGCTGTGCATCACGCCCTTGGGCCTGCCGGTGGTGCCGGAGGTGTAGACGAGGATCGCCAGGCCCTCGGGGTCGATCGCCTGCATGCGCGCGGTCAGCGCCTCGGGCTGCGCTGCGTCGAACGCGCGCCCGAGCTCGCGCAGGCGCTCGAACGACAGCACCTGGGCGTCGTCGAGCTGGTGCAGGCCGTCCATGTCGAAGACGACGATGCGGCGCAGCGCAGGCAGCCGCGCGCGCACGGCCAGAACCTTGTCGAGCTGCTCGTCGTCCTCGACGAAGAGCAAGACGCTGCCCGAGTCCTCGCACAGGTAATGCACCTGCGGCGCCGCATCGGTCGGGTAGATGCCGCTCGAGACGCCGCCCGCGCACAGCACGCCGAGATCGGCCAGCACCCATTCGAGTGCGGTGTTGGCGAGGATGGAGACGCGCTCGCCCGGCGCCAGGCCGAGCGCCATCAGCCCGCACGCCACCTCGCGCACGGCCTCGCCGGTGCGCCGCCAGCTCCAGCTGCGCCAGATGCCGAGCGTCTTCTCGCGCAGCCAGATCTTGTCGGCGCGTGCGGCGACCGCGTTGAACAGCACCGCCGGCAGCGTGTCGCCCGGCACGACGATGCCGCTGCCGGGTTCGAGCCGCTCGACGTCCCACAGGTTGGGCATGCGCTTTCGTCCTCGTGCCGCGGTGACTTCGGCTGGTGCAGTGTCCGACGCTATGCGGCACTCAGGAAAAAAAACGATGGATTCGTCGTCCCGGCAAGGCGCAAACCGCAGCGGTACCGGGTGGTATCGCGAGGACTTGCAACGCCGCCAGGGCGGCAAAGACGCGGTCTCGTGTGCCGCATAGCGTCGGACACCACACTAGTACTCCGACACAGGAATTTCGAAACATGAAAGCGCGTCTTCGGGCCGATGGCGGCGTTGCCGATGCTCGCGATAGCGCCCGGTATCGCTGCGCTCGGCGGCTTGCCCTCGACCCGAATCCATCGCTTTCATCATGTTCCGAAACCCCTGTGCCGGAGTACTAGCGCCAGGTCTTCTTCTTCTTCCAGCGCCGCTCGCCGCGCACGCCGGCTTCCTTCATGCCGAGATAGAACTCCTTGACGTCCTCCTTCTCGCGCAGCACGGCGCAGCTGCCTTCGAGCACGATGCGGCCGCTTTCCAGCACGTAGCCGTAGTCGGCGGCCTCGAGCGCCAGGTGCGCGTTCTGTTCGACCAGCAGGATGGTCGTGCCGCGCTCGCGGTTGATGCGCACGACGATCTCGAAGATCGAGCGCGTGAGCAGCGGCGACAGGCCGAGCGAGGGTTCGTCGAGCAGGATCATGCGCGGAGCGGCGACGAGCGCGCGCGCGATCGCCAGCATCTGCTGCTGGCCGCCGGACAGCAGCCCGGCCTCCTGGCGGGCGCGTTCGCGCAGCACGGGGAAGTAGGCGTACGCGCTCTCGATGTCGCGCGCCACCGCGTCGCGGTCGGAGCGCGTGTAGGCGCCCATGGCCAGGTTCTCGCGCACGCTCAGCAGCGCGAAAACCTCGCGCCCCTCGGGCACGTGCACGAGACCGCGCCGCACGATCGCCGCCGGATCCTGGGCGGTGATGTCACGGCCCTCGAAGTGCACGCTGCCGCGGCGCGGGTCGATGATGCCGGAGATGGTCTTGAGGATCGTCGTCTTGCCCGCGCCGTTGCTGCCGAGCACCGTGGCGATTTCGCCGCGGCGCACCTTCAGGCTGACGCCGCGGATCGCGCGCACCGGCCCGTAGGCGCTCTCCACGTTGGCGAGGACGAGGATCTCTTCGCCCATCGTCATGCGCGCGCCCGGCGCAGCGACGCGACGTCGCCGGCGGCGCCCAGGTAGGCCTCGACGACACCGGGGTGCGCCTGCACCTCGGCCGGCGTGCCCAGCGCCAGCACCTCGCCCTGGTTCATCGCCAGCACGCGGTCGCTGACGCGCCCGACGAGTCCCATGTCGTGCTCGACCATCAGCACCGTGATGCCGAATTCGCGCCGGATGTCGTCGATCCAGAACACCATGTCCTCGGTCTCCTCGACGTTGAGGCCCGAGGAAGGCTCGTCGAGCAGCAGCAGGCGCGGCTCGCCGGCCAGGGCGCGCGCCAGCTCCACCACCTTGCGCACGCCGTAAGGCAGCCCGGCGACGAGCGCGTCGCGGTGGTGCTGCAGGTCGAGGAAGTCGATCACGCGCTCGACCTGCTCGCGCGCGGCCAGCGCCGCGCGGCGCGCGCGCGGCGTGAACAGCAAGTCGTCGAAGAAGCCCGTGCCGCGGTGCCGGTGGCGGCCGATGAGCAGGTTCTGCAGCACGCTGGCGTGCTCGAACAACTCGATGTTCTGGAACGTGCGCGCGATGCCCAGCGCCGCCACCGCGTGCGGCGGCTCGTGCGTGAGTTCGCGCCCGGCGTAGACGATGCGCCCCGCGCTCGGCGTGTAGATGCGGCTGACGAGGTTGAAGACCGTGGTCTTGCCCGCGCCGTTGGGCCCGATCAGCGTGAAGACCTCGCCGCGGCGCACGTCGAAGCTCACGCCGTTGACGGCCAGCACGCCGCCGAAGCGCACGCTCAGGCCGCTGGCCGAGAGCAGGATGTCGTTGTCCATCGTTGCGCTCAGCGCAGGCGGTCGGACTTCTGGAACGCCTTCTGACGCCGGAACATGCCGCGGCGGTAGAAGGGGAAGATCGAGAACCAGGTGCGCACCTTGATCCAGCGCCCGTACAGGCCGAGGGGCTCGAACAGCACGAAGGCGATGAGCACGGCGCCGTAGATCGCGGCCTTGAGCCCCGGCGCCTGGCCGACGACCTCGGGCAGCAGACCCTTGACCTGGCCGATGAGCTGCGGCATCGCGATCAGGAAGACGGCGCCGAGAAAAGCGCCGTGCACCGAGCCCAGGCCGCCGATCACCACCATCAGCAGCAGGTCGATCGATTGGACGATGTCGAACTGGTCGGGGCTGATGAACTTGATCATGTGGCCGTAGAGCGCGCCGCCCAGGCCGGCCAGCGCCGCCGAGATCGCGAACGACAGCGTCTTGTAGCGCGCCAGGTGGACGCCCATGCTCTGCGCCGAGATCTCGCTGTCGCGGATGGCGACGAAGGCACGCCCGGTGGGCGAGCGCAGCAGGTTGAGGATGCCGAGCGTCGCCAGCAGCGCGACGGCCAGGCACAGGAAGTACAAGCCCGTCGCGCCGTCGAGCTTCCAGCCGCCCAGCACCGGCGGCTTGACGTGCATGCCGGCGTTGCCGCCGGTGAGCGACTCCCAGCGCGCGAAGGCCTCGGCGACGATGAAGCCGAAGGCCAGCGTCGCGATGCCGAGGTAGATGCCCTTGACGCGCAACGCCGGCAGGCCGACCACCACGCCCACCAGCGCCGACAGCGCCGCGGCCGCCGCCAGCGCCAGCGGGAACGGCACGCCGGCGGCCGTGAGGATGGCCTGCGTGTAGGCGCCCACGCCGAGAAAGGCCGCATGTCCGAGCGAGAGCAGTCCGGTGAAGCCGGCCAGCAGCATGAGCCCGAGGCCGACGATGCCGTAGATCAGGATCAGCGTGAGCTGCGCCAGCCAGTACTCGTCGAGCAGCCAGGGCGAAGCGCACAGCAGCAGCACGAGCAGGCCGTACCAGAAGACATGCCCGCCGTGCCGGGCCAGCGCGATGTCCTGCGCGTAGTCGGTCTTGAAGACGAAGCGCATCGCCGGGCTAGACCTTCTTGCGCAGCGTTTCGCCGAACAGCCCGTTGGGGCGCACCATCAGCATCAGCAGCACGACGACGTAGGCGGCGATGTCCTTGAAGCCCTCGGGCAGGAAGAAGCCCGCCAGCGATTCGACCAGCCCGATGATGAGGCCGCCCACGATGGCGCCGGGCAGGCTGCCCAAGCCGCCGACCACGGCCGCCGGAAACGCCTTGAGCCCGATGAAGCCCATGTTGGCGTGCACGAAGGTGATCGGCGCGAGCAGGATGCCGGCCACCGCCGCGGCCGCCGCGGCCAGGGCCCAGACGAGGCCGTTCAGGCGCTGCACCGGGATGCCCATGTAGCAGGCGGCGAGCTGGTTCTGCGAGGCCGCCCGCATCGCGATGCCGATCTTCGTGAAGCCGACAAGCGCGAACAGCAGCAGGCACAGCACCGCGGTGGCGCCGATCACCACCGCCTGCTCGACGCCGACGATCAGACCCCCGAGCGCGAGGGTGGCGTCCTTGTACGGCACCGGCAGCAGCCGCGTGTCGGTGCCCAACTCGGGGATCATCGTGATCGTGCCGCGTGCGAGGTAGCCGATGCCGATCGTCAGCATGACGATCGCGAACGTCGGCTGACCGAGGATCGGCCGGATCACGATGCGCTCGACGGCGAGCCCGAACAGGCCCATCGCCGCGACGGTGGCCGGCAGCGCGAGCCAGAACGGCCAGCCGGTGACGGCAAGCAGCACGAGCGCGCAGTACGCGCCGAGCATCATCAGCTCGCCCTGCGCGAAGCTCACCGTCTCGGTGGCCTTGTAGATGAGCACGATGCCCAGCGCGATCAGGCCGTAGATGCAGCCTTGCGCAATGCCGCTGACGATGAGCTGCAGGAACTGCAAGCGAAAGACCCCCGCACGAAGCGCCGAGCCCGGATGGGCGCGGCCCATGCTAGCCGCGAGGGCGCGGGCACCCGCCTAGCGGAAGCCCTAGAGCCCCCTCATCGGGGGTCGACGAGCGCGGCGAGGCGGCGCGCGCAGCCCCTTGGTGCGAGGTCAGCGCGGGGGCAGCAGGCGCAGCGGGTCGATCGGCACGCCCAGGCGCCGGATCTCGAAGTGCAGTTGCACGCGCTCGGCGTCGCTCGAGCCCATCTCGGCGATCTTCTGGCCGCGGCGCACGACCTGCTCGTCCTTGACCAGCAGCGTCTGGTTGTGCGCGTAGGCGCTCAGGTAGGTCGCGTTGTGCTTGACGATCACCAGGTTGCCGTAGCCGCGCAGGCCCGAGCCCGCGTAGACGACGCGCCCGTCGGCCGCGGCGAGCACCGGGTCGCCGGCCTTGCCGCCGATCGCCAGGCCCTTGTTGCGGCCCTCGTCGAAGGGGGCGACGACCGGGCCGCTCGCCGGCCACATCCAGTTCACCGCCTCGTCGCCTTCGCGCGCGGGCGACTTGGCCGCCGCCGCGGCGCCGGC
>WBZR01002810.1_pt1 | contig 17143 bp, 14 predicted proteins | sample 5204231 | NCBI WGS metagenome assembly WBZR01 (sample SAMN12412403, study PRJNA552823) | activated sludge metagenome | isolation source: activated sludge from anammox sidestream of wastewater treatment plant... | place: USA: Virginia | collected 2017-08 | reverse complement strand
GCTCACACGCGATCCGCGTAAACTTCTTTGCCGGGTCTCCCGCCGGGATCCGGATGAACAGGTTCGCGATCCAGGCGATCTGAACCTCGTTCTTCACCTTCTGCTTGTTGTAGTAAAGCGCGATCTCGGTTTGGTCGGTCTCCTCGACTCCGCTCTTGTGATAGTGGACCTGAAGGACGATGTCCGTGCCGGGATCTAGGCGGATCCCAGTGTCGGGCGCGGTGAGGGTCGGCTTCAAGCCTGGCGCCCATCCGCCGAGCGAACCGGTCGGCACAAACCCCAATCCGCCATAGGTCAAGTACGCCCCCCGAGGATCCGCCTCCGCCTTCCTTCGTGCCTGGCCGGAGTTATCCAGGAAGGCGATGACGTGATGGACGACCTTGCGGTTCCCCGGCCTCACATCCATGGCTTGGATAAAGACGGGCTCCTTGTTGTCCGCCTTGATCACGAAGTTCCAGTACTCGTCCGGGCCGTCGGCACCGAGCTTGAACGCGGCTGCCGTCTTCAGAACCCGATCGGGCTCGCCCAGCGGCCAGCCCTCGGGAAAGCTGGGCGGGGCAGGCGCCTTCCCCAACTCGCCCGAGGGAGCTCCCGCCTCGGCCCACCTCTGCAGGGTCTCCTTCTCGGCATCGTCAAGCCGGTTCTCGTGCTGAAACTCGCCGATGCCCGGTGCCGCCTTCCACGGCGGCATCGTGCCGTTCTTGGTGACGAGGGCGATCATCTTCGACCAGTTCTTGACCTCTTCGAACTTCTCCATCGAGAACGGCGCGACTTGCCCTGGCCTGTGGCATTCGAGGCAGTGCTCGTTGAGGATCGGGGCCACGTGCTCGGCGAAGGTGACGGCGGAGACCGCTGGGATCGGGGCGGGTTGCAAGAGGCAACCTACCGCTTCCGCCTGCTTCACCTTCGGCACGGTGCCTTGGAGGCCTGCGTCCACTGCGTCCGTGACATAGCTTCTGCGCACCAGATCCCGCTGCTTGTTGTCGTCGAAGGGGCCGCGATAGAGCAATCCGCCTTGCTTGTCCCTCACGATGACGGTCGGCACGACCTTGACTTGGTCGTTCCTCGCCGCTTCTCCCCCGAGGTCGAGTTCACAGGCGAACGGGTACCTGCGCTCTTGGACATAGTCGTGGAGCTTCGTCCCGTCGTCGCTACCCTGGGGGAACAGGGCGCGGATCTCCACGGGCCGTCCGCGATACCGCTCTGCAAGCTCCTTGAGCCGGGGCGTGTAGGCTGCGCTCACGGGGCACTCGGTCCCCAGATAGAGGGTCACCGTGACCGGGCTCTCGGGCTGAGGCGGCCTGAGCGCGGCCATGCTGGCAAAGATCAGGGCGGTGCCGACCGCGGCGATGGGAAGGTGCAGACGCATGGAAAGTTCCCCTAACGTACTTCATACGACCCGGCATGTGCCAAGGTTTCCTTATGGATCGGAAGCGGGTCTTGGTCACTGGAGCTTCGCGCGGGATTGGGCGCGCGACCGCGCTTCGGCTCGCAGGCGAAGGATGGGACGTCGCGGTGCACTTTGGGGCGCGGAGGGAGGAGGCAGAAGCGGTGGCGGCGGAACTGGGCCAGGCGTGTAGCGGCGTCTATCACGCTTGGTTCCAGAAGCCCGACGCGGGAAAGATGCTCATGGAACGCGTGGTCAAGGACGGTCGCCTAGACGCCTTGGTGAACAACGCAGGGGTCTACGGGCTGTTGGACTTCGTCGGTGCCACCGACTCGGAATGGGAGGCGACGATGCGCCAGACGTTCGAGGTGGACTACTTCACCCCGGCCCGTCTCGTTCGCGAAGCCTGTCGGACGTTTGTGGCGCAGGGGCACGGTAAGGTCGTGAACGTCGCAAGCCGGGTCGGGCATCGGGGCGAGCCGCGAGCCGCCGCATACTCCGGGGCCAAGGCGGCCCTGATCAACCTGACGCGGGCGCTTGCCGTCGAGCATGCGAAGCTCGGAGTGCAGCACTTCGCGATCGCGCCGGGCTGGGTGGAGACCGCCATGACTCGCGAAGGGATGGAGGAACGGTTGCCCGAGATTCTTCGGGACATCCCGCTCGGTCGGGTCGCAAAGCCCGAGGACTGCGCTGCCACCATCGCCTTCCTGCTCAGCGACGAAGCCTCCTACCTCTCGGGCGTCGTGATTGACATCAACGGGGCGAGCTACCTCCGATGACTGCCACTCTCGCCGCCCTTGCACTGCTCGTTCCGGGGGTGACACGGCTCGAATTGGACAATGGGGTTGTCGTCGCCATCGAGCCGATGCCGGTGGAAGGTCGCGTTGCCGTCGTCATGGCGGCCAGCGGGGTTGGTGAGACCCCGGCCCGCTCAGGGTGTCGCCACCTGCTCGAGCACTTGGTCGCACTCGGGCCCAAGCGGGACTTCGATTCTCGTGTCGAGCGCATGGGCGGGTACCTCCGGGCCGAGACGACGCGAGAGGCCGTCGAGATCGGGATGGACGGCCCACCCCTCGCGCTTGAGACTTTCCTCCAGGTCGCCAAGGAGGCAGCGGGACCGTTCGAGTTCACAGCGGAACAGATTGCGAACGAGGCAAAGGTGATCGGCGAGGAAGCGGCGATCCGCCCTCCCTACACGGTTCACGCTGCCGCGGCTTGGGCGCTTGCCTTCGGCGAGGGCGCCCCGGACCCGATGGGCGACGCCTCGACCTTGGCCGCAGTCCCCCCCCCTGTCTTGAGCTCTCTCCAAGCGGAGGTCTTCGATCCGCGCTCGATCGTGGTCGCGATCACCGGCGACGTCACGATCGAAGAGGCCACAAACCTCGCCTATTCGACCCTTGGGACCCTTCCTGCACGGCGGGGCGCCCCCCCCTCCAAGTTCGCTCCGGGGCCTAGAAGCGAAGTGCTCACCGCCGAGGTCTCGGCGAGAGGAAGCACCCGCGCCGTAGTTGTCTCCAGCCTGGAGAACCAAGCGACTCTGGCCAAGCTCGCGGCTGGATTCGCGCTCCAAAGGGCCGGGGAGCAACGTGTCCTGCTCTTCACCGAGTCCTTTCAACAGGCGGTGGTCTCGCTCTGGTCGGCAGGGTCGGATTGGAGCGGCCTCGATACAAACGCAGGGACCGCGGTGGCGCCCTTTGCGGAGGCTGGGATACGAGACCTGGCACGTGCGCTGGCCCCGGACTCGCCTTTTGCCAGGGCAAGGCTCGAGGCCCGCCTCGGCGCTCCCACCGGAGTGCGGGCGACGGGGTACCTCTCGTCCGTAGCTGCGAAGCTCAGCCCGAGCGAAGTCGTGGAAGCCGCGGCTTGGTTCGCGGAGCCCGTGGCGCTCCAAGTGAGGGGGCGATGACCTCCGCCCTACTCATGCTGCTCGGAGCTCCCCCGGTGCCGCTCGTGACCGAGATCGCCGTGCCCGACGCCGACCAGATCGTGGTCTGCTCGGTGTCCCGCGTAGCCGAGCCAATGACGGCGAAGCAGGACGCCGCCCTGCTGGCTCTCGCCATCGCCCTGCGCGACGGGAGCACCGAGCTATCCAGGGACAAAGTGCTTGGCCTCGCGTCGCAAGTGGGCAGGGGCTTGGAGACCGAGGCTCGGCCCGGCATGCTCGTGATCCGGTTCAGCGTGCCGCGGGGGCAGCTCGCCATCGCGGGCCTCCTGACCGAAGGGCTGGTCGAGCGAGCGGCCCTCACCGATTCCGCGATCCTCCGTGCGCTCGGGCGCCTCGTCGCCGAGCCGCCCACCGCCCTGCAACAGGCCCTGGGTGCGAGACCCTACGACTTCCGCAAGGTTCGGCCCCAGGACGTTCGCGACGTCTACGATCTCGTCCGCTCGGGGGAGCGGACGCGGATCTGCATCGGGGGCGCGTTCGAGCCGGGCGAAGGCCTCGCCGAGGTCGTTCCCCGCCTGCACGAAGGGCCCCTCCGGCAGCGGCCCAAGGAGGGCCTTCCCTGGGAGCCCACCCATGGCGCGACCGGCGGGATCGAGGTTGCTCGGATTCAGCTGGGGACATGGCCTAGGCTCGAGCCGCGCAAGTTCTTAGCCCTCGTCGCCCTCGGCACGGGCAAGGGCTCAGCCCTCTTCCGAGCCTGGCGGCTCCAAGAGCCAGAGTCGTACTGGCAACAGGCCGTGGTCCTGCCGACGGGTGGCGGGTACTCGTTTGAACTTGTCGCGGCCCATAAGGCGGTACCCGGCGAGGACGACTGGCCCGCGAGAATGCGTTCTGCCCTGCTGGACGACGTCAAGGCCTGGACCCAGGCGGACCATGACCGGGCGCTGGCCGTCGCCCGAGAGTGCCTCCTTGGGAAGTTCCCCAACACTCCTCTCCTGGGACCTGGCGGCGTACCTTTGGGACAAGACCTCGCGGACCGGTGCTTCGTGAAGGCATACGACTCGGAGTGGAACCCGGTGAACGTGATCGAGGCGATGACGAACCTTGACCTGCAAGACCTGAAGGCGGAGGCGCTGCGAGCCCTCGGTGGCTAGTTGCGGAGTGGCTTGCCCGTCTCAATCATGTGTCGCACTCTGGCGACCGTAAGACCTTGAGCGAGCAAATGCCGGAATGCCAGTCGCTCACGGGCGAGCGCGTCCTCAAAGCTCGTAGCCTTTCCAAGGATCGCCTTGGTCTGCTCGCAGACACTGAGATCGTGGTCGGTCAAGTCTCCCTTCTTGCGCAGGTCGTTGAGGGCTTGTTCAATCATCCCGATCACGGGCCCGGCGACCGATTCCCACTCGGGCAACGGCCTCGGTTCTACGGTGAGCGCCGCTTGTCTTGCGTCCTCGAGGAGCCGGTCTGGATGGTACGAGACGAGGTCGGTCTCCCTCAGGTAGCCGAGCTTGCGGGCCTCCACTGCGTTCGCGGAGAACGTGCCCTGGGCCAAGAGCAACGCTACCTCCACAAGATCCTTCGCGCTCCCTTGGTGCCGGAGACGGAGTAACGAGGTACCCCCCCCTCCTGGGATCAGGCCCACCTTTACCTCGGGGAGTGCGATCTGTGCCTCAGCCGAAGCCACCATCACTGCGCATGAGGTAGCCATTTCAAATCCCCCGCCTAGACAATATCCAGTCACGGCGGAAACACTCGGCCATTCCGCAAGAAGCAGTCCAAGACCCTGTAAATCTATCAACCCTTGTTCGAGGGCGTCCCAGTCGGAACGCTCGGAGCACTCCAGGAGGAACTTAAGGTCAAAGCCGGCTGAGAACGCTCGATCCTCGGACGCGAGCACGATCGGGCCTGGCTTGCTCTCTTGGAGCCACGTCGTGAGGGAACGGATCAGCGGGAGCGAGAAGACGCCAAGCTTTGTCGTGGTCGAGAGGAGCCGAACCCCCCCTTCCATAGATCGGACGCGGAATCCCTCGTGCTCCTCGACCACCTTGAAGTCCCCCACCGAGCGATATTCGGCGGGCTTACTGGCCTTGTGGACCTTCCCGTCCCAGCCTGCAACTCCCTTCACCGAATAGTAGCGGCTCTCACCGGCCCCGAGCATGTCGCGCAGGCGGAACGGCCCTACTTCCCATCCAAAGCCCCACATCATCACGTGATCAAAGTCCTCGGGGCTGTGGCTTATCTCTTTGCCCAGATAGGTAGCATAGTCCAAAGCGGGTATCAAGTAGCGTCGAAGGAACTCGCCAGCATCGTCTTGCAGCGCAAGGGCTGCCTTGACCCTCTCTTCTAGAGGCAGCTTCGCAATCGCAGCGAGCGAAGGAAAATCAGGCTTCCTTGTCATTCTGTAGCCATGATTCATGAGGTCGAACGCAAAAAAGTCCTTGTTCTCCTTTCTATAGTAACCTTGTCCTGTTTTGTTGCCGATCCAACCTTTCTCTAAGAGATAGTCGAGGCTCGAAGGGGGTTCAAGGGTCTCCATGTGCGGGTCGTGAGTACACCGCGATACGAGGTTCTGGGCGATGTCCTGCATGATGTCGAGGCCGACAAGATCGTTGAGCCTGAAGCTGCCTGAGCGGGGCCTACCCAGAAGGGGCCCGGTCAACTCGTCCACGTCCTCGATCGAGAGCGCGAGCCGCTCTGCGACATGGATCGCGTGGTACATGCACCACATCCCGTACCGATTCGCGATGAACCCGGGGGTGTCCTTCGCGACAACGACGCGCCTCGCCACTTCCCGCTCCAGAAACCGCGTCGTTGCGGTCACGATCTCAGGGTCGGTCTCCGAGGTGGGGATGAGCTCGAGCAGCTTGAGGTGCCGCGGAGGATTGAAGAAGTGTGTCCCTAGAAAACGCCGTTTGAAGTCGTCTCCGAGGCCCTCGGCGAGCATTCCGATCTCGAGACCGCTCGTGTTTGTGGAGACGAACGCCCCGGCGGGCAGGCATGGCTCCAGTCGGGCCAGGAGCTCCCGCTTTGCGTCCGGCTTCTCGATGATCGCTTCGCAGACCCAGTCAGAACCCTCGACGTGACGCTCGAGGTCGCCAATCCCGCCCAACGTGACGGTATCGGCGGTCTCTGGCACATAGAAGTGCGGGGGGCGAGCCCGCTTCGCTCTTTCGAACGCCTCCGCGGCCGAGCTCGGGTCCAGATCCAGTAGGGTGACAGTGAACCCAAGGTTGGCGAGGTGGGCCGCGATCCCGCTACCCATCGTGCCCGCCCCGAGGACACAAACCTTTCTCCGCTCTCCGAGCTGCTGCACCATCCTTGGGTTCGAAGATTACCCTTGGGTGCGTGTCCGCAGGTACAATCGGCGGTTCCATGCGAACTGACGGCCGAGAGCCCGACCAGCTACGACCGCTCAACATGGAGCGGGGCGCGATGAAGTTCGCCGAAGGATCGTGCCTGATCCAGCTCGGCGATACCCACGTGCTTGTCACTGCCACGGTCGAGGATCGCGTGGCCCCTTGGCTCAAGGGGTCGGGGGGCGGCTGGGTCACGGCCGAGTACTCGATGCTGCCGAGATCGGGGCGGCAACGAAATCAGCGTGACGGCACCCGCGGCCCGAATGGCCGTTCGCAAGAAATTCAGAGGCTCATTGGACGTTCGCTCCGTTCCTCCGTGGATCTAGAGGCGTTGGGGGAGCGGACGATCACCTTGGACTGCGACGCCCTGTTGGCGGACGGTGGCACCCGGTGCGCCTCCATCACCGCCGCCTATGTCGCCCTCCACGACGCTTTGACCTGGATGAACGGCAAACGGATGCTGAAGAAATGGCCCTTGCGCGAGGCTGTGGCCGCGGTGAGCGTGGGGATCGTGGGGGGTCGAACCGTTCTCGACCTGAACTACGAAGAGGACTCCCGCGCCCACACCGACATGAACGTGGTCATGACAGACTCCGGACGGTTCGTCGAGATTCAAGGGACCGCCGAGCACGAGCCGTTCTCCGCCGAGGAACTGGGCCAGATGCTCTCGCTGGGCAAGAAGGGGGTCAGCGAGCTCCTCGCAGCCCAACGGAAAGTTCTAGGAATCCAATGAGGCTGGTCGTGGCCACACACAATCCGGCCAAAGCGCGGGAGATGGCCGAGGTGCTGCGCGGCCGTGCACCCAGATTGGAGGTGGTGACGCTCGCCGAATACCCTGGAGCGCCAGAGCCGGAAGAGTTCGGGACGACCTACGAGGAGAACGCCGAGATCAAGGTGCGCTCGGCTCTCGCCCACACGGGAGAGGTTTGTGTGGCAGACGACGCGGGGCTCGAGATTGATGCTCTGCCGGGCGAGCTCGGCCCACTCAGCAAGCGTTTCGCTGGGGAGGAGACTTCCTTCACCGAGAAGGCGGCGATGATCCTGGATCGGATGCGCGGGCTGCCGCCTGCCGAGCGGAGGGCGAGGTTTGTTTGCTGCGTCGCGCTCCAAGCGCCCGGCGAGGAGCCACGAGCCTTTCGCGCGACGTGCGAGGGCTCGATTGCGCAGGAGCCTCGCGGAACCGGGGGATTTGGCTACGACCCGATCTTCTGGCTCCCTTCCCTCGGGTGTACCATGGCAGAACTCACCCCGGCCCAGAAGCACGAGGTCTCCCATCGAGGCAAAGTACTGCGCGAGCTTGCCGTGTGGCTCGAGCGCGCTCGGTCCAACGCCTAGATCCCCACGCCCCTGTATCAACTGTGGGGCGTGATGGCTCCCTAACCGATATCCGACGGCCGCACTCGCGGCGCTCGGGGGAAAGAAACCATGCAACGCTTGTCAACACTTCTCAGTCTCTCCGCACTCGCTGTGTGCTCAGCCTCTGCCATCACTCTGAACGGGCCCACCAACCTCGCGGTCGGTCCGAACCCGGATGGGATCGCAATCGGCAAGTTCAACAACGACGCCTTCATGGACATCGCGGTCTCGGTGGACGGGCCCGACCGAGTCCAGATCTACTTCGGCTCCCTAGCAGGCACCTTCACCCTGGGCCACCAGGTCTTCTTGGGCGCAGGGGTCGGCGCGGGCGACCTGCGCGCCATGGACGCTGACGGCGACGCGGACACCGACCTGATCGTCGCCCAGCACAATGCGGGCTCGGCCCGAGTGCTCATCAATCCCGGGAGCGGGCTCTTCACCGTGGGAAGCTCGGTCGCGACCGGCTCGGACCCGCGGGGGCTCTCGACCGGCGACATCAACGGCGACAATCAGCTCGATGCCGCCGTGGCCAACCGAGACGGCAACAGCGTCACGCAGATCAAAAACTCCGGGGCGGGCAACTTTGCCTCGACGACCTTCGGCGTGGGCGTGGAGCCACAGGCGGTCGCGTTGGGCGACATCAATGGCGACGGGCGGGCCGATGGCGTCGTCTCCAACCACCGGGACCGCACGATCCAGGTCATGCTCTCCAGTGGTGGCAACCTCGCCGCGGGCGCGACCTATAGCGTCGGAGGCGCGGTCCGGCCGAACGGCGTCGCGATCGCGGACATTGACGGCGACCTCGACCAGGACGTTCTCGTCGCGGTCGGCGACCCCGAGTTCCTCTCGGTGTTCCGGAACAACGGTGCGGGCGTCTTGAGCGGCCCCACGAACTATGCGACCCTCGGACTCAACGGCGACTCCGTCGCGACAGGCGACCTGGACGGCGACGGCGACACCGACGTCGCGCTCACCAACCAGGACAGCAACCAGCTCAGCGTCTTCGAGAACCTCGGAACGGGCACCTTCGCCGCGGCACAGACCCATGCGACCGGCACGAGGCCGGGCGCGGTCCGCGTGAGTGACATCAATGGCGACGGTGCTCTCGATCTCGCGGTTTCCAACCGAGACTCCAGCAACGTCAGCCTCTACTTCGGTGTGCCCAGCGGCCCGATCATCGTCACGCCCTCCGCCTTCTCGTTCCTTCGGGGCGCACAGGCGGGTGGCAACCTTGCCTCTCTCCAGGCCAGCGACGACGACCGCCTCGGCGGCAAGCAGTTCGTCATCCTCAATTCCACCGAGGCCCCCGTCCAGGTCCAGTTCGACGGCACCGTCGCGCTCGGCACGGTCTCCCGGCTCACCCTCAAGTACGAAGGCTCGACCAGCGTGGCGAACATGAGCCAGACGCTCTCGCTCTTCGACTTCTCGACCGGCGCCTACGAGGTCGTGGACACTCGCGCCGCCTCCCTCGGCGACTCGACCGTCACCGTCATCGTCACCACGAACCCAGGTCGGTTCGTCAGCTCCACGGGGGCCCTGCGCGCGCTCGTTGGATACAAGCCCACCGGCCCGGTCCTCTTCAGCGGCTGGCAGACTCGCACGGACTACGTCCAGTGGGAGATCCAGCGGTAGTCGTCGCCTCCTAGCACCTCTCCGGTTGCCCCTCCCTTCGCGGGGAGGGGCCTTTTTTTCTCAGCGGAAGTTCGTGCAGCTCACGCTGTAGGGCAGGTCGAGCGACTTCACGAACTGGATCGTCTTCTGCAGATCGTCCTTGCTCTTGCCACTCACCCGCAGCTGTTCGCCTTGCACCTGCGCGTGGACCTTGAGGCCCTTGTCCTTGATCTGCTTGGCGAGCGACTTGGCGTGGTCCTGTGCGATCCCCTGCTTGAAGGTCACCGACTGGTGCACCGAGACCCCCGCGCCGGGCTCGATCTTCCCGTATTCCACCATCTTCGGGTCAATCTCCCGCTTCACCAGCTTGCTGAAGACGATGTCGCGAACCTGCCCCAGCCGGAACTCGTCCTCCGCCGTCAGCTTCATCGCCTTGCCGTCGAACTCGATCTTCGCGTTGCTCCCGCGGAAGTCGTAGCGGTGCTCCAGCTCCTTGGCCGCCTGGTTGTGCGCGTTCTTCACCTCGTTCAAGTCCACCTCGGAGACGATGTCGAAGCTAAACTCTTGCGTCGCCATGCCGCAAGGCTACCAAAGCGACCGCCCCAGTGCGGGACAGGGCGAGAAGTTGGGCTCGGCCGCCCGGACTGAGTGCTCGTGGAGGCTCGTTCGTCGCTCATTGAGCGTCAACAGGGCGACTCGGGCCTCCCTGAGCGGTCCAGGGGGTTCCCTAGACGGTCCAGAAAGCTCCCTGAGCACCCTCGATGCCTCTCCGGGCACGGCTACGGGCGGGACGAGCGACGCGAGGGGCTCGCCTGGCGCACGCGGGCGCTCCCCCGCCGGGCAGGGGGGCCACGCCCTTCCCGCGCAGGGTCAGACGGTGGCGCGGGTCTTGGCGATGACGCTCTCGAGGAACGCCTTGTTGGTCGGCATCCGCTTGAGGAGCTTGATGAGCTGGCCGGGGTCAGTAGGAAGTGGGGCGGCGCAGCCCTTTCGAGCCTCGCCGCCTCTGGTTCATTTGCGCTTCCAGAGCCAGACTGCGGCAACGAGGCCGACGAGACCGGCGAACGAAGCGCCGAGCGGCGCGAGCCCGACGGGCGCGGGCTCCGAGGCGATGGCCGAGTGTTCCGGCAGCTTCCCGTCGAACACGTAGTTGACCGGCGCCTTCGCCCCGAGGCGAAGGTCCACGACCTTCGAGCCGGGCTTGACACCCCGCAGGAGCGCCACCGAGGCGTCGGGCGACTCGCTCTCGATCGCGAGCGTGATGTGCTGCGTCGCTTTGCCCCCTGCGAAGAAGTCGAAGTCAACCTGGGCGGGGGACTGTTGGACCGTCGCCTTGGCGGCCCGGACGTACGGGTCCACCCCCGGCTTGACGAACTGTGCCGGAGTGACGTAGCCCTGGTCGACCGCGACCACCCTCGCCCTCGCCGAGTCTGCGTAGGTGACGGTGAGGCGGTGGATCATCTCGTCTTTCACGGCCTCGAAGACGACGACTTCGCCGTCCGGCCCCTGGGTCGCGGAGACCTCTTGTAGCCAAGACTGGACGGTGCCGCAGAGCGCGGCCTGCCAGAGCGCGTTGCCGGTGAAGGTGCGCTTGTCGCCGGCCTCGACGACGGTGCCCGAGGGCCCTACATGGACGGTCGTGGTGCCGTCGTACGACTCGATGTGCTGCGACTGGTCGCTGCCGAGGCTGGTCGAGCTGACGGGATACGTGACCCAGGTGTTCACGCCGTCTCGGACGTACTCGAATGGCCCGGTGCTCCCCAGTCCGGCGGCGAGCCGCTCGGCACTGTGACGGATCATTTCGTCGGAGGCTTGGATCTGGTTCTCGGTCATTCCTCCGCGTCGAAGCTCGAAGACCCTTCGGTCGTACTCTTGTTGGACCGTCTTTCCGCTCGGCGGGAGCGTGGTGGTCATGGTGCCTTTCACGGTCTGGGCCCAGCCGCAGGCGGTGAGGGCCAGAGTGAACGGTACGAGGGATCGCCAAGCCGCTCGACGGTGAGTCGGCTCCGGCATGGCGTCCAAATAGGGACGATCGGTTTGCGTTCTGCTCATTTTCATGTTCCCAAGAGTTGGTTCTCTCAGTGTGTCGGTGCTTTGGTCAATGGTTGCAAATCGAGGATTCGATTTCAACAGCGATAGCGAGTCGGCGGCGGTTTCTGAGAACAGATCCGCGCGACATTGGGAATCGTAAGTTAGCACGAGTATCCGGCATAGTTGTACTCCTCGGTTGGGGGCCCGCTCAGCTCTGGGCAAGCACACGTGCCTACGATCGTTGTGACACACGGAATCACCCAACGTTGGCCCGTAAGTGTTCCGAACGCTAGGCTACAGCCGAAACCTATTCCGGCACAAGTGTAGTCCGTCACGACGTGGCGTACACATTCTGGATTGGGGCTCGGACACCCGGATTCGCTCTGAAGACATGCGATGCCAATGAACTCACGCTGAGAACTGTAGCATCGTAAGAAGTTGGCGTTCGCCACGCTCGTTAACATCGCTACTGCAAGGACAAGCTGCACCTTTCGATCCTTAAGCAGGTGCAGCACTACTTTCCTCCTCCGTAGCGGGCGCTCACGTAGTCGCCTTCCGCGACGTGATAGGCAAGGAGTTGATCCCGGTTTCCAGTATCGGAAGCAATCCGGACTGCCACGCGCAGGACACCTCCCTCCACTCTCGCGTGCTGCCAATCCACCTCGCCTCGCAAGACCCTCGTGCTGAAGGGCGGGATTGATTCAAAGGCGATTCCTTCGATGGAGCAACAGTCGGACGCGATGGCCACCCGGAGATTGGAAAGCGTCGGATTCGCTACTCGTACGAAGTACACACTCGTGGATTTGGAGTTCAGTTTCACCAGGTGCTCGCCTTCGGGCCAAGCACTAGGTTGTACAAGTCGTTGAATTGGCGCAAACGGCGACACGAGCACAAGCGTACTGGCCAGCGCGGCGACCGAAGCCACGATTCGTCGAACGTTCCTATGGTAGCGATTTGTCTGTCTGTCTGTCTGTCTGTCTGTCTGTCTGTCTGTCTGTGTTCATGCTTACGATACCTCCGCGATGTACGCCGAGCCTAAAGCCCAAGACACAAGCCAATCATAACATATTTTCGGAGATTTCCCGAAAGAATCTTCCCACAGATGACGACGGTGGACAAGAACCGTTTGGTCCGCAAACGTATCCGTGCGGTTGCTGCGAGCTCGTCAGGGCGTTAGACCGTGGCGCGGGTCTTGGCGATGACGCTCTCGAGGAACGCCTTGTTGGTCGGCATCCGCTTGAGGAGCTTGATGAGCTGGTCGGTCGCCTCGACGGTGTCCTTGCTGTTGGCGAGGATGCGGTGGAGGTGGTAGACGGCTTCGAGCTGGCCCTTCTCGAGGAGCTGTTCCTCGTGTCGGGTGGAACTGCTGCGGACGTTGATGGCGGGCCAGATGCGGCGCTCGGCGAGGTCGCGGTCGAGCACGAGCTCGCTGTTGCCGGTCCCTTTGAGTTCCTCGAAGATGTTGTCGTCCATCTTGGAGCCGGTCTCGATGAGGACGGTGGCGATGATGGTGAGCGAGCCTCCCTCCTCGATGTTTCGCGCGGCGCCGAAGAACCTGCGCGGGCGATAGAGTGCGGCGGGGTCGAGGCCTCCGGAGAGGGTGCGCCCGCTGGGGTTGATGGTGAGGTTGCTGGCGCGGGAGAGCCTGGTGATGGAGTCGAGGAGGATGACGACGTCTCGGCCGTCCTCGACGAGGCGCTTGGCCTGTTCGAGGCAGAGGTCGGTGACCCGCATGTGGTTCTCTGCGGGCTCGTCGAAGGTGGAGCTGATGACCTGGCCCTTGACGGATCGCTTCATGTCGGTGACCTCCTCGGGCCGCTCGTCCACGAGAAGGACCATGAGGTAGACGTCGGGGTTGTTCTCGGTGACGGAGTTGGCGATGGACTTGAGGATGGTGGTCTTTCCCGCCTTGGGTGGGGCGACGATCAAGGCTCGCTGTCCCTTGCCGATGGGGGAGATCAGGTCAATGATGCGCCCGATGATCTTGTCGGGGGTGGTCTCTTGGTGGAGGACCTCGTCGGGGAAGAGGGGGGTGAGGGTGTCGAAGTTGCGGCGGGTTTGGGTCTCGGGGGAGAGGGTGCCGTGTCCGTTGACCATCTCCACTCGGAGCATGCCGTGGTACTTCTCGCCTTCCTTGGGTGCGCGGCACAGTCCGAAGACCGAGTCGCCGGGCCGGAGTCCGTGCTTCTTGATGTGGTTTTGGCTGACGTAGGAGTCCTCGATGCTGGGCTGATAGTTGTCTCGGCGGAGGAACCCCCAGCCGTCGGAGAGGACTTCGAGCACACCCTTGCGGTAGATCTCTTCGGGGTTGGCCTTGGCGACGAGCTCCTCGATCACGACGTTTCGGGGCAGGTCGAGGCTGATCTTGGCCTTCTTCGCGTCCTTGGCGAGCTCGGTCGCCGACATTTTGTCGAAATGGTTGGCGTCAATGGTCGGCAGCGAGTCAACGTCTACGGTGAGGTCCGGCCTCTCTTCGCCTCGGGTTCGACGTCGGCGGGGGCGACCAGATTCTGCTTTTCTAGTTCTGAACGTGTGGTTCATTCGGTTGGGAACCTTGGGGTAGGGGGTCTTAGTGACCGAGACCGGCACTAAGGATGGGACGGGTGCGGAGCCTTCCTACTCCTCCATCAGTCCGATGTAGGGCAGGTTGCGGTAGTTCTCCGCGTGATCCAGGCCGTATCCTACCACAAACTGGTTCTCGATCTCGAACCCAACCCAGTCCAATGGGGCCTCGAAGCCCCTTGCGCGGGCCTTGCTGAGCATCGCGACGGTTCGGAGGCTCCTGGGGCGCCGGGTTCGGAGCATCGCGAGCAGGTGTTCGAGCGTGAGGCCCGAGTCCACGATGTCCTCGACCACGAGCGTGTGCCGCCCCTCGATGTTCACGTCGTGGTCTCGCTTGAGCTGGACCACCCCACTGGAGACCGTCGAATCGCCATAGCTGCTCACTTGGATGAAGTCCACGACCACGGGGCACGTCAGCCGTCGTGCGAGGTCCGCCGCGAAGATGTAGGCACCTTTGAGCACGCAGAGGAGCACGACCGGCTCTTCGCCATAGGTCGCGTTGATCTCGCTGGCGAGCTCATCGGTCCGGCCGTCCAAGGCGGATTGGGTGATCAGCACTTTCATGGTCGCCTCACCTGGACGGTCGCGGAGGAGCTGGGCGTCTCGTAGACGGTCGCTCGAACGGCACTGACCCCTTTCCGCGATGCCAGGGACTGCCAGAGCGCCTCGGCGAAATGGCCAGCGAGGTTCTCTGCGGTACTCAAGAAGGGGAGTTCCGCGGTTCTATGGCCCTCGTCGCGAAGAAAACCGCGCATCACCTCATCACTCGGATCCAGCGCGAAGGAGTGATCGAGGCGATCCACCAAGGGCTTCACGATCTGGGCGATCTCGCCAAAGTCCACGACCATGCCATCGTCACCGACCTCTCCCTCGATCTCGACCACAAGGCGGTAACTGTGCCCGTGTACGTTCCGGCAGAGGGGGTGGTCGGGCAAACGATGGCCCATCTCCCACCGAAACTCCTTGGCGACCTGTGCCAGCATCCGGAAGTACGGTACCTGCAGCGAAGCCTTGCGCCAGGGCGGGGGTGCCTAGGAGGAAGCGAGGGCGCGGAAGTGCGTCTCGGTGAAACTGGCGTCCAGCTTGCCGTAGAACGCGATGGCGAGGCGGACCTTCTTCGCGAGGGCCGCGTGCCTGTCGACCGCGGCCCAGAACTCCTTGGGCCCCATGAAGAGGGACTCGGCCACCATATTGAAGTCTTCTTCGTAGCTCGCTTGGCTGTATTGGCTCACAAACCCGGCGGCCATCGCCTCCTCGTTGAGTTGGGTGTTTGCCTTTCCCGTCCGCAGAGCGTCGGTACCGCCCTCTCCGTACTGAAAGCCGCCGGGGTTCGCGGCACGCCAGGCAGTAAGGTCGAAATCCTGCATGTGGTTTCGGAGCAGAATGCTGGACAGTTCGTGGTGGAAGGCGCGTTCGAGGAAGCCGTCAGTGTAGCCGTTCGCGGTGCCATCGTTGGTGACATAGACCGTATCGAGGGAGTTCGTGCCGCCGTAGTCCAGTCCATAGAAGCTGATCCGACGTAGGACGAAGACGCGCTTGAGGTCGCGCTCCAAGAACCCGTCCGGGTACTTGGCAAAGGCGGCCTTGAGCACCCGGAGCGAACGATCCTTCTCAGAAGGCGTCAGGGAGACACCGGCACCGCGGATCTCGCCTCCTTGCCAACTCACGGGGAAGGTGGTCGAGTCGAACTCTGTCAGGATCGGGATATCGGGTGAGGCAGGAGCGGTCCCTCCCCATCCCTGTGAGGCGAGCAGCATCCCGAGCAACAAAGTACGCATCCAGCCCAAGTCTATCCTTTGGATCGGGTCGTGTGGACCCGTTTCGCAGGGACTTGGGGCTGGATGCTGAGACTACAACCGATTTCTAGCACCTAGCTTCGGTGTCTAGAATGGGGTTCCGGGTGTTACTTGCGCGCAGTCGCCCTCCTTCGCAGAAGTGCGGCAAGGCCGAGGCCGGTCGCGACGAGGATCGAGGGCTCTGGGACGACCTCCAGGTTGCCCGCGTCCACGTACCCCGGCTGTCCGTTCAGGCTCGCGTTCACGAATCCGACCTCGGTGATCAGCCAGCGGGTGCCCACGGGAAGGGTCATGGAGACGACGTTGTGCTCCCAGGTGCCTGCCAGCCCGTCGAGCGCAGCGGTGTTGAAGAGGACGTTCGTGTGGCTTCCCCACCTGTCGTTCTGGCCAAACGACCAGAGCCCTGCAAGACTCTGTGCGCCTGCCGTCGCGTCGTAGTTATAGAGGGCGCGGAAGTTCGCGACCGCGCCGCCCGAGTCAATCAGGCCCGCGAGCGCGCTCACGTCCAAGAGCTGGACGGTCTGAGTCCAGACGTCGGTTCCGGCGTTGGCGCTGAGCATTTTCGTGCCGTGCGCCGTGAGCACCGAGGACGTCGAGCCGGTGATCGAAGAGTACTCCGACCCCCAAGTGCCCTGGATCCAGTTGTTGAGAACGTTCGCATAGCCGTCGAGTGGCAGGTTCTCGAAGCTGTCGTCCGCGATCGGGAACCCGAACGCCAAGCTGCCTCCGATGGCGAGCAACGTCAGAGTTGCCGTGCGAGTGATTAGGTTAGTTTTCATGGTTTACCTGGAGCCTTGCGGCTCTCGGTAGCCATTCTCTATCCAACGTGCCAACTAATCGGTGATCTATCTCACTTTTTCATGATCGCTTCGCGCGTTTGCAGCGTTTCGACGTACTTGAGGCAACAGGCACGGGCGCGGGCTCTGACACGGTGAATATAGTTGGCCCGCTCCGTGACGGAGACGGCCCCGCGCGCATCGAGCACGTTGAAGGTGTGGGAGCACTTGAGCGCCATATCGAACGCCGGATAGACCAGCGCCCCCTCGCGGGCCTTCTCGTTGGGCCGGGAAGCGGTCATCACCCCCCGCTCGTCGTCCCACCAGACCGGCGTCTCGATGAGGCGCTTCGACTCCGCCTCGTACATGTCGAACAACTGCTTCAA
>WBZR01002809.1_pt1 | contig 17145 bp, 17 predicted proteins | sample 5204231 | NCBI WGS metagenome assembly WBZR01 (sample SAMN12412403, study PRJNA552823) | activated sludge metagenome | isolation source: activated sludge from anammox sidestream of wastewater treatment plant... | place: USA: Virginia | collected 2017-08 | reverse complement strand
AACAGGAGTTATGGATAGACAGTGCAGCGGAGACAGACTGCCCAGCGAAGCGATGCTGAGGTCAGAAGTGGCCGCCTGGCAGCATCGCCGTAATCAAACTAAGACCAGGATCGAATGGAAGTTTGCCCGACAAGATGCCGATGATAAACTATCCAGGCATTATGTATCGTAACTAATATGTCATAACACTAGGGTATAAGTTTTTCCGGAAGAGGCATTACGTGTTGAACTATTTTGTTTGCAAAATAACATCAGCCATATCAGAAGGGATCAACAACAAGATAAAGCGGCTAAAGCGCATGGCATACGGTTATCGGGACGTTAAATACTTCTTGCTTACGATTCATCAGTATTGCGGACTTCTTGACCCGAAGCTTTCAACTTAAACACGAAAGACACTAAAATTTTGTTCATACGTATGCGCGTTCCGAGCGCTTTATTTACTGTAATTGAACTCGTCAATTTACTTTCTTTTTAAGTTTTGAAAGCAAAACCTTTTGACTTTTCGATAAATAATTTTATAATGCTTTTCATGATACAGTATTTACCCATACTTATATTATTTATTATAGCTGGGGGTTTTGCTGCTACCAATATAGGACTTTCAGCTATTTTGGGGACGCGGAAACCTTCGGCCGAAAAACTCTCGCCTTATGAATGTGGTATTGACCCAGTTGGTTCTGCACGGGAGCGCTTCTCGGTAAAGTTTTATCTTATCGCTATGCTTTTTGTTATCTTCGATATTGAAGTCATCTTTCTTTACCCATGGGCAGTGGCATTTAAATCACTCAAACTCTTTGGGTTTATTGAGATGCTTATCTTTATAGGTATTTTGCTCGTCTGTTATCTCTATCTATGGAAAAGAGGTGGATTGGAATGGGACTAGAAAGCCACCTGGGTGATAACATCCTGACCACAACTTTAACTACTATGGTAAACTGGGCACGACAGTCTTCTCTCTGGCCAATGCCTTTTGGATTGGCCTGTTGTGCCATAGAGATGATGGCAGTAGTTGCGCCTCGTTACGATCTTGCACGATTTGGCGCAGAGGTCTTCCGATTCTCTCCCAGACAATCAGATTTGATGATCGTTGCAGGTACGCTCACGTACAAAATGGCACCTGTAGCCAGAAAAATTTATGATCAGATGCCGGAGCCAAAATGGGTCATTGCTATGGGCGCCTGTGCGATTTCCGGCGGCGTATACAATACTTACAGTGTTGTGCAGGGCCTGGATCAAGTCATGCCGGTGGACGTTTATCTTCCGGGATGTCCGCCTCGGCCCGAGGCATTGATAAACGCCATTATGGAAATACAGAAAAAGATTAAAAAAGAATCTTTATAAACAACATGGATAATGAAGCTATAGCTACTTTAATAAAGACAAGGTTTCCAGAGGCAATTGTAGAATCCAGGATATTCCGGAACGAATTGACCCTTATCGTAAAAAAGGAATATATTACGGATATTGCCCGATTCCTCAAAGACGATAACGAGCTCGATTTCAATTTTTTATCGGATTTGTGCGGAGTTGACCGAGCTGAAACGGATGATATTTTTGAAGTGGTTTATCACCTCTATTCTATACGTAAAAATCATCGTGTGCGCCTTAAGGTGTCTATTCCGTCAGACGAACCTCATATACCAACTGTGACAGATGTCTGGAAAACGGCTGATTGGCATGAAAGAGAGACTTTTGACATGTTTGGCGTTCAGTTTGACGGGCATCCTGATCTGAGAAAGATCCTCATGCCAGAAGAATTTGAAGGACATCCCCTGCGCAAAGACTATCCTTTAGAGGGAAGACAACCCGCCACACTTCGAGATACCTATCGAAAGGGTGATACGTGACAGAGACCGCGACAACAACTACGACACATCTGATGACCATCAATATGGGTCCGCAACATCCCAGCACCCATGGTGTACTGAGGCTTTTGATGGAACTGGATGGCGAGATGATTATAAAAGCAGTGCCACACGTGGGATTTCTTCACCGAGGCGTAGAAAAACTCGCAGAGCACAGGACTTATCACCAGTGTATTCCCCTCACAGACCGGTTAGATTACGTCGCCCCTTTTTCGAACAACTTGGCTTATGCCCTAACAGTTGAAAAATTGCTTGGTATTGAAGTACCTGAAAGGGCACAACATATTCGTGTGCTTCTTTGCGAACTTACCAGGATTGCCTCTCATTTGCTATGGCTGGCAACCCACGCACTGGACTTGGGCGCTATGACCGTGTTTTTCTATTGTTTCAGAGAGCGTGAGGCAATCTACGATATCTTTGAGATGGTTTCGGGGGCAAGGATGCATCTTTCGTACATCCGGGTAGGCGGCGTGTCGCGCGATTTGCCAGGAGGATTCCTGGAAAAAACCCGAACGTTCGTTTCCGAGTTCCCCTCACGGTTAAAAGAATACGAAACACTCCTGACTGACAATCCTATTTGGAAAAAACGTACTGTTGATGTTGGCATTATTTCTGCTGAAGATGCTATCGATTATGGTCTCAGCGGCCCGAGTTTAAGAGGCTCTGGAGTTAACTGGGACATCCGGAAGGCTGAACCTTACTCAGGTTATGACAAATATCATTTTACCGTTCCCCTTGGCAAAAATGGAGACGTGTACGACCGGTATCAAGTACGTATCGAAGAAATGCGCCAGAGTAATAGTATCGTTCATCAGTCTTTAAATATTCTTCCGAAAGGGGATATTATCGCCAGAATACCAAACGTTACCTTACCTCCAAAAGAGGACGTGGAAACAAATATGGAATCTATGATCAATCATTTCAAACTGATTATGGATGGTATTCATCCACCAAAGGGAGAGGTCTATGCCAGTATCGAGGCCCCAAAGGGTGAATTGGGCTTTTACATAGTAAGCGACGGTTCCAGCTATCCCTATCGGTTAAAAATACGGCCTCCTTCTTTTGTCAATCTGGAGGCATTGCCAAAGATGGTGGAAGGCAGACTACTGCCGGATGTTGTTGCCACGATCGGAAGTTTAGATATTGTTTTGGGTGAAATTGATCGTTAAAATTAAAAAAAGCGTGTAGGTGAGTTTCCGCAGAGCAGGTTTTCCTGCGGCTGCTTTTACAAAAACGTTCAATTATGATATAATATTATGATAAAAGCAACAAACGAACAATCAGCTCAGAAGAAGACACTGGATGTTTCAAGGATAGAAAAGGCACTGGAAAAATATAAAAACGCAAGAGGCTCTTTAATCCCTATTTTGCAGGTAGTGCAAGCCGAATATGGTTATCTTCCTGAGCCTGTTATTGACCTTATTGCGGAAAGACTGAATGCCAGCACAAATGAAATAGTTGGAGTTGCTACTTTTTATTCTCAGTTTCATTTGAAACCGCGCGGGAAGCATATTATTAAAGTATGTTGCGGAACTGCCTGTCACGTGAAAGGGGCAAAGAAGGTTTTGGAAAAACTGAGTAATACACTAGAAGTTTCCACGGGTATGACAACAAAGGATAATGAATTTACGCTGGAAGAAGTTGCCTGTCTGGGCGCATGTTCACTGGCGCCTGTCATGCTGGTGGATGAAGATATCCATGGGAAACTGGCGCCTGACACTGTCGCCACAGTTATAAAGGAAATAAAAGAATCGGGAATTCCTAAATAATTTTATGAATAGTAATGGAACGATAATTCAGCAATACACGTCCAATCTGCAAAAGCCACAGATATTGATCGGGATGGCCTCCTGCGGTTTGGGTGCTGGCGCAAGGAATGTTTTGAAAAGTGTCGAACAGGAATTGGAAAGACAAAAGATCGAGGCAGACATAGTGCATACCGGTTGTATCGGTATGTGTGCATACGAAGTACTGATGGATGTAATCTTTCCGGGTCGCACACGTGTTACTTATGGAAATGTAAAATCAACGATGATTCCGCAAATATTAGAAGAACACGTTGGGAAGGGAGAGGCAGTAAAAAAATTCGTCATGTCACAGATGTACCTGGGCGATAAAACAGTAACCCCTTATGAAGGATTACCTTTTTTTGACGATCTGGAGATGAATAAGGGGCAAAAGAAAAATATCCTCAGGAATTGTGGATACATTGACCCTGATCGCATTGACGAATATATTTCACTGGGCGGATACTCGGCTCTTGAAAAAGTGCTCAAGTCAATGACTCCCAGGGCTGTGATTGAAGAAATAAGCAAATCCGGTCTCAGGGGGCGTGGTGGAGGAGGTTTTCCGACAGGTGAAAAATGGGCATCGTGTGCAAAGTATTCCGCTGACGAAAAGTTCGTTGTGTGCAATGCAGATGAAGGTGATCCAGGCGCTTTTATGGACAGGAGTCTTTTAGAGGGAGATCCCCATGCCGTCTTAGAGGGAATGATCATTGCCGGGTATGCTATCGGCGCTACGAGTGGTTACTTTTACGTTCGCGCCGAATATCCTTTGGCAGTCAAAAGGCTAAAACACACCATTGAAGAAGCAAAAAAACATGGTTTTCTGGGAGAAAACATACTAAAAAGCGGATACAGCCTGGAACTGTTTGTAAAAGAAGGGGCTGGTGCTTTTGTCTGTGGAGAATCGACCGCCCTGCAACATTCCATTGAAGGTAAACGCGGTATGCCCACCACAAGACCTCCACAATCTGTAGAAGCTGGCTTATGGCATAAGCCCACGTGTCTAAACAATGTAGAGACCTTTGCTAACGTACCGTTTATTATTAACAAAGGCGTGGATTGGTATACTAAGATAGGTACAGAAAAAAGTAAGGGAACTAAAATCTTTTCTCTAACAGGGAAGGTAAAAAATGCCGGCCTCGTTGAGGTACCGATGGGCACGACAATCAGGCAAATTGTCTTCGATATGGGCGGCGGAATCCCGAAAAGGAAAAAATTTAAGGCAGTGCAAATCGGAGGGCCTTCCGGTGGATGTCTTCCAGAGTCTTTGCTGGATTCACCCATAGATTACGAGTCGCTTATTGGAGTCGGCGCAATGATGGGTTCCGGAAGTTTTGTCGTTATTGACGATGCAACCTGTATGGTAGAGATGGCCCGATTCTTTATGAACTTTTGCGCCAGTGAATCATGCGGAAAATGTCCGCCTTGTCGTATTGGCACTACACTTATGCTGGAGATTCTTACCCGTATCACTATGGGGCAAGGGGAGGAGAAAGATATAGAAGTGTTGGAACAGATGAGCGACGAGATGAAGGTAATGTCCCTTTGCGGTCTTGGACAATCGGCCCCAAATCCAGTGAAATCTACCATCCGGTATTTCCGGGATGAATACATTGCACACATACGTGACAAAACTTGTCCAACGGCCACATGTGTTGCCCTTCATAAGTATGAAGTGATACCGGAAAAATGTACCAAATGTCAGGCATGTATTCGTAACTGTCCCGTTAAGGCAATTAGCGGTAATACTGCGGAGGTTGCTTTTATCCATAAAGAAAAATGTATTAAGTGTAATCTCTGTTATGAAAAATGTAATTTCATGGCGATAAAATGAATCTCATACATCTTACCATTGATGATAAACCGGTCGTTGCACCTGAAGGCACAAATATATTTAAGGCCGCCTTGGACAACGATATCTATGTCCCCGGACTCTGCTACCACCCTAAACTCTCTCAGTTTGGAGGGTGCCGGCTCTGTTATGTGGAGGTCACTGAACGGAAAAGAACCGGATACCGGTTTGCCTGTGCCCACCCCGTATCCGAAGGAATGGTTGTAAAAGTAAACACGCAGAGGGCGGTTAAGTACCGAAAGTCCGTTATGGAATATTTATTGGCCCATCACGAACTTTCATGCCCTACGTGTGATAAATCCGGTGAATGCGGATTACAAAATATTACGCATGAACTAAATTTAGGTCCAGGCAGATTTAAGACCGTAAGGATGCATTCCCCGGTGATTCGGGATAATCCGGTTCTGGAATTAAACCGGAATCGGTGTATCTTATGCGGTCGATGTGTAAGCGCATGCAAAGAAGTTGAAGGGGTTGGCGCAATTGACTTTCAGAATCGCGGCTTTAAAACGGTCATTGGTACTGCCTTTGACAGACCACTGGACTGTAGTTTCTGCGGCGGCTGTGTTGCCGTATGCCCAACGGGTGCCTGGCAAGACAGAACGCTGGGATTTAGGGGCAGACCGTGGGAATTTAAAAAGACACCTACAATTTGTCCTTACTGTGCCGTTGGTTGTACGATCGTGATAAATACAAAGACAGACAGCGTAAGGCGTATAACATCAAACGATCGTTTAGGGATAAATGAAGGCAACCTCTGTGTTAAAGGCAGATTCGGTCACGAATTTATTCATTCTCCTGAGCGCATAAAAACCCCACTAATCAGAAAGAACGGTGAGTTATGTTCGGTCTCGTGGAATGAGGCTATTGACGCCGTATCGAAAAGGTTTCGGCAAATTATCGATGAACACGGTGGACAATCGATTGGTGGCTTTGGTTCTGAAAAATGCACCAATGAGGACAACTATCTCTTCCAAAAATTCTGCAGATCGGTATTGGGAACGAATCGCATCGACAATCTGTCCAATCTGAAATCTCCTTACCTGAATGGGCTGATTTATAAATCTGTGATTAATGGGATTGCATCAACTTCACTAAAAGAAATAGAAAATGCAAATACCCTGTTCTTCCTTGGTGCCGACGTGACAGAGGCCCATCCTGTTGTGGGAAATATGGCACGAAAAACCGTAAGGATGAACAATGCAAACATCATCGTTGCCCATGTAAGAGACGTTCAATTTAATAGTATTGCAAAAAATGATATCCGGTTAAGATATACCCTGGGTAGTCAGTCCATATTGATTAATGCCTTGATTAAGGTCATTATCGAGGAGAATGTAGTTGACCTGAAAAAAGTAGAAATGTCGACAAATGATTTTCATGAATTACGGTCCTCGTTAGAAAAATTCAGCTTAAGGGAGGCTTCTCAATCAACGGGTATTTCGGAGGAAGTTATCAGAGGTGTCTCAACGTTACTAACAAAGTCAGGGAATTGTTGCATCATATGTGGCAAGGATGTTGAAGAAGACCCTCTGGGAGAAATAACAATAAAGGCATTGATGAACCTTTGTGCGTTAATCAACGCTGCTCGTGATGAAAAAACCAGCTCCGGTAAGGTCTCAGTTTTGTTTTCGAGATCTCATAATAACTCCCAGGGTGTAAATGATATGGGAGTTGTTCCTGGATACTTGCCTGGTTATCTTGATATTAATGATCCACCCAATAGGGAAAGAGCCAAAAAAATATGGGGTGTAAAATTACCGGACGATGTTTCCCAAAAAGACTCCATGAATATTGTTGATCTCGCACTCGATGGCAAATTGAAAGCACTCTATGTGATGGGAGAGAATCCTGTCGTAAACTATCCCAAGGGAAAAGATGTCCGGGAGGCATTTAAAAAGATCGATTTTATCGTTGTGCAGGATACCTTCCTGACGGAAACCGCACAATTGGCGGATGTTGTACTCCCTGCCGCTACGTTTGCCGAAAAGGAAGGGACATTTACCAACATGGGGATGACCGTACAACGGCTAAACAAGGCCATACAACCAGTAGGAGAAGCCATGCCTGACTGGCAGATTATTTGCGATCTGGCCAAAAAGATGGGGCGATCTTTTTCGTATCTGTCCGTAAAAGAGATTTTAAATGAAATAGGAAGTGTTGCCCCCATTTATGCAGGAGTTAATTATGATCGTCTGAAAAGGAAGGAATTTCAATGGGTATCTCTTGTCTATGACAGGAATAAACCAGTAAAATATACCTTTGAAATTATTCAACCCGAATCCTTGAATATTACAAAGAAGAATGACTTTCCGTTTGTATTGCTGACAGGCGCAAGCCTGAATCATCAGGGTGCTTTTTCCCGACATTCGACGGCTCTTACTTCAGTTGCCCCGGAATGTTTTATAGAAATAAACAGAAATGATGCGCAAGAGATGCATGTCCGGGATGGGGATATGGTTATCGTTGAGTCCTTGCAAAATAAGTTAAAGCTCAAGGCGATGGTTTCTGATAAAATGCCGGAAGGGATTGTTTTTGTTTCTGAAGATTATGAGTGGATGCCTGTCAATCTCTTGCGTGACAGGGTATACACCCTCGTCAAAATTTATAAGGAGACGGTGTAGATACATGGCTAAAAAAGGGCAAACATATTTTTGCGAGATCTGCCGGCAAAAGGTTGTTGTTACAAAGGAAGGCTTTGGAGTGCTGGTGTGCTGTGGACAGGAAATGAATTTCGTAGACCCCAAAGGAATGATGGCCACATGGACAACTGCCCATCACAAACCTGAGGGTGGGGTAAAGTTTGTATGCAATATATGTGGGCAGCAACTAGATGTTATCGTTGAAACAACAGGAATATTAGAGTGTTGTGGACAAAGGATGCAGCGGAAAGAACCGAAAAGTAGTTAAATGAATAAAGACATGATTGCCTATCTTATTATTGCCTGCGTTAAGATCCTGATTGTATTTGGCACAATCCAGATTATGGTCATTTCCATGATCTGGCTTGAAAGAAAGATTATGGCACATATGCAGGTGCGGCTGGGGCCGATGCGTGTGGGACCACATGGACTGTTGCAACCCATTGCCGATGGCATAAAACTCCTGTTCAAGGAAGATATTATTCCGGAAAAGGCAAATAAGCTGCTCTTTATATTGGCTCCTGCAATGGCCATGATTCCTGCCCTGATTACCTTTGCCGTCATCCCCTTTGGAGACAAGGTAAAGATTTTTGGATACAATGTAGACCTGGTGATTACTGACATCAACATTGGATTCCTCTATGTCTTTGCCGTCTCTTCATTAGGTATTTACGGCATTGTTATGGCCGGATGGGCATCAAACAATAAATACTCATTACTGGGAGGAATACGATCTTCGGCACAGATGATCAGCTATGAACTGACCCTTGGGCTGTCTCTCATCGGAGTGGTTATGCTAACAGAATCATTAAGTCTGGTGGATGTTGTCAATGCCCAATCGAAATTATGGAACATTGTTGTACAACCCATTGGATTTTTTATCTACTTCACGAGCGCTATTGCCGAGGTCAACCGCTGTCCGTTTGACCTCCCGGAGGCGGAGTCAGAGCTGGTGGCAGGATACCATACAGAATATAGCAGTATGAAATTTGCCATGTTCTTTATGGCTGAATATGCCAACATGATCACAGTGTCGGCAATTGCCGTGACCTTTTTCCTGGGTGGATGGCATGGTCCGTTTTTACCGCCGGTAGTATGGTTCATGTTAAAATTATCGTGTTGCTTGTTCTTTTTTATCTGGATACGGTCAACCTTCCCAAGGCTCAGATACGACCAGTTAATGCATTTCGGCTGGAAGTTCCTGTTGCCACTATCATTGCTCAATATATTAATTACGGGTCTCATCATGGTCATTATAGGTTAATTATGATTTTGCCATTAATTAAAGGCCTGGCGCTCACACTGAGCCGGTTTTTCAACCCGAAAACGTGTGCTACCATTCAATACCCTGAAGAACAGCTGAAGTTTTCTTCAAGGTTCCGTGGGCTGCCTGAATTACAAATAGGGAAAGACGGCAGAGAAAAGTGTGTCGCGTGCGGATTGTGTGCAAAAGTCTGTCCATCCGGTTGTATCAATGTCGAAGGGGCAGAAGATGAGACGAACAGGAGATATCCCAAAGTCTATGAATTGGATGCCTTCCGCTGTATTTTCTGCGGATTTTGTGAGGAGGCGTGTCCCGTAAGGGCCATAATTCTGAGAGACACCTTTGAGCTGGCAACGTATAAAAATAAAGAAGTCTTTGATAAAGAAAAATTATTAGATCTCACACGGAAGAGGAATTTGCCGAGGTAAGGGATGTCTTAAAGAAAATCCCGGCGACTTTAAGCGCAATAGAGGTAGCTGCGCTATCAGTTTGAATTTTCTAAAATATTACAAGATCACCAAGTAAGCAAAAACTATGGAAGCAATTTTGTTCTATATTATGGCGGCGGTTTCTGTATCTGCTGCAGTTTATCTTATCTTTGAGAAAAACCCCGTTTTCAGCGCCCTATATCTAATTCAGACGATGGTCTGTATTGCGGTGCTCTATATATTGCTGGAGGCGCAGTTTGTTGCTGCCGTCCAGGTCATTGTTTATGCAGGGGCTATCATGGTGCTCTTCCTCTTTGTGATCATGTTGTTAAACCTGAACATCAAGGAAGAGGCAAGGAATGCTCTGTCCTTTCAAAGGATACCAGCCGTTCTCATGGGAATTGCGTTATTCACGGTCATTTGCATAGTCTTTAGGTCGAAACTTCTGCAAGGGAAACATGGCGAATATACAACGGCATACGTTACCAGTATCGGAAATACCAAGCTGATCGGTAATTTATTATTTACTGATTATCTGCTGCCATTCGAGATAACTTCCATTCTGCTATTCGTTGCAGCTATTGGGGCCATTATGCTGGCAAAGAGGAAACTATAAATGATTACCATTACGCATTACCTGGTACTGAGTGCAATCCTGTTTACGCTGGGTGTTATCGGCGTCTTGATACGGAGGAATGCCATCATAATCTTCATGTGCATCGAACTCATGCTCAATGCCGTTAATCTCTCGTTTGTGGCATTTGCCCATTACCTCAATTCCATGCAAGGGCAGTTGTTTGTATTTTTCACCATGACGGTTGCCGCAGCAGAAGCTGCCGTCGGGCTGGCAATTATCGTGGCTGTATTCAGGAACAAAGAAACCGTGAACATTGACGATATAAATATCATGAAATGGTAGGAATTGCATGCTCAACCTCGTCACATTGATTTTATTATTCCCGTTAATCGGCACGGCCATAAACGGTCTCATAGGCAAAAGGCTTCGTAAGGAAACCGTCGGATACGTTGCCTGCGGGGCAATGGGTCTGTCCTTCCTTGTTTCATTGCTGGTATTTTGCGGTATCGTTCTGCTTCCACCTGACGAGCGGATATTTGAAAAACAGCTCTTTAGCTGGATTGAATCCGGCTCCTTCAAATCGGCAGCAGGCCTGCAGGTCGATCCCTTATCTACCCTCATGATCCTTGTGGTTACCGGAGTGGGATTCCTTATCCATATCTATTCGATTGGTTATATGCATGAGGATAAGGGTTACCACCGTTATTTTTGCTACCTGAACCTGTTTTCCTTCTCTATGTTGCTCCTTGTGTTAAGCAACAATTTCCTCCTTATGTTTATTGGTTGGGAGGCGGTTGGACTATGTTCTTACCTGCTTATCGGGTTCTGGTTTGAAAAGAAGTCGGCGTCAGATGCCGCCAAAAAGGCCTTCGTGGTCAACCGGGTGGGAGACTTTGGCTTTGCCTTAGGTATCATGCTCATCTTCCTGACCTTTCATAGTATCGATTTTACTGAGGTATTCAGCGCAGCCGCGCAGGGAAATTTTGCAGTCGGTAGCTTTACGGTAACCATAATCACCCTTCTTTTGTTTATGGGCGCAACGGGTAAATCAGCCCAGATACCGCTGTACACCTGGTTACCGGATGCTATGGAGGGCCCCACGCCTGTCAGCGCACTTATCCATGCAGCAACCATGGTAACAGCAGGCGTCTATATGATCGCACGGTGCAATGTCCTGTATATGCTGTCCCCCGTCACAATGACTGTGGTGGCCAGTATTGGCGCGGTAACAGCCCTCTTTGCTGCATCTGTCGGTTTAGTGCAAAATGACATCAAACGCGTATTGGCCTATTCTACCGTTAGCCAGTTGGGATATATGTTTGTGGCGTGCGGTGTAGGAGCATTTACCGGTGGTATCTTCCATCTCATGACCCACGCATTTTTTAAGGCGTTGTTGTTCCTGGGAGCAGGCAGCGTCATTCATGCACTCTCCGGTGAGCATGATATACGGAAGATGGGTGGATTGAGGCATCATATCCCTGTTACCTACAAGACCTTTTTGGTCGGTACGGTGGCAATTGCTGGTATTCCGCCATTTGCAGGGTTCTTCAGCAAGGATGAAATCTTGCTGGAATCACTTGTGCGCGGGAATTTCATCTATTGGTCAATCGGGGCTTTGGCAGCCTTCTTTACTGCCTTCTATATGTTTCGTTTGCTCTTTATAACATTCCATGGTGGATCACGGGTAGAGCCTCACATTGCAGAACACATCCATGAATCTCCTAAAAGCATAACATTCCCGTTGACAGTGCTTGCAGGGCTTTCCTTTGTTGGGGGATTCCTCGGTCTTCCTGGTGCAAGTGCCATTAGCCACTTTTTGGCACCTGTATTCGGCGGCCACAGTCATGCCGATATTTCCGGGGCGGAATCTGGCGGGCACCACGGTGCATTGCTTCCCTATCTCATGATGGTCGTTTCCACTGCTATCGCACTTGCGGGTATATTCCTTGCATACCTGATGTATATTAAAAAACCAGAACTTCCAGGAAAACTAGCAGAACGGTTTCGTCTCATTTATAAACTCTTATTGAATAGATACTATGTTGACGAAATCTATAACGTTCTCTTTGTAAACCCGACCAAAAACATCGCTGTCCAATTATGGAAGCGTGTGGATGCGGGGATGATTGATGGTTCTGTAAATGGTATTGCCCGCCTTGTTGGAGGTTTCGGCAACATCCTGCGTCTCTTACAGACTGGGTATATACGCAATTACGCCTTTTATATTGTGGCCGGTTGTATCTTCGTTATCGTGTTTGCCGTATTTGGCAGGTAAGTTGTAATTTTGAAATAATCGAATATCTATGCCTATTCTTTCACTCATAACGTTTCTTCCGATCATCGGGGTATTCTTTATCCTTTCAATGGATTCCAAAAAAGGCGAACTGATCAGGGTTACAGCCCTGCTGGTCTCAATAGTTGTATTTTTTATTTCACTCCCTCTCTACTTCAATTTTGATGCGCATGTGTATGATATGCAGTTTGTTGAAAAACTGCAGTGGATACCTTCCTTTGGAATCCAGTATTACGTGGGAATTGACGGAATAAGCCTTTTTCTCGTACTCCTGACAACCTTTATTACGCCCATTTCCATCCTGGCCTCCTGGCATATCACCAGAAATATAAAGGAATACATGATTGCCATGCTGGTGCTTGAAGCGGGCATGGTCGGCGTCTTTGTCTCGTTGGATCTATTTTTGTTTTATGTATTCTGGGAACTCATGCTGATCCCCATGTACCTTCTCATCGGCGTCTGGGGCGGACCGCGAAGGATTTACGCAGCGGTAAAGTTCTTCATTTACACCATGGCTGGCAGCGTCTTCATGCTTCTGGCTATCATTGGGTTGTATTTTTTGAACTATCGGGCAACTGGTGAATATACCTTTAATCTCCTGGAATTTTATCGCCTCGATCTGTCCTTTGCTGTTCAATTCTGGTTGTTCCTTGCCTTTGCGCTTGCCTTTGCCATCAAGGTGCCCATGTTTCCATTTCATACTTGGCTGCCGGACGCCCACGTGGAAGCTCCGACGGCAGGGAGTGTAATCCTGGCCGGCGTCCTCCTGAAGATGGGGACGTATGGTTTTGTGAGATTCTGCCTGCCTCTGTTTCCTGCGGTGAGCCATAGCTTTATCCCGGTAATTTCCTGGTTGGCCATTGTGGGCATTATTTACGGCGCTCTGGTCTCCATGGTGCAGAGTGACCTTAAAAAACTCGTTGCCTATTCCAGCGTGAGTCACCTGGGTTTTGTCATGCTAGGAATCTTTGCCTTTAATATTCAGGGCATTGAGGGTGGCATTATACAGATGATCAACCACGGCCTCAGCACAGGGGCGCTCTTCCTTATTGTTGGGATGCTTTATGAAAGAAGACACACACGAATGATTGCAGACTTCGGTGGTTTGACCAAACAGATGCCGGTTTTCGCCACCTTCTTTATGATCGTCACCCTGTCATCCATTGGGCTGCCGGGATTAAACGGTTTTGTGGGTGAATTTCTCATCCTCGTGGGCGCATTCAAATCACACATCCTGTATGCATCCATTGCAACATCGGGCATTATCCTTTCGGCGGTGTATATGCTCTGGATGTTCCAGCGGGTCATGTTTCATGAGATAACTCATGAAGAAAATAAGGCGTTAAAAGACATTAATAAACGGGAATTTGCCGTGCTGATCCCCATTACATTGCTCATATTCTGGATAGGCATCTATCCCAACTCGTTCCTGAGAAAGATGGACACCTCGGTAAATCACCTCTTAAAACAGGTGGGAGAAAGGGTAAATGTTGTATCTAATGTTCGAAAACAGAACCAACTTGAGCAATTACAGAAAAATGTTGCACCAAAAATTGACATAGTTCCTGAAACAATAACAGAACGGTAAAAGGTTTTATCTATGACGAATGTCTCGATAATGACGTTTAATATCCAGAGTATCTTGCCGATCCTGATCCTGGCAGGTTTCGGCATGGTTGTCCTCTTAATGGATGTCTTGTATTTGGGAAGTCGTGGGGAGAAGAATTTGCTTGCCTACGTATCGCTCATAGGGGTTGTCGTTGCAACCGTTTTTGTTAGAAATCCAATAGGGACGGCGCTCTTCTCCTTTAATGAAACGTTTGCCATTGACAATTACTCCTTGTTTTTTAACTTTATCTTCCTGCTCAGTACGGGGCTGACGATCCTGATTTCTCACAGCTACATCAAACGAGAGGAGATCAATTACGGGGAGTATTATGCCCTCCTCCTGTTTGCAACAATAGGGATGATGCTCATGGCATCCGGCGCCGATTTGTTAAACATTTACATCGGCCTGGAAGTTATGTCCATCAGCATTTACATCCTGACAGGTTTCAAACGTTCAAAACTCATATCAAACGAGGCGTCCTTAAAATATTTTCTGCTCGGTGCATTCGCCACGGGCTTCCTACTTTACGGCATTTCCATTATTTACGGAACGACGGGTACGATCAGCCTCAAACAAATAGCCGGTTTTATTGCGAGCAAGGGCGGCATCTCTGATCCCTTATTACTTATGGGGATGGGCTTAATCATCATCGGACTCGGGTTCAAAGTTGCCTCAGTCCCGTTCCACGCCTGGGTACCAGACGTTTACGAAGGCGCACCAACGTCCATAACGGCCTTTATGTCGGTAGGACCAAAGGCCGCCGGATTTGCCGCATTTTTACGTATCTTTATGACTGCCTTCGGTTCAACCCATTACGAATGGCAAAAGATTATCTGTGTCCTTGCCATAGTGACCATGACAACAGGAAATATTGTGGCTATCGCCCAGACAAATATCAAGCGTATGCTGGCATATTCCGGTATCGCCCATGCTGGTTATCTCCTCATCGCCCTGGTAGCGGCAAACAATATGAGTGCACCGGCTACATTGTTCTATTTCCTGGCATACACCTTTATGAACATCGGGTCATTTGCCATTGTCATTGTGTTAAGCCATAAAGGTGATGAATTTGTACAGATCAACGACTATGCAGGATTGGGTTTTAAACATCCGCTTCTGGCCATTGCAATGACGCTCTTTATGTTTTCGATGGCAGGCGTCCCGCCTATGGCAGGTTTTGTGGGAAAATTTTATATCTTCAGCGCCGCCATAAAGTCGGGTTATGTCGGACTCGCTGTCATTGGTGTAATCAATAGCGTCATCTCCGTCTATTTTTACCTGCGGATTACGGTGATCATGTACATGAAGGAATCCACCAGGGATTTCCATCCCCTCACCATCTCGCCGCTTATCGTTGCTGCCATCGTCATCTCAGTAATCGGCACGCTCCAGTTGGGCATCTTTCCCTCTAAGGTAATGGAAATAGCCCAACATGCTACCCTTATCCCGAAATAATCTCTGAAGGGAAAAATTATTCCCGCATTCTTGCGTGAATATGGATAGAACCTGTTTTGTAACTATACCGCGTGCTTTCCGCCCACAATTACCACGATAAACTAAATATCGCATGATGATTTGACATGCAATCGCATTTAAGATCGCGGATGATACTGTCGATGGATGGCTTTGAGGTGGTGTTTGCTGACATGGGTGTAGATTTGAGTGGTCGAGACGTTGACGTGTCCAAGCATCTCCTGGACAGAGCGCAGATCGGCGCCGTTTTCCAGGAGGTGGGTGGCAAATGAATGCCTCAGCTTGTGTGGCGAAACGCGTCCATGGATACCTGCCTTTAAGGCGCAGTTCTTTACAATGACCCATACATTCTCCCGCCGAAGGGGCTTTCCCGCCTTTGAAAGAAACAGATAGGTGCTGTCCTGACTGTTTTTTATTTCCAGCCTTGCATTTTTCAAATAATTTTGAATGGCCTCAATCGCCTTTGTACCAAGGGGTACGATGCGTTCCTTTGAGCCTTTGCCTCTGCACTTTACGTAACTGTATTCGAGGTTGATCCAGTCCAGTTGAATAGCAACGACCTCAGATACCCGCGCACCGGTGGCATACAGAAGCTCAAGGATGGCCCTGTTTCGCATACCGAGCTTCGTTTTAACATCGGGGATGGAAAGCAGGCTATCAATTTTATGGATGGGGATGAACTCCGGCAATCTCTTCCAGAGTTTTGGTGAATCGATCAGGGTAAAGGGGTTCGTATGCAATTTCCCATCAGAGAGGAGAAATTTGTAAAGCATCCGGATAGCCACAATGGAGCGGGCAATGGAGTTGATGGAGATGCCGCGTTTTTTTTCGGAAATAATGAAGCTGGTAATCGTATCAGGACGGACGCCGCCAAAGTCTGATATGTTTTTCGAGAGCAGAAAAGTGGTAAATATTCGCAGGTCGTGGCTGTAACTCAGAATGGTATTCTTCGACAAACCGCATTCAACAAGGAGGTAGTTTATAAACGATTCGATGAGGTCATCCATAGGCTGCAAGGGTCGCAGTGGAGAAAAACAGAAATATAACAAATACCTGAAATCCTTAATTTTAGTGGTCGGGAGGCGGGATTTGAACCCATGACCTCTTGAACCCCATTTCTAAAAAGGGTATTTTTCTCAGTTTTCATAGCTCAGTGGCTTTGTGTCTGTTACGACTGAAATTGATTATAATAAAACCACTTACTATCTGACAAAGTTCTGTTTTCCTCAGCATTGTCCGGTTAAGTATTTGCGTGGTCATAATTTTTTGTATGTTTTTTGAAATTGTGTTGAGAAAAGATTCCAAAATCAAGATTTCGAGCCTCATTGTTAATCTTTATTCTCAGTTCCCTG
>WBZR01002806.1_pt1 | contig 17175 bp, 17 predicted proteins | sample 5204231 | NCBI WGS metagenome assembly WBZR01 (sample SAMN12412403, study PRJNA552823) | activated sludge metagenome | isolation source: activated sludge from anammox sidestream of wastewater treatment plant... | place: USA: Virginia | collected 2017-08 | reverse complement strand
CGAGATATCGAAGATCATCGTCGAAGAGATGCGCGAGCTGAAGACTACGTACGGCGATCCGAGGCGCACCGAGATCGTCGAGCAGGTCGGCGACATCTCAATCGAAGACATGATCGCCGACGAGGATATGGCGGTCACCATCTCCCACGAGGGATACATCAAGCGAAACCCAGTCTCCCTGTATCGAGCACAGCGGCGAGGCGGCAAGGGAAAGATCGGCGCTACGACACGGGACGAAGATTTCGTCGAGCACCTCTTCGTCGCATCGACGCACAGCTACATCCTGTTCTTCACGACCATCGGAAAGGTGTACTGGATCAAGGTGCACGAGGTTCCGCAAGCCGGCAGAGCGGCTCGCGGCAAGGCGATCGTCAATCTCCTGGAGCTACGCCCGGATGAGAAGATTTCGGCGTTTCTTCCGGTTCGCGAGTTCCGCGAGAAGCACTTCGTGTTCTTCGCGACGAAACAGGGTGTCGTGAAGAAGACGGATCTGATGGCGTACGCGAATCCGAGACCCTCAGGAATCATCGCGATCGGGCTGGACGGCGAGGATGAGGTGATCGGCGTCCGCCTCACCGACGGACGACAGGAGGTCATCCTGACGACGCGCGACGGGCAGGCGATTCGCTTCCGCGAGGAGGCGGTTCGCAGCATGGGCCGCGGGGCGGCCGGAGTTAAGGGCATCACTCTGGAGGAGGCGGACGAGGTCGTGAGCTTGGAGATTCTCAGCCCGGGAGCGAGCGTCTTGACCGTCGCCGAGAACGGCTACGGAAAACGCACCGACATCGAGGAGTATCGAGTTCAGGCCCGCGGCGGCAAAGGCATCATCACGATGAAGGCGACGGAGCGGACAGGTGCCGTCATCGGGGTTCAACAGGTGACGGACGAAGACAACCTCATGCTCGTGACGAGCACGGGGAAGATCATCCGTTTGCGCGTCGCCGACATCCGTGTGATCGGACGCAATACGCAGGGTGTTCGCCTGATAGACATTGAAGATGGCGAGCGCGTCGTCAGCCTCACGCGTCTGGCGGAACAAGAGGAAGCCGATCAAGAAGGAGGCGACGACCACAACCCCGGGAACGCCACTGAAGAAAATGGGGAGCCGACGGAATGAAGGTCGGAGCTATCCGTGTCGTTTGCGTGGAAAGCGGCGCGCACGCGGAGCGGCGAGGGGCTGGAGGGGCATCGCCTGGGCCAGGCGATGCAGGAGCTTGGCCGCCTCGTCACACCAGGCAATGTAGTCGCGCTCGTAGCGGATTCCGCGCCGTAAGGTAAGGTACGGGCCGAGGCGATCGCGACTGGCGACGTTGAGGCCGCTTTCGAGGAATCGTTCGAGCTCTCGGTACCGCTGCAACTTGATCTCGTGGAGTTCGCGATGGCGCTGAACGAGATCGAGGGCTTCGCCGTCGGACAGCAATCCGCTGCAAAACGTCTTCAGCATCATCTCGTCTTTGACGCGTTGTGTGCCCGGGGGAACCCGTAGCCAGTCGAGCAACTCGCTTCGGCCCGATTCGCTCAGGGAATAGATCTTTTTCGTGGGACGGCCCTTCTGCTCCACGCTGCGATGGGCGATCTGTCCCGCGCGCTCGAGACGCGCGAGCTCCTTGTAGATCTGGGGATGCGTCGCGTGCCAAAAGTAGCCAACGGAGCCGTCGAAGAGCTTCATCAGCTCGTAACCCGTGAGTGGGTCGTGCGCCAGCAGGCTCAGGATCGCATACTTGAGAGACACGCGGACGGGTTCCTACCAGGTCCGGACGACGCGGCCTACAGAAATGTGACCGTCGAACTGCTTGGCTTGCCATGGGGATAGCGATGTGAAACACCCCGGCAGCCTCCGTCGGGAGACACTCCGGAAGGTCGTGCGGCAGTCGCATCAGAGGAGAGTTTCGAATGTCCAAGGGTACATGCAAGTTCGAGGGTTGTTCCGGCCCGGTGGTCGGTAAGGGATATTGCGCACGTCACTACAAGCGATGGCGTGAGGGCGCTTTGCCGAAGGCACGATACAAGACGTGCACGGCGGAAGCCTGCCGGAAGCCCCGTGCGATCGGATCGAAGTGCGCGGAGCACGGAAGCAAAGCCCCCGCGGCGGGCGGCGAATCGACCGCCGCCTCCTCGTAGGAAATTGACAGGGGCGATCCCCTGTGATGGATAGGCCGACTCCATGAAGCGAACTTTCCAGCCCAGCAACACGCGCCGCAAGCGAACCCACGGCTTTCTCACGCGGATGGCTACGCCCGGCGGGCGTAACGTCCTGAAGCGACGACGAGCCAAGGGACGGAAGCGGCTGACGGTTTCGATTCCTCCGAAGCAGCCCCGATGACAGCCGGAAATGGCGAGGGCTTCACGCGGTCGGCACGGATTCGGTGCCGCCGGGAGTTCTTGTCATTGGGGCGAAGGGGCGAGAAGCGGAGGACGGGGCATTTCACGTTCGTCGTCCGGAGCTCGGGCACGCTCGGACGGCTCGGGATCACTGTGAGCCGCAAGGTGGGTGGTGCGGTGACCAGGAACCTACTGAAGCGTCGGATTCGCGAGAGCTTCCGGCGTCATCCGATGCGCGATCGGTTCGTCGGAGACTTGCTCGTGATAGCCAAGGCGGGCGTGGGAGCAGTACCGGCATCGATCGTAGAGCGGGAGGTGGGCGCGATGCTGGAAGCGTTCGGACGGACGCACGCGAGCCCCAGGTGAGAGATCATCGAGCTGCATGGAGGGCGGGAGTAGTGCTTCCGATTCGGATCTATCGCCTGGCGCTCTCTCCCCTGCTTCCACCGGCGTGTCGATTTCACCCGAGCTGCTCTGAATACGCCGAAGAAGCCGTACTCGTTCATGGTATGGCGCGCGGGCTTTGGTTGGCGGCTCGACGGCTCTTACGCTGTCACCCATGGTCCGAGCCGGGGGTCGACCAGGTTCCTGCCGCGTCTCGGTGAACGATGGAGCGACGCGCGATCGTTGCGGCCGTTCTGTGCCTGATCGTACTGGTCGGATACCAGGAGATCCTGCGTTTCCTGTACCCATCTCCACTGCCGGGTGAAACGACGAGCGTCGACGCTCCCGTGCCCGATACGCCATCGGTCGCGAAACGCGAGACAGTCCCCGAGCCCGTTCATGAATCGGTCTCCCCTCCGACGACGGAACCGGTCATCGTGGACACCGATCTCCTCACCGCCCGAATCGAGACTGCCGGCGGTCGAATTTCGAGTCTGAAGCTCAAGTCGTTCCGCGAGGCGGTCAACGTCGACAGCGCGCCGTTGGAGCTGATTCAGGTCTCACCAGGGTCCGCCGCTCCCCTCGGTGCCCGATTGGCATCCGACGATGGCAAGACCGTGGAAGACGATACGCGCGTGCTGTACGGCGTGGAGCGCTCAGAGATCACGCTGCGAGGGTCCGAGACCCAAGCGGTGGTTCTTCGTGGAACATTGCCATCGGGTGGCACGATCGAGAAGAGGCTTACCTTCTCCGGAGCTGCCTATCCGTTCTCGGTCGAGGTGACGGTAAGCGGGGCGCCGGCGCAACTCGGCCGCATCGGGCTCGGGTGGAGACATCAGATCGGCGAGGCGGTCGCGGGCGATCCCGAGGCGCACTACCGCGGCACCCTCGTACTCGACGGCAAGCAGGTCGTCCGTGACCTCGCGACCAGCCTGGCGGGCTCACCGCCGAAGAGCTTCCAACCGCCCGTGCAATGGGCGGGATACGCGGATCACTATTTTCTAGCCGCGCTGATTCCCGAAGACCCGGCGGCGTCGCGCGCGACGATCAGCCCGGAAAACGGCGGCGTTCAGCTGTTGGTGACGAGCGCACGAAGCTCGACGGACTCTGCCCGGTTCACGGTTTTCGTCGGACCCAAGGACGTAGAGGTTCTTGCCGCTGTCGGGCATCAGCTGGAGCGAGCGGTGGATTTCGGCTGGTTCTCGTTCCTGGCGGTCCCGCTCCTGCGCCTCTTGAAGACCTTCCATCGAGTCACGGGGAACTACGGCGTCGACATCGTCCTGCTTACGATTCTCATCAAGGTGCTCTTCATTCCGCTTACCAATCGCAGCATGAAATCGATGCGAGACATGCAGCGCTTGCAGCCGCAGATGGCGAAGCTCCGCGAGAAGTTCAAGGACGACCGAGAGCGGCTCAACAAGGAGATGATCGAGCTGTATCGCAGACATCGCGTGAATCCGCTCGGAGGCTGCTTGCCGATGCTGCTGCAGTTCCCCGTGTTCATCGGGTTGTACCAGGCCCTGAGTCAGGCGATCGAGCTTCGTCATGCGCGGTTTGCGTTCTGGGTACACGACTTGTCGGCACACGAGTGCTATCCGTGGCCCGGACAAGGAACGATCAGCGGATGCAACGAGTTCGCCATCCTCGGGATCCCCCTTCCGATCCTCGTACTGCTGATGGGGGGGAGCATGATCCTGCAGCAGTATCTCTCGCCATCGACGGGTATGGATCCGGCTCAACAGCGGATGATGATGGTGCTGATGCCGATCATGTTCACCGTGATGTTCATCAGCTTTCCCTCAGGGTTGGTGCTGTACTGGCTGGTGAACAACGTGCTCGCGATCGCGCAACAGTGGTGGTCGAATCGCGAGTCACTGGCATCTCATCCGGCGTAGCGGTTCCCCAGCGGTTCCTCGGATCCCTCCGCCGCCCGGTTGCGACCCACTTTCCGATATGACGCGCGATACCATCGCGGCGGTCGCGACGGCACCGGGTTCCGGTGGAATCGCGATCGTCCGAGTCAGCGGAACGGATGCTTACGCGGTGGCGCATGCCGTTTTTCGTGGTCGTGCCGGACCGGGCGTTCCGCAACCGCGGCGCGTCTACGTCGGGAAGCTCGTGGATCCGGGAAGCGGCGAGGTCCTCGATGAGGTCTTGGCCTTCGGAATGCGGGCTCCGTTGAGCTTCACCGGCGAAGACGTGGTGGAACTCCATTGCCACGGAGGAGCGTTCGTCACCCAGCGTATCCTGGAGGCGGTGTGGGCCTCCGGGGCACGGCCGGCCGAGCCCGGTGAGTTCACCAGGCGCGCCTTCCTGAACGGGAGGATCGATCTGGCTCGAGCAGAGGCGGTCGCAGACCTGATCGCCGCTCGGAGCGAGGCCGGCCGCCGCCTCGCGTTGTCGCAGCTGGAAGGGAATCTTTCGAGAAGCGTGGAGAGGCTGCGCAAGACGCTCGTCGGCGCGTGCGCGCGTTGTGAGGCCGCTCTGGACTTCGCGGAGGAGGATATCCCCGCGTTTGGGGAAAGCGAGGTCGGCGCCGAGCTGAGCCGGGTGCGGCATGAGCTCGAGGCGACGATGGCTACGTTCGAGCGAGGTCGTTTGAAGTACGCAGGTGCGCGCGTGGCCCTGGTGGGACGCCCCAACGTCGGGAAATCAAGTCTCATGAACGCCCTGGTCGGTCGTGAGCGAGCGATCGTGACAGCTATCCCGGGAACCACCCGCGACGTCCTGGAGGCATCGATCGTCGTCGACGGAGCGCCGCTGGTGCTGATGGACACCGCGGGACTTCGGACAACGTCTGACGAGGTCGAGGCTCTGGGCGTCGAGCGGGCCCGTGGAGCGGTCGAGGACGCCAGGTGCGTCCTGGCGATCTTCGACGGAAGCGCGATGCTGAGTGCCGACGACGGACACGTCGCGGAGGCGGTTCCGATCGAGCGAACCATTGCCGTGGTGAACAAGACGGACCTCCCGACGAAGGTTTCGGATGCGGAAGTTCGTTCGCTGCTCGGCGATGTCCCGATCGTTCGCGTGAGCGCTGCGACGCAAGATGGCATCGATGCGCTGATGACGGTCACGAAGACCTCGGTTTTCGGTTTCGACGATGGCGCGGAGGGAGAAGTCGTACTGTTCCGTGCCCGCCATCGTGATGCCGTACGGGAGTCCTTATCTCATCTCCGTCGCGCCGAGCGCGCGCTCGAAGATCACTCGCCGCTCGAACTCATAGCCAGCGACCTCGGTCTTGCGGCAGCGGCACTTTCGTCGATAACCGGTGGGATCACGTCGGAGGATGTTCTCGACCGGGTGTTTGCCGATTTCTGTGTCGGAAAATAGGTTTGGCGTCGAACGATGGCTTCGTATGACGTCATAGTGGTCGGCGCCGGCCATGCCGGCATCGAGGCCGCCCTGGCAGCCGCGCGAACCAATTCCCGCGTCCTGCTTCTTACGCAGAACATCGACAGCGTAGGACAGATGTCTTGCAATCCTGCAATAGGAGGTATTGGCAAAGGGCATCTGGTGAAGGAGATCGATGCTCTGGGCGGAGAGATGGCCCGGGCAATCGATGACACAGGAATTCAGTTCCGGACGCTCAACACGAAGAAGGGTCCGTCTGTCAGGGCCACGCGAGCGCAAGCAGACAAGGCGCTGTATCGCGCGCGGATGAAGCGTGTCGTCGAGGCCGCCCGTGGCGTGACGTTGCGCCAGGCGAGCATCGAACGATTACGGATTGAGCGAGGACGCGTAGTGGGGGTCGAGACCGGGCTTGGCGAGGTTTTCTACGGGAATGCGGTGGTGTTGACTACCGGTACGTTTCTGCGGGGCCTCATCCACGTCGGGAAGCGGAGTTTCGGCGGAGGTCGTGCCGGAGAGGCGGCCGTTCATGGGTTGAGCCGAAGCCTCGTGGATCTCGGGTTCAGCGTCGGAAGATTGAAGACAGGAACCTGCCCGAGGCTCGACCGTCGAACCATCGACTTCTCAGGCTTGACGGCACAGTTCGGGGATCCAGACCCGGTGCCGTTCTCGTCCTTCGCTTCGGCTATCCGGCAACCCCAGATCTCGTGTTTCATCACCTACACCACTCCCAGGACCCATGAGATCGTAAGGCTTGGCCTACCGGAGTCCGCGATGTTTTCCGGAAGGATCAGCTCGCGTGGTCCTCGCTACTGCCCCTCGATCGAGGACAAGGTGACCCGGTTCGCCGAGAAGGAACGTCATCAGGTTTTCCTTGAGCCCGAAGGACTGGACACGATCGAGGTCTATCCAAACGGCCTTTCGACGAGTCTGCCGCTCGATGTGCAGATCGCGATGATCCGCTCGATTCCAGGGCTCGAGAACGCCGAGATCATGCGGCCAGGCTACGCCATCGAGTACGACTACGTCGATCCACTCCAGCTCAACAGTTCTCTGGAGACCAAGACGATTTCCGGACTCTTCCACGCCGGACAGATCAACGGCACGACAGGATATGAAGAAGCCGCAGCGCAGGGTCTCTTGGCCGGGGTGAATGCTTCCAGATTCTCGCGGGGAGAGGCGCCTCTCATCCTCGGGCGAGACCAAGCGTATATGGGAGTCATGGTCGACGACCTCGTCACGAGAGGAATTGGCGGCGAGCCTTACAGGATGTTCACCGCCCGTGCGGAGCACCGTTTGATCCTTCGCGAAGGGAACGCCGATCAGCGCCTTACCCGAATCGCTTTCGAGTCCGGGCTGATCGATCGCGAGCGGCACGACTTCGTGATGGCAAAGGAGAGTGCGATCCGGAGCGAGATCGACCTGCTGGAGTCGACCGGGCTTGCGAATGAGCTGCGCCGCCCAGCCACGGGCTACGAGGATCTCGTTCGGCGACGACCCGAAGGTTTTCCTCTCCCGGACAAACGGGTACAGAGCGAGGTCGAATGTCGGGTCAAGTACGAGGGTTACATCCGTCGGCAGGAGCGAGAGATCGCGCGACTCCAAGCTCTCGAGAGCCTCGACCTTCCCGACCACCTGAACTACTCGAACATTCCTTCGCTCTCGAAAGAAGTTTGCGAGAAGCTCACGACCGTACGTCCCAGGACCCTTGGACAGGCATCCAGAGTCCCCGGGGTTACCCATGCGGCGATAGCGATTCTCTCGGTTTTTCTGAAATACCAACACGCTCGTGAGCTCGACGAGCCTGCGGTTGTCCGAAAAGGACCGTGATCATCTGGTGATTGCAGCCGCGGCGCTCGGTGTCGAGGTAGGTCCGACGGCTGTTCGTGAGCTCGCCAGGTTTGCCGACATCCTGGACCTGTGGAGCCGCAAGACGAATCTGCTGTCTTGTCGCTCGTCGCGTGAGCTCGTGGATCGTCACATCCTGGACTCGCTGGCAGTAAACCCGCTGCTTCCTGTCTCGGGTCTCGTGATCGACCTGGGGTCCGGAGCCGGATTTCCTGGTCTTCCACTGGCGATACTTCGACCAGGCCAACCTTTCGTTCTTGTCGAGTCCAGGCAGCGTCGAGCGAGCTTTCTCTCGGAGGTTCGGAGGACGCTCCGAATGCGAAATGTCGAGGTCCTTGCCGGACGCGCAGAAGCGCCACCGTCGAGATACGCTCATCGAGCAGCTGTCGTCATCTCGCGTGCGGTGTGGTCGGATGAGAGACTGCCGGAAATAGCGTCAACGTGGCTGAACGAGGACGGGAGCTTACTCCGGATGAAGGCGCAGGATTCGAGAGTCATAGAAGCGCGCCAGTTCAGACTGGAGAGAACCGTACGGTACGAGATCGGCGGTAATCGAGTACGAGCGATAGACGTTTTGGGGTTCCACCGAGGGAGAGTCGCGGACGCTTAGTTGTTTCACGTGAAACTTCATCGCGGTCATTGTTTCACGTGGAACTTCACGGTGCCCGTCCGCTGGATGGGTATCCGCGAGTGCTCGCTTTTCGTGCGCTTCTCTTTGTGGTACGCGATGCCGTCCGGCCGTTACAGCGCGGAGGTACTAGTGGGACGGGTTCTAGCGGTCGCCAACCAAAAGGGCGGCGTAGGAAAAACAACTACTTCAGTCAATCTTAGTGCTGGTTTGGCTCTTGCCGGTCATTCGACTTTGATGATCGATCTCGATCCTCAGGCAAGCGCTACGAGCGGTCTCGGAATCCATCCGCAGGAGATCGGCGCTTCCGTCTACCATGCGCTGATCGGGGAGCGCGCCGTCGACGACATCATCCGTTCCACGCAGGTAGGAAACCTGTGGGTGATGCCTGCAAGCAGGGACCTTATCGGCGCGGAGATCGAACTGGTACCTCTTCCGCGTCGTGAGTTCAGGCTGCAGCAGGCGATTGCTCCCTTGCGACATCGCTTCGAGTTCATCATCATCGATTGCCCTCCTTCGTTGGGACTTCTCACGGTCAACGCCCTCAGCGCGGCCGACGCGGTTCTGATCCCGCTGCAATGCGAGTACTACGCCCTGGAAGGGCTGAGCGCGCTGCTCGACACGATCGGGTTCATCCGCCAAAGCCTCAATCCATCTCTGGGGATCGAGGGTCTTCTGCTAACAATGTTTGATACAAGGAACAGCTTGGCGCATCAGGTCGTCAACGAAGTCCGACAGCATTTCCCGGAACAGGTATTCAATGCTGTAATTCCTAGAAATGTTCGCCTTAGTGAGTGCCCGAGCTACGGCGTACCGGCGATGGTATATGACGCCGGATCCCGAGGGGCAAAGGCATACGCTGCGCTTACGCAAGAGCTTATTCAGAACGATGTTAGGAGATAGGCGATGCGAAAAGCCCTGGGGAGAGGACTCGACGCTTTGATTCCGGGGGCTGGGAAATCGCAGGCTCCGGAGCCCGTTCCGGAACCGATGGCGGCCGATCAGATGGTGGCGCTCGACAGGATTCGTCCGAATCCTCGGCAACCCCGCGTCGAGTTCGAGGACGCGGCGCTCGCCGAACTCGCTGCGTCCATCCGTGTGCAGGGAGTGATCCAACCACTCCTCGTCCGGCGCCTTGCCGATGGCGATTTCGAGCTCGTCGCGGGGGAGCGGCGACTGCGAGCCGCCGAGCGAGCGGGCTTGACCCATGTTCCGGTCTACGTTCGCGATCTCTCCGATGGCGAGAGCCTCGAGCTCGCCCTTGTCGAGAACCTTCAACGCGACGATCTTTCTCCGCTGGAAGAAGCGGCCGCGTACCAGCGACTCATGAACGAGTTCGGGCTGACCCAGGAGCGAGTGGCGGAGCGGATCGGCAAGAGCAGGCCGGCGGTCGCGAATGCGCTGCGCCTCTTGCGCCTTCCGGAAGCGATCAAGCGCGACATCGCGCGCGGTCGGCTTACCGCCGGCCACGCGCGCGTCCTGCTTTCCATCGAGGATCCCGAAGCGCAGCTTCGCACCGCCAAGCAGATTCAGGCGCGTCAGATGTCGGTTCGGGATGCGGAACAGCTTGCCTCGGCGCGCAAGTCCGCCCCGGCGGCGGCTCCAAGAGACCCTCATCGTGTGGCCGTCGAGCGCGAGCTTTCGTCGGTGCTCGGGACTCGGGTACGCATCACGCCGAAGGGTCGGGGCGGTCGAATCGAGATCGAATACTACTCGCCCGAAGAGCTTCAGGGCCTCGTGGATCGCATCGGCGGACGCGGCTCCGGATTTTGACAACTCCCGATAGCCGATGCTAAGACGACGCGGTTTTGGGTCGGCCAGTCAGCGAGCAGACCGTCGAAAGGAAGCCCTCTATGGCGCTCTTCGGCAAAGAGAATCGCGATCGGAACGATCGCTTCGAGTCGCAGGAGATTCGCACGGCAATCGACGAGGCTCCGCGCATCGAGCGTGAAGGCCTCGACAAGGAGGCGGTTCCGTCGGCGGTTGCCGGCGAGGTGAACGCCTATCTCGGGAAGGGCAGCCGGGTTACCGGTAAGCTGAACTTCGAAGGTACCGTCCGGGTTGACGGCCAAGTCGAAGGCGAGATCGCCGCGCAAGACACATTGATCGTAGGCGAGCCCGCGATCGTGAACGCGCAGATAATCGGCAGCTGTGTCATCATCAAAGGTCGCGTGACCGGTGATATCACTGCGCGCAAGCGCGTCGAGATTCGCGCTCCCGGCAAACTCTTCGGAAACGTCACGACACCGAGCCTCATCATTCAGGAAGGTGTGATCTTCGAGGGGCACTGTTCGATGGGCGGTGCGGAAGCTGCGAAGACCGCTGGCAAGGTCACGCCGTTCCCGAAAGACGACAAGGGGTCCGACAGCGGTTTTCTGAAGGCTCATTCCGAAGGCGCCAAGTAGCCGTCCGTCAAGGTCGGCAAAGTTTCACATCCAGCACCACCACGGGCTTTTCTGAGGCCCTCCCAAGGAAGAACCCGGTCTGCCTCCCAACTATGATCGAGACTCCGTGATCAAGCTTCCTCCAGACATAACGTTCGTCATCCAACTCGTCGGGTTCGTGGCGTTTTGGCAGCTGATGCGCGTCCTGCTGTTCTCACCGATGCAGGAGGCGTTGAAGAAGCGTGCCGAGAGCACTGGCGGAGCGCGCGTGCGTGCCGAGGGAATGATCGCCGAGGTCGCCCAGATCGATGCTTCGGTGCGATCCGCCTTGGCCGAAGCCCGTCAGCGCGGAGCGCGTCAGGCCGAGGAGATTCGCCGCGCATCGGAGGCCGAGGAGCACGCTATGCTGGAGCGCTATCGGGTCGAAGCTACGAGCTTGCTGGAACGCGAGCGAGCTGCCACCGATGCGCAGGTCCGGGAAGCTCGGGCGCCTCTCGAAGCGGAGGCCTCGAAGCTAGCCGGAAGCGTCGTGCGTCGAGTGCTGGGGCGGGCAGCGTGAAGGCGATCCGGGCGCTTTTCTCGGGGATTACAGTGGTCCTCGTCGTTGTTGCGTTGGCGCAGACGGCACCCTCGGCCATCGCGGTCGCGGAGGAGGCGCATCACGAAGCGACCGCCGAGCACGCGCACGGCGGCGAGCACGACGCGCCGGGCCTGGACCAGCTGCTGTTGCCGGCGATCAATTTCGCCATCTATCTTTTCATCATCGTACGTTTCGTGATCCCGGCAATGCGTGAGTTCCTCCGCCGGCGTCATAGTGGCCTCGTTCAGTCGCAGGCCGCCGCCGCTGCCGCGCTGACACGCGCCGAGGCCGAACTCGCCGTCAGCAACGCACGCCTCGCGGGCATCGAGGCGGAGGCCGAAGGCATCCGGCAAGACCTGATCACGATCGCGAACAGGCAATCCGAGCGGCTGAAAGCGCAAGCGGAGGAGACCGGGGCCCGGCGTCTGGCGGATGCCGCGTTGTTGGCCGAACAGGAAAGGCGGCGCGCCATGGCGAACCTCCGAAGGGAGCTGGCCCTCGCAGCCTCTCGGATCGCGGAAGAGCGCGTGCGGAGTGCTCTCACGCCCGACGATCAGCGATCGTTCGTCCAGGCCTTCCTCAAGGAGGCGAGTACCCGATGAGGCCGGATGCGATCGCGCGCCGCTACGCGCGCGCGCTCTTTTCGCTCGCCAAGTCTCAGGGATCCCTGGATGGGGTCGGCGCCGCTCTCGGAACCGTGACGGACGCCCTCCTCGAGCCCAACGTGATGCGAGTCCTGACCGGCCCGTTGCGTCGCGACCGCAAGCGAGCACTGCTTGCAAGGATCATGGAGGCGGTCGGTGCCACGCCGGTGCTTCGGGATTTTCTGTCCTTGCTCGCCGACCATGAGCGCCTCGGTCACGTCGGGGCGATCCGTACGGTATTCGATGCGTTGCTGGACAGAGAACTCGGCATCACCCGCGCGGTCATACGCAGCGCCACGGCACTCTCCGTCGACATCCTCGACGAGATCACGCGTACATTCGGAACGATCACCGGGCGAACCGTTAAGGCCGAGGTCCGGGTTGTGCCGGAGCTGATCGCGGGCGTGATCGTCGAGATCGATGGTAAGGTCTACGACGGAAGTCTACGGACCGAGCTCGGCAAACTGCAGCAGCAGATGGCCACCGGAAGTTGAAACACTGAGGAAAGGAACAGCGATGGAGATTCGCGCCGCCGAGATCAGCGACGTCATCAAGCAGCAGATCGCCGAGTACAATCGTGAGCTCGAGGTGCGCGAGACCGGCGTTGTCCTTTCCTGTGGCGATGGCATCGCCCGCATCTATGGCCTCGACAAGGCCGCCGCTGGTGAGCTCCTTCAGTTCCCCCACGACATCTTCGGCATGGTCCTCAATCTCGAAGAGGACAACGTCGGATCGGTCCTCTTCGGCGAGGCGCGTGCGATCGGTGAAGGCGACGAGGTCCGGCGTACGGGTCGCATCGCCGAGGTTCCGGTGGGTCAGGCTCTGCGGGGGCGCGTCGTGAACGCTCTCGGCGTGCCCATCGACGGCAAGGGGCCGATAGCGAGCGCCGAGAATCGTCGCATCGAACTCAAAGCACCCGGCATCGTCGCGCGACAACCGGTCAAAGAGCCCTTGCAGACGGGAATCAAGGCTATCGACACGATGATTCCTATCGGTCGCGGCCAGCGCGAGCTCATCATCGGCGATCGCCAGACCGGGAAGACCGCCGTCGCTCTCGACACGATCGTCAATCAACGTGGAGGAGACGTCACGTGCATCTACGTCGCGATCGGCCAGAAGCGCTCCACGGTTGCGCAGGTCGTCGAGAAGCTCGCGCGCGCGGGTGCGATGGAATACACGACGGTCGTCGCGGCGACCGCTTCTGAGTCGGCGCCGCTTCAGTTCATCGCACCCTATACGGGCTGCGCCATGGGTGAGTACTTCCGTGACAACGGTCAGCACGCCCTCATCATTTACGACGACCTTTCGAAGCACGCGGTCGCGTATCGTCAGCTGTCGTTGCTGCTGCGCCGGCCTCCCGGACGCGAAGCGTTCCCCGGAGACGTCTTCTATCTGCATTCGCGCCTCCTCGAACGCGCCGCGAAGATGAGCGCCGATCGAGGCGGGGGCTCGCTTACCGCACTGCCGATCATCGAGACGCAAGCGGGCGACGTCTCGGCCTATATTCCCACGAACGTGATCTCGATCACCGACGGCCAGATCTACCTCGAGAGCGACCTCTTCTACTCGGGCGTCCGACCCGCCGTGAACGTCGGGCTGTCGGTGTCGCGCGTCGGTGGCGCTGCGCAGATCAAGGCGATGAAGCAGGTCGCCGGTACGTTGCGACTCGACCTCGCCCAGTTCCGCGAGATGGCGGCGTTCGCGCAGTTCGGCTCGGACCTCGATGCCTCGACGCAGAAGATGCTCGCGCGCGGTGTTCGCCTCGTCGAGATCCTCAAGCAGCCGCAGCTGCAGCCGCAGTCCGTCGAGAAGCAGGTGCTGATCGTCTACGCGGCCACGAACGGGTTCATCGACGCGCTGCCTCCGGAAGTCATGCCCCGCTACGAAGCGGAGCTGTTCGACTACGTCGAGAGCAAGCATCCGCAGGCCCTCGTCGCCCTTCGCGAGAAGCGGGAGCTCTCGAACGACGTGAAGGGACAGCTCAACGCCGTCCTCGAAGAATTCAAGGGCCGGTTTGCCGCCTGATGGCGAGTCTGAAAGCCATCCGTAAGCGGATCGTCTCGGTCCGCAACACGCAGCAGATCACCAAGGCGATGAAGATGGTCGCTGCCGCCAAGCTACGCCGCGCGCAGGAGGCCGTGATGCAGTCGCGGGCGTACAGCGAGAAGCTGGGCGAGGTCGTCGCCGGGCTCGCGTCGGAAAGCTCGTTGCGCGAGCATGTTCTCGTGCGTGATCGCAACCCGGAGGCACGGGTGTTGCTCCTCGTGCTGACCTCCGATCGCGGGCTCTGCGGCGGGTTCAATACCAACCTGATCCGCCAGGCGGAGCGCTTCCTCGCGACGCCTGATCGGACCACCGTCCTCGGAACGGTCGGTCGGAAGGCCTTCGACTTCTACAAGCGTCGCTCGGTGGAGATCGTCGAGCACGTGACCGCCGGCAGCGCCAGCCCGATCGACCTTGCGCGGGACATCATCGCACGAGCGCTGGCCCGATTCACCAGCGACGAGGTCGACGCGGTGTACGTGCTCTTCAGTCGCTTCCGCTCCGCCATCTCGCAGGTGCCGACGGTGGAGCGACTCCTTCCGATCGAGGCCCCGTCGGCGACGGACAACCCGCGTGAATACCTCTTCGAGCCCGATCGGGACTCGGTCATCGAGAATCTCCTGCCGCGATATGTCGAGGTGAAGGTGTTCCAGGCGGTTCTGGAGTCGATCGCCAGCGAGCATGGTGCGCGAATGACGGCGATGGAAAGTGCCAGCAAGAACGCCAGCGAAATGATCGAGCGCCTCACGCTCGAGATGAATCGCGCCCGGCAAGCCACGATCACCAAGGAGCTCATGGAGATCGTCGGCGGTGCCGAGGCACTCAAGGGTTGAACGCGTCGCGGCGCGCGACGGCTGATCAGGAGGGTCTTCGTGGCAACGAACGGTACGGGCAACGTCGGGAAAATCACCCAGGTCATCGGAGCCGTCATCGACGTCGAGTTCGACACGGGGCAGTTGCCACCGATTCTGAACGCTCTCACCGTCACGAACCCGGCGATCGACGAGCGCGAGGACAATCTGGTTCTCGAGGTCGCGCAGCACCTCGGTGAACGGACCGTCCGTTGCATCGGCATGGATACCACCGACGGCCTGGTGCGGGGCATGTCCGTGCGCGACACCGGCGACAGCATTCGCATGCCCGTCGGGGCCGAGACGCTGGGCCGCATCTTGAACGTCATCGGAGAGCCGGTCGATGGCATGGGTCCGGTGAACGCCAAGTCGACGCTGCCGATCCACCGCGAGCCGCCCGAGTTCGTCGAGCAGGCGACGGAGGTGCAGGCGCTCGAGACCGGCATCAAGGTCGTCGACCTTCTCTGTCCCTACGCTCGCGGCGGCAAGATCGGACTCTTCGGCGGTGCCGGCGTAGGCAAGACCGTCATCATCCAGGAGCTGATCAACAACGTCGCCAAGCAACACGGCGGCTATTCGGTGTTCGGCGGTGTCGGGGAGCGTACCCGTGAAGGCAACGACCTCTGGGCCGAGATGAAGGAATCAGGGGTCATCGCAAAAGCAACGCTCGTCTACGGCCAGATGAACGAGCCGCCCGGCGCCCGTGCGCGTGTCGCGCTCTCAGCGCTGACGGCGGCGGAGTACTTCCGCGATGCCGAGGGAAAGGACGTGTTGCTGTTCATCGACAACATCTTCCGTTTCACGCAGGCCAACTCGGAAGTGTCGGCGCTCCTCGGCCGCATGCCGTCCGCCGTCGGCTATCAGCCGACGCTTGCCACCGATCTCGGGGAGCTCCAGGAGCGGATTACGTCGACGAAGAAGGGATCGATCACGTCGGTCCAGGCGATCTACGTGCCCGCCGACGATCTCACCGACCCCGCGCCCGCGACGACCTTCGCGCATCTCGATGCGACGACCGTGCTGTCGCGGCAGATCGCGGAGCTCGGCATCTATCCGGCCGTCGATCCACTCGATTCGACCTCTCGCATTCTCGATCCGGCGATTCTCGGCGAGGATCACTACCGGACCGCGCGAGCCGTCCAGGAGATCTTGCAGCGGTACAAGGATCTGCAGGACATCATTGCGATTCTCGGTATGGACGAGCTGTCCGAGGATGACAAACTCACCGTTGCCCGCGCCCGAAAGGTGCAGCGTTTCCTTTCGCAGCCCTTCCACGTCGCCGAGGCGTTCACGGGGAAGCCGGGCGTGTACGTGAACATCAAGGACACCATCAAGGGCTTTCAAGAGATCGTCGACGGTAAACACGACGATATCCCCGAGCAAGCCTTCTACATGCAGGGGACGATCGAAGACGTCATCGAGAACGCGAAGCGACTCGCGGCCTGAAGCACGTAGCTCCCGATGGCCACCACCAGCTTTCGTCTTCGCATCGTCACTCCGGAACGCCTCCTCATCGACGAGGAGGTAGAGGAGGTGATCGCACCCGGTGCCGCCGGAGAGGTCGGTGTTCTACCTGACCACATCTCCTTCCTGACGACGCTTGCTCCGGGGCGCCTCGTATTTCGAGCGAGCGGGCAACGGCACGTTATCGCGATCTTCGGCGGGTATGCGGAGGTCGCCGACAACCTCATGACCGTGCTAGCGGACGGAGCGGAGCTCGCGCGGCAGATCGATCCTGAAGCGGCGCGACGAGCGCGGGACGAGGCCGAGAACGTGCTCAAGGCCATCGACGTCGACGCTCCCGAGTTCATGGGGGCGCGACGTGCTCTGGATCGTGAGGCGGCGCGCGTCGCGGCTGCATCGGAGAAGCCGTAACTGACCGTTTCGTCCGAGCTGTCGTCAGCCTGGACTTTCGTTCGGACTCGGCCTTGAGGTCGGGAATCGTAGGTTGCGTATGACCTGACCCGGCTTGCCGATCGGAGGAAGCTCGTGGCCGTCGAGGGAAAGCGAGACGCCGCCGGCATTCCCGACCGTCAGCGAGAATCCCGTTGCGGTCCAGGTCCGCGATTCTCCAGCGCGCAGCAGATACTGTTTGGCGGATTGGTCGTCAGTTGCGAGCGCGAGCCATGCCTCTTCTCTGGCT
>WBZR01002801.1_pt1 | contig 17183 bp, 16 predicted proteins | sample 5204231 | NCBI WGS metagenome assembly WBZR01 (sample SAMN12412403, study PRJNA552823) | activated sludge metagenome | isolation source: activated sludge from anammox sidestream of wastewater treatment plant... | place: USA: Virginia | collected 2017-08 | reverse complement strand
TGAACTGCGCCTGCGTGCCGACCTCCGGCCGCATGAGGCTTTTGGCCCCGGGGTGTTTGTAGGGAACCGTTTGATTGGGTTTTCCTGAAGCCCTGCGTTTTGAATTCTTGGCCACGCTCCCCCCCCCCATGCCAGCGAAAGCGGGGCCAGCATAACGCCTTCAAGGCCACAGGACAATGGGGCCGCCCCTCACCTTGTCGCGCCGTCGGATCGGCTGTTATAAGTGGAGGCACAGAGGAGATTCATGGCATGACCACCGTTGCCACTACTCAGGCTGCCCCGTCATTGGCCGGCCGCCTCATGCTGGGCGGCGTTATCTTGCTGACGATCTTGGCGCTGATCTACTTCGACTTCACGAAGTACCTGTCGCTGGAGACCATCAAAACCCATCGTGACCGGCTCTTTGAACTGACCGAGGCCCATTACCCGTTGGCCGCCGGCGCCTTCATCGCAACCTACATTCTCCAAACTGCTTGCTCCCTGCCGGGTGCCACGGTCATGACCCTGTTGGGCGGCTTTCTCTTCGGAAGCGTCCTGGGCATGTTGTTCGTGAACGTGGGGGCCACCCTCGGCGCGACGTTGGCCTTTCTCGCCGCGCGGTATCTGCTGCAGGCGTGGGTGCAACGGCGGTTCGGCGATCGGCTGGCGGCGCTGCAGGAGGGGTTTGCCAAGAACGCGTTCTCCTATCTGCTGACCTTGCGGTTGATTCCGCTCTTTCCCTTTTTCGTGGTGAATCTGCTTTCGGGGCTCACGCGGGTGAAGACGCGGACCTACATGGCCGCCACCTCGCTGGGCATTATTCCTGGCAGCTTCGTCTACACCTATGCGGGGAGCCAGCTGGGGAGCATCAACTCGCTGGCGGAGATCGCTTCGCCGCGGATCGCGCTGGCCCTGACGTTTTTGGGGCTGTTGTCGTTCAGTTCGGTGCTCTATCGCCGGCTGACCGACCGCGCATAAGGAGCGAGCTAGGCACATGCGATTGGCCATCAAGATCCTGTTGGGGCTGGGCCTGCTCGGGGGCCTAGTGTACCTGTATTACACCGAGGTGAAACCTGTGGTGATCTTCGGCCTGCGCGACGAGTATGCCCACGCCATTCCTTTGCAGAAAATTCCCGACGGGCTGACGAGCCTGAAGGCCGAGTCCTGCGGCCAATGCCACCGTGAGATTTACGACGAGTGGAAGACCAGCATCCATTCCCAGGCCTACACCGATCCGTTTTTCCAGGCCTATTGGAACAAAGACAAACACATCTGGGTCTGCCTCAACTGCCACACGCCACTCGAAAATCAGCAGGCCACGTTGATCAAGGAGATTCCCCGCGGTCGTGTGGAGAAGGCGCCGCAACAGCCGAACCCGCACTTCGACCCCGAGTACCAGAAGGAGGGGGTGACCTGCGCCGCCTGCCACGTGCGCGATGGAGTGATCCTGGGCCCCTACGACGATTCGGCCGCACCCCATCCGACGAAATTCGACCCGGTGTTCCGCACGGCCCAGATTTGCTCGCGCTGCCACAACGTGGTGTCGGGCCCCGCGCAGTTTTACAACGTGGGCCCCTGCGGGACTTATGCGGAATACGAAGGCAAGTACTTCATGAAGGAACGGGGGTTCATCTGCCAAAGCTGCCACATGCCGGAGATCGACCGGCCGGTCGCCGAGGGAAGCCCGATCCGGCGGGGACGGCAACACCTCTGGCGCGGCGGGCACGATCCCGACATGGTGAAGCGGGCCGTGGCCGTCCAAGTGGCCTCGACTCCCGCCGTGCCGCAGGCCGGGCAGAAGGTCGATGTGACGCTCACGCTCATCAACGCGGGTGCCGGGCACAAGATCCCGACTGGCGACCCAGACCGGTATTTCACCGTGGAGTTCGAAGTGCTGGACCGCAACGGAGCGGTGCTTAAGGAGCAGACGGATTCGATGGGGCGGTGGATCATGTGGCAACCGGCGATCGTGGAGTTGTACGACAACCGGTTACTCCCGCTCGCGAGCCGCGACTATACGTTCAGTTATCAGCTGCCCCAAAACCTGGAAGGAATGAAGCTCAAGACGCGTGTGCGGTACCACATCCAAACGGAAAAGCAGCATCAGATGCTGATCAAGAAGTACGGCCTCACTGCCCCGGATCCCTATTTCTTCACAGTGTACGAACGCGAAGTTCCGCTCACCGTCAACCTCGCCGAAGCCTTCGACGACGGACCAGACGGTCGGTTGGGCTGCGCCGTCCCGCCGCCGGGCACCAGCCTCCCCCCGACCCAGGCGGGGTAAGTCGCGGCATTGCATGGAACTCCTGGTACGTTCTGGAGGTCAAGCTCGGACCATGTACGTCTTGGACAGGCTCGGTCGGAGGGCCCTTCATCTGCGCCGCCAAGACCATAATGACCGACCTCGCATAAACATCAATTCCTCAGCCCCCTGCGGCTTCTCCGCCCAGTCGCTGCTACAGCCATTGAAAGAGTTAGAGGCAGGAGCAACATTAACAAGTAGGTGGCTCTTCGTTGCCTCCGAAAATCTTTTTTTCCTGTTCTGATAAGAGTCCTATTTGAGTAATGATCCAGCCCCATAGACGATACCCACTCGCGGCCCAGTATCGAAACCAATTTTCTTAGGATTCGATTTTGCTGGCCTTTGGAAGGCAAACTCATGGGGCACCTTCCTTGCCCCTCCTCCGACCCAAAGGCTGGTTGAAGTACGTAACAGCCGGACTCGATGAACGTGCCACGCCCGGGGCACACACAGTTCTTCCGGACCGGACATCGGCACCTCCTTGGTCGCGTCTCCGACCTACGGTAGTACGCCTCTGGCCCAATGTCCCCAGAAAACAGAAATCCAGGGTGTAGTGGTCCGCGCGGTCTACTCATAATTTTACTTGTGCGCAGTGCGACTCGTGCGAGTGCGCTCGATATCCCGTTGACAGCGTCTCAATACTGAACAGATCCGCAGATCGGAGGTCGGCACACGGATTGCTTGGCAGCCGGAAGAGACACCGTTCCTTCGCAGCACTTAATGCCCATGGCTAGACCACGCCGCTCCTACGCAGTGCTCCCTTGTGCCACCGTCCTGTTCTTGGCCTTTTCTGGACTCTGCCTCTGTCTTCTTGGGCTCTTGGAGATCATGCTCGAACGGGAGCATACCAGGCAGTGGGCGGAACAATCGAAGCAGTTCAAGCCGCACTACTGGTGGCAATTTCTGACTCATGATGGGCGGGATATCGGATACGAGCACAAGGGACCATTAAAACTCGCGTTGCACCCGTTTGCGATTTACTCCAATTTGCCGAATCAGCACTCCGATCATTTTTCAATCGACGAGCACGGCTTCCGAGGCAGTGGTCGTGATCGACCACTCGACACACAACCGCGAGTAGTTTTGGTGGGGGGCTCCACGGCCTTCGGGACGGGCCTCGAGAGTGATCGTGAGACGGTCGCGTCGCAGCTTGCACAACGCCTGAACGCGGAGGTCATCAATGCCGCCGTCATCGGCCACGGGTCCGGACAAGAACTGACGTATTTATTGACCGAGTTGGTGGATTTGCACCCTGATGTGGTCATCGCCTTGGACGGCTGGAATGACTATTACAAGCGCTTGGAGATCAGTGATCCACGCCTGCTTGGGATGAACGGGTTCGATCAGATCGAGGATCAGTTGGTCGCGGCGGCAAGACTGGGTGACTCCTCACTGCTCACTCGCCTCCAAAGCCTCCCACGGATGTTCTTCCCAAGACTCAGTTATCGCATACAACACTCGCGAATCGGTCTCTGGGCAGGCTGGTTCACGCGGGAGGAGTTGCAGCCACCGACTCTCGATCTGGCCGCCACACGCTATGCCGACAATCTCACCAAGATGCATCAACTCGGAGGCGCGTTTCATTATCAATTTCTTGCGGTCATGCAGCCCGATGTGGATCGCGGGAGGGATTATCAACGGTTCCGCGCCAAGGCCGAGTCCGCGTTGGCTCGTGAGGGCGTGAAGGTCTTGAACTTGGGAGATCGTCCGGAATTTCTTCCATCCATGTTCCTCGACACGATGCATCTTGACGGGGCCGGACACCGTCTCATGGCCGACCTGATTGCGCGAACGATCCAGGGCGAACACTTGCTTGCAAGCGCACACTAGCGCAAGGCATTTCGCACCACCGCATACAGGTCGAAGGCGCCAACTAGCTTTGCGAAAGGCGCTCACAGTATTGCCTCCTCCTCCACTTCAACACACCTGCGTAGCGGCTGTTAGCAAGCTGAAGGTCGCCTTTCGGGGTTCTGTGAGACCGTCTCTCGAACGCGTGCAGCACAGAGACCGCCTCGTGCGTCACGCCTGCACCCATTGGCGTCAGCGATTCCAATGGGACTTCGAGTGGCGCATCTTCTCGCGACACGGAGGCCGGCACCTCAGGAGCTATTCTTGGATCGCCTTCGCTCGCTTCTGAAGGTAGGCATTTCGCACCGCCGCATACAAGTCGAGCGTCGCGTCCTCCACCCCCTGGAACTTTTCCAGGTTGAGCGATCGGTCGTTCGTGATCATCCCGGCACGGATGCCGAATTGCGCGATCGTGGATGTGGCTCGATTCTTATGTGCCACGAGTGAAGGAATGTGGTGCACTTCAATGATGGGGAAGACCAGCCAGTTGATCGGATCGAGCGCGAGATCCGCCACATATCCGATGCCATCACGCAGGGTCAGGGGGGGCAGAAAGGGTAACACCAGGTACGGACCGGGTTGGACCCCATAGACCGCCAGCGTCTGACCCGTGTCCTCCTCAGGAGTCATCAACTGCCACCAGTGCTTCGCCGGGTCAAAGAACCCGCCGATGCCCAGGGTGCTGTTGATGAGGAAGCGCTCCACTTCAATCCCAGCTCCCCGGACCTTCCCCTGCAAGAGATTATTTATCACCCGCGGCACAAAGTGGACATGCCGAAAGAAGTTATCGATGCCGATCTGCACCGCATCGGGCAACACCGCATTGTACGCGAGCGCGACAGGCTTGAGCACATAGCGATCGACCTGGCGATTGAATTCAAACATGGCGGTATTAAATGGCTCCCAGGGATCAGGCACCTCCCCTCCCGTCGTCCCGTCAAGTCGCGCGAACGGATCCTCGAACTCGTCGCGATCCCACTCCTGCTCAGGCAAGCTCGCCCTTTCCGCCGGCAGAGGGCTTCCATCTACTATCAAGCCAGGTGCATGGGTTGAGAAGACGGAGACCGCCGACGGACGGTCGGGAACCATGCCGCATCCTCCCGCGATCACGACCATCACGCCCAACAGCACCCCTCTCCAGATTGGACGCATCCTCTCCTTCGCCCCTCTCTCGTTCGATCAGACCGCCCCCGGCATGCGCTGGCGCCGCCGTTTTCCCTTGATTACGTGCGGACCGACCACCGCGCCGGCCCTGTGTGGTCTCAAGCAGATTCCCTACCATCACGCATCTGACGCGTGGTGTACGGCTGGAGGAAGGCCGCGAGGACAGGCTCTTGGCAGCACGGTTCAGGACCTGTTCCTCGCCCTGAAGACGGGAACTGAGGACGGTCGGCGCGGAAGGCCCAATCCACCAGAGACTCAGGCAAGCGTGGGCATCACCCACAGACGGTCTAAGTCCTCCTGCAACACATCACTGATTCGTTCGAGCGCGAGATCCGCTGCAGGATACGGCTGCCGGGCATGTACGGCCCGCGCATAGTGACCTTGCTGCGAGAACACGGTGGTCACCCGAGCCCCCCAGACTTGCTTGACTGCGGACAGGATGCGCAGCTTGTCGTCGATCATCACGTAGTGCTCAGCTGGGTACCGCGCCTCGATGTCGTCTAATTCCTGTTCCTTGTGCACGTAGATCAACACCTGGCCGCCCACGGCATCACAGAGCCCGGCGCGATCGATCTTGTGTGGCTGAAAGACCGCATCGCCATCCGACACCAAGACGACCAGTCCGCGTTGTTGCAGATGGTTCACGACCGTCAGTGCGTGGGGAAAGAGGGCCTTCGCAAACGGATAGTTGAGCAGAAAGCGGGAGACCAGCCGCACCTGCGGATCATGCGGATATTCAGTTCGGTACCGCTGGAGAGCGCCCAAATAATCGGCATACCCCACTTCGTCCCGCAATTGCTTGAAGAGATGCCAGTACCGTTGCTGCCGATCCGGCCCGACGACTTGCTCCAGATACCGCCCTAAGTCGACCGTCACTCGATCCGCGTCAAGCACAGTGTTATCGACATCCAGGAGAAACACGACCTCCCGATTCGTCATGGCATCCTCCCACGCATCAGGTTGTCCGCCACATCGTCTCCCACGGAATTCAACGCAAGTTGCATTCCACGGGCCCACGCTACCCAATGCACGGGATGCGGGACGAAGACACACGATTGACAAGGCCGCACGGCGCCCCGATGTGGTGGAGTGCCTTATCAGCTCGCACGGCGCGGCCATGCCCATCGTGGCTATTCACGATGTGTTTCACGACATCGCGGTTTTTCGCGAAACCGCCGGATCGGTCCCGGCGAGGCGCCGTCCCGTTCCATTGATGCGGGATGGAGAGGGAACGTTGGAGATGGAGTTACGGGGTGGCTGCGTACTCGCGCTACATCATCAAGGAGAGCTGTATGTCCACGCTGTCAGGATCTGAAGTGCCGGTTGGGGGATTTCGCACCGTCGGTCAGATTGATGCCACCAACACCGTCTTGTTTGGTACCGATCAGAATGGGTTAGCCGACAACGGCAGGGGCCCGATCCCTCGCACCCCACGGTGAGAGCCTTCGCGGGGTTACGTGAGGCGCACCATATCTCCTCGGCAGACCCTACCAGGCCGGTCACGGTCGCGTAGACGCCAACGGCTGCCTGATTCTGCTGCACCGCCGTACGAAGAATATTCCGATCTTCGGGAAGATCGCATTGAGGCAAGGTCGTCATCACGCATCGTATACAGGGCGCTGTGACCCTCAGCACGAGGTCGCTGCCTATGGTGATCGTGCGATCAATCCACCGATTCTCGATAAACCCTTGCTCACCGTGCAGCGAGGCAACCACCAGATTGGGACGAAACCGTCGACTTTCAAAGCGCCCCGCAGGGAACGCCGCTCGTAACGCATCCAGGGTGGCGGTCGTCATGAGATGGACCAGCGCCCCGTCGAAGAATGTCCGGGAGGCGATCGGCTGGTCGGTGACGGTGTTCTGGTACGCTCGTCCCGCCACCTCCGGCCAGTACTCTTCGAGTTGTCCTGTGTCCGGCACCACATCCGTGCAGAGACTCGTTCGCTCGAAGAGGGCGGAGAGCCGTTCGTTGAGTTGGTCGTCGCCTGCTCGGAGCACACACCCATCGGGCAGCGTCACGTGCACGGAGGGGTAGCCCGCGTCACGGAACGCATCCGGATGATAGGACGCGCGGCACTCAAACAAGCTCGATCGCCAGCCACCCCGCGTAGTGTCACGTCGACGGCATTCAATTCTTCGCCCATCATCGATTTGACGGGATACCGCCAAATGGCAACGACCGTGCCCATTGCATCGGGCTGTGCTGTGTCCATGGTGGTCCTCCAGAAACGTGCCAATCCTGCGTGCACCGTACGAGGTGTGGCATCGTGGTGTCCAATCGTTTCGGCGAACCAAATTGATCACCGGCAATTATAAAGACGCTGGCGGCACCCATCTGTTGCGCAGCCTGGCGATCCGCGGCGCAGCCAACCACGAGGAAGGGACACTGCCCGATCACTCATGCGCGACTCCAGCCGCTGCTCACCCTGTTTGGCACCCCACACTGATCAAATCGAGTCGCTGGATGGGGTATGGCGACATACTCACATCCTGATATGAGCTACCCGCCGGTCGGCCGTTCGACATGGCCACCGAATTGGTAGCGCATCGCTGAGAGTATCTTCTCGGCAAAGGTATGGTCCTGGCGCGAACGGAATCTGGTGTACAGCGCGGCGGACAGGACCTCCGCTTGCACCCCCTCTTCAACCGCCGCCATCACCGTCCAACGGCCTTCTCCGGAGTCCGCAACGGACCCGGCAAAATTGTCCAAGTGCGGCTGTTCCACCAAGGCCGCAGCGGTCAAATCGAGCAACCACGACCCAACCACGCTCCCACGTCGCCAAACTTCGGCGATGTCGGGCAAATTCAACTCATACCGCATATCCTCGGGAAGATGTTTCCCGCCGGCATGGCGAAAGATGTCGAACCCCTCCGCATATGCCTGCATCAGGCCGTACTCGATTCCGTTGTGCACCATCTTGACGAAATGCCCCGCCCCGGTTGGTCCGCAATGCAAGTATCCCTCCTCTGCCGTTCCGTTCAGGCGATCCCGCCCCTTCGTCCGTGCGATGTCCCCACGCCCCGGAGCCAAAGTCCTCCAGATCGGATCGAGGTGCTTCACCACTGGCGCCGGGCCGCCGATCATGAGGCAGTACCCGCGATCCAATCCCCAGGTTCCCCCGCTCGTGCCGACATCCACATAATGAAGGCCTTTCGTCGCGAGCACCTTCGCGCGTCGGACGTCGTCTTTAAAATAGGAATTCCCCCCGTCGATGACGATGTCCTCAGGACTGAGTCGCTTGGCAAGGAATTCCACGACCGTCTCGGTCGCCTCTCCCGCCGGCACCATCACCCACAGGACTCGAGGCTTGCTCAATCCGTCGATCAGAGCGTCCAGGGAACCGACTCCGACGGCTCCTTCGACGGCCAACCTCTGCACCTGTTCGGGCCTCACGTCGAACACCACACAGTGATGGCCTCCTCGCATTAACCGCCGCACCATATTGGCTCCCATTCGACCGAGCCCGATCATCCCCAATTGCATAGGCGTCCCTCCTTCATTCCTGTTCCTTCGGGCTCTGCCAGCCGCCGAATGGAGCGATCAGCGTCCGGGACTCACCAGGCCCCCACGTACTTGGCTCATACTCATACACCGGCGTGGACCCCGTCAGAATCGGATCCACCACCCGCCACGACGCCTCGACGCCATCCTGCCGGGCGAAGAGCGACGCATCGCCGACCATCGCATCACCGATCAGTCGTTCGTAGGCTTCCATCTCGTCGCCCCGCTGGTGGCACACAAAGAGTTCGACCTCGTTGCCGATCATCTGTTCCCCCGGCACCTTGGCGCGCGCCCCGATGGCGACCGAGAGCCGATCGGGGCCAAGCCGGAACCGGACATAATTGCGCTGCCCCTTACACTCTTCACCGAACACGTTCTGAGGCGGACGCTTCAAAGTCACGAAGACCTCCGTGGCCGTCACCGGCAAACACTTCCCGGCTCGAATAAAAAACGGCACCCCCGCCCAGCGCCACGAATCGAGCTCGATTTTGAGCGACGCGAACGTCTCCACCTTGGAATCCGGTGCCACGCCGGCTTCCTCGTGGTACCCGCGGAACTGACCCCGGACCAGAGTCTGCGCCGTGAGGGGCTTCATGCGTTTGAAGATTTTGATCCGTTCATCGCGCAATGCCTCGCCCGTTCCACTGATGGGCGGCTCCATCGCCAGGTTCGCCACGACCTGCAGAAGATGGTTCTGCACCACATCGCGGATGGCCCCGGTTTCTTCGTAAAAACATCCCCGGCCGGACAGGCCGAACCGTTCCGCCATCGTGATCTGCACGCTGTCGACATAGCCGCGATTCCAAATTGGCTCAAGGAACGAATTGGCAAAGCGAAAATACAACAGGTTTTGGATCGACTCCTTGCCGAGATAGTGGTCGATACGAAAGATCGCCGCTTCGGCGAATGCACGATGGAGCGTCTGGTTCAACGCTTGCGCCGATGCGAGATCCCGCCCAAACGGCTTCTCGACCACCACCCGTGCCCCCTCCGCACAACCGGACCGGCCGAGCCCTTCGACCACCATGGGAAAGAACGTCGGAGGGATCGCGAGATAATGCAGGGGATGCCGGACGTTGCCGAGCGCCCGACGCAGGCGAGTGAAGGTCGCGTCTTCCTGATAATCACCGTCGACATATCGCAACAGGCACACAAGCTTGGCAAAAGCCGCCTCGTCTACTCCAGATTTGGACTGGGTAAGGCTCTCGCGGACTCGATCCCGAATCTGTTCGAGGGTGCGATTCCCTTTCGCCACTCCGATCACCGGGACCGCCAGCTGGCCCCGCTTGATCATCGCCTGGAGAGCCGGGAAGATTTTCTTAAACGCCAAATCCCCTGTGGCGCCGAAGAGCACCAAGGCGTCTGATCGCGAATCGGACATCATTGCCTCCAACTTGAATCAGACAGCTTCATCCACGACGTCTTCTTCATGCCAACGCCTGCTCCATCGCCGACCTCAGCCTCGCTAGTCCCGCCCGGACATCGGTTCCTAGATGCACCCGCAGCAGCCGCCGTCCCCGCTCCGTCAAGACCTGAAAATCGCCGCGCGCCTGCGCCGCCTTGACGACGCCAAACGTATACCGCTGGCCGGGCACCGGCACGTCTGCGGCATCCTCGCAAGTCAGTTGGAGGAAGAGGCCGGTGTTCGGCCCTCCTTTATAGGCCTGTCCCGTGGAATGGAGGAACCGCGGGCCGAACCCCATGCAGGTGGCGACGCGTTTGACGTCCCGTACCATCCGGCGCATGGCTTGGAGATCCGCCTCATGCGCGGGGTGCATTTCGAGATAAGCCAACAACGCGAAGTAGTCGCTGGCCCTGAGCCGATTCAGATGGGCTGCGAGATACGCCTGTAGGGACGGGGACGGCCCTGTCGCTGTCTGCAGCGCCAGGGCATAGAGCGGATCGGCATAGAGTTTGATCTCTCCCTCTTCGAGGATCGGAGATTCCGGCGGAAGCGCCCCGGTCCGTTCATATTCCAGCGTCAGCCGCTTGGTTGCCGATTTGCTTGCCTCGACATCCGGCTGGTCAAACGGATTGAGGCCCATGATCGCCCCCGCCACCGCCGTGGCGAACTCCCAGCGGAAAAATTCCTGCCCCAAGTCATCGAGCTCGGCCACCGCAATACGGACGAGCGGATGGCCCGCCCGCTCGAGCCGCTCAATGGCCTCGTCTTGACTCTTCTCCGGCGCAGCCTGCAATCGGAGATAGAGGAACAGACGATCCCCTCCATAGACCGAAGGCTCTCCCACTGCTTCACGATCGACCGGAATGATGCCCTTGCCCGCCTTGCCAGTCGACTCGGCCAAGAGTTGTTCGAGCCAGGCGCCGAACGAAGCCAGGGCGGGCGAGGCCACGATCGTGACCTTGTCGCGGCCATGAGTGGCGCACACCCCAAGGATTGTGCCGAGTATCACACCAGGATTTTCCTCGACCGGGACAGAGGGAAAACAGGCCTCCGCCATTTCGTCCGCGCGTACGAGCAACCGGGCGATGTCGAGCCCCATGACGGCCGCCGGCACCATGCCGAAGTTCGACAACGCCGAGTAGCGTCCCCCGATCGTGGGGACTCCGAAGTAGAGGTGCCGAAACTCAGTGGCCTCGGCGACCTGGTGCAAGGCCGAACCGGGATCCGTGATCGCGATGAATTGCCGGACGGCTGCCTTGGCTCCGACGAGGCGCTGAACCCGTTCAAAAAAATATTGTTTCAGAATCATCGGCTCAAGGGTGCTCCCGGACTTGCTGGACACGATGAAGAGCGTGGTGGCAAGCTGGATCCGTTTCTCAACGGCCCTGATCTGAGCCGGATCGGTCGAGTCGAGCACGTGGAGTTCCGGATACCCCGCTTGCTGTCCGAACGTTACCGCCAGGACTTCGGCGCAAAGGCTCGAACCGCCCATTCCCAACAACAGGACATGGGTGAACCCCCTGCGCCAGGTTTCTCCGGCCAAGTTGGTGAGCACGGGAAGGTAGTCTAACTGTTGCTCCGTGATATCCAACCAACCGAGCCACCGATGTTCATCGCTGTCGGTCCAGAGGGAGGGATCACGACTCCACAGGCGTCGAACCCTGTCGGCATCGTTCCATTCCTTGAGGGAGGACTGGACCTCGGCAGCCACCGCTACAGGAAGTCGGTACGAACAGCCATTGAGTCGGACAGCATCGTCCCCCCTGGAGTGAGACTCGACGGCGACAAGGAGTTGGTCGAAGGCCTCTCTGAACGACTGCAGCCCCTCTTCCAACAGCCGGTCGGTGATCGCGTTCAGCGACAGTCCGGCCTGCTCCGACGCAAGCAGCACGGCCTTGGCCTCATCGAGATCAGCCGTCAGCCGACTCTCGGGACGGCCGTGGTCGCGAAAGGCCGCGAGCGTCGCGGGCGGCACCGTGTTGATCGTCTCCGGACCGATCAGTTCCTCGACGTACCGCACGTCGCGATACTGAGGGTTTTTTGTACCGGTACTGGCCCAGAGCAGCCGTTGGGTCATGGCTCCCTGTCTCGCGAGGGCCTCCCAGCGAGGGCCGGAGAACAGGGCCCGATACCGTTGATAGGCCAGCTTGGCGTTCGCGACGGCGATCTTCCCCTGGAGGCTCCTGAGCGCCGTCCGTACGTTCTCGTCCGTCGCAGTCTTGAGCCGGACGACAATTTCGGCGTCCGCCGCCGTATCGAGACGGCTGACGAAAAAACTGGCGACGCTCGCCACGCTCCCGACGTCGCCGCCCCGCGTCGCCAACTGTTCCAGCCCCGTGAGATAGGCCTCGGCGACCGACTCATAGGTCTCCTGCGCGAAGAGCAGGGTCACGTTGACGTTGATCCCCCTCCCGAGCAGTTGCACGATCGCCGGGATCCCCGCCGGAGTGGCCGGAACCTTGATCATCAGGTTGTCACGCCCGACGGCCTCCCACAGCCGCGTCGCCTCATCGAGCGTGCCACGCGTGTCATGGGCCAGATGAGGCGACACCTCCAGGCTTACGTAACCGTCGCGCCGCTTCGTGCGGGCATACACCGGCTGCAGGAAGTCCGCCGCGGATTGAATATCCTCGATGGCCACCCGTTCGTAACGCGCCTTCGCATCCAGGCCTGGCTCGCGCCGGAGGGCGCTCAGAACTTCGGCATAGTCCGAACTCCCCGTGATGGCCTTCTCGAAGATGGCAGGGTTGGACGTCACGCCTCCGACTCCCTCTTCGGCGATCAGACGTTGCAGTTCCCCGCTCGTGATGAAACTCCGCCGGATATAGTCCAACCAGACCGATTGGCCGAATAGCCGAAGGGCACGAACGGGATTCATGATTTTGACCTGCGTGACGTGCATCATGGCATCTCCTTGCTCGTTGTTCGTTCACTTGTCACGGGGCAGCAGCCTTAGCTTCCTTCAGTCCCGGCCGGTCGCTAGGCGTTCCGTGACCACGGTTACGAGGTGATCGGGAGTAAACCCGAACTTCTTCTGCAATTCTTTCAGCGGCGCCGACGCCCCGAAGGTCTTCATGCCGAGGCTCGTCCCGGCCGCCCCGACATATCGGTCCCAACCGGTCGTCGCGGCTTGCTCGACGGAAATGCGAATCGTGACGTGCGGAGGGATCACCTGCTCTCGATAGGTCCGGCTTTGCCGCTCAAACAGTTCCCAGGAGGGCATACTCACCACGCGGGCTTGGACACCTTCGGCGATAAGCCGTTCATAGGCGGCAAGACAGAGCGCCACTTCACTTCCCGTCGCCAACAGCAGGACCTCCGGGTTTCCCCCCGGCGCCTCGGCCAGGACATAGGCACCCCGTTCCAAACCGGCGGCAGGGGCATATCTCGTTCGATCCAGCGTCGGGAGCGCCTGCCGGCTGAGGATCAACGCAACGGGCTCGTGATGCAGCTGCATGATCACACGCCAGGCCTCCACGACTTCGTTGGCGTCGGCCGGCCGGATGACAAGCAGTCCCGGAATGGCCCGCAGTGCGGCCAACTGCTCAATTGGCTGATGGGTCGGCCCGTCTTCCCCCACGCCGATGGAGTCGTGCGTAAACACGTGGATGACTGGGATTTCCATAATCGCGCTCAGCCTGATCGCCGGTTTCGCATAGTCGCTGAAGATCAAAAACCCCGACCCGAAGGCCCGCACCTTCGAGAGGGCCAGACCGTTCAGGATCGACCCCATGGCATGTTCTCGAACCCCGAAGTGCAGGTTGCGGCCGCCGTACTCCGTAGGACCGAAGTCGCCGGCCCCCTTGTCGGTGAGTCGCGTCTTGGTGGACGGCGCGAGGTCGGCCGAGCCCCCGATGAGCCAAGGCACTCGATCTGCCACGGCATTGAGCACCGTCGCGGACGCATCCCTTCCCGCCAGCCCCTTCGAATCCGGGGGAAAGGTCGGCAGATCCCGGTCCCATCCATCCGGCAGTTGACGGCGTTGCATTCGATAGAGGGCGTCCGCCAATTCCGGATAGGCCTGCCTGTAACTGGCAAACCGCATCATCCACTGCTCCCGCGCCGTTCGTCCGCGTGTGCCCATGAGATGCTGAAAGTGCTCCGGCACACCGGGCGGCACGAGAAATTGCGCCTCCTCCGGCCATCCGTAGTACCGTTTCGCTGCCATGATTTCCGCTTCGCCCAACGGTTCTCCGTGCGCGGCGCTGCTGTCCTGCTTATGAGGAGCTCCATAGGCGATATGGCTGTCGACGATGATCAGGGTCGGCCGGTCTTTGTTCTCCCGAAACGTCGCCAAGGCCCGATCGAGCAGCAGCAGGTCGTTGGCGTCGGCCACCCTCGTCACCTTCCACCCATACGCAAAGAAGCGGGCCGCCACATCTTCACTGAACGCCAAGTCCGTGCGCCCTTCGATCGTGATGTGGTTGTTGTCGTAGATCCAACAGAGATTGGACAGTTTGAGATGCCCCGCCAACGACGCGGCTTCTCCCGTCACACCCTCCATCATGCAGCCGTCGCCGCACAGGGCATAGACGTCGTAATCAATCATCTGAAAATCGGGGCGGTTGAAGTGGGCGCCCATCCACCGCGCTGCCATGGCCATCCCCACACTCGTCGCGACGCCCTGGCCGAGGGGGCCGGTGGTCGTTTCCACACCGGAAGTCCAGCGATACTCCGGATGGCCCGGGCATTTGCTGTCAAGTTGCCGGAACTTCTTGATGTCATCCAGCGTGACCGACGGCTCTCCCACCGTTTCGTACTGCGGGTTGACCGCCTTCACGCCGCAGAGATGCAACAGCGAATAGAGCAACATGGAGGCGTGGCCGATCGAGAGCACGAACCGGTCGCGATTAGGCCAGATCGGATCTTGGGGATCGAACCGCAAAAAATGCTGCCACAAACCGTACACCACCGGCGCTAGAGCCATCGCCGTGCCTGGATGTCCGGAATTCGCCCGTTGGACCGCATCCATTGAGAGGGTCCTGATGGTGTTGATGCATTGCTCATCGATTCGTGGGGTTGTCATCGCGGCTCCGAGTCTTTCCATGTGAGTGAAGAATGGCCGACCTTATTGTCTCGGCCTCCGCCGGTCCCCTACCGGCGACTATCGAACTACCGCCTCTCGCTGCCGATTCCTCTCTCGACCAGCTCCCTGTCGCTATTCGGCTGGAGTCGGGACGGACTGCGGCTCGCTTCCGGCCCGAGAGAGGGAGAAAGGGGGGTTGTCGGTGTTCCGAGATCAGGGCTCCGTGACGGGATGGACGACGTCGACGTCCGGTCACGTTCTCCATGCTTGAGCCACCCTTCCCAGGAACTCCGCGGCATCTGCGTCAGGTCCGACGACGTGGAAGGACCGGCAGGGCGAGTGTGCTCCGATCCCAGGGACTGGCTCTGCGCAACGACAGGACTGGCGACCAACGACATGAGCACGCATACGATCAGGTTTCTGTGAGTCATACGTATCCTTTCCAGGAGTGAGGACATGTCAGCATGATGGATCCGGGCGACACCGATGCGGGGTCCGCGACGCCTTCTCTCAGTGCCGCGAACACCAGGGTGAACAATTCCACCATCCGCTCGAATCAACTGGAAGATCGCACCCTCCCAACCATTCCGAGTCCGCAATGCCGTCCTATTAACCGCATGCTCCTGTCTGTCCCCCCGTATGCCAAGCAGGGCAAGCAAGCCAAATGCCACTCAGGAGCGAGGCGTGCCTCAGAGAAGAAACCGTTCCATTCCAACTACTTCGAGCCACACGCCGTTCGAATGGAGAAGAGATCAGTCTGCTACCACGGTGATCTGTCGTGAGGATTCGCGGGAAATCGCGATCCCAGTCATACTGAGCCTTTGCCTGACTAATCCCGCGGCTCCTGCCCATCGGCGAGTGGTGGCTCTGGTGGCTGCGGCTCGGAGCTGAAGGCTTCGCCGGCGGCGGTGTCGTCGCCCTGCCGGAAGGACGCCGTGGCTTGGTACTGGTTGAAGCCCGCGAGGGCGGCGCCTCTGCACGATTGCATGGAGCCGCTTTCATCGAGGATAAGGGTGATGTAGAGCGGGGCTGGCTGCGCGGGCTGCGGGTCTGCTGGTCGGTCGGTCATGGGGAGCACCTCTTGTGATGGTGGGGATGCGGTCCATCATAGAGGAGCGCGGTGACAGGGCAGGTCACTGCGGAGAGCGCCGCGCCATCGAACTGGAATAGCTGGGTTTTCGAGGAGTTCTTTATGACGACCAGTCACAGCCGATCAGCGGGCCATGACATCCGGGGTCACGAGCAGCCCGGGGTTCTCGCGAGATTCGCGTCATGGCTCGTTCCTGGTTGGTCGGTTTCTAAGAGCGGTGCAGCCAGCCCGATGAACCCGCCCCAGGGCAGCGGCGCATCCGACAGATATGGAACCGGCCAGAGGGTCATGCGCCACTATACCGACCGGCGGCATGCTCCGGTCGCCAGCCGAACCAATCGTGTGAGCTCACCCACGGAACAGAAATGCACATCCTGCCAGAGGGCCTTCTCCGATGCGCGATACCGAACAGCCAGGAGACTCCGCCGATTGAGCACCTCCAGCAGCAGCCCCTGACCCACGACGCACACGGCTTCCACCAACGCAGGGAGCGGGTCTTCCACGAATTCGAGGGTTGTGATCACGCATGTAAGATCGACGCTACGATCTGCGAAGGGAAGCGCCTGCGCGCCGCCCAGCGGACTTCGCGTATCCACAGAACTCCGTACCCGGTGCAGCCGGGAGAAGTTCTGCTGGAAGAGGTCATAAAGGCGTCCGATCCCCCCCTCAACGCCAAAACACGTGAGGTCCACGGCTGACTTCTGGATCAATCTGCAGAAGACCTATGAATTGTGACTCGCCGAACGAGCCCTGCTGGGCTGACAGGGGAACTGAAGAAATCTATGATTGAATGGTGAGTCGGCTGGGATTCGAACCCAGGACCCTCGCCTTAAAAGGGCCCCAGGCGACAAATAAAATCAACGGCTT
>WBZR01002799.1_pt1 | contig 17187 bp, 14 predicted proteins | sample 5204231 | NCBI WGS metagenome assembly WBZR01 (sample SAMN12412403, study PRJNA552823) | activated sludge metagenome | isolation source: activated sludge from anammox sidestream of wastewater treatment plant... | place: USA: Virginia | collected 2017-08 | reverse complement strand
CATCTTCCGTCGTGGACTCAATATCTTGTGTCGGTTAGTGACTAACCTCGAACACTTCGATGTTGTTGTTTGGCGGAAAGTTATCAAACTTTTGTCCTGTAGTTAGCGGATCCCGGATATACTCCACCAGTAGCGATTGCCCCGCCATTTAGTTGAATCGATTGAGTAACAAATTTGTTCGTATTTTGATCTGCAATGCCATTTCCATGCGAAACAATTATGGTTGCCTCCGCATTTTTCAAAGACGAAAGTACTGTTTGGGGTTTGCTTTCCGCCATGTTATAAACATTAACGGTATAACCCTTCTTGCTCGCCTCGGACTGAATCTTTCCCCAATCGGGGCCAGCGGTCATTGTTCGTTTACCTTTATCATCAACGTAGTTCCTATCACTCGGTTTGAAATTGAGGAAGACGTCGATTACTTTGCCTCCTCCATTTCCTCTGTCTTGGCGTCCATCAGGGTCTGTGAGAGCCATAGGATTATTCAGAACATAGATATATAAATTCCATCTTTGCGGGTTCACAACATGCCGTTTAGTGATATTTCCTGGGTCGCAACTTGTGAACCTTCCTTGCGTTGATGAATGATACCTCGCCCCGAAATAATCCAACCCGGTCTCATTATCCCGTTCTTTCGACCCAAAACGCTGTCTGATATTGCTCTGCGGCGGCTCATAACCATACTGCCCAACCCCACCACCCTGACGGATTCCCGCGTACATCTCTTCACCGAACGGCGCGTAATCATGCCGCCTCATCCCGGCCAAGCTCCCGGACTTGTCAGCCTCCATCCGCGTCGAACCCAGATGATCCGTCACCAGCCATTTCATCTGTTCGTTCCCGCCCTTGTCCGCATCCCACACCACCAGCAATTGTCCACCGCGATAACCGTACTCCTTCTTCACCGTCGTTGGCGCTGTTGATAGATACTCCGCCACCAGTTCGCCGCCGATGCCGTAAACATACCACCATGTCTGTCCCCCGGCCAATGTTCGCTTCACACGCTTGCCTTCGCCGTCGTAAGCATAACTTCCGCCGCCACCGCTCGTCGCCGTCAGTAAACGGCTCTCGGCGTCATACGTCATCGTCCCGCCCGTCGCCGCGTCAAATGTGATGTTGCCCGCTGCGTCATAGGTCAGCCCGCTGATCCGGTTGTTCGTCGCCGTGTAGGTCGGGTTGTAAGCGCTCACCCCGCCAGCCGCGCTCGTCACTCGCCGATTGCCGTAACGGTCGTAAGCGAAATTCTGCGTCACCACGTTCGAGGCCCACGAGCCGGTGTCGTTCAACTGCCATTCGGTGAAACTCGAAATCCGGTTCAGGTCGTCGTAGTAGTAATCGTCAAGCTGCGGGACCACATCTCCGCCGCCCGCCGGCTTCGGCGTGTAATTCACCTGCCGTCGCACGTTGCCGTTGTTGTCAGCGTCGTCCTGAAACGGATTCCAGTTCGTCACCGCGTTCGTCCCGTAGTAGAAAATCAGCGCGCCGCGATCATAGTTCCATTCGTCCTGAACCGACCCCAGCCTGAGATCAACCATCTGCTGCCGTTTGTTGTAATGCAGCTTCAGATAGAGCGGCGTCGTCGTCCCGTTGTAAGTCTCGCGCTCTTTCAATCCGGCGGCGCTGTATTGAGTGACCGTCGCGTAAGTCCGATTGACTCCGTCGCCCAGCGTCCCGCTGAAGGTGTTCAACCTTCCGGCGATGTCATAGCTGTAGCTGACCGTGCGTCCCGAAGGATAAGTCTCGCCGGTCATCGCCGAAGCGCGGTTGTAGCTGACCGTAGGCACGGCGTAGTTAATTCCGTTGATCTGCTGCGTCTTGCGCACTGTGCGGCCAAGTTCGTCATAGCCAAAATAATTTCCTGCGCTGCTTCCGGCGCCGTAATTCACTGAAACCAATCGCCCCGTCGCAAGGCCGCGATTGAAGCCGGCGGGCGCGCCTGATGGGAACGCCTGGCTGTCGTATTTGAAATAAACCGGCGGCGTGGCGTTGGCCGCGTTGATGCCTTCGCTGGTCGCGCCGGAATAGACTTTCGACTTCACTCGATTGAGCGCGTCGTAGCTGAAAGTGGTCTTCGCCGTGCGCGCGTCGGTCTTCTCCAGCAGGTTCCCGTTTTCGTCGTAAAGGTACGACATCAACCCGCTTTCGGGGTTGGTCGCCGAAGTCAGCCGCTTGAGCGAATCGTAGACGAACGTGCGTGTTTGCGCGCCCTGCGAAACGGTCGTCAGATCATCCAGAACGTCATAGGCGTATTGCGTCAGATAGGCGTTGTAGGTGGTTCCGCCTGTTTGCGGGAACGTGACGCTGACCGTGTCGCTGTCGGCTGATCTGATCTCCCAAACTTTCAGCAACCGGCCAAGCCCGTCGGTTTCGCTGATGCGCTTCTTCTGCGCCTGATCTGTGACCATAACGCGTGCGCCATCATAAGCCGTCGAGACTGTCGCGCCGTCGGGAGTCGTGACCGACGTTACGCGCCCAGCCACGTCATAATTGGTCGTCGTGTAAACCGGCGTTTCGGCTGAGCGATAAGGATTGCTGGTCTGCTTCACGCGGCCCAAAGCATCGTAGGCCGTCGAAACTTTGACATCGCCCTGCGGATGGCGTGTCCAGCTTTCGATGGCGCGCCCGAAGCCATCGGTCACCGTCCACGAATGGCCTTTGTATCGGCGCAACGCGCCTTCCTTTCCTGCCCGTGCTGTTTGAGGTGGAGGGTTCTGACCCAGCCGCTTTTGATGAAGGTCGCTGATTGCGAGATGGCGCAATGCGGAGAGAGAATTGTTTCGGCTGGGCGTGGTTGAGTTGCTGAGACCCCCTGAGCCATTTCCCATGCATATTGTTTTCAGGAAAGGCGATGATCTGCGTTTCGCCGATGGCGAGTTAAGGGTAAAACTTGATATGCGCCGCGATCACCGATTCGATCTCTCGCGCTATCGCTTCGTGCGCCGCCTCGTTCCAGCGGTGATTGCCTCGTTGAAAAACCTTGCCGCCCTGGGCTGTCACCCAGTCGTAGGCGTTGATGACCGGAAGGCTGTATTTCTCTCCGACGCGTAAAATCATTTGATTGACTTCGGAGCAAAACTCCGGCGATTTCAGATCGGAGGTCTCCGTGTCTTCGTTGAAGCCGCTTGGCCCCAGCAGGATGATGCGGCAATCGCTCGCGCCTTTGCAAAACGCGATGGCTTCGGCGACCAGACTTTCATATTCGGCGATGCCGAGCGGCGCGATGACCGATGTCGGCATCAGGGCGGCGCGTCTGTCGAAGAGTTTCGCCAGAGCCGAATCACTGCGAATTCTGCTTTCGATCTTCTGAACGAATTTGCGCGCCACGCGCATAATCTCAGGCGCTTGCAGGTAGATGTGATTGGCGCGATACGGAATGGAAGCGAAGACGGCGGGCAGACTCAAGAGAATCACGTCTGGCTGCGACGGCAAACAACTTCTGATCAGAGCCTTCAACCCTGTCGGATGCAACAGCGGCAGCACGGAAGTCTCAAAAAACAATTCAGGGAAACGCAGACTCAGAAAGCGCCGGATCAGTTCGGGATAAGATGCCCTTTCGTCAACTCCGGCGGCGCTGGCGATGCATTGACCGAGGATGAAAATCTTGAATTTGTTCTGTGAACTCATAACGCTTTACGGATCGCAGGTTATTCGTTCTGCGCCTCTTCCAGATTCCGCCAACTCTCCAGGTTCCTGGCTTCTGCGCCGACCTGCGCGCGGTAAACGAAATGCGCGCGCCCGAAGCGCACTTCGCAGCCGTCTTCCAGCCTGGTCTCTTTGACGCGTTTGCCGTTGACGAAGGTGCCGTTGCTGCTCTCAAGGTCGTAAAGAGCATAGTCGTCCTCTTCGGCTACCAATCTGGCGTGATGTTTCGAGACTGAAGGATGTTCGATCACGAAGCCATTGTTGAGCGTGCGCCCGACGCTGACTTCGGTTTCATTGAGAATGTAGGCGATGCGTTCCTCGCCGGTGGGGGAAATCGAAACGAAATGCGGGCGCGTGTCGAGGTTTTCTTTCGCGGGGAGTTTGATGTTCGCGCCGCAGCGCGAGCAGAACTTGGCGCCGGGGCGTTGAGCGGTCGAGCAGACGGAGCAGAGTTCCAGTTCTTCAGGCTCCGGGATGAACGCGCCGCATTTCGCGCAGCGCATTCCGGCGGTTCCCTTGAAACCGCATTCCTGGCAGTAACGGCGCAGCGGCATGTACAAAGTGCCTTCGCGGTGCGGCGACGTCTCGCTGTGAAATTTGATGCGCGAACGCACCCAGAAAAACAGCCAGACCATGACCGCGATGAGGATCACGAAAAAGACGATGGTGAGATCCTTGGCGGCCACCAGCATCACGTCGAAGAGCGAATGCAGCAGTGAGGCCAGAAGGAACCCTCGCGCGACAATCGGCGCTCTTCGGCTGGCCATATTCGGTGAGGCCTTGGCCTTGCTCAGGCTCAATCCCCACATCGCCGAAAACAGGGCGTGGCCAGGATTCGACAACGTCCCTCGCAGCAGCACCAGCCTCTCGTCGTTCTGCGCCAGATAAACCACGTTCTCAACCGCCGCGAATCCCAGGGCCGCTGTCGCGCTGAAGATCACTCCGTCCAGCGGTTCGTCGAATTCCTTACGGCGGTAAGCGTAAAAATAGACGGCCAGTAATTTGAGCAATTCTTCAATCGGCCCGACCACGAAGCAAAGCACGAGGATGTGCGAAAACTGGTTGCGTCCGAAAAGGTCTATGAACAGCGATTGGCCGATGAGGTTCAGGATCAGGGCGGGAAATGTCGCCAGCGCTCCGAAAAAAAACGTCATCCCCAGCACGCCCACCGCCGGACGTTTGTAGAGCGTGCGGCTGGAAAAATACCAGAGCCACAGCACGCACGGCAGCAGCGACAGCAGAGGCACGAGGATGAGCTGTGAGAGCGCAGTCATTTTCGATTGCGGAATGTGGAATGCGGAATGCGGAATGGCAATGGCGCGACAAGCCGGCGATGGCGGTTCGCGGGTTCACAAATAAACTGCGGAATGAAATCCGCACTCCGCGTTCCGCATTCAGCATTCAGCATTCATTCCTCTCCGCTTTTTCGTTTCAAAATCACGAGCGTCAGGTCGTCAACCGAATCCGCCTTGCCGACGAATTTGGTCAGGGCTTCATCAATGCGGTCGCGCAGGCCGGCTGCGGTGCGTCCGCGGTTCTTCTGCACGATTTCGATCAGGCGGGCTTCGCCGAACTCTTCGCCCTGCTCGTCCAAACTTTCGGTCACGCCGTCGGAATAGATGACCAGCACGTCGCCCGGTTCAAGTTCGACCCAGCCTTCGCGGTAATCGCCGAACGGCGTGATGCCGACCGGGAAACCGCCGATGTCGAGCGGAGTCACTTCGCCCGAAGCCCGCACCAGCAGTGGCGAATTGTGCCCGCCGTTGATATAGGTCAACTGATGCGAACGCGGATCAAGTTCGCTGTAAAAAAGTGTGACGTAGCGGTTGGCGGGCGTGTTGTCGTAAATGTACTGATTGATCTCGCTGACGATCTCGCTGGCCGAAAGGCGCGTCCGCGTGTGCGCGCGAACCGCCGCGTGAATAGACGACATCAACAGAGCAGCGCCGGTTCCCTTGCCTGAAACGTCGCCGAGCGCGATTACGGTGCGGCCATCTGGCTTTTCGATGAAGTCGTAGTAATCGCCGCCGACTTCATAGCAGGGGAAGCTGACTCCCACCACGTCGTAACCGGGAATCGCCGGCGGCGTTTCGGGATGCAGCCTGAATTGAATTTCGCTGGCGACGGCGAGTTCGTTGGCCAGCCGCTTCTGTTCCTGCTGAACTTCGAGCAGCCGGACGTTTTCGATTCGGATTGCGGCGACGCTGGCGATCAGCGCCAGCAGTTGCAGGTCGCGTTCGGTGAAACGATTTGTGTGGAAAGGATTGTCCACGTAAATCATTCCAGAAATGCGCCCCTCCACAGCCAGCGGCACGGCCATCACCGAGCGAAGCCCGCCAAGCACGACCGAGCGGCGTTCCTGGAAACGCGGATCCTGCTGCGCGTCCGAAGTCAGCACCGACGCGCCCTGTTTCAACACCTGCTCGGAAATTGACCGGCTGATCTCGACGTTGCTCGTGTCGTTTGCGGCGCCCGGCGTTCGGGTCTTCATCGCTTTGCACACCAATTCGACTGCGCCATTCGATTCTTCTTCAGGCGTCTCGAACAGCATGACGTAGCCCCGGTCGGCTGAAATAACCTCAAAAACGCATTCGAGCACCTGCATCAAAGTGTCGTCCAGCGAGAGCGGCGAAAGCAGCGTCAGGCTGACGCGGCTGATGACGGCTAGCGCGTCATCTTCAACGGCCTTCGATACGGGCGCCTGGGTAATCGTCACTTGTCCGACAGGCGGGCTGAGCTGAGTCTTGTGCGAACCTTCCAGAGATGAGATCAGATTGGCCGCCGAATTGCGCGCGCTCGCGACAATCGTCGCTTCGGGCAGCGACGCGTAACTGGAATCGGAGAAAAGGATGCTCGTGCGTCCACGCGCGGGCGCGGTGTCGGCGCGTTCGGAATATTCGATTTCGGTTTCACCGATGCGGATGATGTCGCGGTCGCGCAGTTGCACGGGCGCAGTCAGCCTGGCCGAGTTGATCAGCGTCCCGTTGGCGCTGCCGAGGTCGGTGACCCAGAACGCATCGCCGCGTTTACGCACCTCGGCGTGCAACCGTGAAGCGAAAGGGTCTTCGACGCAAAGGTCGTTGCGGGCGGAGCGGCCGATCGTTATCCGGGGACGGTTCAAGTCAACAACGGAATCGCCGTGCGCCGGAGTGGCTCTGACAATCAAACGTGGCATAGAGCAAATGAGCGGGAGAGTGGGAGAGTGGGAGAGTGGGAGAGTGGGAGAGTTTGGGACAAAGAGTTTCTTCTCCCGCTCTCCCGCTCCCCCGCTCCCCCATCCGGGTTCATTACCTGAAAGTGTCCATAATCCTGTTCATAACCGATTTGCCGGCTTTGTTATTTTCAGGCTCGTCTTTCATTGTCTGGAATTTCAGATTGTCGCGGCGTTTGGATGCGTCACGCGCCGCCTTCTCGGTCTGCTTTGTGCCGGATTGCGCGGGGCCGACGTAAGGGCCGCTGTCCACGCGCCTGTAATAATCGTAAGCTTCGGCGTACTGACCCAGGCCGTGATAAGACGAGCCGATGAAATAATAGAGGTCTTTGTCGTCCGGCGTCAGACTGAGCGCCCGGAGGAATTCGTTGATGGCCGCGCGGAACTCGCGGACGTTCAGATAACGCACTCCGAGTTTCTTGTGAGTGTCGGACAGGGCGCGCGGATCAGGTTTATCTTCAGGCCTGGCGCCGCTGAGCGCCGCCGGAGGATTGATGCCCGAGGGCGTATTTATCCGCTGCGTCAACAGCGGGACTTGCGCGCGGACAGTAGCGCCCGGAAGCGCGCGCGGAAGCGGCGGGGCGACTTTCTGCTGAGCGCGGTTGCGCCGGGGCAAAGAAGCCTCGGCCTTCTGTCCTTCGGGTTGCTCTTCAGCCTGCTGCTTTTCGATGGCTTCGAGCGCGCGGGCGGCCTGAGGGCTGTTCTGATTAAGCTCGATGATGTTCCGGTATTCCTTGTAAGCAGCGTTCCAATTGCCGCGAGCGTGGTAAATTTCGGCCAACTGCAATCTCGAATCGAGATGTTCCGGCGCAATCCGCAAAAGCTCCTGGTAACCTCTCAAAGCCTCATCAGTCTGCCCGGCGCTCAGGTAAGTCTGCGCAAGGAGAAACCGGGTGTTCGGGCTGTTGGGCGCAAGCTCCAGCGCGCGATTGAAGTTCTCCGCTGCGGCGTCGAATCTTCCCAGAGCGCGCTCCTGCTCGCCGAGCTTGACCAGTTGCGCGCTCTGATCTTCAGGGCTGACCAGATTGCGATTGTTGTCAGCCGAATGAGCCGGCGTCAGCAATTTATCGCGGAAGGGAAAATAGATTCCGGCGGCGAACAGGACGGCGAGTCCGATCAGTCCAATGAGAACTTTCGGGCCGAACCCGGACTGCGGTTTGAATCCTGAAGCCTGCACCAGCACTGTCGAAGGGCCGTTCGGCGGAAGTTGTCCCGAATTCCCCGCCGATTGCGCCTGCGAACGATTGGCCACCGGGCCGGACAAAAAGCCCGATGTCTTGCGCGCGACCGATTGCGTGGCCGCGACGGCGGCGGCGACTGTTTGAGCGCCGGTTTGGACAATGGATTGCGCGATGGTCTGCGACGCGGCCTGAACCTCCGCCTGATTTTTTTGCCCGGCGTTTATGGGGCCGGTATTTGCTGACCCGCTATTTGCTGACCCCGTATTTGCTGATTTGACGTTCGCCGGTTTGGCGTTCGCCTGGCGGGCTGTTTGAGCTTTCGTTTTCTGGTTCGCCGGTCTGTCCGCCTTTTTACCTTTGTGAACCGGCGGAGGCGGAGGTGGAGGCGGAGGCGATGGGCGCTCTTCACGCTGAGCGTCCGCCTTGTTTTCGCTCATGCCTTGAACAGCCTGCGCGATGATTTCATTGACTCGCTCATTTTTCTGCTTGATGGCTTCGATGATCAACGGCCCGGAGGTGCGAATGCGGCGCAGCGATTCGCTGATCGCTTTCGGGTCCTGGTCATCGCTTTCGGATTTCGCCGGGGCAGCGCTCGATTGATTGCGCGGGTCAGACCTGGTTGATTTGTTTTCCGAGGGCGACGGCTTTTGATCTTTTCCTGGGTTTTTCATTACTGGCTTGCTGGAAAACTCGACATTGAGAGGAGCCGACGAAGAGGAAATAGCCGCCTGGCTGCCCAATTCCGCTCCACATTGACGGCAGAAACGCGCGGTCGTCCCGTTGGCCGATCCGCATCTCCCACAGTAATTCATTGTCATGGTTTCATCCTCTGGAAAAATCCGCTCGATAACGCGGCTGCGACCTTCGGTCCAGGCGGCGCGCTTGGGTGATTTGCGGTTTTCTCTGACTGCAAGTTGAAACGTTTGACAGTAACTCCTACGACCTTCTGTGAGGGTATTCCCCCGTTGGTGTCTTAACCTGCGCCGTACGGTCAAACGAAGATTACTGCTTGTTCGATTTGATTTCGGTCTGATGATTCAATCTCTGACGACGAGGGTCTTCGCCAGTTTGTCGTGCCATCCCTGCTGCCTGCCATCCCACAACATCCAAAGCGCCCCAAGCCCGAACACCAGGACAGAGAGCGGATATCCGACGATGTGCCGCAACACGGCGGTTTGATAAGTTACCGGCTCTCCATCGGTTCTCACCACGCGTATTCCGATGAAGCGTTTGCCGAAGCTCTGCCCGTGACGCACATAAAAATGGACGTAGTTGAAGTAGATCACGCCAGCCGTCGCCAGATAGCCGACGCTCACGATCAGGCTTGCAACCGACGAATCCATCCACCGCCGCTTGATGTAAACGGCCAGCACCAGCGTCACAGCCGGAATAAGCAGCGTCAGGATGTAATCAAGCAGGAACGCGCTGCAACGCAAACCCAAACCAGCCATTGATGATTCATCATATGACCGGTCTGTTCGCCGGGGGCCGGCGGTGAAATACTCACTCGATTCCATTTTGTTCATGCGGGAACTAACCAGGTCGCTACCGCTCTCTGTACTGCATCTTACGAAACGACGAATTTGAGCGTGGTCTCACCGAGTTTGAGTTCGTCGCCGCTGACCAGAATGTGCGGTTTTCCCTGCGACAAGCGCATCGAGCCGTTGATGAAAGTGCCGTTGGCGCTGCCCAGGTCTTCGATGAAAAACTGATTGCCCTGCGAGATGATCTTCGCGTGGCGGCGCGAGACGCGGGCCGCCGGGTCGTATTTCGACAGATCCACTTCGGGCCGGATTCCGCGATTCGGGTCCATCCGTCCGATCAGGTTTTCGCTGTCGGTATTGATCGAGAATTGCGCGCTCATCTCGCTGGTGCCCATCACGACCAGCTTGGCCGTAGTCCGTTTTGAAGGTTGGCGCGTCCCGCAATAGGCGCAGAAGACATCGTCTTTGGTCAGCTCACGTCCGCAGTTCACACAGGTGAAGATGGGGCCGAAACTCTGCTGCGTCTCGAACGGGCCGGGCGGCGCGACTTCCAGACGTTCCGAACGCTTGCCCTGCTGCAGAAATTGCAGATGCTCTTTCAGACTCTCGCCGAAGGCGGCGGCGGACGGGAACCGGTTCTCAGGATTATGCTCGACAGCGCGGCAGAGCAAATCTTCCATCTCAGATGTGATGGCGGGGTTGATCTGACGCGGTTTCGGGTTCTTCGCAAAATCGAAGATCAGCAGCGGGTTGTCCTGCGGGTCCTGACCGGTCAGCAGATGGAACATTGTCGCGCCCAGGCTGTAAATGTCCGAACGTTTCTCGACATTTCCGGCGAACAATTCCGGCGGGGCATATCCCATCGTGCCGATTGCAGTCACGCCTTTCTGCGTCGGCGCGACAAAGCGCGCAATGCCGAAATCAACCAGCATAATGCGGTTCGTCCGCCCGTCAATCATCAGGTTCGCCGGCTTCAGATCGCGGTAAATGATCGGTGGCTCCTGCGAATGGATGTAATCGAGCACATCGCAGGTGTCTATCGCCCATTTGGTGACAGTCAGTTCATCAACCTTGCCCCCGGACAAACGCTGGCGGGCGGCCAGATCGCCGCCGTCAATGTATTTCATCACCAGGTAGTAGCGGCCCCGGTTGGCGTCGAAGAAATACTGATAGATCGTCGGGATCGAAGGATGATCGAGTTTGGCGAGCAGTTCTGATTCGCGCCTGAAATCCTCTATAGCTTTGACGCGCGCGCTTTCGTCAGCGAACATCTCGATCATCTCTTTGACGGCTACGGGACGGCTGGCGAGATTGAGGTCTTCCGCCAAATAGACCGATCCCATACCGCCGCCACCGATGCGTTTGGTGATCTTGTACCGATCAACCAGCAAAGTTCCTGGGGCTAGCTGTATTCCTGTTGGCGTATTGCCGGAAACGGTCATATTCATAACTCCGGTGCGCGCGGGCGAAGCCGGCGCGACCGCATAATTGATTTGTGTATCCTGCCACGCGCCACACTCGCCACAATATGGATCACCAACCGTGGTGGGCGCTCCGCATTCGGGACAGAATGGCATAGGCTATCCGTAATTAGTCACTCTCCAGTCAACTCAGGACGAATTTGAGAAACGTCTTGCCTACGATGATTTCATCACCGTTGTTCAGCGGCTGCTTTGCGCCTGGCAACAAACGCGGTCCACGATTGATGAAAGTCCCGTTCGTGCTGCCCAGGTCTTCGATCAGATACTGATTGTTCAAAAACTGTATCCGCGCGTGGCGCCGCGAGACTTTCGCTTCGGGATCGTCCTGGTCAAGATCAATATCCGGAAAGATGCCGCCGTCGGCGTCCCAGCGGCCTATCATTGACTCGGCGTTGATGATCGGGAATTCCTTGCCGACCTTGCCGCCCCGTTGAATGACCAGCCTGGCGCTTACTGGTGAGATTCCTCCACTGTTTTCTCCACTCATAGCTTGCTGTCTTCCGCTGTCGGCATTTGGCGCGCCGCCACGCAACGAAGTCGTCTGCCCGTTGAATGCCGTAGTCTGATTCGGTGGTTGAACGCCGCCCTGCGGTTGATTTGCAGGCGCTTCCGGCATACTGGGCGGCGCCGGAAAATTCGAGGCCTGAGACGCCCCCCGGTTCGGAGTCTGATCCACGCCCCGGTCTTTTGACTGGTCTATCACCCGATCCGCTGCCCGATCTGTTGGAGGATGCACTGGCGGCGGCGGCGGCGTATAGGGCGTCGCAGGCTTAGGAGTAATCGTGTCTTTTGTGAACGATGGCGGTGGGGGCGGCGCGACTTGCGTGATGAACTGTGGCGGCGGCGCATATGCCTGGCGCGGCGGCGCTCCGGACGCGCCCGATATATTGGACGCATTGGACACATTGGGCGCGCTCAATTTCGTCCCGCACTCGTCGCAGTACTCCGAGCCATCGAGATTATCAATACCGCAGTGATAACATCGGATCATAGCTGCAATAGCCTCCGCTCAAGCGAAAACTCTGGAATCATCAAGTTTCCTCAAAAGGCCTCCGATAAGGGCTTCTGAAAGGGGCTGGCTTGTATCAATCGCGTTTGCCCGGCGTCTCCACAAAAAGAGTGGCGGCGGAAATCGAGTACAACGATTAGCAGCGATTGGCCGATGCGCGCCCCTAAGCAAGTCGTCATTCTACACAGATTTAAATTTGTACGCTAGTTTGCCTCAGAGAAAGTTTGAAGCGGGGGGTAGGCAGGTGAGTTTGCGTCGTCGAGCGGGATTGATGGCCCCTGTAGGATTCGAACCTACAACCAACGGATTATGAGTCCGCTGCTCTAACCATTGAGCTAAGGGGCCATTACAAAGATCAAGATGCGTTTATCTCAAACGCGGCTCATCTTAGTGGACACACTTGTGACCGTCAAGAACTCTACCAGTAAGCGAGCCGGGGCCTTCATATTCATAAAAGAATCGGGCCGCGCGAATCATCTTCGCGCGGCCCGATGTTTATCCCAGCCTGGCCTCTTGTCATTTTAATTGCGGTCTTTCCTGTTGTGTTTGGCGCGGTAGATGTGGCGGCTCGCCTTGTTCTGGTCTTTTTGGATTTCTTTGCGCTCTTCTTTTGTCACCGTGCCGTCGGACTTGGCTTCTTTCTTATCCTGTTGAATCTCCCTTTGCTCTTTTTCCAACTTGACGGTTTCTTTGGCCGTCAATTCGCCTGAATTGACACCCTGGCTGATTCGTTTCTGTTGATGCTTCTGACGATGTCTGACTACGGGCGTCTTTGTGCCCGGTGTTGGCGTCGGCGTTTGGGCCAAGCCGGCGACTGCAAAAATGATTGAAATGCTGAGTGCGCTAAAAATTGAACCCATTCTCTTCATAAATTTCTATTTCCTCCTGTTCTAGCCTTTGTTCAAAAGAAGCGGCGTTTACGGTCGGTCGCCGCGCTCAACCGTTATTTTTTAATGGGGCGCATTGCTACGTCACGCGCGATAAGACCGGGCAAAGATGAATCTGGTCTGAAAATTTTCGCGCGGCGAAATTTTGGCCGGCGCCATTATCGCGCGATTTTCGCGTCGTCCGCCGGAGCAGCCCGGCCTGACGCTTTCTCCAGCAACGACGACATCCCGCGATGCTGCGAGCAACGCTGTCCCGGCAGAACAAGACGCTTGCAGGGAGTCCCCTTTTTCGTTCGCGCGCCACACAGGACACGCTCGACGGTCGCAGTCTCCGGCTCAGACTTCCGAGTCGTCACAGTATCGCGCGCCGACACAAACGAAGTTTGATTGTCTGAATTCGGTTGATCCGGCGGGCGCGTCCTGTTCAATGCGAAGACGGCCAATGTCGCGCAGAGCAACAATCCTGCGGCGGGCTTGAAATAACTCCGGCGACCCATCTGCGCTTCGCATTCATCGCAAAAATAGCGCGGCCTCCAACTGAAACGCGGCTTCATCGCGTTTCCGCATTCGGCGCAAAAGTTGGCTTGGTAGAAAATGATTCTCATGGCCTGGCCGCTCCTCGAATCTGCGCGCAGTATAACGCGCTCGCGGAATCGAGCCAACGATTCTGGACTCCCAACCAACTCCGGCTTATCATCCTTTCGCGGCGGGCCGCAATCGAAATCGAAACCCAGAACAATCAAACACATCTCGTTTAGCCGTACTTCACGCGGAAGGAATCCGAAGATGACACGCGGAAACATTTATCTGCTCGCCTGCCTGCTGCTGATTCTGGCAGGCTTTCACACCATAACTTTCTCGCAAACCGGCGCGAGGCCGAAAAGCAAACCGGCGCGAGTGTTGATTCAAACCGAACTCGGCGACATCACCGTCGAGGTCGAGCCGGCGCGCGCTCCCGTCACCGTAGAAAACTTTCTGAAATACGTTGACGCGGGGCATTACGACGGCGGGCGGTTCCACCGCACGGTCAAACTCAATCCCGACAACCAGCCCAACAACCAGATCAAGATCGAAGTCATTCAAGCCGGAGTGAATCCGGAAAAAGAGAAACAGGGATTTCCGCCAATCAAGCTTGAACGCACCAACGCAACCGGCCTCAAACACAAAAACGGGGCGATCTCGATGGCGCGGAGCGGCCCGGACACCGCCACATCCGATTTCTTCATCTGCGTCGGCGATCAACCTGACCTCGACTTCGGCGGCAAGCGCAACCCCGACGGACAAGGCTTCGCCGCGTTCGGTCGCGTCGTGAAAGGAATGGATGTCGTGAAGAAGATTCATCAGTCGCCGCTCGAAGCTCAACGCCTGACGCCACCGATCAAAATCATCAAAGCCAAACGACTCAATTAACCGACCTGGGATCAACCAACATTTTTAGGAGACCTGAAAAATGAAGTTCAGACTTTTCGCCGCCTCACTCATCGTTTGCCTGCTCGTGTTCGCCGCCTATGCTCAACAGCCGAAGGTCGTCGCCATCAAAGCCGCGCGCGCGCTGGACGTGCGCTCTGGCGCTGTGACCAACAACGCCGTGATCATCATCGAAGGCGAGCGCATCAAGGAATTCGGCTCGAACCTTTCGATCCCCGCCGGCGCCGAAGTGATTGACCTCGGCTCCAAAACCGTCCTGCCCGGATTGATTGACTGCCACACGCATCTGACATTCGAGCCGAGCCAGATGGGCTATTCGTCGCTCGGCGTCTCGGCGCCGCGTTCGGCGTTGAGCGGCGCAAAAAACGCGCGGCTCACGCTCGAAGCCGGATTCACGACCGTGCGCAACGTCGGCGCGAACGGTTACGCAGATATCGCGCTACGCGACGCGATCAGCTCTGGCGATGTGCCCGGGCCGCGCATCGCCGCTTCAGGCCCCGCGCTCGGCATCACTGGCGGCCATTGCGACAACAACCTGCTCGCGCCCGAATTCGATCACGTTGATGCAGGCGTCGCCGACGGCGTGCCCGCGGTGATGCGCAAAACGCGCGAGGTGATCAAGTACGGGGCCGACGTGATCAAAATCTGTTCGACTGGCGGCGTGCTCTCGCTCGGCGACGACCCGCGCGCCTCGCAGTACACGCTCGAAGAGATGAAAACAATCGTCGCCGAAGCGCATCGTCTGGGCCGCAAAGTCGCCGCCCACGCGCACGGCGGCGACGGCATCAAGCTCGCCGTAATCGCAGGCGTGGACTCCATCGAACACGGCACGTACATTGACGACGAAGCCGTCAAGTTGATGAAAGAGCGTGGAACTTACCTTGTGCCGACGCTCTATCTCGGCGATTGGTTTTTGGAGAACTACCAGCGAATGGGCGTGCCTGCGCCGATGGTCGCGAAAGCCAAAGAGGTGATGCCCGCGGCGCGCAGGAATATCGCGCGCGCGTTCCAACAAGGCGTTCCGGTCGCATTCGGCACCGATTCGGCTGTCTATCCGCACGGGTTGAACGGACACGAGTTCGCAGTCTACGTCAAACTCGGAATGACGCCCGTCCAGGCGATTCAAACTGCGACGGTTCACGCCTCGAAGCTGCTCGGATGGGAAGACCGCATCGGCGCCATCGAAGCAGGAAAATACGCCGACCTGATCGCGGTTGACGGCGATCCGACCAAAGACGTGACCGAGCTTGAGCGCGTGAAGTGGGTGATGAAGGGAGGCGCGGTTGCGAAGAAATAGATGAAGGTGCAACTCTTTTCGATCAACAAAACCAAAGACGAGATCACGCAGGCTTATTCGCCGGTCAATCTGGCCAACGTTGATGATTTCGCCATCCGGCTGGTGAAATTCCGGGGCGAGTTCGAGCGATGGCACGCGCACGAGAACGAAGATGAATGCTTCATCGTGCTCAGCGGCGAGATCAACTTTCAAACCGAGCAGGGCGATTTCATCGTGAAGGCGGGCGAAGGCGTCGTCATCCCGAAAGGCTTGCGACATTGCCCGAAAGCGAGCGAGACGGGCGAGATGCCGGTCACGCTGGTCATCGAACGCGCCGACACCAAACGGCTCGGCGATTGACATTCCGCTTTCGGGCAAGGAACGCCAGGAAACGCAAAGGTGAAACGAAAATGAAACGGAAGCGAAACAGCCAAACCAAGCTGGCGCTGAACGATTACGCCACGCTGCTGGCGGAGGTTAAAGAGCGCATTCGCGCGGCGCAGTATGAGGCTTTGCGCGCCGTCAACAAAGAATTGATCGCGCTCTATTGGGACATCGGGCGAATGATCGTCGCGCGGCAGCAGGGCGACACCTGGGGCAAATCAGTGGTGCAAAAACTGGCTGATGATTTGCGCGCAGAGTTTCCTGGCGTCGGCGGCTTTTCAGCTTCCAATCTGTGGCGGATGAAGTTGTTTTACGAGGCTTATGCCGGCAATGAAAAACTCGCACCAATGGTGCGAGAAATTGGCTGGACGCATAACCTCATCATCTTCGAGCGGTGCAAGGATGATCTTCAGCGCGAATTCTACATCCGCATGGCGCGCAAGTTCGGCTGGACGAAGAACGTGCTGATTCATCACATAGAAAACCAGACCTACGAAAAGACTCTGCTCAGCCAAACCAACTTCGATCAGACCGTGCCGGAAGAGATTCGCATGCAGGCGAAGCTGGCCGTGAAGGATGAATACACCTTCGATTTCCTCGAACTCGGCGATGAATATCACGAACGGCAGTTGGAGCAAGAGTTGGTCGCAAGAGTCGAAGAACTGCTGCGCGAGATGGGCGCGATGTTCACTTTCGTCGGCAGCCAATTTCGGTTGGAGGTGAGCGACAAGGAATACTTCATTGACCTGCTGCTCTACCACCGCATGCTCAAAGCGATGGTCGCGCTGGAACTGAAGACTGGCGAATTCCTGCCGGAATACGTTGGCAAGATGCAGTTCTACCTGGCCGTGCTGGATGACAACGTGCGACTGCCGGACGAGAACCCCTCCATCGGCATCATCCTTTGCAAATCGAAAGACCGGACGATAGTCGAGTACGCGCTGCGCGAAACAAACAAGCCCATCGGCGTAGCGGCTTACCGCATTGTCACAAAGCTACCGGCGGAGTTGCGGGGACTGCTGCCTTCACCTGAACAGATCGCCGGTTTGCTTGAAGGGATGGAGTGAAATCGAGATAGTCAGTAGATCACGAAATGTGAAAATTTAAGTGGCTGAATTCGGCTGGTTTAGCGGATGATCTTCCAATGCAAAAAAGACCGAAAGAAAACCATCCGCCAACCAACCGAAGTCAGAAGATAAGTTGC
>WBZR01002797.1_pt1 | contig 17215 bp, 14 predicted proteins | sample 5204231 | NCBI WGS metagenome assembly WBZR01 (sample SAMN12412403, study PRJNA552823) | activated sludge metagenome | isolation source: activated sludge from anammox sidestream of wastewater treatment plant... | place: USA: Virginia | collected 2017-08 | reverse complement strand
ACCGGGCCGGCGCCGGCAGGCGGCTGAGCGCGTCGCCGTTCAGCCGCCCGCCACGATCCGCTCCCCGAGGCGGGCGAGGAACGCGACGGCGAGGACGAGGGAGCCGTCGACGACGCGCGGCAGGAGCTCCCGGCGTTGCCGCGGCGACCGGTATCGCCGTTCGCCACCTCGGTCTCGACCTCGGGGGTCATCATGGTGGCGAAGTAGGCGCGGAGCTCTTCGCGGAGCGCTTCCCGCTCGGGGGTGTAAGCGAGGTACATCGCGGGCGCGCGATGCGCGGACGGCTCGTCGCCGTCAACCGGCTCGCGGCATCCAACGTCGCGTCGCCCACGGGGACCTGCGGCCGGGTTGGCGGCGGCGCGTGATGCGACTACAGGGACCTCCCATGCGCATCGAAGCGTTCGGAGCCGGGATGGAGCTGCACCGCGCGGGCGTTCGCGCCACGGAGCTCGCGCGCGCCGGGTTCGACGGGCTCTGGCTCGCCGAAGCGGGACGCACGGCCTACCTCACGTGCGTGGCGTCGGCGCTCGCGGCCCCGGAGCTCCGCATCGGCACGGCCGTGGCGACGGCGTTTCCGCGGAGCCCCATGGTGACCGCGCAGGCCGCGTGGGAGCTCGCCGAGGTGACCCGCGGCCGCTTCGTCCTCGGGCTCGGGACGCAGATCAAGGCGCACATCGAGCGCCGCTTCTCGGCGACCTACGATCGTCCGGGTGCACGCCTGCGTGAGTACGCGCTGGCGCTCCGCGCCATCTTCCGGGCGTTCCAGGGGACGGAGCGGCTCGACTTCCGGGGCGAGTTCTACCGCTTCGACCTCCTCGGTTTGTGGAGTCCGGGGCCGATCGAGCATCCCGACGTGCCGATCTACCTGGCGGCCGTCAGGCCGTGGATGCTGCGCGCCTGCGGCGAGGTCGCCGACGGCGTGCACGTGCATCCGTTCCACTCCCGCCGCTATCTCGACGAAGTGATCCGCCCGAACCTCGCCGCCGGCGCCGCGAAGGCCGGTCGCGATCCGCAGGCGATCGCGCTCGCCTGCCCGGTCTTCACGATCGTGGGCGACACCGAGGAGGAGCGCGCCGAGTGGCGGCAGCGGGCGCGCTTCCAGATCGCCTTCTACGGGTCGACGCCCGCGTACAAGGGCGTCTTCGAGCTGCACGGCTGGCATGGGGTCTCGGAGCGCCTGACGCGCCTTCAGCGCCAGGGCGATCTGTCCGCCATGGCGGACGCCATCACGGACGAGATGCTCGACGTGTACGCCGTGACGAGCACGTGGGCCGACCTGCCGCGGCGTCTGGTCGAGAAGTACGGCGGCGTCGCCGAGTGCCTCATCGTCTACTTCGCGACCGAGGCCTGGGAGCGCGGTCCCGCGATGATGGAGCGCTGGCGGGACGCGATCGCGCGCGTCAAGGCGCTGCGCTGAGCGCGTCGTCCCGGCACGCGCGCGGCGCCGGGGGCGACGCCGTCCCGGTACGCGCGCGGCGTCGGGGGCGGCGCCGCGCGGCCCGTCTCCTCCGCCTCAGGCTTCCGGCAGAAGCCCCTGCAGGCGCTCGGCCGCCTCGAGGTAGTCCTGCACCATGTCCTGGATCACGTGGCGCGCCGAGCGGATCTCGTTCATGCGGCCCACGATCTGGCCGACCGGATTGAAGCCGACCGCCTGCGCCTTGGCGGCATAGTGGTGCCCGCGGCTCACGGCCTCGGCCGTCACCATGAACTGGAGCGGCATACCGAGCGGCTTCGGGTTCTCGGGCTTGTCCCAGGCTTCGGTCCAGTCGTTCTTCAGCATGCGGCAGGGCTTGCCCGTCCACGAGCGCGACCGGACCGTGTCCCTGCTCGTCGCCTTCAAATAGCTCTCCTTCTGCGCCGGCGGCGTATCGGCTTCGGTCACGGTCAGCCAGATCGAGCCGGTCCATACGCCCTGCGCGCCGAGCGCCATCGCGGCCGCCATTTGCTTGCCGCTGCCGATGCCGCCGGCGGCGAGCACGGGGACCGGCGCCGCGGCGTCGATGACCTCGGGCCAGAGTACGATGCTGCCGATCTCGCCGGTGTGGCCGCCGCCCTCGGTGCCCTGCGCGATGATGAAATCGAGGCCCGCCGCCTTGTGCGACAGGGCCTGCTTGGCGCTGCCGCAGAGCGCGCCCACCAGCCGGCCGGTGTCCTGGATCTCCTGGATGACCTCGGGAGGCGGCGTGCCGAGCGCGTTCGCGATCGCCTTCACTTTGGGGTGCTGGAGCGCCACCTCCACCTGCAGGCCCGCGGTCGCCTCCGTCCAGCCGAGCAGCTCGCGCGGCTTCTCATCGGCGGACAGCTCCGGCACGCCGTGGTCGGCGAGGAGCTTCTTCGCGAAGGCGCGGTGCTCGGCGGGGATCTGCGCGGCGAGCATGGCCTGCAGCTTCTCGACGTCCATCTCGCCCATGCCGACGTACTTGCCGGGGATGACGATGTCGACGCCGTATCCGCCGACGACGTGCTCGTCGAGCCAGTCGAGCTCGACGCGGAGCTGCTCGGCTGAGAAGCCGACCGCCCCGAGCACGCCGAACCCGCCGGCATTGCTGACCGCGGCGACGACGTCGCGACAATGGCTGAACGCGAAAATCGGGAACTCGATCCCGAGGCGCTTGCAGATCTCGGTCTTCATGGTGTCTTCCTCTGGCGTTGGCGCGCCGGACGTCGGGACGCCGCGGGCGCGGTGGTGGTGGGGGTCAGCAATCGGTCGGCGAGCAGCGTCAACGAGGCACGCAGCCGGCCTTCCAGCGGATAGTCGGGATCGTTGATCCAATGGGTCATGGCGCCGATCACGACCGAGACGAGGATCTCGGCCGCGAGCTCGACGTCGAGGTCGTCGGGGACGTCCTTCGCGGGCGCGTCGTCGTCGCGGCCGCGGCGCAACAGTTGCGCGAAGGCGGCCTGCATCGAGGCGAGCTCGTTGCCGGCCTCGCCGGGACGCGGCGCGCGCAGCACGGCCATGAGCACCCGTCGGGTCATCTCGGGCGCTCGCCGCACCAGGGCCGCGCCGCGCGTCGCGAACCCGTGCAGCCGCTCCATGCTCGTGACCGGGCGCTCGAGCTGCTCGTCGACCAGCCGCCGGAAACGCGAGAACACGTCCTGACCGATTTCCCGCAGCACGTCCTCCTTGCTGCGGAAGTGGTTGAAGAAGGTCGCGGGCGCGATGTCGGCGGCGGCGGCGATCTTCTCGACCGTGGTGGTTTCGTAGCCGTCCCGCGCGAAGAGCTCGGCCGCCGTTTCCAGGATGCTCTGGTGCAGCTCGCGGCGCCGCCGGGTGCGGCGCCCTTCGGAGGCGTCGCCGAGGGGCAGCGTGCCGCCGCCGGTCTGGGATCGCGCAATCATGGAGAATCTCCAAGATTAGATGAACTCCATTCAATTGCAAGCCGCTGGCCGGCGGAAACGGCGCATCGGGGGTCGCATCGTCCTTGCGCAGCGAATCGCCGATGCGCTAGCGACTCGTGAACCCCTGTCTCCGTGGAGTGCCTCGATGCGTGTCAGCCGGCCGTCGCGCCAGACCCTCGCGTTCTTCTGCTGTATCGCCGTGATCCCGGTGGTCGGGACGGGCTGCGCGATGAAGCGCGAAACCGGTCCCGGCGGACCGGTCGCGAGATGCGACTACGCGGTGCTCACCGCGCAGTCCGCGGGCGAGTACTACCAACGAGCGAGCGCGACGCTCGAGCGATCGTTCGTCGTCGTCAGCGACAGCGATCCGCGACTCGCGCACCCGGACGTCCGCAGGAAGGCGTGCACGGTCTCGATCGGCTGGTCTCCGGGATTCTGGTCGACGTCGGGCTGGGTTGAAGTGAAGGACTACGCTTACGGCACACACATGCATACGAGCTTCATGCGCCGGGGCATGGTCTGGACCGGCGCGAATCAAGACGTCCTCGACGCGATCAACGACGTCGCCAGCGTGCGGGCCGCTGCTGGCGCGTTGCCCGCTGACGCGCGCGACCCCGTCCCCGTGAACGCGGAAGGCGCCGACGCCGGCCGCTCGACCACGAGCCGACTCGAAGAGCTGAACAGCATGCGAGCGCAAGGGCTGATCACCGAGAAGGAGTACGCGGCGAAACGGAAGTCCATCCTCGGAGAGCACTGAGGATGCGCCCGCCCGGCTCGCCGCCGTCCGGGGGTGGATGCGCCGCGCTCCTCGTCCTCACCGTGCCGGCCCACGGCGCTCTCACCAGGACCCAGCAGGCGTGCGTCGTCGGCGCGAATGCGAGCTGGCAGAAGCTCGCGGCTGCCTTCACCAAGGCGACCGACACGTGCATCGAGGCGCACGATGCCGGGACGCCTTGGGACGCCCTTCCGACCTACTGGCTCGACGAACTCGACCGGCTGCGGCTGCCCTGAGCCGCGCGCCGCAGAGGGCGAGACCGATGCGACGTCATCTGCACGCGAGCTTCGCGCTGGTCCCGATGCAGCGGGGCTTCGGCCCCGTCGGCGGATTCCAGGCGAGGCTTGCGCATTCGGCGGCGGTACCGACCACGAGGGCCGTGCGCGTGACGGTCGGCGCCGGCAGCACGAGGCCGGCGGGCTTTCCCTGCACGGTGACGCGGACGAGACCGGGGAGCTGCTTCGACCGGTCCCGCAGCACGGCCCGCGTGATGCCGCCGACCGCTCCCGTGCGATCCTTGTAGGTCCACTGCGTGCCGCTCCGGTTGCGGGTCCACCCGCCGCCGCCCGGGAGCGTCACGTCGATCCCACCGCCTCCGCTCGTCGCATCGACCACGACGCGCATGCCGTTCGCGAGCGGGTCCACGCCGACCCACGGCCGCGGGATCAGCGCCTCGCCCTGCACGCGCAGACTCGCCGGCGCGACGCGCATCGTGAGCGATGCTTTCCCGAGCGTGATCCCGCTCGCGCAGGCCGGAGCGTTCACGCACCGGCAGCCGGCGCAGACCTCGGCCGCGCCGCACTGGCCGTCGTCCTCGCACTCCTCGGCGCCGCAGACGATGGCGTCGCCGCAGACCGGCGCCGGCGGGACGCAGGTGCAGCCGCTACACGTGGTGCACGGATCGGCGCAGGCGAGCCCGGCCTCGCCGCACTGCTCGCCGGGGTCGACCGTGCCGTCGCCGCAGCTCACGAGCTGCTCCTCGTACGCGCCGATGTCGACGCCCGCGCCGACGGGGCGGGGCGCATCGTCGAGATCGAAGGGCGGCGCGTCGGCGGCGCTGCCGGCGTCGCGCGCGGGGCTCCCCGGCTTCAGGTGGAAGTCGCTGCCGGCTGCGACGAAGAGCTCGGCCGGCGTCGCGACGAACGAGTGCGCATCGTAGCCCTGGCCCTGCCAGGCAGCGAGGCTCGACACGGTGTCGCCGCCATCGAGGCTGAAGCGGCTCATGACCGTGTTGTAGTCGCTCGTGAAGCCGGGCCGGCTCGCCGGATCGATCGTGATGACGCCGCGGAAGCCGTGCAGGTTGTAGAGCGCGTTGTTCACCACGCGATTCCCGGTCGAGCCGTCGCTGATGTTCACGCACCAGCGTCCGTTCGAGGCGGTCACGATCGTGTTGTTCACGACCAGGTTGCCGCTCGAGGCCGCGCCACCGTCGATACGGTAGAGACTGATCCCGCTCGCGTGGTTGTCGTAGAGCAGGTTGTTCCGGACGACGCTGTCCGTGACGCCGTCCATGTTGATGCCGGATCCGCCCCCGACGCCGTTCCCGTGGATGACGTTGCGCTCGACGAGCGCGTTCGCGATGATGCCGTCGCCGCCCTGCTCGGCGTCGCCGTTCATGTGGATGCCGTTCGCGTGGTTGTCGTGCGAGTGGTTGGCGCGGAGGATCGGCCGGTCGCCGCTGTTCGAGACGTAGATGCCGTGCTCGGCGACCGAGTGGTGCGTTTCGTTGAACTCGGCGGTGAAGTCGTCGACGAAGCCCGTGAGGATGCCCCAGCGGCCATTGTATCCGGCGCGGCAGTTGCGAACCGTCACGAACGCTCCCAGCACGGCGCGGATGCCGGCGCGCGTCCGGCCGTCGACCACGAAGCCGTCGATGACGACGTGACTCGCGCCTTCGAGGTTGATGCCGTCGGGCGTGGTGCCGTTGTCGCTCGTGATCCGGACGGCGGCGCCCTCGGCGACGAAGGTGATCGGCTGACCCGGCGCGCCGGAGCGTTCCAGGTAGAATCCCTGGTAGTCGCCGTCCTGCACGTGCACGGTGTCACCGGGGTCGACGACGTCGGCGGCCTGTCCGAGCGTCGCCCACGCCGTCGCGAGCGAGAGGCCGTCGAGCCCGTCGTTGCCGCCGGTCTTCACGTAGTAGTCGGCGGCCTCGGCGGAAGGGCCGAACGCGAGCGCGAGGAGGAAGGCCGTGGCGGCGAGCGAACGGGCGACGGTCATGCGCTCCACCTAAGGGCACGGCCGCGTCGGGATCAAGCTCGCAAGTACCGCCTTCGACGCTGCGAGCCCCGGGACGCCGGGGGTCGGGGCCGCAGGCCGAGGGATCGGGGCGCGGGGGTCGGCCCGGTCGCAGCGCCTCTTCACGACGTTCGGCGCGGCGGTCGGACGCGCGAGCGGGCCGGGGGCGGCGCGCCCGCGTCGTGGAGCGCCCGCCGCAGCGACTGCGCGAGGCGGCGGACCGCGTAGCCCTCGAAGTCCTCGACCGGGTCGAGGTCCGGGGGGAAGACCTCCAGGATGCTGTCGAGATACTCGATGGCGCGGCGGCGGCGCGCGACCGACCCGCGCACGCGGACGGAGCCGAGCTCGTCGTCGAGGTGGAACGCCCCTGTCACCAGGTTCTTCCAACGATCGTCGCGCGTCACGGTGTCCCGAGTGATAGAGGACTTCGGCGAGCTTGTCGCGTCCGGCGCACCCTGGCGTGCGCGGGGAGTCGACCGGCCGCGTGAGCGCGCCCGGACCGGGTAGCCCGACCATCGCGTCGATCGCCGCGGCTCCCGTTGCCGGGGCGCGGCTCGGCGATGCCGCTGCTGGTCGGCAGGCGAATCGTCTTGACGGCGAACGCCGTTCGGTCGTAAGGCCGAGCGACTCCGTTGTCCGGAGGGAGACCTTCAAGATGTCCGGTGAGCTGCGTTCGACCCGTCGTTTCGCCATGCTCGCTTGTATGCTCGTGCTCTCCCTGGGCACGTGCGCCGGGGCCGGCGTACAGGGGGATCTCGATCTTTCCTACGGTAGCGATGGTGTCGGCGTTGCGCTGAAGGTCTTCGCTGGCGCGAACGCCGTCTACACGAGGGCCGTGGCGATGCAGCCGGACGGCATGCTGGTCGTGGCCGGCGAGTTCGGGAAGCCCGGCACGGACGATATGTTCGTGGCGCGCGTCGATGCCGACGGCGAGCTGGATCCGACCTTCGGAGGCGACGGCATCGTCGTCACCAGCGTCGGCAGCGGCGACAGCAGAGCCTACGCGGTCCTCGTCCAGCCGAACGGCGCCATCGTCGTCGCCGGCGGCGCGTTCGGCTCCGGCGGCCGCGATTCCGCTCTCGTGCGCTATCTCGCCGACGGCACCCTCGATTCCTCCTTCGGCGTCGGCGGCAAGGTCATCACGCCGGTGGCCGCAGGCACCTTCGGTGACGCGGCCCTCGCGATCGTCCGCCAACCGGACGGCGCGTTGGTCACCGCCGGCTACGCGGGGGTGATGGACGGCACGGCGCGGAATACGCTCGCCCGGCACCTCTCCAACGGCGCCCTGGATCCCGCGTTCGGTACCGGCGGTATCACCATCGCCACCTCCGGAAACTCCGAGCTCGGGAAAGGACTTGCTTTGCAGTCGGACGGCAAGATCGTCCTCGCCGGTGGCGGCGTCGAGCGCTACACGAGCGATGGGACGATCGACACCACGTTCGGCCCCTATGGCACCGGCCGCGCCGAGGTCGCGAGCGTCGGCGAAGACACGAACTTCAATGCCTTCGCCCTGCTCGTCGATCCCGACGATCGCATCTTCGCCGCCGGAGAGCAGGCCTCCAATCTGGCGATGGCGCGCTGGAACCCGAGCGGGATGATCGATCCCACCTTCGGTCCGCCCGGCGGCATGGTCCTGGTGGAGAACGTCTACCCGACGACGCTCAATACCAGAGTCGGTCGGCAGCCGAACGGCCGTTTGCTGGTCGTCGCCGGCGCGTCACCGAGGATCTGGGGCGTCACGCAGACGGGCACCCTCGACCCGACCTTCGGTCCCTATGGCGATGGACGGTCGACGACGGCCGTGCCCCAGCTCGATCCGGGAGACGACGGCGACAACTTCAGCGGCCACTTCGCCGGGGTGGTGGTGCAGCCGGACGGGCAACCGATCGCCGCCGGCTGGGGGCGCTACTATCCGTTGACGGGGGGCGTCACGTCGCTTCTCATCGGACGCTACGAGGGCGACGGCTGCAGCGGGGTTGCCGCTGCGAGCCTGAGCCTCGGCAAGCTCGGGGCTCCGACCGGCGACGAGAAGGTGACGCTGAAGGGCCTGCTGGTCGTCGACGAGACCGGTGCGCCCGTGGATCCGGCCGCCAATGGGATCCGCCTCATCGTCGGCGAGGGCGACCTCGACGTCACCATCCCGGGCGGCGCCGGCTGGAAGACGAACCGCAGCGCGACGCAGTGGACCTACAAGAACAAGGCCGGCATCCAGGGGATCACGTACCTGCAGCTGAAGCGCAAGCCCAAGGTTCCCGGGCAGCTCGCGCTCAAGATGTCCGGCAAGGACGCCGACTTCAGCGCCTTCGACGATCTCGAGAACGTGAGCTTGGTGTTCGACGTCACCGCTCCGGAGTCCGCGCAATGTGCGACCGCGCAGTGGCCGGGGGCGCCGCTCTCCGCGCACGAATGCCTCTACAATGCGACCGGCACCACCATGAAGTGCAAGTGAGCGAGGATGCCCTTCGCGCTCCGGGGCATGGTGATCGCGAGCTCGATGGCCCGGCGAGCGCTTCCGCCGACAAGAGCGGGTGCGCAGTGGATCTGTCCGGACGAAGTGGTGGACAGCGAATGAGCGGCGCAGGCAGACGTTTAGTTGACCATCTTGGTCAGTCAAGATACACCTGAGGAGACCATGATGGTCAACCGGAGGGACCCATGCCTCGCCGCGCCAGCACGGTCATCGTCAACGTCGCCTCCGCCAAGGCTCGACTGCCTGAGCTGATCGAGCGGGCGGCTCGTGGCGAAGAGATCATCCTCGCACGCGCCGGGCGGCCGCGTGCTCGGTTGGTCCCGCTCGCCGACGATCACAAAGCCCTCCGCGTCCCGGGAAAGGGGAAAGGTCGCTTCAAGCCCGGCCCCGGGTTCGACACCGAGCTTCCGGGGGACGTGCTCGCGCTCTTCTACGGACCGACGCAGTGAGGCTCCTTCTCGACACGCATACGTTCATCTGGTGGGACAACGCCCGCCTTCCGAAGCGGGTCACTACACAGATCCAGCGCGCCGACGAGGTCTACGTGAGCGCCGTGACGGCCTGGGAGATCGCAATCAAGACTGCGCTCGGCAAGCTGTCCGCACGCGGAACGGTCGCGGATGCGATCGACGATTACGGGTTCACGCGGCTGCCGGTGACCGTCGAGCACGCCGATGCCGTCGCTGGCCTTCCCGCGCACCATCGCGATCCGTTCGACCGGTTGCTCGTCGTGCAGACCAGGATTGAGGAGCTGACCCTGGTGACGCGCGATCCGACGTTTGGCCCCTACGGCGTGAGCGTGCTGTGGGCATAGGAAGCCGTGAGCCGGAATGCTCTGGTCGTGGTATCGCCATCGCCCTCCCGTGAGGGGGTGCGACTGGTCGCTGCACCAGCCGTTGGCGACTACCGCGCAGTTCGGATTCGCGGCGTCGATCGCGCGGAACACCGTCAACGGTCGACTTCCGGTACGTCGCGTTTCCGACTTGCGATCACCCCGTACGGGTTGCCCGCCGCACGTGCTGGCGGTCCAGGCCTTCGGGCAGCCGTTGTCCTTGGCGAGGGCTCGGTCGAAACGAACGCTCCGGTCGGCAACATCGAGGCCGGCCTGCCGCGATCGCGCGCAGGCCGGCCTCGACGGGAGCTACTTCCCTTCGACCGGGATGCGCATCCCGTAGAAGGAGCGGTACACGAACACGAGCGACAGCGCGAAGAACACGACGGCGAGCCCCGCGCTGGCGCTCCGGGACATGGTGATCGCGAGCTCCACGGCCAACAAGCCGAAGAGCGTCGTGAACTTGATGATCGGGTTCATGGCGACCGACGAGGTGTCCTTGAAGGGATCGCCGACGGTGTCGCCGACCACCGACGCGGCGTGGAGCTCGGTGCCCTTCTCCTTGAGCTCGACTTCGACGAGCTTCTTCGCGTTGTCCCAGGCGCCGCCGGCGTTCGCCATGAAGATCGCCTGGTAGAGGCCGAACAGCGCGATCGAGATCAGATAGCCGATGAAGAAGAACGGCTCGACGCAGGCGAAGGCGAGGGTCGAGAAGAAGACCGTCAGGAAGATGTTGAACATGCCCTTCTGCGCGTACTGGGTGCAGATCTCGACGACTTTCTTGGAGTCGGTGATCGAGGCCTTCTCGGTGTTCTCCAGCTTGATGTTCTGCTTGATGAACTCGACGGCCCGGTACGCGCCGGTTGCGACGGCCTGCATCGACGCGCCGCTGAACCAGTAGATGACGGCGCCGCCGGTCACGAGCCCGAGCAGGAAGGGCGCGTGCATGAGCGAGAGCTTGTCGAGCTGCTGGGTGAGGCCGTGGGTCAGCACCATGATGATCGAGAAGATCAGCGTGGTGGAGCCGACGACGGCGGTGCCGATGAGCACCGGCTTGGCGGTCGCCTTGAACGTGTTGCCGGCGCCGTCGTTCTCCTCGAGGTAGTGCTTGGCCTTCTCGAAGTTCGGGCTGAAGCCGAACTCCTTCTTGATCTCGGCCGCGACGTTCGGGACGCTCTCGATGAGCGAGAGCTCGTAGACCGACTGGGCGTTGTCGGTGACGGGGCCGTACGAGTCGACGGCGATCGTGACCGGGCCCATGCCGAGGAAGCCGAAGGCGACGAGGCCGAACGCGAAGACCGGCGCCGGGGTCAAGTCGCCGACCTTGATGAAGAGCGCGTCGAGTCCCAGGAGCGACACCGCGAAGGCCGCGCCCATGAGGCCGACGATCACGATGCCCATCCAGTACGCGCTGAAATTGCCGGCGACGAGGCCGGAGATGACGTTCAGCGACGCGCCGCCTTCGCGCGACGCGGTCACGACTTCGCGCACGTGGCCGGACTCCGTCGAGGTGAAGATCTTGATGACCTCGGGGATGATCGCGCCGGCGAGCGTGCCGCACGTGATGATCGTGGAGAGCTTCCACCAGAGCGAGCCGTCGCCGAGCCCGGGGATCAGGAGGTACGAGACGCCGTAGGTCATCACGACCGATACGATCGAGGTGATCCACACGAGCTTCGTGAGCGGCGCCTCGAAGTTCATCTTGTCGGCGGTGGCGTAGCTGCTTTTCGCCATGGCGTCGTTGATCCAGTACGAGACGGCGCTCGCGATCAGCATCATGAGGCGCATCACGAAGATCCAGACCAGGAGCTGCACCTGCACGTTCACCTGCGTGGCCGGGACGGCGAGCAGGATGAACGTGATGAGCGCGACGCCGGTCACGCCGTAGGTCTCGAAGCCGTCGGCCGAGGGGCCGACCGAGTCGCCGGCGTTGTCCCCGGTGCAGTCGGCGATGACGCCGGGGTTGCGGGCGTCGTCCTCCTTGATGTTGAAGACGATCTTCATGAGGTCGGAGCCGATGTCGGCGATCTTCGTGAAGATGCCGCCGGCGATGCGGAGCGCCGAGGCGCCGAGCGACTCGCCGATCGCGAAGCCGATGAAGCACGCGCCCGCGAAGTCGGAGGGGATGAACAAGAGGATGGCGAGCATGAGCACGAGCTCGGCGCTGATCAGCAACATGCCGATGCTCATGCCGGCCTGGAGCGGGATGGCGTAGGTGGGGAAGGGCTTGCCCTCGAGGCTTGCGAAGGCCGTCCGGGAGTTCGCGAAGGTGTTCACGCGGATGCCGAACCAGGCGACCCCGTAGCTGCCGGCGATGCCGACGAGGCTCGCGAGCAGGATCACGGCGACCTTGACGGCGTCGAAGTGCATCAGGAAGCCGAAGTAGACGACCATGATCGCGCCGATGAAGAGCTCGAGGATCAGGATGAACTTGCCCTGGGTGATCAGGTAGGTCTTGCAGGTCTCGTAGATGAGCTCGGAGATCTCGAGCATCGAGCGGTGCACGGGCAGGTTCTTCAGCGTGTTGAACTGCATGAAGCTGAAGACGAGCCCGAAGGCGCAAATGGCGCCGCCCATCACGAGCAGCAGGGTCCAACCGTCCATGCCGAGGAACGTCTCGGACGCAAGGTTCGGTAGGATGAGTTCGGCCTCGCTCGCGCCGGCGATCCCGGCCGCGCCGAGTGTCAGCGCCGCGATGGCCGACAATGACGATGACGCTACACGTGTCCGAATCATGCGGGTGCCTCCTCCAAAAACTCGAGGCGGGCAGGGGAACGGTCCGACCAGCCTCTAAGGTTTCGAGTGGTTGGCCGCCCGGACGAGAAGGCAGGGACGCCGTGACGCCTGCTGCTTCTCGCGAGCGCTTCTGCGCACTCCCGACGAAACTCGCCAGCCGCCACAGAAACGGCCGGCACGAAAACCGGCGTTCTCTAGCACCGGCCCGCCGGAATTGCGAGCGCGCCGCATCCGGGGGGGCGTACGTGATGGGGAGCCGCCGGAGCCCGGGAAGCGACCGGGGACCGGACGGGACCGATCTCATGGCGGACCGTGGCATGTGCCGGCGCCGTGCCTGCCGTTCGTCATTGGGCGAACCAGGTCTGGGTGGTGTGCCTTCCGGATGTGTCCCGGGAGGGCCGTCGTGGTAGGCGTGGCACTCGCGGCCCTCGTCATCGCCGCGCCGGCGCATGCCAGGCGAAAGCCCCTGATCTCCTGCCCGGGAGGCCAGTTCGTCTTCGACGCGCCGCTCGCGGTCGGCGCCGGGGCGGCGAGGCAGGATTGGTCGGCGGTCGTCCTCGCCGACGGCATGGTCTCGATCCCCGGTGTGTGCCCGGCGGTCCCCGCCAAGCTCCGCCCCGGGCGCCTCGGGATGCGGATCACCGGCCTCTGGACCGATTGCGACGGCATCGAGGGGAAGGTCCGGCTGCGCGGGGTCACGAACGCGACCTGTGACGGAATGAGCGCGCGCTTCAGCCTCCCGCGCACCGTCAAGAACAAGCCCAAGGGCGGATTCAAGGTGGCGGGTGTCGTCGAGTCCTGCTTCGGCGACGCCGGCATCCAGCCGCTCGAGGGCGGCCAGCCGCTCTACGCGTCCACGCAGTGCACGAGCGGCACCGACGACCTCCTGCTGGTGCTCAATGAGATCTGCACCCTGCTCCAGGGGAGCCCCTGCCTTTCGACGAGCGCCACCTGCGGCAGGCGCGCGGAGGAGATCTTCACCGGGGTGTCGCTGTTCCCTTCGGTGACCCAGCCGGCGAGTTGGAATCACTTCGGTGGCCGGGGGGAGATCATGGGGCAGGCGGGTCTCTGCATCGCGAAGGACCTCGCCAACGGGTCGCACACCAACGTCGCCGGCGTGGACATCGGGATCGGCGACGTGTCGGTCAGCCAGAAGGTGGCCTTCCGCGCCTTCGACGTCGGCCAGCAGGCAGTGAGCCTCTACCAGAACATCGACTTCTGCGTGCCCGTCTTCGGCTGTCTGACCGGCGTCGGGCAGGAGATCCTGATGCGGCTCGCGGCGAGCTGCCCGGCGCATCCCGTCGGGCGCTCCTGCGGCACCTATCCCGTCAAGGCCGCGCACGCGCTCGACGTCCTCGCCAACGAATCGGCGCGCTATCTCGGCCTCGAGGCGCCCGTGATCACCGTCGTCACGCCGTACGGACCGGTGAACGTGCGGCCGCAGATCCAGTTCTGGTCGAAGCTCGGCACGACGCTCTCGCCCTTCGGCACGTCGGCATTCAAGGACCAGACGCCCGGTCCGCTCGACTATCGCCTCACCGATCAGGTCACCGATCCGCTCATCGATCTCCACGATTGGTACGGGCGCATTCCCGGCGTGCTCTTCTCCTCCCAGCTCTGGGCGCTCACGGCGAACGTGGGCTGGGACAGCCAGGTCGGTCTCGGAAGCCGCGACGCGCGGCCCTGGACGAGCGCCTGGAGCCCTGCCGGCGACCCGAACCCGGTCCGACCCGACCACGACCTCGGGGCCGCCCGCAGCGATGCCGAGAAGGAGGCGAGCGTCCACGTACGGGCGGAGGCGGAGATCAGCTACTCGCCGACGGAGATTCTGCCTTCGTGGCTCAAAGGCACCGGGGTCGACCTCTCGTTCAAGATCTGGATCGAGCCGAAGGCCGACGCCGCGGTCGCCGGGCAGCTCGGGATCTACGCGTCGGAAGGATTCCGCTATCGCGTCGACAACGACCTCGATGAGTATACCCAGCTCGTGATCCGCGACGGCGCCAGCGCCGCCGGCTCCTTCGTCGTCGAGGCGGGCATGGACCTCGTCGCCTACATCGACATGCCGTCGCCCTTCGACGACATCACCCTCGTCGACGTGCACCCCGACTTCTCGATCCCGGTCACCAAGGGCGACGACGACTCGCGCGTGAGCGGGAAGTGGCGCGAGGCCCGCGCCGGCTCCAGGTCCCTTCCGTCGGAGCCGCCCGCCTTCGACGGTCCGATCCGGACCTTCCACGGCGACGTGGACGGGGCGGCCTTCGTCGAGGAGTGCCTCGCGCAACCGGTGCCCGAGCAGCCCAAGGAGGCGCCGTCCTTCACGCCCGGCGATCCCAACGCGCTGAACCGTGACCTCCTGTTTCCCTGCGACATCTGCGTCGGCGTGGGTACGCACGACATCGACATGTGCGTGCCGACGCCGGGCCACGGCCTCGCGGAGTGCACGCAGGGTCCGCGGTGCCACCCCGCTCTCATCGAGGCCGGGATCTGCGAGGACCTGAGCTACCACTCGACCCCGCAGACCGCGACGCTCTATCCCGCCAGCAGCAACCCGTTGCCCGCCGGGAAACACTGGGAGTGCGACGCCTATACCAAGTCGGGATGTCTCGATCTCTGCGCCTTCGACCCGCTCACGGGCGCGCTCACCGTGGCGAAGTCCGCCGTCGACGTCGTCGGCCCGCACTGCGGCATCCCGACTCCGAAGTAGGAGGTCCCCGGTCGCGATCGCCGCCGCACGGCGATAAGACTGGTCGCGGTGGCGGACATCGAGCTTCGCATCATCGGGCGCGCCCGGACGCCCTGGACCCGGCGGGAGGACGCTCCGCATCAGCCGCCGGCGGCCCCCGACACCAAGGGGATCATCGAAATTTCACCGGAGTATCGCGAGGCGCTCGGCGACCTCGCGGGCTTCGGACGCATTTGGCTCCTCTTCCATTTCCACCGCAGCGGCGGCTGGGGATCCAAGGTGCGGCCCCCGCGCGGCGGCCCGAAGCGCGGCCTCTTCGCGACCCGCGCCCCGGACCGGCCGTCGCCGCTCGGGCTCACCAACGTCGTGCTCGAGTCGGTCGATCCCGGGCGCGGCGAGATCCATGTCCGCGGCCTCGACCTCCTCGACGACACCCCCATCCTGGACATCAAGCCGTATCTGCCGATGTTCGACGCCTGGCCGGATGCGGGGCACGGGTGGATCGAGCCGTACCTCGCCGCGGGGATCGAGCCGAGGCTCAAACGACCGAAGCGCACGACCGGAGGAGGGTGACGACATGCAGATCGGGATGATCGGGATGGGACGGATGGGAGCCAACATGACCCGGCGCCTGCTGCGCGGAGGGCACGCGGTCGTCGCGTACGATGTCGTCTCGGCAGCGGTCGATGCGATCGAAAAGGAAGGAGCGACGGGTACGCGCTCCTTGGATGCGTTCCTCGCCGCGCTCGCGCCGCCGCGCGCGGTCTGGTTGATGGTGCCGGCCGCGATCGTCGACCGCACGCTCGCCGACCTCGTCCCGAAGCTCGCGCCCGGCGACGTCGTGATCGACGGCGGCAACTCGTTTTATCGGGACGACGTCGACCGCGCGCAGCGGCTCGCGGCGGGCGGCATCCACTACGTCGACTGCGGCACGAGCGGCGGCGTCTGGGGCCTCGAGCGCGGCTACTGCCTCATGATCGGCGGCGAGCCCGAGATCGTTCGCCGGCTCGATCCGCTCTTCGCGACGCTGGCGCCCGGCAAGGGAGCGCTCGAGCCGACCGCCGGGCGCGAGGGTCGCACGAGCACGGCCGAGCAGGGCTACCTCCACTGCGGGCCCGTCGGCGCGGGCCACTTCGTGAAGATGGTCCACAACGGCATCGAGTACGGCCTCATGGCCGCGTACGCCGAGGGGTTGAACGTCCTGCGGCACGCCAACGTCGGCAAGCGGGCGCACGCCGCCGACGCCGAGACCACACCGCTTCGCGATCCGCACTACTACCGGTACGACTTCGACCTCGCCGACGTCACCGAGGTGTGGCGGCGCGGCAGCGTGATCGCCTCGTGGCTCCTCGATCTCACGGCGCGCGCCTTCGCGAGCGACCCTGGTCTCGACGGCTTCTCCGGGCACGTCTCGGACTCCGGGGAGGGCCGCTGGACCCTCGACGCCGCGATCGACGAGGCCGTGCCGGCGCACGTTCTCGCGGCGGCGCTCATGGAGCGCTTCGCGTCGCGCGGCGAGGCCGAGTTCCAGGACCGGGTGCTGTCGGCCATGCGTTACGCCTTTGGCGGGCACCACGAGAAGCCGCGCGCGCCGCGCGAGGGATCGGGCTGACCGCGGCGGTCGCCGGGCGCCAGGGAGCGTGACGCCTCGTTGACACGTTCCACCCGGGCTGCGTATACGCAGTATACATGGCGGCGACGCTGCGACGAGATCGGATCCTCGCGGAGGCGAGCGAGCTGTTCCTCACGCATGGGCTCGGGGGCGTCACCATGCGCGGGCTGGCGTCCCGGATGAAGGTCACGCCGATGGCGCTCTATCGACACTTCGGCAACCGGGAGGAGTTGCTCGGTGCGATCGTGGCGGAGGGCCACGCGACCTTTCTGCGGTACCTGAACCGCGCGCTCGGGGAGGACACGCCGGCGCGGCGGCTGCTCGTGTCGGGCGAGCAGTATCTTGCCTTCGCCCTCGATCATCCACGAAGCTATGCGGTGATGTTCATGGAGCACGTGCCTGAGGGCCGCTCCAAGCAGGGCGCGGCGCGGTGGGGCGACGCTGCGACCTTCCGGTTCCTCGTCGATCGGATTCGTGATTGCGTCGCCGCCGGCGTGCTCCGCACCGGAGACCCCGAGACGGTTGCG
>WBZR01002789.1_pt1 | contig 17242 bp, 12 predicted proteins | sample 5204231 | NCBI WGS metagenome assembly WBZR01 (sample SAMN12412403, study PRJNA552823) | activated sludge metagenome | isolation source: activated sludge from anammox sidestream of wastewater treatment plant... | place: USA: Virginia | collected 2017-08 | reverse complement strand
CGAAGGGCTTCCTGGGAGCGCCGGCATCTTGCCGGCTGGAAGCCGGCGCTCCCAGGATCTGCCACCCGCCGCCCGGGCAGCCTCAGCGCCGAAACGGAACGAACGTTCTGTCACGCCGTCAGGGATGGCCTCTGTCACGAGCACATCGAACTCGCCCGCACGCCAGAGGCTAAGGACCTTGCCCTGCCCAGCCGAAACAGCGCCGCTGCACCACTGGCATGCCATCCCCGCCAACGCAGTCGGTCTCGACATCAGCCGATTCCCGACTGCCAGCCACACCGTCGTCGCTTCTCCAGCGGCCTTCCGTCGTGCGTCGGCCGCCCCCGGCGCCCGCGATCGCCGGCGATCGCGGGCGCCGGGAGCTTGCCGCCGCGTCGCCCGGCTACGGGCAGCCCGCCTTGAACACGAGCCCGTTGAACAGCGGGTGCCATGGCTTGCCGCTGTCCACCAGCGTCAGGCATGTGCGGAGCGGGTTCATGGGGCCTACCGCGATGTTCGGGTTGGCCGGTTGCCGGTACCCGCTGATCGCCTCCGGCTTGGCGACCGCCGCGTTGAGCACCGCCGGCGGCACGCTGAGGGTCAGCGCACGGTCGACCTTGAGGGGGGACGGGCTGCCTGCGACCCACGCGCCTTGCACCTGCAGCGGGCTGCCCCAGGCCTTGCTCTGGTCGACGTCGCGATAGACCGTCCCGGCAACGTAGGCGCTTCTGAACGCGTCGTGTTCGACGGCGTCGCGCTGCACGCTGAAGAACAGGACCTCGAGCATCCGGTCGGCCACAAGGTCGTCGGCGGGCTCCAAGTCGATGCCCGCGTCGCGCAGCGTCTTGGTGTTGAAGCTGTACACGGCGATGCGATCGATGGCAGGTGCGCCCGTCCATGCGCCTGGCGCGTAGCTCGCTTGGGCACCGGCCGCGATGGGTCCGGTGGACTCGACGCTCACCGGGGCCGGGTCCGCGCCGTGCCAGCCGACGATCGTCGCCTTCACCGGCTGGTCGCCGGTGTTGGTGATCACGAGCGGGGCACCATTCGTCAGCGCCAGCTCGGAGATCGGTGGATGGTTTTGGGCGTGGGCCGCCGGTGTGCCAGCCGGCCCAGTGGCCAGGACGAGGGCACACGCCGCCGCAAGACCAGCGGCGCGCAGGGCGGCCGAAGCAGTGCCCGTGGATCGGCGTGGAGGGGTTGGCTGTCGATACACTTGGATGTCCTTTCTGGGGTCCGTCGGCACCGGCCGTGGCGACTCGGGTGCCGCGACGAAGTGACTTGAAGCCGAAGACACGACTCGGTTCGGCCGGGTTAGATCCCACTCGGGACGCCTGGCACGCGCACAGCCGTCGGCCCAGCGGCTGCGGACGCCGCCGACGGTTGTTCCGCTCGGTCGAATGCGCCCACGACCGTCCGTTCAGGCCGTACGTGGTGCTCCGTGAGCGCAAGCGCGCCGCTTGCAGCCTCTGTCTCGTCGCGTACAATCGCCGGCGGGCGACAGCCGCGACCTCGTGGCGCAACCCACTCCCGATTCCTGTAGAACAGTCGGAGAACGGCCAGCAGGTGAACCGCGCCGCAGCCGCCCCATGAGCCAGCTTGACTCGGCGACCGCGCGCGTCGCGCCGCTCGCCCGCGCCCATCTGCCTGAAGCCGTAGGCGTGCTCGCGCGCGCCTTCGCCGCCGACCCGATGCTGCGCTGGATCATGTCCGCGTCGCCCGCACCGATGGAACGAGGCGCGCAGGCGCTCTTCCGCTTCTCGTGCGAGGTCCGTCTCCAGCTCGACTGGCCGCTCTTCGGCAGCTTCGCGGGCGAGCGGCTCGAGGCCGTCGCCGGCGTGACGGCGCTCGAGGACGTGCCGTGGCCCGACAGCCTGCGGGCGGTCTACGACGATCTCGCGGCGGTGATCGGCCCGGAAGCCACGGTGCGCCTGGAGCGTTACTCGGCCCACGCCGACCAATACCGCCCGCGCGGGCCGCACGTGCACCTCGGCGTGCTGGGCGTGGACCCGGCGGCCCAGCGGCTCGGGCACGGCCGCGCGCTGCTCGAGGCCGTCGAGGCATGGTCGGACGCGCAGCCGGCGTCGATCGGCGTGTGGCTCGACACCGAGAACCCGTCCAGCCGCGCGTTCTACGAACGGTGCGGCTATCGCTGCGTCGGAGCGACGTCCGTCGATGGCATGCGGATTTGGTGCATGTTCAGGCCTCGGGGTGGGTGGTCGATGGTGTAGTCGCGGAGGCGGTGTGACGGGTTTCACATGAGCAGGATGTTCCTTGACAATCCATCCGGCCTCGCTATCCTTCACGCATGAACACGAATGCGATCGGTCAGTGCGGCTGACCCGGTCGCACTGCGTTTCTACTTCGATTCCAGCAGCTCATCCACGTCAGCGTTCGCACCGAGCGAAGGAGCCGCCATGCCACGGAATCGTCTGCCGCTGCCGGCACCACATCGTCGGGTGGTGATGTCCTGCAGCACAACGTTCACCACGACCTTCCAACCCCGTTTGGTGTCTTCCCCCCTTCCACGGCATCCAAGGCGATGTGTGTCAGGCGACGCAGCTTGAGCGAAACGCTCTGAGCGCAATCCGCAGGTCGACGCGCTTCACGCATCGCGGGCTACGCCAGCCCGGCCGGATACCAGAGGAGCACCCGTGTCAAACCAAGCCCGCTATCTCTACCGCTACGAAGCCAAGTCCATCCAACGGTATGTGCTCGCGTCGGACCGTTTGCGGGAGATCAAAGGGGCGAGCGCGATCGTCGAGGAACTTGCTGGACTATTCAAGCGGGCCGTCGAAGCACAAGGGCACGGCGAGTATCGCTACGCCGCTGCGGGCGGCGGCACCGCGACCTTCGACAGCCGGGACGCCGCGGACGACTTCCACGCGCACTGGCCAATGGTCGTCGCCCAGCATGCGCCGGGGCTGCAGGTCGTCCAGGCCATCGTCGACCTGGAGGCGGTGGCGCCGGCCAGCGTGATAGACGCGTTGACCGGTCAACTGACGGCGGATCGGTCGCGGCTCCACATCGACCTCCCGGAAGCCGGGCCCATCGTCACCCGCGCCCCGCGATCGGGGCTGCCGGCCGTGGCGATCGGCGACGGGATTCGAACGGTCGCCCGCAGCCAGGTCGAGCGCCGGCGCGAGACGCTGTTCGATGCTGCCGCCGCCGCGAGCGTCACCGCTGCGGGTGGGCCGAACGGCGACCGACTGTGCGATCGAATCGTCATGCACTCGTCGTTGGCCGGGCTGCGCTTTATGGACGACATCGACGACCTCAACGCGCGCTACGTCGCGGTCGTCCACGCCGACGGCAACGGCATCGGGGGCATCCTTCGGGGCGTGACCGCCGCAGCCCGTGACCGCACGACGATGATCGCCGAGCTCACGCGATTCTCGGACGCGCTGAAGCACGCCACCGAACAGGCCGTCGGCGACGCCATCACGGCGGCCCTGGACGCCGCCCAATACCCCCCCGGACGCCGTGACGGCCAGGTGTTCCCGGGGCGTCCCGTGGTCGTCGGGGGCGACGACATGACGTTCGTGTTGCGCTCCGACCTGGCGCTGGTGTTCGTCGAGAAGTACCTCGAGGTGTTCGAGCGCGAGACCACCGGGATGGTCACCGTCCCTCGCGAACCCGATCGGCCGGACAGCCCGCCGCCACCGTACCTCACGGCTTGTGCGGGCATCGCGTTCGTGCATCAAAACTACCCGTTCCACCTGGCGTACGACCTCGCGCATTCGCTGTGCGACTTCACGAAAGATACCCTTCGACACGCGAAGCTAGGCATGAGGTCGGCCATGCACTTCCATCGCGTCACGGACACGGTCACCGACAAATACGGGACCGACGTCCTCGAAGCCCAGCTCACCACTCCCGAGGAGTACGTCTTGACCCGCGGACCTTTCCTCCGCCGCGCCTCGACGTCCCACCCGCCGGCGCCGACCATTGCGGGTCTCCGAGCCTTGGCGGAAACGGTGGCCGACGACGGCGAGCGCGCCGGCGACGACCGCACGGCATCACACGACGATGAGCGCGGAAGCACGTCCGTCAAGGTGCCGCGTTCGGCGATCAACGATGTCGTACAGCACATGGCGGCTGGCCGAAGCGATTTGGCGAAGGATCGACTGCTGCGGCTCCGCGAGGTCATGGTCGATCCCGTGCGCGGCCCGCGCTCGCGGGATGCGTGGGAGGCGTTCGAGACGAAGATGCGAGCGCTCCACCTCGATCTCGACAGCGGCGGGTGGGGTGAGGATGCATATGGGCGCACGTCCACGGCACTGGCCGACGTGCTGGACCTGCTGCCGGTCACGAAGCGGAGCACCAAGCGATGACGACCTCGGCACGGCTGACCATTGAGCTGCACGGCTATTGGCACGCAGGGAGCGGCCGCGGCGATGGCCACGGGGCCGACGCGGCGGTGGTGCGCACGCCTGGTGGATTGCCCTATCTGCCCGGCCGCACGGTCAAGGGCCTCCTGCGCGACGCCGCCGTGACCGCCGAAGCGCTGGGCCGATGTCCCCGAGGCTCCGTCCGAGCGTGGTTCGGCTCACCGTTGCCGGAGCCGGAAGAAGACGGGACGGACACCAGCTTCGCGGCGGAGCAGACCCTGCACCGATACACCACCGATGGCGGGAGCCTGCGCGTGAGCAGCGCCCGGCTGGGCGCCTCGCGCGATGACCAACGACGCTGGGAGGCATGGGCTGGAGCGGCACTCCCCGACGACGCCACGATCGCGCAGCTGTACCGGACGGTGTCGTCGACGGCGTTGGAGCAAGGCGTGGCGCTGGCCAACACCCTGCGCGTCGTCGAGGTGACGGTGCCGGTCACGCTGCACGCGTGCATCGACGGACCGGACGATCCTGCATGGATCGACCTGCTGGCGGCCAACGTGTTGCCGCTGATCCGCCGCCTCGGCAAGGGGCGCACCCGCGGCCTGGGCGCATGCACGTGGTCGCTGGACCGGGAAGGAGGGCAACGGTGAGACACCTGTCGTTCGTGGTCACGCTGGAAGAGGACGCCGTGATCTCGCAGCACAGCGGCACGGCGGGGGGGCATCGGAGCCTCATGTGGTTGCCCGGGGCCGTGTTCCACGGGGCGCTGGCGCGCGCGCTCTACACGCCAGGCAGCCAAGCCACATGGACGATATTCCACAGCGGCCGTGTCCGGTGCTTGCCGGCGTTTCCGCTGACCGAGGATGGCCGGCCGGCGATGCCGATGCCCCGCTGCTTCCAACGCGACAAGGGCACCGACGAGAAGCACATATGGGCCAGCACCAAGCACGCCGTGATCAGCCCGCTGCGCAACCCGAGCGGGATCTGTAACATGGCGGATCCCCGGTGCGCTCGCCCGCCCCAGCCGACCCAGTTCAAAGCAGCGTTCCTGTCGCGCAGCGGTGCGCGGGTCGAGGGCCGACAGGCGGTGATCCCCAAGACCGCCACCCACGGGGGCGTGGCGCGCGACCAGCACCTGTTCGCCTACCAGGTGATCCGGGCCGGTAGCCAGTTCGGTTTGCGGGTCGACATCGACGACGACGTCGACGCGGCGGTCGACGCCGCGGTGATCCAGGCGCTGACGAGTGGCCGCGTGCAGGTCGGCCGGTCGCGGTCGGCCGAGTTCGGGTCGGCGACGTTGAAGGTGAAGAACGACGCCGACTGGCGACCGCCCGCCCCGACGGCTTCGAGCGCAGACGTTGTCCTGTACTGCCACACCGACCTCCTCGTGCTCGACCCGGTTTCCGGTCAACCCACGCTGACGCCGCGCGCCGAGCACTTCGGCTTGCCGGCGGATTGGGTGCTGGATGCCGGCCGATCGTTTGTCGACACCCGCCGTTACGCCCCCTTCAACGCGCACCGGCGGCGTCCTGACGCCGAGCGACAGGTGATCGTCCAAGGCAGCACGCTGGTGTTCACGGTGCCGCACGGCGCACGGGTCGATGTCGCGGAAGTGGCGAAAGCGCTGGCGGGCGGCGTCGGCGCTCACCGCGAATCGGGGCTCGGCCAGGTGTGGGTGAACCCGCCGTTCCTGATGACGTCGCCGCCGGAGTTCGAGGCGCCGCCGGCATCGGACGGCGACAGCGCCCCGGCAACAGCGCCGTCTCCGCCGGACGATCCGTTGGTGACGTGGCTGGCGGCGGCCCGGGACGAGCAGCTCGCGCTGCGCGAGGCATCGGCACATGCGATGGCGTGGTCCAAGGCATACGACGAACACATTCCCGCCGCGGGCGGCATCACGCGCTCGCAATGGGCGCTGGTGCGCGACGAGGCCGCACGGGCGACGACGCTCGAGGGGCTGATGACGCGGCTCTTCGGGTCGGGCTACGCAGCCGCCGCGGATGCAGCCGCTGCCGCGCATGGCGAGGCCGATGGCGACGCCAAGCGACGGCCGCGGGCGAAGGGGATGGACGGTCTGCTGGTCGCCGGCGTGCGGGGACGCAAGTGGGGCCGGAGCTACCGAGGGAAGTCACCGCGCGACGTGCTCTTCGGCCAATTGTCGGCAACGAGAGGCGATGGGGGTACCGGCGACGACCGCCTGGTCCTGCGCGCGGTGCAGATCCTGGCGTTGCGCATGCCGCGGGTGATGAAGGCACGCGGTTTGGGGGAGGAACGATGAGCGCATCGAACACGACCTCCGTCGGCCAAACCGGCACGGAGTCTGCGGTGCCCGCTCGGACAGCGCCTGGCACCTCGACGCCTGCGGCAGACACATCGGCCGCGTGGGGACCGCGCACGGTCGACGTGGCGCGGGTGACGATCGAGCTGCTCAGCCCGCTGACGATCGGGGCCGGGGCTGCCGACGACATCGTCGACAGCCTGTTCGTCCTCGACGCCAACGGGCTGCCGGCGCTGCCGGGCGCGTCGTTGGCGGGGGTGATCCGGGAGCGCTGGCGTGCCACGACGGAGGGCGGACAGGTCGCCGGTCAGTCCGCGACAGACGTGTTCGGCACCGCGATGGTCGGTCGGGATCGTGACGAGAGTGCCGGCGCCAGATCGGGCGGGGGGGACGGCCTCGAGTCATCCGCCGCGGGCGGTGCGGACGGCGGCAGCGCTGCGGCATCGGCTCGGCCGCGCATCCGCAGCCGTCTGGTGGTCTCGTGGGGCGCCATCCACGACGCCGGAAACCGGCCGGTGACGGGGCGGGTTGCGCCGGGCATCCTGGTGGACGATCCTGTGCTGCGCCATGCGCGCGACCCGGTCGTGAGGCAGCACGTTCGTCTCGACGCCCGGGGTGCTGCGGACAGCACCGGGCGCGGGCTGTTCGACGAGAGCGTCGTGGTCCGGGGCCATCGTTTCACGTTCGAGATCGTGGCCGAGGACCTGCCGACGGAGGTCATGGACCGTGTGTTGGCGATCCTCGCCGACCCGGCGACCCGGCTCGGCGGCAAGACGCGGCGCGGAATGGGGCGGTTCGAAGTCGTCGGGGGAACGGTGCGGCGCCGGCGATTCGACCTTATGGACGACGAGGACTTCGCGGCCTTCGCGAAGCTGCCGGTCGACTTGGGCGCGGCGGTGCCCGACGGCGTGTTGGCCGTCGTCGGGGTAGACGCCCCAACGGCGGCCGATGTGGCCGTGGCAAGGCTGTCGGTGGCGCCGCGGGGCTTCTGGATGATGGGCGGCGGCTCGCCCGCGCCGGGCGCGGCGGAGGAGGGTGCCGACGACGGTGCGGTGGACCTGCTGCCCTATCGCGAGGCGGCGGTGCGGTGGAACGGGGACCGTGGAACGTTCGACCCGACGGACCGGGACGTGGTGCTCCCGGCGACGGGGATCAAGGGCGCGCTGCGGCATCGGGTGGGGTTCCACGTGCGGGCGGCGATGGGCGTCTTCGCGGATGCCCCCGACGACGCGGCCCGCCAAGGCGCCGAGGAGCGGGTGGCGACGCTGCTGCACGACCTCTTCGGGCATGTGGACACGAGGTCGGGCACGGCGGGCGACGCGCGGTTGTCGGCGGGACGGGTGATCATCGACGATGTGGTGCTGCCGGCGGCGCCGCCGAGCACGGTGGTGAACCACGTCAGCCTCGACCGGTTCACGTCGGGCCCGCTCGACGGGCACCTGTTCGCGGAGACGCCGCTTTGGAAGCTGGCGGCGGATGGCGGCACTGGCGATGGCACGGCCGGAGGCCAGGGCCGTGTGCTGGTCCGGGTGCTGGTGCGCGGCGCCGCGGAGGTGGCCCCGGAGGCGCGCCGGGCGCTGGTGGCTGCGCTGGACGACCTGGCTGCAGGGCGGCTGCAGATCGGCGCGGGCAGCGGCCGGGGACACGGGTGGTTCGAAGGCCGCGTGGCGTGGGAGGCGGAGGGCTGGCAGAGCGGTGATGCGCTTGCGGATGCGGCGGGTGCAGGAGGTGCGGCGTGAGCTGGGTGGAGAAGCTGCTGGATGAGGCGGGGCCGGCCGCGGCGGCGCGCGGGGTGACGTTGCTCGGGCGTGGCACGCTGCGGGTGGAGGGTGGCGGACCGGAGGAGCTCGGCTCGGCTGACGCGGTGCTCGGGCGCATGCGGGCCTTCGGCGGCAAGGGCTGGGTCTGCTGGGTGTCGCGCCCCGAGCGCCCTGACGGGGGCGATGCGGTGATCGTGGTGGACGACGCCCGGTCGCTTCCGGAAGGCACGGTGCTGTGGGCCGAGCTGGTCGCGGGCGACGTGAGCCTGCACGTGCGCCACGTCGGGCCGCGCTGGGCGGCGACGACGCTGCGACGGGTGGTGGACGGGCCTCCGGAGCACTGGCTGTTCGCGCACGAGATGGTGTGTGACGGCGGCGGGCTGCTGCGCTACGAGGTGGCCTGGCGGGAGGAGGCGATCAACGAGCCGGACGGGGATGGGGCGGGTGGCGACGCCGGCCGGGTGTGGCGGCCGTGGGCGGCGCGGCTTGCGGGCATGGACGACGGGCAGGGTTGACCGTGGTGAACGACCAGCGTGGAGGTGGATGATGTCACTGGACCGGGTGCGCGCGCCGTACAACTTCGTGCCGGTCAGCCCGGCTGTAGCGCTGTTCGATGCGGCCGCGGTGGGACACGACGTGCCGTTCAGCGACGGGATCAGTGGTCGGCTGACGCTCGACATCGTTGCGGAGTCGCCGATCTTCACACGGGGGAGCCGCGACAAGACACGGTTCTTCACGCTGCCGGACGGCGAGACGCGGGCGATCCCGGGCACGTCGATCAAGGGCATGCTGCGCAACGTGCTGGAGATCGCGAGCTTCGGCCGGCTGAGCCGTGTCAACGATCACACGTTTGGTGTACGCGACCTGCACAACAGCGATCTGTACACCAGGCACTTCACAGACATCGTGGGCCGCTATCCGGTGTCGATGGTGGCGGCAGGCTGGCTGCAGCTCAAGGCCGGGGCGTCGTACGACGACGTCGAAGCCGGCGAGGACGGCAGCCCGGCGTGGGAGATCGTGCCGTGCCACTATGCCAAGGTGCACTATGCGGACCTCGTGGCGGTGGCGCGGGCACACGGGGCGGCGGACTTTCGGCCGGGCGACAAGCAGAGCGCGGTCAAGAAGTACGGTGCGTGGGCCAAGGGGACGGCGGGCCTGGATGCGCAGGCGCAGGTCGAAGTGCTGGCGCGGCACGGAACGGCCGGGCTGCGTCACGAGCCGCGGCTCGGGGACTTCGGGCGCGTGAAGCGGGGCACGCTGGCGCCGACGGGCGCCGCGCCGGCACCGGGGGCGACGGCGGGCCGTCTGGTGTTCACGGGTCAGCCGTCGTACTGGGACGGCAGCCGTGAGGGCAAGAACAGCCCGAAGCACCACGACTTCTTCTTCTACGGCGCGGCAGGACCGGCGATCACGGTGCCGTTTCGGGTGCGGCAAGCCTTCAGCCATGTCCACAAGGGCAGCGGCGAGCAGCACCGGTTGGACGACAACCCGAACACGGAGTGGAAGTACTGGCACGACAGGCTGCAGCGCGGCGAACGGGTGCCGGTGTTCTTCCTGACGAAACCGGGGGGCGGCCTTCGGGCGATGGGGCTAGCACAGATGTTCAGGCTTGCCTATGACCACGGGACGAGGGCGGCGGTGGCGCACGCGCAGCCGGGGGCGTTCGCGGCGGTGGATCCGGGCGACCCCAAGCTGGACCTGGCGGAGCTGATCTTCGGGCGGGTCGGGAAGGACTGGACGCTGAGGGGACGCGCGAGCTTCGAGACGGCGGTGGAGGTCGGGGGCGCCGAGGAGCTGCCTCCGGTGTCGACGGTGCTCGGCAGCCCGCGGGCGAGCTACTACCCGCACTATCTCGAGCAGTCGACGGATCCGAAGCGGTATGGGGCGGCGCCGCGGCAGGTGAGTCAGAAGAGCGGGCGGATGGCGCCGGCGTATCAGACCTACATGGAGCAGCAGGTACGGGCGCGGGGATGGAAGCGCTACGTGCAGCGTGAGGTGATATTGCCGGCACCTGAGCCGCCACGGCGCAAGCGCGATCAGTCGGTCAACGAAGATGTGGTCACGACGTGGCGACCGCTGGCGGCGGGAGCGCGGTTCCAGACGCACCTCATGGTGCACAACCTGCGGCCGTTCGAGCTGGGCGCGTTGCTGTGGTGCCTGGACTTCGGTGGTCGAACGGCGTGCCGGCACGGGCTGGGGATGGCTCGATCGCTGGGTTATGGCAAGGTGCGGATCGAGCTCGGCGGCGTCGACTTGAGGACGGTGGGCGGTGGGTCGGTGGACCTGGACGCGGCCCGCCGGGCGTTCGAGACCGAGATGGAGCGCCAGGTTCCCGGCTGGGCGGGCAGCGACCAGCTCGCACAGCTAGTCGCGCTGGCGACGCCGATCCCGGCCGACCGGAACGACGACCATCGGCACATGATGATCGAGCACCCGCGCAACGGCAACGAGTTCAGCGAGGCCAAGAAGGCGGGGCTGGCGCTGGCGCCGCTGGTTGACCCGGCGGATGTCCAGCGGTCGCGGTCGGAAACCAGGTCGGGGGCAATGGCGACGGGCACGACGCCGGCACGGGCGGCGGGGACCACGACGTCCGTGAGGGCGGCGCCGGCCGCGGGCGGCGGGCGGGATCGGGCGGCGGATGCGCCGGCCGCGCCGATGGACCCGCTCGAGCGTGAGCTGCGCGAGGCGCAGGCAAACGGCGGGCACGTGGCGCTGATGCGCCGCTGGATGGACGAGAAGGGCGATCTCGAGGCGGCGCGGCGGGCGGCGGCGCAGCGGGTCATCGGGCAGCCGAGCCGGCAGTGGAAGGAGTCGAAGGCGGATGTGTGGGCGTGGTTGCAGGACCCGAAGTGAAGCAGTGGTGCCGAAGTCATGGATGCAACTGAGTGGATCACACTTCAACAAGCATCTGAATTGCCTGAGTGCAATCTCCGGCCCGGCAGTCTCCGGACAGCCATCCGTCGCGGCAAGCTACGTGCGGTCATGAGAGGCAAGACCTGGCTCGTTCTTCCAAGTGAGGTTCTGCGCTATGTCACGACAAGGCAGATGGGACGACCTAGAAAGATAGGGCCTCCACTGGAACGCAGTGGAGGCCCGGGCTCTGATCTCGACATCTCGTAGTTGACAATGTGCAGCGTTACCGCTACACTTATTCAAGATCGGGCAGACCCGTTGACCTAGCGACTAGTGATTGAAGGTGGAAGTAGACGTTACCGCAGGATACGACCCCGTGTGCGGTTCAAGTAGGTTCGCGGGTAAGACGACGACATCGACGGTCATGATTAGGATAATCAGCCAGACAAGCCGGTACAGCCATGGCCAGTCCATCGCCTGAACGTCAAGCCGGAAACGGCGGGAACGCACCTCATAGCACTGAGATCCCTTCCTGACCGTTTTGGCCTTCGAGCCAGCAGTCAGTTTCATCGCATTCACTCCTTCGGTGGATGCCATTGCTAGTCGGGTCGCGAGGTCTGCCCGTCCTCAACGACGATAGCAAGCATAGCAGCACAATCGGCCCCGTCCAAAGGGGATTAAAACTGACTTCTCCGCCTGGAAGCCATTGCCAGTCGGCAGACGGATTCTCATCTGGTGTCGTCGACGATCCTTTGGCCAGCGTTGTGGCTGGTAGGATGTTGGCGGCTCAACGTCAGAGCGGCTCGCCACCGTGACAACCCTTCTGATTGAAGATGGCCATTGCGCACTGTTGTCTGTTGGCGCAGGCTGGAGCTGGCTCAATCGCAATCCAGGAGCAGATTCCTTCGCGCGCGTCGTTTCACCCACTCACAACCCGGCATCCGACGTGTGAGCCCAACCCTCATCCCCACCCCCTTCCCCCTCGCCCGCGTCCGCTTCAAGCTCGTCGCGCGCGAGCCGATGGACCTGCCGGCCTACAAGGGCGCCGTCCTGCGCGGCGGGTTCGGGGTGGCGCTCAAGGCGCGGGCGTGCCAGCGCCCGCCGCCGGACGCGTGCACGCCGTGCCGGATGGGCAACGCGTGCACCTACGGCTATGCGTTCGAGACCAGCCCGCCGCCGACGGGGGGGGTGTTCCGCAACCTCTCGGACGTGCCGACGCCGCTGGTGTTCGACCCGCCGCTCGTGCCGCAGACGGCGTACGCACCGGGCGAGACGCTGTCGTTCGACATGCTGCTGGTCGGGCGCGGGATCGGTGAGCTGACGCACTACGTGCGGGCGTTCGACGACCTGGGGGAGATGGGCCTCGGCGTGCGGCGGGCGCGGTTCGACGTGGCGCGGGTGCTGTCGATGAACCTCTGGGGGCGCGAGGCGGCGCTGTTGCGGGACGGGGCTGGCGATGGCAGACCGGTGGCTGCGGACCGGCGCGTGATCGCCGATGCGGACGCCATCGTGGCGCGGGCGGAGACGATGCCGCGGGAGCGCTTGACGCTGCGGTTCCTGACCCCCACGCGCATCAAGCACGCCAAGGCGTTCGTGGGGGACCCCGACGGCCCGGTGCCCGAGCTCGAGTTCCACATGCTCGTGCGCGCGCTGCTGCGCCGGGTGTCGGCGCTGGCGAGCTGCCATTGCGGCGCCGACTGGCAGGTGGACTTCCGCGGGGTCATCGCGGCGGCCGAGCGGGTGCGGCTCGTGCAGTCGAGTCTGCTGTGGGTGGACGAGCGGCGCTACTCGACGCGCCAGCACCAGGACATGCACCTCGGCGGGCTGGTGGACACGGTGACGTATGAGGGCGACTTGGCCATGTTCCGGCCGCTGCTCGCCGCCGGCGAGCAGGTGCATGTCGGCAAGGCGGCGGTGTTCGGGAACGGGCGGTTCGTGGTGGGCGACTGATGCCGGTACGGGCGGCATGGGCGGTACGGGCGGCCGCCGCGAGCCGCCGCTAGCTCAGCGTTGCCGATGGAACGTATGTCGCCGTTGCCTGGTCAAACTCGTAGAGGTGGATCGTGCCCAATGCGGTCAGGCGGCGCCCGAGCAGGACGGCCAGGCCGGCGGGCCCGACCATGAAAAGGTGAACGGCGGTGACGATGCCGTAGCGGCGCCTGGCCTCGACGATGGCGTCGCGGATGGCCTCGGTCACGGCCACGGCCTGACCGGGCGAGGTGAGATGCGTCGGGGTGGCGGCGCGGATGATCCCGCGATAGGGTGGCAGCATGTGGCGCTGGGCATCGAAGGGGGCGTCGACGCTCTGCACGATCGAGACGAGCACGGCCAGGTCGCGGCTGTCGTGATCGGCATCTTCGAGCTGGATCCGAAAGTCCTCGACGGGCTCGGCCCGATCGCCGGGGGACCAGAGCTGCTGCGGTGCGCCGTCCGGGAACACCTGGCGCCACCGGAGCTCGGTGCCGGTCGTGCTGGCGAATGCGCGGCCGAACGCGGTGGCGCTGGAGAGCGAGGCGCCGCCCTGGGCCGCGATGCCACGGCCTGGTGCCGTGCGCGCGACGGTCGCCGAGATGGCTTCGAGCGCGGGCAACAGGCGGTCCTTCCACACGGCGGGGTCTGCGAAACGGCCACGGTCAAATGCGTGAACCCACTCCAGCAGCAGGTCGGCGGGCAGGCGCTCGCCGGTGGGGAACGTGTGCAGCCCGACGGTGAGTGGGACGTCGGGCCGCAGCCGGCGGTGCAGCGTGCCCAGCCGCTGCGTGAGCACACGGCGGGCGACGTGTGCGGCCTCGCCGGCATCGATCGGGTCGCCCGCGACGCGCTGGATGTTCCATGCGCGCAGGTCCACCGGGACGGGGCTGCCGTCGAAGAGCCGCTGGGCAGCGTCGTAGTCCAACCTGCCGGCGGCGACGGGCACGACGAAGAAGTCGTCGGGATGGTCGCGCTGGCATCGGAAGGCTTCGAGCGCCTCGATGTTCTTGATGAAGCTGGAGCCCGCAACTTCGGGGGTCAGCCACAGGATGGCGCACGCCGAGTCGTCGCCGTGGAGTTGGGCGCGAATCGCTGGTTCGGCTGGCTCGGCCTGAAGGTCGTTAATGTCTTGCCAGGTGGGGATGCCGTGCTCGTGGAGGGCTTCGACGAGGTGCTGTACTTCGTCGCTCCGCCTGCGGCTGTAGACGACGAATGCCTTGCCGGATGGGTTGGGCATGACCTGGGTGCCTTTCTCGGGTCGATTGGTAGCGTCGGCCGCGTGCTTTGCCAGCATATCACAGGCGGGGAGTGGCGGACCAGCGGCAGGCGCTAGAACGGCGGCAGTGTCTCGTCTTCGGCCGGGGCGCAAATGGCCATGGTGCGGATGCGGTCGATGCGGAACACGCGCTCGGCGCCGGCACGGGTGCAGTAGGCGATGAGGTAGGGCACGTTGCCGCGCCGTTCGATGCGGTACGGCTCGACGCGCCGGCGGCTGGTGATGTCGCGGCCGGCGGTGTAGTAGGTAATGTCGAGGTCGGCACCGGCGGCGAGGGCGGCGTCGATGGTGGCGAGCTTGGCGTCGTTGTCCGGGTTGGCGGTGGCCGGAGCGGGCGAGGCGGGGAAGGCGAGGTAGCCGGCCATGGCCTCGGCGACGGCCTCGGTGACGGACTCGGCGGCGGCGTTGGCGAGCGCCGTTTCGGCGGGGGTCATGCGTGCGGCCAGCGCGTCGAACGTTTGCTGCGGGATGGCGGCGGGCAGGCGCACGAGTTGGCCCAGGGACTGGTAGACGCGGGCGGCGAGCCACAGCGCGGCGGCGCCGCCGGGGCCGATGTCGCCGGGATCGGGGGGCTCGCTGAGAGCGGGGTCCTGGCGCGGGAGGGCGCCGAAGTGGCTGGCGAGGGTGCGGACGAGCGCGGGCAGGCGCGCGGGATCGACGACGGCGGCGTGGCGGCCGAGGGAACGGCGGATGAGGGCGCGGTCGGGCCGGCGCCGGGCGAGCGCGGCGATGACGGTGGCGTCGGTGGTCTCGAGGACGGGCAGGGTGTGGATGACGGCGCGTGTGGCGGCGATGTGCCAGGCGACGAGGTGCTGATGTTCGTCGGCATGCAGGGGGCGCCCGATGGCATGGGCGAGGTGGTCGGCGAGGGCGGGGAGGCTGTGGCCGTGATGCAGGGCGGCTGCGAAGCTGGCGGCGGTGATGGCGGCACGATGGTGCCGGGCGGACGATGGGCGAGCATGCGAGGCGTCGGACATCACCTCGACCCAGAAGTGCTCGGAAGGGTGGGGAGCATATCGGCGTGACAGGCTGAGGTGCAGGATGGCGGCCATGGGGGTGGCGCCGTCGGTCTCGATGCGCCATGCGGCGAAGGTGCGCGGGAGCGGTGGGGGACGGACTGCGGGCCACTCGGCTGCCCACGGGGCGCGGACGAGGGTGCGGTCGGGCTGGGGGATCATCAGCCCGAGCCACCTCAAGGGGCCGGCGGCAAAGGCGCGGATGGCCTGGCCAAGGGTGCGCAGGGGGATCTTGGGAGCACCGTGTTGTCGGAGGTCGTGGTGAACGTGGTGCACGATGGCGGTGTACGCTGGACCGCGGCGGCGCGGGATGACGGGGTGGGCGAGGACGGCGGCGACGAGGTGCGCGGGATGCACGGGGAGAGTGTGTCCTGGGAGTTGAAATGCGCCCCAGCGGGCGGGATCGGGCGCCGCGAGCGCGGCAACGAGGGTGCGGTATTGGGTGTCGGGATCGGCGTCGAGCCACTGGAAGCCGGCAGGCGTGACGTCGACGCGCCGACCGGTGGCGGCGATGAGCGGCGCTCGTGCGGGGGTCGGGGGGGAGGTTGGTGGAGGCGGATGGTGTACGGGATGGTGTACGGGCGGCGCGGGAGTGGTCTCGGCGAGGTAGTGCAGGAACCGTCGCCGCGCGGTGTGAAGCTCGCTGGGCGGATGGACCTGGCGGGATGGGCGCAAGTTGCGGGCGCGCCACATATTAAGCAGTGTGGGCGACAACCACGCGACGGGTCCTGTACGGACGCGGATGCCGTGGTTGTGGACGAGGGCGAGCAGCACGGCGACGTCGTGGATGGCGGCGATGGCGTCGAGGGCGACGTGGTTCGCAGCGGCCGGGTTGGCAATGGGTGCGCGGTCGGCGTCGGTGCTGCGGCTGTCGCGGATGGGGGCGTTGGTGTCGGGCAGCGGCAGGAGCGTCGCGGCTTGCTCCGTCGCCGGCGAGGGGGTTTCGGCGTCGGTGGATGCGCTCTGGGGAACGGTGGCTGGTGGCGGGTCTGTCGAGATGGGGGGGATGACGACGGAGGCGCGGCGCACTTGAACAGGGTCGATTCTGAGGTTGCGAGGCTGTGTAGTGCGCGGGAGAAGCTGGAGGAGCTCATCGGGAACCACGAGCGCGCCGTCGATGTCGAAGGCGAGCCCGAGTCGGGTGAGCGCCTCGGGGGATGCTGGAGGTTGCGGTGATTGGCCGAGCATCGACGTGGGCAAGCGGCCACGGGACTCGCGGAGTAGGACGAGCAGGTCACGGTGGGCGGCGGGTAGCTGGGAGATGGCGCGGCGGCACGCTGCGGGGTCGGTCAGCCCTGGGGCAAGGGCGGCAATGATATCGGCCTTCAGCAGGCTGGAGCGAAGGGGCACGCGGCGGGCCCGTGCGATGGACCGCAAGGCCCGCCGCGGACATGCGTTCAGGCACTCGGTCATGGTCGGCATGCGCTTGCCCTTACGAAACAATCGCGGTAGAATCTGCCCGGCAGCACGGTTCGGCAAAGGGCGAGATTCGGGATGTCGCTGTCGGCGAGGGTTTAGTCTGCAAATTTTACCGCTGTGTCGCCAAGGTGTCACTTTTTCAAGCTGGTCGGGAGGTTCGATAATGGCCATATCGGAAACCCATAACGCGGCCTCCAGCGTGGCCTTCGGCGGCACAATGGGCACTCTGAGTGGTGTTTCGGCCCAGCATGGCGCAAAATGCAGGCGATTTTGGCGGTGCTGGTGGGTTTGACCAAAGTGCCGTCACAACGAAGGCCCCGATCGAGAGGGGATTGAAACGTGACCAGACCCTTCTC
>WBZR01002787.1_pt1 | contig 17272 bp, 14 predicted proteins | sample 5204231 | NCBI WGS metagenome assembly WBZR01 (sample SAMN12412403, study PRJNA552823) | activated sludge metagenome | isolation source: activated sludge from anammox sidestream of wastewater treatment plant... | place: USA: Virginia | collected 2017-08 | reverse complement strand
AGCGTTTTAACTTATCTTCTGACTTCTCTTTCTCTATCCTGACCACTGACCGCTCTGATATCACCGGCGTGACAGAATTAATGCCAAGCTCTGTCGTCTTCTGGATGATGAAATCCAGTTTGGGGCCCTTTGGTATCGCCTGTACAAGGTGGATGGAAATTGCAGGGCCTTTTTGCCTGCCTGCCCTCTCAATTATTTCACCTGCGAAGAGGTCACGACCCGTATGTGTGGCAATCACCGCATATTTAGTCCCATCTTCATCAACACAGAATATCATCTCTCCCTTCTTTATGCGCAATGAATCACGGAGGTGCTTTAACAGTTCTCCGGTTATTCTGACCTTATTCTCTTTTAATTGATCCTTATTGATAAAGAAGACAGACAATGCTTTTTAGAAAATATCCTTGACCTTCTGGAAGAAGCTGCCGCTTCCGGCATTTATCTCATCACCGGATATCCTGGCATACTCTTCGAGTATTTCTTTCTGTCTGGGGGTAAGTTTCGTTGGAATCTGGACATCTACAGTTACAATCTGATCGCCAGTACCATAACCTCTGAGATCAGGAATCCCTTTTCCTTTTATCCGCAGCGCACTTCCTGGCTGGGTACCAGGGGGGATATTGAGAGACACTTCCCCCTTGAGAGTAGGGACTTCTATTTTGGAACCGAGCGCCGCCTGAACGAAGCTGACTGAGACGCTGCATAAGACATCGTTGCCTTCTCTCACAAATAGCGGATGTTCTTTTACATTAATAACTATATAAAGGTCACCCGGCGGGCCGCCGTCAACCCCTGCCTCTCCCTCATTGGCAAGCCTCAGCCGTGAGCCGGACTCTACACCCGGCGGTACTTTTACAGAGAGCGTGCGCTCCTTTTGTACCCTCTTCCTCCCATGACATTTATCGCATGGGTCTGAAATTATGCGCCCCTCGCCATTACAATGTGAACATGTCCTTGCGAGTGTAAAGAAGCCCTGTTGAAACCTGACCTGACCGGTGCCTCTGCATGTTGGACATACAGCGACTTTTGCGGAAGACTTTGAACCTGTGCCGCTGCATGCGGAACAGGACTCCATCCTCGGTATGTTTATCTTTGTTTCGAGTCCAAAGGCAGCAGATTCAAACGATATCTCAAGGTTGTACCGGAGGTCTGCCCCCTTCTGACTGCGCCTCCCCCTTCTCGTGCCTGCCCCGAAGAAGTCTTCGAATATGTCCTCGAATATATCCCCGAAACCGCCAAAACCCTCAGCGCCGCCAAAACCAGCGCCATCCATACCGTGCCCGAATGTATCATACTTTCTGCGTTTGTCGGCGTCACTTAATATCTCATATGCCTCATTTACCTCTTTAAACTTCTCTTCGCTCTCCTTATTTCCCTGAGTCTTGTCAGGATGATGGCGGATGGCGAGCTTGCGATAAGCCTTCTTTATGTCTTCAGTCGTTGCATCCCGGCCGACGCCAAGGACCTCATAGTAATCTCTCTTGTTAGCCAACTCTCACACGCCCCATCTTCTCACGCCTTTCGTTTCATGCCTTACGTATTACTTCTTATCCTTATCCACTTCCTCGAAGTCCGCATCCACAATATCTTCTTTGGTCTTGCCCTCAGTGTCATGTTCAGCCCCTGCGTCATGCCCTGCTCCACCAGCGCCGGCGCTGCCTGCCTGCTGTGCAGATGCCTTCCTGTACATCTCCTCGGCAAGTTTATGGGACACCGTACTCAACTCCTGAATTGCGCTCTTGATTGAATCAGGATCGTCAGATTCGAGGGCCTTTTTAGTCTTTTCAATAGCAGACTGAATGTTCGTCTTTTCATCAGCAGATACCTTGTCACCAAATTCAGTCAGGGATTTCTCAACTGAATAGACCATATTATCCGCTTCATTCCTGGCCTCTGCAAGCTGTTTCTTTTTCTTATCCTCTTCTGCATGAGACTCTGCATCTCTTACCATCTGCTTTATCTCATCCTCATTTAATCCGCTTGAGGCTGTGATTCTGATGGACTGCTCCTTCCCTGTAGCCTTATCCTTTGCGGAAACATGGACTATGCCGTTTGCGTCAATATCAAATGTCACCTCAATCTGAGGAATGCCTCGCGGAGCAGAAGGAATGCCCATCAGTTCGAACATCCCCAGCATCTTATTATCTGCCGCCATCTCCCTTTCACCCTGACAGACCTTTATCGTTACTGCGGTCTGATTATCTGCCGCAGTCGAGAATACCTGGCTCTTACGTGTGGGAATGGTGCTGTTCCTTTCTATCAACTTTGTAAAGACGCCGCCAAGGGTCTCGATACCGAGAGAAAGTGGCGTCACATCGAGAAGAAGTACATCCTTGACCTCGCCTTTCAGCACTCCACCCTGAATCGCCGCTCCAATGGCTACTACTTCATCCGGGTTGACGCCCTTGTGTGGTTCCTTGTCAAAGAATTCACGAACTACCTTCTGAACCTTTGGCATCCTGGTCTGTCCGCCTACCAGTACAACCTCGTCTATCTCTTTTGCCGTAACTGAGGCATCCTGCATAGCCCTGCGGCATGGCACAACAGAACCTTCCACAAGGTCATCTGTAAGCTGCTCCAGTTTTGCCCTTGAAAGCTTCATAGTCAGATGTTTGGGGCCTGAGGCATCAGCAGTAATAAAGGGGAGGTTGATATCTGTCTCCATTGAAGAAGACAACTCAATCTTTGCCTTTTCAGCGGCCTCTTTGAGTCTCTGGAGGGCCATCTTATCCTTTCTGAGATCTATCCCCTGGTCTTTCCTGAATTCTTCAGCCATCCAGTCAATAATCCTGAGGTCTAAGTCGTCACCTCCAAGATATGTGTTGCCATTGGTAGATTTGACCTCAAATACGCCCTCGCCAATCTCAAGGATAGAGATATCGAATGTTCCTCCGCCGAGGTCATAAACAGCAATACGCTCGTCTTTTTTCTTATCAAGACCATATGCAAGCGACGCTGCAGTTGGTTCATTAATAATTCTAAGGACGTTGAGGCCTGCAATACGGCCGGCATCTTTTGTGGCCTGTCTCTGGCTGTCATCAAAATAGGCCGGAACGGTAATGACCGCCTCTGTGACTGTCTCACCAAGATAGTCTTCTGCTGTCTGCTTCATCTTCTGCAGGATCATGGCGGATATCTCAGCAGGACTGTAGACCTTTCCCCTTGCCTCTACATGAGCATCGCCGTTCGACGCCTCCACGATCTTGTATGGAAGCCTTTTTCTTGCCTCACTTACTTCGTGGGCATTAAACTTGCGGCCTATGAGCCTCTTTATTGAAAATATTGTATTTTCCGGATTTGTAATTGCCTGGCGTTTGGCAATGGCTCCAACCAGCCTTTCACCTTTATCTGTAAATGCGACTACGGATGGTGTCGTACGGCTCCCCTCAGAATTGGGTATAACAACAGGCTCACCGCCGGTCATAATCGCCACACACGAATTCGTTGTCCCAAGATCTATTCCTATGACTTTTCCCATAATAACAGTCCTCCTGTTTTAGATAAGATAGTTCCTATGTATATAATCATCATCACTGTGGATTTCAAGTATTCTTTTTTGAAACACTCACGAGTGATGGCCTTAATACCCGTTCGTTCAGGAGATAACCTTTGCGAAATTCTTCCACAATTATATTCTCTCCATGTGAATCTGACTCAATCACGGAAACGGCATGATGCTTTGAAGGATCGAACAGTTGTCCCACCGCCTCTATGGCCTGCACCCCGTGCCTCTCGAAAACACCTTTGAACTCTTTCATGGTCAACTCGAGCCCTTCAATCAAAGAATCAAAATCCCTTTTCTCCCTTGAATGAGTTATAGCACGCTCCATATTATCAACCACAACAAGGAGGTCGCCGAGTATCTTTTCGTTTGCGAATTTTACAGAGTCATTCAGTTCCCTGTTCATCCTCTTCCTGAAATTGTCCATTTCAGCAAGCGTCCGCATATATTTATCCTGATACTCCTTACACTCCGCCTCTTTCTTCACAAATGCTTCACGGACTGAGGCGATACCCTCATCTCCAGCTGTCTCACCCTCCTGCAGATCTTTAAATCCGTCACTGGTATTACCCTTGTCATTCAGATTATTTTCATCCACGTTGTATACCTCCGTTTAACTCAATGAAACATACAGTAATGACGGGCGCTACGACGGACCCTCAGCCCGGCGTCCGCCGGCATTCATCTCATAGACAATTCTGAGCCCCTCAAGGGTAAGCATCGGATTGATCTCTTTGATGCTTTTTGTATGTGCGGCAATGGTCTCAGCCAGTCCGCCGGTCGCCACAACATACGGCTCCTCACCCATCTCTTTCCTGATTTTCCCGACCAGCTCATCTACAAGTCCGGCGTAACCATATATGATACCTGACTGTATACTTGATACAGTATCTCTTCCTATAACAGATTCAGGCAATTCCAACGCTATCTTTGGAAGCTTTGCCGCCCTTTGTGACAATGCATCAAGGGAAATCATTATACCAGGGACTATCACACCTCCAAGGTATTCCGATTCTCTGCTCACGGCACAAAATGTCGTTGCCGTACCAAAATCAATGACTATTACCGGGCCGCCGTAAATAGTAACGGCTGCTACTGAAGCTACGATACGGTCTGCGCCTACTTCCTTTGGGTTCTTGTAGCATAACTTAAGCCCGGTTTTTATCCTTTCATCAACAAAGAGTGGTGTAACCTTAAAGTATCTTTCCACCATCTTCCTGATAGTGGTTGACAGGCCTGGCACCACTGAGGCTATGATAACAGCATCTATCTCTTTTACTCCGGCCCTTGCAGATTTGACTGCCTCAAGAAAGAATATCCCGTATTCATCCGCAGTCTTATGCTGATTTGAGTTGATGCGCCAGTAATCTATGAGATCAGTATTCTCATATAACCCGAAAACTATATTTGTATTTCCTATGTCTATAACAAGCAGCATGGCAATTAGCGGACTATTTTCACATCCCCTGCATATATAACCCTTTTTTCCTTTCCGTCAAGTCTCATTACAAGTCCCCCCTCAGGTGTAAAATCCTCGGCGATCCCGGTAATCTCCTCACCAGTGAGACAAACACTGATCCGCCTGTTAAGGATGTCACACCGGCTGCGCCACTGCCTGAAGACCGGCATTACACCATTTTCCCTCAACTCTTCATAGTCTTTTTCCAGGGTATTAATGAGGGCGCTTAAAAGGTTCAAACGGTCAACCTTCCTTCCGGCACATTCCTTAAGGGATGTTGCCGGCATACGAATGTTGTCAGGGAGTAATGAACTATCCATGTTAACATTTATCCCTATACCTATTACAACATAGTTTATCCGCTCCTGTTCTGCATTCATCTCAGTCAGGATACCGGATACCTTCTTCCCCTCGATAAGGATGTCGTTTGGCCACTTTATCTGCGTCCTGAGACCTGTCACATCCGTAATGGTCCGGGCAGTAGAAACGGCAGCCAACATGGTCATCACAGGTGCATATTGGGGGGATATAACCGGCCTGAGCAGTATCGAAATATATATATTGACATTTTTTGGCGACACCCATGTCCGGCCCATCCGTCCCTTGCCGTGGGACTGTCCCTCTGAGAGGACTACCAGTCCCTCAGCCGCTCCCCTCGCCCCGCCTTCCATTGCCAGGTCATTGGTAGAGCCCGCCTCATCATAAAAGCTAAGTTCTTTGCCGATTATTCGCGTCTGTAATCTCTGCCTTATCTCATCAGGAGAAATCCTGTCAGGTATTTCAACAAGCCGGTACCCCTTTGACGGGATACTGTCAATTATGTAACCGTTTTTCCTAAGACCTTCGATGTGTTTCCAGACCGCTGTCCTCGTAATTCCCAGATAATGACTGATGTCCTGGCCAGATACGAAATCATCCCTGTTTTTATTGAAGATTTCAATTATCTGGTCATTTATGACGCCGGACTGCCTCATCCCTTCACTGCGTCCATGCTGATATTGGCCCATGGCGCTGTGTGCGTCAGCGCCCCAACAGATATGATATCCACACCAGTCAATGCAACATCCCTCACCCTGTCAAGTGTCATCCCTCCGGAAGCCTCTATCAATATTTCCCTGTCACGACACCCCCGTATGATGCTGACGGCCTCGCGCATCATTGAGACATCCATATTATCGAGCATAATTATGTCAGCCCCGCCCTCTGCAGCGTCACTCACCTCTTCAATGGTCCTGACCTCTACCTCAATCCTGACAGTATGGGAACTCTTCCTCTTTGCAGTGGAAACGGCGTCTTTTACACCTGAAGTCATGGCTATGTGGTTTTCCTTGATCAGTATGCCATCAAATAAACCATACCTGTGATTGAAACAGCCCCCAACCCTGACGGCGTATTTCTCGAGGCCTCTCAGTCCTGGCGTCGTCTTTCTGGTATCCACGATACGTACAGGAAGGCCGCTTACTGCCTCTGAATATCTTCTTGACAGCGTGGCAACACCTGAGAGCCTCTGGAGGAAATTAAGCGCGACACGCTCCCCTGTCAGGAGCGCCCTGCCGTTGCCGGATACTCTGGCTATGACAGCGCCGGCCATAACCGGATCCCCGTCTGACGAAAGCTTCTCAAAGAGTGCATCCTCATCGAGTCTCTTAAACACCTCATGAGCAACATCGAGCCCGGCCAATACGATATCATCCTCCGCAGTTATAATCCCCTTGGCCGGCATGTCATAAGGGATCAGGAGGGATGACGTAATATCACCATGACCGATATCTTCTGCCAGGGCAATGTCAATTATTCTGTTAATCTCAGGTAGCATATCTAACTTCAGCGGGGTCAGGTCTGATCCCACTCAGCCTTTACTTCAACCATGAAAGGTTAGACTCGATTCTCGACTTCTGATCCATCAACTCCCTGTGCCTTTCCTTCTCTTTCAGGACTACCTCCTGCGGCGCCCTTTCAACAAAACTGCTGTTTGACAGTTTATTTTCAATCCTGATGATCTCATCGACAATTGCCTTAAATCTCTTCTCAAGGAGTCCCCTCTCTTTGTCTATATCGATAATACCGGCAAGAGGCAGGTATAACTCTCCGCCAGCAAAGACCGATATGGCTGACAACTCGGGCCTTTTAGTGCCGGCTCCGGAAAATACGCTGCCGGCATATGATAATCGCTTAATACAGCCCATCTGCTCCCCAATAAGTTTCCTCAACGCATCGCTCTCAATCTTCAGATATACATCAACCTCCTTTGATGGCGGTATATTGAGCCCGGACCTGAGGCTTCTGACATTCTTTATGATGTCCATGACTGATCCCATCTCTGATTCAGCTGCCTCATCCTCTAATGCATCTTCAGCGGATGGCCATGGCGCCTTCATAACCGATGAGCCGTGAAGCTGCTGCCATATCTCTTCAGTAATGAAGGGCATAAAGGGATGCAGCATGCGCAGGGAGGTATCCAATACACTAACCAGCACTGCAACAGCATTTTCTTTTCTATTGCCGCCTTCCTGCATCTGAATCTTTGCAAACTCGAGGTACCAGTCACAAAACTCACGCCAGAAGAAACTGTATATTGTGCCTGCCGCAAGGTCAAACCTGTATTCACCAAGCATCTGCGTAACATCTCTGACTGTGCTGTTGAGGCGGCTCAGTATCCACCTGTCAGGGAGGGTTAATGCAGCACGGTCCGGTCTGACGGCCTCTTCCTGCATATTCATGAATATGAATCTTGCCGCATTCCATATCTTGTTGCCGAAATTTCTGTAGCCCTCTATGCGCTCCTCTGAAAGTTTAATGTCACGTCCCGGAGAGGCCATTGAGGCCAGTGTAAACCTGAGCGCATCAGTGCCATACTGGTCCATTATAACGAGCGGGTCAATCACATTGCCTTTAGACTTGCTCATCTTCTGCCCCTCTGCATCCCTCACGAGGGCATGGATGCAGACATCCCTGAACGGGACATCTCCCATGAACTTAAGCCCCATCATCATCATCCTGGCCACCCAGAAAAAGAGGATATCAAATCCTGTCACAAGAACCGATGTAGGATAAAAACGCTTCAGGTCTCCTGTCTCCTCCGGCCATCCGAGTGTTGAAAACGGCCAGAGGGCGGAGGAAAACCACGTATCCAAGACATCCTCATCCTGCCGTATATCAGGACTCCCGCAGTTCCCGCATGATGCCGGGTCCGTCCTGGATACAGTAATGCCCTCACACCTGCCGCAGTACCAGGCAGGTATCTGGTGTCCCCACCATATCTGCCTTGAGATACACCAGTCCTTGATGTTGTTCATCCATTCAAAATAAGTATTCTCCCAGCCTTTGGGGATAAACCGGACTGAGCCATCCTCGGCAGCCCTGATCGCAGGCTCAGCGAGTGTCTTCATCCTGACAAACCACTGTTTTGATATGTTTGGCTCTATTACGGTCTTGCACCGGTAACAGTGTCCCACTGCATGTGTATAGTCCTCTTCCCTGACCAGGTTTCCACTGTCAGACATGTCTTTCAGGATGGCCTTCCTGCATTTGAAACGGTCCATCCCCTTATACGGCCCTGCATCATCATTCATTACACCATCGTCACCCATGACTTTTATCCTTGGCAGCCCATGCCTGTTGCCGGCCTCAAAGTCATTCGGGTCATGTGCAGGGGTTATCTTTAATGCGCCGGTGCCAAACTCCATGTCAACAGAGTCATCAGCGATAACTGGTATCTCCCGTCCGATTACCGGCAGGATCAGTGTCTTGCCTGTAAAGTCCCTGTATCTTTCATCCCGGGGGTTTACGGCCACCGCTGTATCGCCTGGTATGGTCTCAGGTCTTGTAGTAGCAACTATCAGGAAACCTGAGCCGTCTGTAAGATCATACCGTACGTGATACAGCTTGCCCTGAAGGTTCTCATGTTCAACCTCCAAATCAGAGAGGGCGGTCATGCACCTCGGACACCAGTTTATTATATAGCTGTCACGGCATATCAGTCCTTCCTCATAGAGCCGGACAAAGACCTCACGCACAGCCGCCGACATCCCATCATCCATTGTAAAACGCTCCCTGCTCCAGTCACAGGAACCACCGAGGCGTTTCAACTGATATACGATTGTGCGGCCGTACTGCTCCCTCCATTTCCAGACCTTTTCCACAAACTTCTTCCTGCCGTACTCATTCCTGCTGCTCCCCTCAGAGGCGATCTGACGTTCAACAACGTTTTGAGTAGCTATACCGGCATGGTCTGTGCCAGGCAGCCAGAGGGTATTAAATCCGGACATCCTCTTCCACCGGACAATAATATCCTGTATGGTGGTATTGAGGGCATGTCCCATATGGAGTGATCCTGTAATGTTAGGAGGCGGGATTACTACAGAAAACAGCGGGCGGCCTTCTTCGTGTGTTGCATGGAAATAGCCATTATCCTCCCAGAACTTATACCACTTCTCTTCAACGTCTTTTGGATTGTATATTTTATTCAGTACCTTTAAGTCGCTCAATTTCTTTCGTAATCTCTCTCTCTGCAATATCCGGCACGATCTCTCTCGTTACCCTTTCGACTATATCAGCCGCAATTTTCCTGACCATATTTTCGATCATCTCATCAGTTATCCTGTTTTTTATGTCTGCTGCTGCATGATCAGCAACATCAAATTCTTCCTCAATTTCATTCCTGTTGTCTTCCCGAACTTGTTTCTGGAACTCATCACCTGGCATCGTTTGAGATACTGAAATGAATTCAGGATTGCAGACCTGATGAGCCGCTGGATTTTCATTCTCCTTTGAGAGCTCGCAGCTGATGGGTATATTATCCGCAAACTGAACCTCCTGATTAACTACAGTTTCCCTGTCATGGACATCAATTATCCCGGCCAACAACTCAGTGACGTCAAATGACCTCTCCGGAGGCTTTTCCTCAGTAACTTCTTCTGCAACATCAACCTTCTCTTCAGCAACCTCCCACCCGAGCAGTTCCTCGATATTCTTTTGCGGTTCGGCAATATTCTCCGCGGGTGCCGGCCCTTTTTGAATGATTTCCTTTATTGAATTAACAAGCCTGGTAGGGTCTATCGGTTTGCTAACTATCCCAAACCTCTGTGATAATTCAGGTATGCTGTTGAGTAATGGTTCGTCTCTTTCTGCAAGGAAGACTATGGGAATGGTTTTATATTTTGGGTTTTCCCTTACAAAGTGGCTAACCTCTACGCCATTAATGCCAGGCAGAAGAGGGGTCATAATGATAACGTCAGGCCCGACCTTCTCTATCGCCTCCATTGCTGAAACACCATCACTAACCGCCTCAACATCATAACCCTCCAACTTAAGGAAATATGAGGCAACCTGCTGCACTACGCTGTCCGGATCAGCAACAAGAATCCTTTTCCCCATGGCTTCTCCTCCGTTCTAAATATGGACGCTAACATACTCCGTCGCCAGGTGTCAAGACGGACGGACTTACAAACAGTATAAACTCAATGCATGTTCTTCTTTGATGCGAGAGACCTCTGATAAATGGCAACCGCCCTGTCATGCTCCTCAAAGTCATTGGAAAAGTAATGTGTCCCGTCATTCCTGGATACAAAGTAGAGATACTTGACATCAGCCGGATACAGGGCTGCATGGATAGACTCAATAGTCGGACTTCCGATGGGGCCAGGCGGCAGGCCCCGCTGCAAATAGGTATTATATGACGACTTGAATGTAAGATCCTTTTTTTTAAGATCCCCAGTAAAATCGTCGCCGAGCGCAAATATCACCGTGGGATCACTCTGAAGCGGCATCCTGCGTTTCAACCTGTTATGAAAAACAGCAGATATTAAGGCACGTTCACGTTCTGAACCCAGCTCTTTCTCAATGACTGATGCAAGTGTAACGACTTCTTTTACACTCATGTTCAATTCAGAAGCCCTGCGGGCCATTTCCGGTGTAAAGAGTTTTTTGAAACGCATTACCATCTTTCTCACTATCCTGTCAGGAGAACTACTCTTAGTAAAGTAATAAGTATCCGGATAGAGGAATCCCTCAAGGCTGTTCAAGTCCGGATCCAGATTCAGCATGCTTATCAGTCCCCGGTTCCTCGTAAGCTGCCGGAATGTCTTCCTGTCGACCAATCCCTCATCCTCCAGTATCTCTCCAATCTGATCTATCCTGGCCCCGACAGGTATGGTCACAATCCTGTAGTTAACCTTGCCATTCCTGAAAGCCGACATCACCTCGAGCAGGCTCATATCAGTAGTAAAAAGATACTCACCTGCCATGATATCCTTGTCTGACAGTAAAAACTTCCCTGCCATCATAAACAATGTCTTGTTCTCAATGATTCCCTCTTTCTGAAGGCTGTCCGCGACCCACCTTAATGTCACGCCTTCCGGCACCTCGAATACGCGAACCTCGATATTGCTGCTCCTGATGGTAAAGAGGCTGCTATAGCCTGCCAGTGTCGCCAAAACCGCAAAGATGATGACTGTCCCTGCCATGACCCTGAACCAGCTGGTCTTCATCCTGAAAATATACTCCCACCCAGCCACCACTTAACGCCGGCTATGCAGGTCGGCGCTGCGGCAACATTTCCAGCCCCATAGAACATTTCCATGCGTTACACTCCCTTACCCCTGCTGCTCATGTAGTCCTGAAGTATCACAACGGCCGCCATTTTATCAATGACTTTTCCCCTCTTCTTCCTGCTGACGTCGGCATCAATCAATACCTTTTCTACAAAACGTGTGCTCAAACGTTCATCCATCAATACCACAGGAACAGCGACCTTATTCTTCAGTTCTTCCACAAATCTTGAAACCTTCTCCCCCTGAATACCTATGGTACCGTTCATCATGACCGGCATACCGACTACTATCTCTTCCACATTGTAATCTTCAATTATTTGTTTAATGGATGAAAAATCTCTGCTCTGGTCTGAACGGTGAATCGTGGTAAGACTGTGGGCTGCAATCTCAAGCTCATCGCTTATTGCAACCCCAATCCTTTTGTCTCCGACATCTAAGGCAAGAATACGCATCTGCAGGACTGCGGGCTAACGTGACTCTTCCAGGTTTTTTACGCGGTTAGAAAGCTCCTGGATGGTCTTTTCAAGCCTTTCAACATCTTTTTTGCCCGGCAGGGTCAGCTTGTCAAGAGTTTTTTCTACAATATCGCTAATCTTCCTGTCTATCTCTTCACTGCTCTTTTCAGCCTTTGCAATCATCTCGTTCATAAGCCTGGCAGCATCACTCTGATTAAGCTCTCCCTTTTTTACAAGTTCCTCTACAAATTCTTTGGCCCTCTCCTGAGCGCCAAGACCTGCCAATAACGCCTTGCGAACTACTTCAAGCATGACAATAACCTCCTTTCAAATTCAACGGCTCAGTTATACAGACGCCGCTACTTAATCTCACCCGCCATTTTGTTAACCACTTCTGCCACCCTGCTCAGTGCATCCTCCAATCCCTCAGGTCTCTTACCACCTGCCTGGGCCATATCCGGCCTTCCTCCTCCGCGACCGTCCACAAGACCGGCTATTTCATTTATTATATCACGGGCATTAAACTTTTCCGAGAGATCTTTGGTGACCATGACCAGTATGGCTGCCTTGCCATCCACCTCCGAGCCGACAGATACAATCCCCGACCCTATCCTTGAACGAAGTGAATCGCCGAAATTTCTTAACTCATCCATATTCATCCCCTCTGCCTTCTTCGCCAGCACCTTGATACCTGCAATATCGCGGACTTCTGAGGCAAAATCCCCTGCCCTGGATACAGCAAGCTTTTCTTTAAGCCTTGCCATCTCCTTTTCCTGCTCCCGCACAGAGGAAACAAGCCGGTCTGTCTTTGAAGTTACATCATCGCGCGTTGCCTTTACAACCTCACAAATCTCTCCTAACCTCTCTTCTGTCTCACGCAGGTATCTCAAGGACGCCTCGCCTGTGAATGCCTCTATCCTCCGGACACCTGCGGCTATACCGCTCTCTGAGATTATTTTAATCACCCCGATATCACCTGTCGCCTTACAATGAGTCCCGCCGCAAAGCTCTTTACTGAAATCCTCTACCTGAACCACCCTGACCTCATTGCCATATTTCTCACCGAAAAGGGCCGTGGCTCCACCTTTCAATGCACTGTCAATATCCATCACATCTGTAACAACAGAAACATTTTCCCTGATCTTCTCATTTAATACGCCTTCGATATCTTCAATCTCTCCTTCAGTCAGCGGTTTGAAATGAACAAAATCAAAACGCAGCCTGTCCGGCTCCACAAGAGAGCCGGCCTGTTTTACATGCCCTCCGAGTATCTGCTTTAATGCAGCCTGAAGCATATGAGTTGCCGTATGACTCCTCGCAGCGCCGCGCCTCAGTCCTTTATTAACCTTCAGCACCCATTCTTCTCCAATCCTTATGGAACCGCTGGTTACCTTAGCCTTACTGATTATGACATCAAGCGGTTTTATGGTGTCTGTTACGTCTATGCCGCCTTCAGGACCAATACCGACGCCTTTGTCGCCGACCTGTCCTCCTGATTCACCATAAAAGGGGGTGCTGTCAAATGCTACCTCAATCTCATCTCCTGAAAATGCCCTCTCAACGCTTACTCCGTCCTTTATTATTGCTGATACACGTCCGGCCGACTCAAGCCGTTCATAGCCGACAAACTTTGTCGAAACCACAGACATGATGGACTGGTAAACAGGTTTTATCTTCTCCTGCCCTGCCCATGCCCGCCTTGCACGCTCCCTCTGGGTCTCCATAGCGCCCTGAAATCCGGCCTCATCGAGAACGAGATCGTTTTCCCTCGCTATCTCTGCAGTTATATCCAGAGGAAATCCGTAGGTGTCATATAGTTTAAACAGTATTTCTCCGGGGATAGTCTTATTCCCATTTTCCTTAACCTCCCGAATGACATCATCAAGTATCTTCATCCCCTGTTCGAGTGTATTAATAAATCCCTCTTCCTCCCTGTGCGTCACAGTGCTGATGATGTCCCTGTTCATATGGAGTTCAGGATAGTGCCCCTTCATCAACTCTGTGACATGAACCACATTCCTGTATAGGAATGGTTCATTGATGCCAATGAGCCTCGCATGCCTGGCGCCTCGCCTCATTATCCTCCGGAGCACATAGCCGCGGCCTTCATTTGAAGGCATAACACCATCACTGATCAGAAACGCTGCAGCCCTCATATGATCGGCAATGACTCTTAACGACACACTGTGCACGGAGTCATAAGATACACCTGACTCTTTTGAAATTGCGCCTATCAGGGGCATAAAAAGATCAGAGTCATAGTTGCTCTTAACGCCCTGAACTACAGCGCTTATCCGCTCAAGCCCCATCCCTGTATCAATTGACGGCCTCGGAAGGGGTATGAGCTCTCCCGATGTCTTTCGCTCATACTGCATAAACACAAGATTCCAGAGTTCAAGGTATCTGTCACAGTCACAACCGACGGCACATTCCGGTCTTCCGCATCCGGTGCCGGGTCCCTGGTCAATTATGATTTCAGAGCATGGACCGCACGGACCTGTATCTCCCATCTGCCAGAAATTATCCTTCTCTCCAAGACGGACGAGCCTTTCCTGCGGGATACCGATCGTCTTCAACCATAGATCGTAAGCCTCATCATCCTTCTTGTAAACGGAGACCCATAGTTTCTCCGGAGAGAGGCCGAGGACGAGCGTCAGGAACTCCCACCCCATGCGGATCGCCTCTTTCTTGAAATAGTCGCCGAAGGAGAAATTGCCCAGCATTTCGAAAAAGGTATGATGTCTCGCGGTAAACCCGACATTCTCGAGGTCATTATGCTTGCCACCTGCCCTGAGGCACTTCTGTATCGAAACGGCCCGCCTGTAATTCCTTGTTTCATCACCGGTAAAGACGCGCTTGAACTGCACCATCCCGGCATTGGTAAAGAGGAGTGTCGGGTCGTCCTGCGGAATTAGAGAAGAGCTCGCAACTACCGTATGACCATTCTTCCCGAAATATTCAAAAAAAGACCTTCTGATGTCAGCCGATGTAATCATCCTCTCCAAGCCCCTTCAAAACTTCTCTGATAGTATCATACGCAAAACCTCTTCGCCTGAGGTAATCTGATAATCTCCTGAGCTCATCCCTGTCCCTGCGGACGCTCCCCTTCCTGAGTCTCCTCACCAGCGCGCGGCGGGCTATGTCCGCCTCTGAATAGTCACTTGATATCTTACTCAGCACATCATCAATAATTTCTCCTGCAACACCCTTCTTCTGCAGCGCAGCGGCAATCAGCTGCGGGCCGGCGTTGCGTCTGTTTACTGCGTCTGAAGCAAATCTGCCTGCATAACGGCGGTCATCTATGTATCCGAGAGCCTCCATTTCACCGGCTACACCTTCTGCTGTGACCACTGAATAACCCTTTCTGAGCAATCTCTCCTGAAGTTCCCTCTTACTCCTGTCGCACAAGCCAAGCAGCCGCAGGGCCGCATCCCGTGCCTTTCTGAGTTCATCACTGCTCATCCGAAAATACCTGTTGTTTGTCATTCCCGCATTTTTCAAGCGGGTATTTTGTGTGCATTCAACTTGATTCTCATTGCTTTTCACTCATTGCTCATTGCTTCTTATTTCTCCCATCTCGTATCGCTGTCAGACTGTATCCCCTTCACCTTTAACGCGAAATCATCAGGATTGTTGCAGCGCCTTAATGCCTCATCATAAGTAACCAGGTTTTCCTTAAACAGCTTATAAAGCGACTGGTCAAAGGTCTGCATACCGTATTGGGAGGCGCCGGATGCTATGACATCATGTATCTTCCTTGTCTTGTCTCCGTCCAATATGCATTCCCGTATCGTAGCAGTAGCGACCATAACCTCGACAGCCGGTACCCTCCCCTTTCCATCAGCCCTTGGCACAAGCCTCATTGATATGACCCCTTTAAGAACAGCGGCAAGTTGCAAGCGTATCTGTTTCTGCTGATAGGGTGGAAATATCCCAATGACCCTGTTTATCGTCTCAACTGCATCTACCGTATGCAGCGTGCTCAGTACCAGATGGCCCGTCTCAGCCGCCGTGATTGCGGTAGAAATAGTCTCAAAATCCCTCATCTCACCGACGAGTATCACATCAGGATCCTGTCTTAAAGCACTCCTGAGCGCGTTTGCAAACGTGTCCGCATCCTGCCCTATCTCCCTCTGGTTTATCAGACTTTTTTTATCCCTGTACAGATACTCGATAGGATCTTCTATTGTCATGATATGCATAGTCTTGTACATATTTATGTGCTCTATCATAGCTGCAAGTGTCGTTGATTTTCCGCTTCCTGTGGTACCTGTGACAAGGATCAAACCCCTTGGCTCCAGGGATAGCTTCTCTAATATCTTAGGTAAACCAAGCTCCGCAATCGTAATTATCTTCATCGGGATTACGCGGAACACCATGCCTATGGAACCCCTCTGCTGAAACATATTCACCCTGAACCGGCCAAGGCCTGGAATGCTGTATGAGAGGTCAACCTCTTTCTTTTCTACGAAACGCTTCTTCTGCGAATCATTCATCATGGCAGAAATAATAGCCAGGGCAGACTCATGTGTCACCTTTCCTGCACTCTCGAGAATCGCAAGCTCACCGTTCACCCTCGCGACCGGGCAACTCCCGACCTTAATGTGCAGGTCTGATGCATTCTGCTTTACAACCGACGCCAGAAGCTCATTTATGTCCATAGACGACTCCTGTTTAATTGTTAACCTGATATTACAATTATCAACTCTTCTTTTCGGAAGTCTTGGCTTCAATCTTTTGCAGGCCGCATGCCTCTTTAATGCCTACTTCTATATCTTTTGCCATCGGGGCATTGTCTTTCAGCACCTGCCTTGCATTCTCCCTCCCCTGGCCTATCCTGTCTCCTTTATAGGAATACCATGAACCACTCTTCTCTATAATCCCCTTCTCAATTCCTATGTCAAGTAATTCACCCAGCCTTGAGATCCCCTCATTAAAGAGGATATCAAACTCCGCCTGTCTGAAAGGAGGGGCAAGTTTGTTTTTTACTATTTTGACACGCACCCTGTTCCCTGTAATATCCTGTCCCTCTTTAATCGTCTCTACCTTCCTGATATCAAGCCGTAATGAAGAATAGAACTTAAGCGCATTACCTCCGGTAGTAGTTTCAGGATTTCCAAACATCACTCCAATCTTCATCCTTATCTGATTAATAAAGATTACCGTTGTCATGGACTTGCTGATCGCTGCGGTAAGTTTTCTCAATGCCTGCGACATCAGCCTCGCCTGAAGTCCCATGTGGGAATCACCCATCTCCCCTTCTATCTCGGCGCGTGGCACAAGGGCGGCCACGGAGTCAATTACG
>WBZR01002785.1_pt1 | contig 17278 bp, 17 predicted proteins | sample 5204231 | NCBI WGS metagenome assembly WBZR01 (sample SAMN12412403, study PRJNA552823) | activated sludge metagenome | isolation source: activated sludge from anammox sidestream of wastewater treatment plant... | place: USA: Virginia | collected 2017-08 | reverse complement strand
CCCAGCCACAAGCCGGACCCACACCCCGCCGCCACGAACCGGGCCGGACCACACCCCGCCGCGAACGGGACCTGCCACACGCCCCACGAACCGGGCCGGGCCACACCCCGCCGCCACGAACCTGACGGGCAACCCGTAGGGGCAACACTTGTGTCGCCCCTCCCTCGTGACGCCCTCCCCAGCCGTGTCCCCGCCCCCTACGGTTTCGGGATCGCCTCGAGCTTGTAGCCGACCCCGTAGCGGGTCTGGATGAACGTGTGACGCGGCGAGCGGCGCTCGAGCTTGTCGCGGATGCGCCGCACGACCACGTCGACCGTCCGATCTCGGCGCGTCTCGCGGCGACCCCAGATCCGCTGCAGGAGCTCGTTTCTCGACACCACCCGCCCGCGCTCGAGCGCCAGCGCGTACAGCAGCCGAAACTCGGTCGGCGTCAGCTCGCAGCTCGCCCCGCCCACGAACGCCTGCACCTCATCCGGGTCGACCCGCAACTCCTCCACCACGATCGCCTCGCCGCGCTCCTCGTCCTGCGAGCGCACCCCACGTCGCGCGGCCGCCCGCACCCGCGCCACGAGCTCCTTCATCGAGAACGGCTTCACCAGGTAGTCGTCCGCCCCGATCTCGAGCGCGTGCACCCGGTCGTGCTCGGTGCCCCGGGCGGACACGACGACGATCGGCGTCCCGATCCCCTCGCGCCGGGCCGTCTCGATGAGACGCCAGCCATCGACCCCCGGCAACATCAGGTCCAGCACGCACACATCGGGCCGCTCGAACCGCAACCGGGCCAGGCCCGCTTCGCCCCTCCCCACCCACACCGGATCGAACCCCGCCGCCTGCAGGTGCCGCGCCATCCCCTGAGCGATCACCTCGTCATCCTCGACGATCAACACCCGCGGCATGCTTCCGGCAGTATGGAGCTCGTGACCGGTCGGAACGCCGACCACGGCGCCGCCGCGGCCCTGCGGCTCGCGGCCGAGCGCGGCCGCAGGCTCGTCGAGGAGAGCCGCGAGCTCGTGCTGGTGCTCGGGCCGGACCGGCGCGTGCTCGCCGCGAGCCGGCGGGCCCGGGAGTCACTCGAAGGGATCGAGGAGGGCGCGCCCATGCCCGAGCACGTCTTCCAGCCGGGCGCGCGCCGGGTTCCGTTCGCGGTCAGCTACGAGCTCGACGGGCACCAGGAGACGCTCCTCTACCTGACCGAGCCCGGCGAGCTCGTCGCCTACGAGGAGCTGCGAGCGGGCTTCACCGCCGCGGTCTCCCACGAGCTGCGCACCCCCCTCGCCCGGATCCTCGCTCTGCTCGAGTCGCTGGAGCTGCCCGGAACGGACCCGACCGAGCTGGTCGAGCAGGCCCGCCACGAGGTCGAGCAGATCCGGGAGCTGATCGACGACATCCTCTTCCTGTCCGAGCTCGAGACCGGGCGGGAGGTCGTCGCGCTCGGGTGGACGCCTGCCCTCCCGATCCTGCGCGAGGTGGCCGAGTCGCTGGCCGAGCGGGCTGCGAGGGCGGCGGTCACGATCGAGGTCGCGGGCGACGAGAGCGTCGAGCTGCCGCTCAGGCCGCGCATGCTGCGGGTCGTCGTCGACAATCTGACCGAGAACGCGCTCCGGCACGCGGGGCCCGGGGCCGCCTGCGCACTGAGCGCGACCCGGGAGGGCGACGCGCTCGTGCTGACGGCGAGCGACACGGGGATCGGCGTGACCGCCGCCGACCTGCCGCGCCTGTTCGAGCGTTTCTACGGTGCCGACCGGGCGCGGGCATCGCGCGGGACCGGCCTCGGGCTCGCGATCGTCAAGCACGTCGTCACCGCCGCCGGCGGCACGGTCGACGCAGTGGGTTCCCGGGGCAACGGCCTCACGATCCGCTGCGCCTTCCCGGCGCCGTAGCGGGCCTGGCCTCCCGTCACCGGATCGACACCGGTTCGTAACCACCTGCTCACCGCGTCTTCGCGCAGGATTCGTCGCGACCGACGGCATCCGACCCGAAGGAGCGCGAGCCGGTGAGACTGGCACTGGTGCCCAAGCCGAGCGAGTTCTACGACCTGTTCGCCCGCGCGGGCGAGAACGGGCTCGCGGCGGCGCGCCTCACGGAAGAGCGCTTCCGCGACCATCCCAACACGACCGTCGCGCACAGCGAGGTCAAGCGGCTCGAGACCGTTGGCGACGAGCTGACCCACGAGATCATCCAGCTCCTGAACACGCACTACGTGACGCCGTTCGACCGCGAGGACATCTACGCGCTCGCGACCGCGATGGACGACGTGGTCGACGCGATCGAGCACGCGTCCGAGCTGCTCGACCTCTACGCGGTCGAGTCGACCAGCCGCAGCGCGATCGAGCAGTGCCGCATCCTCGTCACCGCGGCCGAGCACCTGGCGCTCGCGCTCCGCGAGCTCAAGGGACGCAAGCACGCGCAGGCCGCGCTCGTCGAGATCAAGCGCTTCGAGGACGACGCCGACCGCGTCGTGCGCGACGCGATCGGCGCGCTCTTCCACGACCCGCGCATCGACCCGCTGCTCGTGATCCGCTGGAAGGACATCTACGAGGCGCTCGAGGAGGCGGTCGACGGCTGCGAGACCGCCGGGAACGTGGTCGGCAACATCGTCGTCAAGAACGCCTAGGGGCTCGTGGACGGCACGCTCCTGCTCGCCGCGGTGATCGCGGTCGCGCTCTTCTTCGATTTCACGAACGGCTTCCACGACGCGGCGAACGCGATCGCCACGGGCATCTCCACCCGCGCCCTGCACCCGCGCTTCGCGGTCATCCTCGCCGCGGTGCTCAACTTCGCCGGAGCGTTCGCGTCGTTCAAGGTTGCGGCGACGATCGCGAAAGGGATCGTCAACCCCTCGGCAATCACGCTGCGTGTCGTGCTGGCGGGGTTGATCGGGGCGATCGCCTGGAACCTGCTGACGTGGTATTTCGGGCTCCCGTCGAGTTCGAGCCACGCGCTCGTCGGCGGGATCTTGGGCGCGGGCGTCGCGAAGACGGGCTTCGACGTGATCCAGTGGGACGGCCTGGTCCGGAAGGTCCTCGTCCCTTCGCTGTGCGCCCCGGTCTTCGGCCTCGTCGGCGCGCTGCTGTTCATGAGCGGGTTCCTCTGGGTGGTCAGGCGCCGGGCCCCCGGGATCGTCAACCGCATCTTCCGCCGGCTCCAGCTCGTCTCGTCGAGCTTCCTCGCCTTCACGCACGGGACGAACGACGCCCAGAAGACGATGGGGATCCTGGCCCTCGCGCTCGTCGCGTCCGGGCACCTCGACCCGGAGTTCGAGCGGCCGCCGACCTGGGTGATCGTCTCGGCGGCCTCCGCGATCGCCGCCGGCACGTACGCGGGCGGCTGGCGCATCATCCGTACGCTCGGCCAGCGGATCGCCAAGCTGGAGCCGCCGCAGGGCTTCGCGGCCGAAGCCTCGACCAGCCTGACGCTCTACTTCACCGCCCACTACGGGTTCCCGGTGTCGACCACGCACACCGTCTCCGGATCCGTCCTCGGCGCCGGGGCCGCCAGGCGCCTCTCGGCCGTCCGCTGGGGCGTCGCCGGCAACATCGTGACCGCCTGGCTGCTCACGATCCCGAGCGCGGCGCTGGTCGGAGCGGCGATGCAGGGCCTGACGAGGCTCCCGGGCGGCGCCGCGATCGTGTTCGCGGTCGGGGTCGCCGTCGCGGCGCTCGCGTTCGCGGCGCGCAGCCGCCAGACGCGCGCGCCCGAGCCGCGACCGGCACTCGCGTAGAGCGGCGCTCGGCTTCCGAGGCCGGGGTCGCGGGCGCGCGGCAGGGATCGTGGGCCGGCGGCCGGCGGACCGCGTACCCTTTGGCCCAGGACGTGTCGGGAAAGGGCTACACGGTGTACCGCCCGCCGGGGCGGCGGAGGCGGCGCGTCTGGCGGGTCGGGGCACTCGTCCTCGTCCTGACGCTCGCCGGCCTGACCGGCAGCGGCGCGTGGCTCGCGCGAGCCGAGAGCGGCCGCCTCCCGCCCGACGTGCGAATCGGCGGGATCGAGGTCGGGGGGCTCCCGCCGGACGAGGCGCGGCAGCTGCTCGAGCGGGAGGCCGCCGAGATCGCAGCCAGGCCGGTCGAGCTCACCTACGAGGGCGGCACCCTCCGGATCACCGGCACGCAGCTTGGCCTCGAGCCCTCGATCGACGAGGCGCTCGCCGTTGCCCAGGGGAGCCGGGGCAGCCTGAGCCGCCTCAAGGCGCGGCTCGGGCTCGCCGACCCGGTTGAGATCCCGCTCACCTTCGCCACCCGGCCGGAAAGGGTCGCGAAGGTGCTCGCGCGGGTCGAGGCGGAGGTGGAGCGCAGGCCGGTGTCGGCGAAGGTGACGCTCGCCGGCGACGCGGTGCTCGTCACGCCGGCCCAGCCGGGTATCGCTCTCGACACCGAGGCGGCGGCGGCGGCGCTGGCAGGGCTCCCCGAGGGCACGATCGCGCTCGAGCTCGCCGAGACCGAGCCGAAGATCACGACCGAAGAGGCGCTGGCCGTCAAGGCCTCCGTCGAGACGCTGGTCGCCGACCCGCCCCAGGTCTATTTCAAGAGCACCCGCTGGCGGCCCTCCCCGCCGCTCGTCCGCGGGGCGCTCGAGCTCCGAAACCGGCGCGGCGCGATCGAGGTCGCGCTCGACCCGGAGCTGATCGAGCGGCCGCTCCGCCGCGCGTTTCGCGAGCACGAGCGTGAGCCGCTCGACGCCACGTTTCGGGTCAAGGGGAAGCGGGTCGTCGTCGTGCCCGGCCGGGAAGGGCGGGCCGTGTCGGCGGCGGCGGTCGCCACCGCCCTGCTCGCGGCCGCCGGCCAGCCCAAGGTCAAGGTCGTGTTCGAGGCGCTCGAGCCGGAGCTGACGACCGAGAAGGCCGAGGCGATGCGGATCACCGAGCTCGTGTCCGAGTTCAGCACCCCCTACCCGTGCTGCGCGCCGCGCGTCACGAATATCCAGCTCGCGGCCTCGATCCTCGACGGCCATGTGATCCCGCCGGACGGGCGCTTCTCGCTCAACGAGGCGCTCGGCGAGCGTACGGCGGAGCGCGGGTTCGTGATGGCGCCGATGATCCAGGCCGGCAAGCTCGTCGACTCGGTCGGCGGCGGCGTCAGCCAGGTCGCAACGACGTTCTACAACGCGGCCTTCTTCGCCGGGCTCGACCTGGTCGCGCACACACCGCACGAGTTCTACATCTCCCGCTACCCGATGGGACGCGAGGCCACGGTCTCGTGGGGCGGCCCGGAGCTCGTCTTCAAGAACGACTGGCCGGCCGGCGTCCTCGTCAAGGTCGTCGCGACCGATACGTCGATCACCGTGCGCTTCTACTCGTCGAAGCTCGGCCGGCGGGTCGAGACCGCGACGGGCGACCCCTACAACTACACGTCCGCGAGCACGGTGCGCGTCTACAACCCCTCCCTGCCGCCCGGGACCGAAAGCACCGTCCAGAGCGGCGGCATCTCCGGCTTCACGGTCGACTACTGGCGCAAGGTCTACCGCGGCAAGAAGCTGCTGCGCGACGAGGAGTGGACCGTTCGCTACCTCCCGGAGAACTCGATCGTCGAGTACGGGCCGAAGCAGTCGAAGGACAAGGACAAAGACAAGGACGGAGACACGGACACGGGCACGGACGGGGGCGACGGGGGCGACGTCGGGGAAGACACCCCGGACGGCTGAGCCCGAACGCGCTTGACATCGATACCCCCAGTGGGTATCATGGGGTCATGATCGAAACCCTCACGTACCGCGTGGCGGGCATGACCTGCGATCACTGCCGCGCCGCGGTCGCGGGCGAGCTCGAGGGCGTCAGCGCAGTGCTCGAGGTCGAGGTCGACCTCGAGACGAAGCTCGTCACCGTGCGCGGCCGCGAGCTCGACGACGCGGCGCTGCGCGCGGCGATCGCCGAGGCCGGCTACGAGGCCGAGTGACCGCCGCCGCGGCTCCGCTGCGCACCGAGCTCGAGCTCGAGGGGATGACGTGCGCAGCCTGCGCCGCGCGGATCGAGAAGCGGCTGAACCGGCTCGACGGCGTCGAGGCGACCGTCAACTTCGCGACCGAGCGGGCGAGCGTGCGCTACGACCCCGCCCGGGTGGCGCTCGACGACCTCGTCGGCGCGGTCGTGTCGGCGGGCTACGGCGCGTCGCTGCCTTCGGCCGACCGCGACCGCGGCGACCCCGCCTCGGCGCTGCGCCCGCGCCTCTTCGCCGCGGTCGCGCTCGCCGTCCCGGTCGTTGCGATCTCGATGATCCCGCCGCTTTCGTTCGACGGCTGGGAGTGGTTCGCGCTCGCCCTCTCCGCGCCCGCGGTGCTCTGGGCGGGCTGGCCCTTCCACCGCGCGGCCGCGCTCAACGCGAGGCATCTGACCGCGACCATGGACACGCTGATCTCGATCGGCACCCTCGCCGCGCTCGCGTGGTCGGTCGTCGCGCTGGCCGCGTTCGAGGACGCGGAGGTCTACTTCGAGGTCGGCGCGGTCGTCACCGCCCTGATCCTGCTCGGCCGCTACCTCGAGGCGGGCGCGCGGCGCCGCTCCGGCGCCGCGATCCGCGCCCTGCTCGAGCTCGGCGCGAAGGAGGCGCGCGTGCTGCGCGACGGCGTCGAGGTGGCCGTGCCGATCGGTGAGCTGCGGGTCGGGGACCGCTTCGTCGTGCGCCCCGGCGAGCGGATCGCGACCGACGGGACGGTCGAGGAGGGCAGCTCCGCCGTCGATCAGTCGATGTTGACCGGCGAGCCGGTGCCCGTCGACGTCGGGCCCGGCGAGCCGGTGGCCGGCGCGACCGTCAACACGTCGGGCCGGCTGATCGTCCGCGCGACGAGAGTCGGCGCCGAGACGGCGCTCGCGCAGATCACCCGCCTCGTCGCCGAGGCGCAGGCCGGGAAGGCGCCGATCCAGCGGCTCGCCGACCGGATCTCGTCCGTGTTCGTGCCGGTCGTGATCGGGATCTCGCTCGCGACGCTCGCGGCCTGGCTCGCGATCACCGGCGACGCGTCGGCCGCGTTCACCGCGGCGGTGGCGGTGCTGATCATCGCGTGTCCGTGCGCGCTCGGCCTCGCCACCCCGACCGCGCTGATGGTCGGGACCGGCCGGGGCGCGCAGCTCGGCGTGTTGATCCGCGGGCCGGAGATCCTCGAGCAGACGCGCCGCGTGACCACGATCGTGCTCGACAAGACCGGGACGGTGACCGAGGGGAGGCTCCGGCTCACGGGCGTGACGCCCCTGAACGGAGCCTCGAGGACCGACGTGCTGCGCCTCGCCGGCGCCCTCGAGGACGCGAGCGAGCACCCGGTCGGCCGGGCGGTCGCCGCCGCCGCGCGGGCCGAGCTCGGGTCGCTGCCGGCGGTGGAGGGTTTCCGCAACCTGCCCGGCGAGGGCGTGGTCGGTCGCGTCGAGGGCCACGACGTCGAGGTGCGCAAAGCGGATGGCGGCGTCTCGGTCCGCTGGGACGGCGTCGAGCGGGCCCTGCTCGAGGTCGCCGACACGGTCAAGCCGACCAGCGCGACCGCGGTCGCGGAGCTGAAGGCGCTCGGCCTGACCCCGGTGCTCCTGACCGGCGATCGCGAGGAGACGGCCCGGGAGATCGCGGCCCGGGTGGGAATCGAGCGCGTGCTCGCGAACGTCCTCCCGGCCGGCAAGGCCGACGAGGTACGCCGGCTTCAGGCGCGCGGCGAGACCGTCGCGATGGTCGGCGACGGCATCAACGACGGGCCGGCGCTCGCCCGCGCCGACCTCGGCCTCGCGATCGGCACGGGCACCGACGTCGCGATCGAGGCCGCCGACGTGACGCTCGTCTCCGGCGACCTGCGCGCTGCCGCCGACGCCATCCGGCTCTCCAGGCGCGTCCTCGCGACGATCAAGGGCAACCTGTTCTGGGCCTTCGCCTACAACGTCGCGGCGATCCCGCTCGCGGTCGCCGGGCTGCTCGACCCGATGGTGGCGGCGGCGGCGATGGCCGCCTCGAGCCTGTTCGTGGTCTCGAACTCGCTGCGGCTGCGGCGCTTCCGCTCGACCAGGGAGAATGCCCCGGCATGAGCCACGGGTACAGCGCGGGCAAGGACGCCCTGATCCGGCGGCTGCACCGGATCGAGGGTCAGGTACGCGGGATCGAGCGGATGATCGACGAGGACCGCTACTGCATCGACGTCCTCACCCAGATCTCGGCCGCCACGACCGCGCTCGAGAGCCTCGCCTTCAAGGTGCTCGACGATCACGTCAACCACTGCGTCCGCGGCGCGCTCGAGTCGGGCGATCCCGAGGAGGCGCAGCGCAAGAGCCGGGAGCTCCTCGATGCCGTTCACCGGTTCTCACGAGCCCGGTAGGTCGGTCCTCCCCTCGTTCCTGACGCCGCCGGTCGCCGTCGCGGCGATCTGGGTGGCAATCGCTCCCTACCTGGTCACGGCTGCGCCCGCGCTCGAGCGGGCGCTGATCGGGCCGCTACCCGGAGCGGTCGCGCTCGCGTTCGCGCTCGCCGACTACGGGCTCTGGCGGCGCCGCGGACGACCCTGGCACGACTGGCACGTGATTCTGCTCCTCCTGCCCGCGATCGCGGCCGGCGTCTGGGTCGCCGTCGGAGCGCTCGTCCTCGACGCCGGCCTGACCCGCGTGCAGCTGCTGGTTGCCGCCGTCGGCCCCGGTGTCGCCCTCGTCGGCCTGCTCACGACCGCGGTCTCCTACCACGGCCGCCACCACCCGGACGAGTACCGCCTGCCGCCGGCGTAGGATCAGGGGGTGGCTTCGCCCGAGCTCTTCGCGCGCGCGGAGGCGCTCCACCGTGAGCACCCGGTTGTCGACTGCCACTCGGACCTCCCGATCGACCTCTTCCGTCGGCGACGCGCGGGCGAGCCTGACCCGCTCGCCGGCGACTGGCTCGGACGCCTGCGCGCGGGCGGCGTCCGCTTCGCGTTTCTCGCCACCGGCGGCGACGTCCCCGACGACCACGACGCGAACGGGCGCCCGAACCTGCGGGCCCTCCAGCTGATCGACGACGTTCGCGCGGAGGCCGACCCCCACCCCGGACTGCGGGTGGTCGAGTGGGCGGAGGACGTGGGGACGGTGATCGCATCCGGGGAGGTCGGGCTCGTGCTGCACCTCGAGGGCCTGCGCCCGCTGGTCGGCCGCCTCGACTCGGTGCGCCACTTCCACCGCCTCGGGGTGCGCTCGGCGCAGCTCACCTGGAACGGTGCCAACGAGCTCGCGGACGGCGTCGGCGTCTCGCGCCCCGGCGGCCTGACGCCGCTCGGCCGCGAGGTCGTCGCCGAGCTCGACCGGCAGGCAATCCTGATCGACGTCTCGCACCTCGCGGAGCCCGGCTTCTGGGAGCTCGTGGCGCTCGCCAGGGGCCCGCTCGTGGCCTCGCACGCGAACGCGGCGGCGATCTGCCCGCACCCCCGGAACCTCAGCGACGACCAGATCCGGGCGATCGCGGAGTCCGGCGGCTACATCGGCGTCTGCTTCGTGTCCGCGTTCATCGGCGACCCCGCCGGGCTGGAGCGCCTGCTCGACCACGTCGACCACATCGCCGGCCTCGCCGGCGTCGACGCGGTCGCGGTTGGCCCCGACCACGCGGACTACCTCGAAGGGGACGACGACGTCCCGGAGGAGCTGCGCCGCGTCGAGACGCTGCCGGCCTTCACGGCGGGGCTACTCGGGCGCGGCTACACGGAGGCCGAGGCGGCGAAGATCGTCGGCGGCAACGCGCTGCGCGTCCTGCGCCGGACGCTTCCACCCGCCTAGAAAACGGTTACCCTCCGGGCGTGGCCGCGTTTGACCCGCGCACCGACTACCCGCTTGGAACGCGACGTCCCGAGCTCGTGACGACGCCCGCGGGGGTCCCGCTCGATCGCGTCGATCTGGCGGCCCTGCGGGAGGGGCGGATCGGCGCCGCCGACCTGCGAGCGAGCGGCGAGACCCTCGGCCGCCAGGCGGCGATCGCGGCCGCGTCGGGACGGGAGCAGCTCGCCGCCAGCCTCGCCCGCGCCGCCGAGCTCGCCGCGGTCCCGGACGAGGTGATCCTCGGGGTCTACACGGCACTGCGCCCCCGGCGCGCGACCGCCGGGGAGCTCGAGGCCTGGGCGGAGCGGCTCGAGCGCGAGCACGACGCGCCCGCCGCGGCCGCCTTCGTCCGCGAGGCACGGGCAGCCTACGCTGCCCGCGACCTGCTCCTGCCCGAGCCCGAGACGTCGTGACCAGCTCGCGGCGGGCAGACGCGCGCCGCGAGCGCGAGCTGCGACGGGAGACGCTGATCGAGCCCCGGGCGGAGCTCGGGCTCGTCGCCCTCGCCGGCCCGACCGACCCGGAGCCCAGCCTCGTGCTCGAGGGCGGGCGCGTGGTCGAGCTCGACGGACGGCCCGAGGCCGAGTTCGACGTGCTCGACCGCTTCATCGCCGCCCACGGCATCGACCCCGAGGCGGCGGCCGAGGCGGCGGCGCTCACGGATTCGGAGATCGCGCGGCGGCTCGTCGACGTCGACGTTCCGCGGGCGGAGCTCGTGCGGATGTCGGCCGGGCTCTCGCCCGCCCGGCTCGCGCGGATCGCCGTGCTGCTCGACCCGGTCGAGCTGATGTTCGCGCTGAAGAAGCTGCGGGCGCGGCGGCGGCCGGCGAACCAGGCTCACGTCACGAACCGCAAGGAGAACCCGGCGCTGCTCGCCGCCGACGCCGCCGAGGCGGCGGCGCGCGGCTTCGCCGAGATCGAGACGACGGTCGGGGTGGCCCGCTACGCGCCGCTGAACGCGATCGCGATCCTGGTCGGCTCCCAGGTCGGGCGACCGGGCGTTCTCACGCAGTGCTCGGTCGAGGAGCTGCGCAACCTCCAGCTCGGGATCCAGGGCCTGACCGCCTACTCGGAGACGCTGTCCGTGTACGGGACGGAGCCGTGCTTCGTCGACGGCGACGACACGCCCTGGTCGAAGGCGTTCCTCGCCTCGGCGTACGCATCGCGCGGGATCAAGGTCCGGTTCACGTCCGGTGCCGGCTCGGAGGCGCTGATGGGCCACGCGCAGGGCTGCTCGATGCTGTACCTCGAGGCGCGCTGCCTGTGCGTCGTCCGGGCCGCCGGCGCGCAGGGCGTTCAGAACGGCGGCATCTCGACCGTCACGCTGGCGCTCGCGCTGCCGGGCGGGACGCGTGCGATCCTGGCCGAGAACCTGATCGCGGCCTGGCTCGATCTCGAGGTCGCCTCCGGCAACGACGCGATCGCCTCCCACTCGGCAATCCGCAAGACGGCGAAGCTGATGGGCCAGTTCCTGCCGGGAACCGACTTCGTCACCTCCGGCTACAGCGTCATGCCGAGGTACGACAACATGTTCGGCGGCGGCAACTACGACTCGGACGACCTCGACGAGTGGCTGACGATCCAGCGCGACTGGCAGGTCGACGCCGGCATCGAGCCGCTCTCGGAGGAGGCGGCGGTGGCGGTGCGGGAGCGGGCGGCCCGCGCTGTCCAGGCCGTCTTCGCCGGCCTCGGCTTCCCGCCCGTGACGGACGCGGAGGTGGCGGCCGCGGCAGTCGCCCAGGACAGCCGCGACCTGCCGGACCGCGACCGGGCGGCCGACGTCGCCGCCGCCGACCGCGTGCTGGCGGAAGGGATCGGCGGTGGCGCTGTCGCGCTCGCGCTCGACCGCGCCGGGTTCGACGACGTGGCCGAGGCGGTCGTCGCGCTCCAGCGGCTGCGGGTGGCCGCCGACACCCTCCAGACGTCGGCGATCGTCGGGCCCGGGTTCGCCGTCGAGTCGGCCGTCAACGATCCGAACCGCTACCTCGGACCCGGGAGCGGCTACCGGCTCGAGGGCGAGCGCTGGGAGCGGCTGCGCACGCTTCCTCACCAGGCCGACCCGTCGACGCTCGCGCTCCAGGATCGCTCCGCCGAGCCGAAGCTCCTCGTGCGCGGCGACGCCCGCGCGGGCGCGCAGCCCGACGAGGTCGTGATCGCGATCGGCCCGGCGTTCCTCGGACGGCTGCGGGAGACGATCGGGGGCCTGCCGCACGAGGCGGTGCTGGCGGCGGTCGCCGACGGCGTTCGAGCCGGGGGAGCCCGGCCCAGGATCGTCCGGGTGCGCCGCTCCTCGGACGTCGCCTTCATCGGCCACGACGGCGCGCGGCTCTCGGGCTCGGGGATCGCGGTCGGCCTCCAGTCGAAGGGGACGGCGGTGATCCACCGGGCCGACCTCCAGCCGCTCGACAACCTGGAGCTGTTCGGGATGGCGCCGCTCTTGACGCTCGACTCCTACCGCACGATCGGCCGCAACGCGGCCGCGTACGCGCTCGAGCGCCGCACGAGCCCGGTGCCGGTCGAGCTCGACAACTACGCGCGGGCGAAGCTGATCGTGAAGACGACGCTCCTGCACGCGGCCGAGACCGAGGCGGCCGACCCCGGGGCGGGCCCGCTCGAGCTCGCGCTCGAGCTCGCCTGAGCCTCGGCGCCGTCAGCGACCGAGGTAGCCGCCGTCGACGGGCAGGACCGCGCCGTGGACGTAGCGTCCGGCCGGCGAGACGAGGAACGCGATCGCGTCCGCGATCTCCGCCGCGCTCGCCCAGCGACCGGCGGGGATCCGGTCCGTGATCTCGGCGAGGCGCCGCCCGTCGGCACGCAGCGCCTCTGTCAGCTCGGTCTCCGTGTAGCCGGGCGCGATCGCGTTGACGCGGATCCCGAGGGGAGCCCACTCGTTCGCCTGGGCCTTCGCGAGCTGCGCGACCCCGCCCTTGCTCGCCGAGTACGAGGCGACGCCGACGCCGCCGTGGAAGGAGAGCAGCGAGGCGACATGGACGATCCTGCCGCCGCCGCCCGCGGCCGCGAAGATCCGTGCGGCGGCGCGCGTGACGGCGAAGGCCGAGATCAGATTGACGTCGACCACGCGGCGGAACTCCTCGAGCGCCGCTTCGAGCGCCGGCTCGCGCACGATCGTGCCGGCGTTGGCGACGCAGACGTCGAGCCGCCCGAGCCGCGCCGCCGCCTCCTGGACGGCCGCCTCGGCCGCCGGCGGGTCGCCGAGATCGGCGGGGACGACGATCGCCCGGCGGCCCAGCGCCTCGACCGCGGCCACCGTCGCGGCGGCCCCGTCGCGCTGGACGAGCGCGACGTCGGCGCCCAGGGCCGCGAGCCGCTCCGCGGTCGCGCGGCCGATCCCCCGGCTCGCTCCGGTCACGAGCGCCGCCTCGCCGGCGAGGAACGGGTGGTACGTCTCCACGGCGCGCCTACGTGACGACGATTGAGCTCAGGTCCTCGACCGGCTCGGGGAAGCGCGGGTCGAGCTCCCGCAGCGTCTCGACGAGCAGGCTCGCGACGGCGGCGTTGCGCACCCACTTGCGGTCGGCGGGTACGACGTACCAGGGCGCCCAGGCCGTCGAGGTCTTCGTCAGCGCGTCCTCGTAGGCATCCGTGTAGGCATCCCAGAGCGCGCGGTCCTCGAGGTCGCCGGCCCGGAACTTCCAGCGCTTCTCCGGGTCGTCGATCCGGGCCTGGAGCCGGGCACGCTGCTCGTCCGGGGAGAGATGGAGAAACACCTTCACGATCGTCGTGCCCTCCTCGGCGAGCAGCCGCTCGAGCTCGCGAACGTGCCGGTAGCGCCGCCGCCAGACCGCCCTCGGCACGAGCTCCCGGACGCGGACGACGAGCAGGTCCTCGTAGTGGGAGCGGTTGAAGATGCCGATCTCGCCGCGGGCCGGGCAGACGGCGTGCACGCGCCAGAGGTAGTCGTGGGCGAGCTCCGTCACGGTCGGGGCCTTGAACGAGGCGACCCGGCAGCCCTGGGGGTTGACGCCCCGGAAGACGTGGCGGATCGTCCCGTCCTTGCCGGACGTGTCGAGCCCCTGGAGGACGAGCAGGAGGCTGCGGCGAGCCTCGGCCCAGAGCCGCTCCTGGAGGCCGCGCAGCTCGGCGATCAGCTCGTCGACGAGCGCCTGCGACTCCTCCTTACCGTCGAGGCCGAGCCGGTCGGCGGGGTCGCGCTCGCGAATGCCGGCCGGCCGGCCCGGCGGCACGAGCAGGCGCTCGCGGGCCCCGTCGATCACGGGTACAGCCCCCGGACCGTGGTCGCAGCGGCGAGCCGCTGCACGCCGAGCCCGTAGGCGGCGAGCCGGAGGCTGAGGCCGCGCTGCTCGTGCAGCGCCCAGACCTCGTCGAACGCGCGGGTCATCACGACCTCGAGCTGCCCGTTCACCTCCGCCTCCGACCAGAAGTACTCCTGGATCGCCTGCACCCACTCGAAGTAGGAGACGACGACTCCGCCCGCGTTCGCGAGCACGTCGGGGAGGACGAGCACGCCCTTCCGCTCGAGGATCTCGTCGGCGGCCGGGGTGACGGGGCCGTTCGCCCCCTCGAGGACGGCGCGCGCGCGCACGCGCCCCGCGTTCCCATCGTGAATCGCCTGCTCGAGCGCGCACGGCGCGAGCAGGTCGCACTCGACGAGCAGCAGCTCCTCGCCCGAGATCGTCTCGGCACCGGGTAGATCGGCGACCGAGCCCGTCCTCGCCTTGTGGGCGAGCGCGGCCTCGACGTCGAGACCGGCGCGGTCCTGGACGGCGCCGCCCGAGTCGGCGAGCGCCACGATCCTGGCTCCGTCACCCGCGAGGAATCGGGCCAGGGAGGCGCCGACGTTCCCGAGCCCCTGGATCGCGACCGTCTGCTCGGGGAGCGGGCGGCCGAGCCGCCCGGCCGCGCTGCGGGCGCAGAAGAGCAGCCCGCGGGCGGTCGCCTCCAGCCGGCCCTGGGAGCCGCCGACCTCGAGCGGCTTGCCGGTCACCACCTCGCGCACCGAGTAGCCGACGTGCATCGAGTAGGTGTCGAAGATCCAGGCCATCACGCTCGGGTCGGTACCGACGTCGGGCGCGAGGATGTCCCGCTCCGGGCCGATGTCAGCGATGATCTCCGAGGTGTAGCGGCGGGTCAGACGCTCGAGCTCGCCGCGGGAGAGCTGCTTGGGGTCGCAGGCGATGCCGCCCTTGGCGCCGCCGAACGGGATTCCCGTCAGCGCGCACTTCCAGCTCATCGACATCGCGAGCGCCCGCACCGCGTCGAGGGTGACGTCCGGGTGGTAGCGGATGCCACCCTTCGCCGGGCCTCGCGCGACGTTGTGGGCGACGCGGTAGCCCTCGAACACGCGGATGGCGCCGTCGTCCATCCTCACCGGTACCGACACGATCAGCGATTTCTTGCAGCGGCCGAGGAGCTCGGCGATGCTCGGGTCGATCTCGAGCGCGGCCGCCACGCGCCGGAGCTGCTCGCGGGCGAGCTCGAAGGGGTTCTCGCGCAGGTGCGAGGCCGCGCTCACACCCGGGCCTCGCCGCCCGCCCGGACGGGACGTAGGTAGACGAACCAGTAGAGGGCGCCGACGAGGACGGTGCCGCCGACGATGTTGCCGATCGTGACGGGGATCAGGTTGTCGACGACGAACGCTCCCCAGGTCAGGCCGGAGAGGTCGGGTGGCGCCTCGAGCGACGCGAGAACGCCGGCGTCGGCCTTGATGAAGAGCCCGGCCGGGATGAAGTACATGTTCGCGACCGAGTGCTCGAACCCGGCCGCGACGAACGCCGCGATCGGCGGGACGATCGCGAGGATCCGGTCGGTGGTGGTGCGGGCGCTGTAGCAGAGCCAGACGGCCATGCAGACGAGCGCGTTGCACATGATCCCGAGCGCGACCGCCTGCCCGAAGCCGAGCCCCGTCTTGGCGCTCGCGATCGTGAGCGCCTGCGCGCCGATCGCCCCCTCGCCGAACGTGTGCTGCTGCGTGCCGTACATGAGCCCTGCGGTCGCGATCGCGCCCGCGAAGTTGCCGGTGTAGACGACGGCCCAGTTGCGGACGAGCTCGAGCGTGGAGACGCGACGGCTCGCCCATGCCATCACGATCAGGTTGTTGCCGGTGAAGAGCTCGGCGCCGGCGACGACGACGAGGATCAGGCCGAGGGAGAAGACGACACCGGCGAGCAGCCTCCCGACGCCGTACGGGAGCGCAGCCCCGCCCGCGGTCGCGGTCGTGGCGAAGATCGCGCCCATCGAGATGAACGCACCGGCCAGGATCGCGAGCGCGAGCTGGCTCGCGACCGGCAGCGTCGCCTTCGCCCGGCCGACATCGGCGGCCCGCCGCGCCATCTCCGCGGGCGGCAGCGCGTCGAGACCGCCAGCCGGGAAGGCAGGGGCGGCCGGTGGCGTCTCGCCGGGGTGCACGGCCATCTGCGCGCGGGTTCGGCGCCGCGGGCGCAACCCCTGCCGGACCGGCCGTCCATCCCGCCGTCCCCCTGAGGGGTGACAGCCGCAGCGCGCGACCGGGGATCAGCCGGCCGGCCCGGTATGTCGTTACTTCGGGCACAGGCTCGACGCGACCTCGACCCGCGAATGACGACCGTGACATCCATGCCGGCCACCGGCCGCCGCAGCGCCCCGCTGCGAGTGCTCCTGATCGAGAGCGACCCGGGCACCGCGCGGTGGATCGGCGAGGCGCTCGCCTCGCGCGAGACGGAGAGCTTCGAGGTCGAGTGGGTGCGGGAGCTCGTGCCCGGGCTCGACCGCCTCGGCGAGGGCGCAGCGGACGTGTGCGTGCTCGATCTCTCCCTGGGCGGGTCGGCCGCGGCACGCACGGTGCTCGCGGCCCGCGTGCAGGCACCCGACACGCCGGTGATCGTGCTCGCGGCCGAGGCCGATGAGGAGCTGGCCGCGCAGGCGGTCGCCGAGGGCGCGCACGACTACCTGGTGCGGGAGCAGCTCCACCCCGATCTCGTCGCGTGGGGAATCACCCAGGCTGCCTACCGGGCCCGCAGGTCGCCCCGCTTCGAGCAGGCACGCATGCTCGACGAGCTGACCGGGGTCCTGAACGGCCGCGGGCTCGCCGCGGTCGGCGAGCGCCAGGTTCGAGTTGCCGCGTTTACCCGGCGCCCGTTCGCCGTGCTCTACGTCGACGTCGACGGGCTCGCGACCATCAACGAGCGTCACGGCAGGGCGGCGGGCGACCGCGTGGTCCTCGACGTCGTGACGTTGCTCGCCGGCACGTTCCGGGCCTCCGACGTGATCGCCCGCGTGGGCGGCGACGAGCTCTGCGTGATCCTCTGCGACGTGACGCTCGACGGCTTTGGAGAGGAGCGCGCGCAGGAGCGGCTCGCCGAGGCGCTGGCCCGCCTCAACGCCCGCCGCGACGAGGCCCCAGCGATCGCCCTGACGATCGGAGCGTCGCGTCTCGACCCGGCGCAGCCCTGCACGTTCGATCAGCTGCTGCGACGTGCGCGCCACGCGATGCGCGACCGCAAGCTCGCCGCCGCCTGACGCCCCGGGCCGGCTGCCGCTAGCCTCGATTCCCCACGGGGCGTGTGTAGGGGCGTCTGGGTACGGTTGCTG
>WBZR01002783.1_pt1 | contig 17284 bp, 16 predicted proteins | sample 5204231 | NCBI WGS metagenome assembly WBZR01 (sample SAMN12412403, study PRJNA552823) | activated sludge metagenome | isolation source: activated sludge from anammox sidestream of wastewater treatment plant... | place: USA: Virginia | collected 2017-08 | reverse complement strand
CGGACAGCGTGCCCGTGGCCCTGGCGCGCTGAAACGCATCCTTGGCCTCCGCCTGCTTGCCGTCCGCTTCCAGCGAAATGCCCAGGCCCATCCACCACACGCCGGCCTGGGGGGACAGGCGCAGGGCGGCCTGATATTCCGCCACCGCCTCCCTGTGCAAAGTCAGTCGCTGCAGGACGGCGGCATGGAAGGCGCGGTACTCGGCATCCGCATTGGCATTGGCCGAAGCGCGCACGAGCGCTTGCAGTGCGGCCTCGAACTTGCCCTTGGCGACGAGCGTGCGCGCCATCGACAGCGCAAGCGCCGGTTGTGAAGGATCGCGCTGCAAGCCTTCCTCAAGGAGAACGACCGCCTCGTCGGGACGGCCCGATTGCGACAGAACGCCCGCCAAGGCCAGTCGCGCGGGCACATGGCCGGCATCCTCGGCCAGGGCGCTGCGCAGCGGCACAACCGCTTCCTCCGTCCTGCCCTTCGACAACAGGGAATAGGCCTTGCGATATTCCTGCTCGGCACGCTCCTTCGGGGTCTCGAACCTGGGCCGCTTCTCGATGCCGCCGGCCACGGATGTTTCGACGGCAGCCGTTTTCGCCGATGCGCCGGCTGGCGCTGGGCCGGAGGAGGGCACAGCCGCAGACCTGTTGGCCTCCGTCGCCTTGTCCGTCTTGTCCGCAGTCGCTGAAGGTGTCCGCACCCGGGCCTGGGGGGCAGGCTTGGCGGATGCCGACGCCGCCGGCTGCCTGACAGGGGTGGCGCTCGGCCTTTCCGCAGAAGGCTCGGGCAGGTTGCTCAGGCTGGTGTCCAGGCGCAGGCTGTCCGTCGACCTCGTCGCATCCGGCTGCCGCACCGGCTCCACGATGGCCGCCGGCGCCGGGGCGGGTTCGGGTGTCTTGGCGACAGGCGTCGGCGGCGGACTGGCCGGCGTTGCGGCAGGGGGCGGCGCTGGCATTCCTTCCATGAAAAACCAGCCGGCAAACGCCAGCGCCGCGACCAGCAACGGCGCGAACAGCCGCGCCGGCGAACGCGGGCGCTCGCTTGGCAAGGGGCGCACCTCGTTCGGCAGCGCCCCCGCGCCGCCGTGGCGGCGGTCGAGGTCGCGCAGCATGTCGTTGATCAGGCTCATCGCATCAGCCTCGCGAACCAGGAACGCCGGGCGCCTTCCGTATCCTTCGCGGCGCGCCGGACATGCGCCGCCGACACCGAACGCGCGCCGCGGCCATAGGCGCTGATCAGCGACTTGTGGGCGAGAATGTTGACGAGCCGCGGGATGCCGCGACTGGCGCGGTACAGGCCGGTGGTGGCGGCGCCATCGAACAAAGGCGCGCCACGATAGCCGGCAACGCGCAGGCGGTGATCGAGATAGGCCCGCAGTTCGTCCCGCGTGAGCCCCTGCAACTGGTAGTGAAAGGCGATCCGCTGGCGAATCTGGCGCACCGAGGCGTCGGCCAGCTTGGCATCGAGCTCGGGCTGGCCGAACAGCACCACCTGCAGCAGCTTGCGCTTTTCGGTCTCGAGGTTCGACAGCAGGCGAACCGCTTCCAGCGTCGGCAGCGGCATGGCCTGCACTTCGTCGAGACAGACGACGACACGGCGCCCGGCCGCGGCCTCGCCCAGCAGAAGATCGTTGAGCGCCTTCATCAGGGTGTATTCATCGGTCTCCGGCGTAATGTCGGCACCCAGTTCCTTCGCCAGGGCCAGCAGCAGGGTTTGCGGCCGCAGCGCCGGATTGGGCAGGTAGGCCGAACGGCAGTCCTCCCCGAGCGTGGCCAGGAAGCGGCGACAGAGCAGCGTCTTGCCGGTACCGACCTCGCCGGTGATCTTGACGAAGCCCTCGCCCTCGCGCACCGCCAGCAGCAAGGTGTTGAGGGCTTCCTGGTGGGCGCGGGCGGCGAAGGCGTAGCTGGTGTCGGGAGTGATGCCGAAGGGCGCTTCGAGCAGGCCGAAATGCTGCAGATACATCACATCACTGGGCAGGCTGCGCGGCGGGCGCGGGCGGCGCATAGCCGCGCATGCGCTCGTTGATTTCGCCCAGATCCCTCTGCCAGACCTCGTCGCTGCGGATGATCGTCGGCTTGAGCAGGATGACGATCTCGCGCTTGCGGAAGGCGCGCCCCTTCTGGCCGAACAGCAGAAACTCGGAGACGCCGGGCAGGCCGTCGCTGCTGACGCCCTGCTCCTGCTTCATCAGGCCGCCGATGGCGACGATGTTGCTGTCCTGCACGCGCACCACGCTGTCGGTCTCCGACACGTTGGAGGAGGCGAGCGGCAGCGTAAACACGCCCAGCGAGCCCAGGTTGAGGGTTTTCTGCTTCTCGATCACCGCGCTGATCGAGGGCCGGATGTGCAGGGTGATGTTCTCGTTCTCGTCGATCTGCGGCGTGACATCGAGCGCGATGCCGGAGAAGAAGGGCTCGACGGTGATGGTCGGCGACACCGTGTTGGTGGTGCCGGTGGTGGTGGTCGTCGTCGAGATGTTGGTGACGAAGAACTCGTCGGTGCCGACCTTCAGCACCGCCTTCTGGTTGTTGAGCGTGGCGATGCGCGGGCTGGAGAGCACCTGCGTCGTGCCCTGACTTTCCAGGAAATTGAGCAGCGCCGCGAAGTTCGCGGCCTGGAAGGCCAGGCCGAAAAAGCCCTTGCCGAGCGCCGCCGCGGCGAGCAGTCCGCCCTTGCCCGGCAGAACCGTGCCGGCGCTGGAGTACATCTCGTCGGTGCGCGCGGTGGCGTCGATGATGTCGGGCGGCAGGCCGGAGAGCGCCTCGCCGGGCGGGGTGCGCAGCACGGTGCCCGGCTGCGCCGCGCCGACCGAAAGGCGGTTGCGGTTGCCATTGAAGGTGGACCAGTTGATGCCGGCCTGGAATTCGTCCTTGAGCGTCACCTCGACGATCTTCGCCTCGATCATCACCTGGCGCTCGACGATCAGCTGGGTCGAGCGCAAATAGTTCTCGACGCTGCGCAGTTCGTTGGGGTAGGCGCGCACCAGCACGACGCCGGAGATCGAATTGACGATCACGTTGCGGCCGCCCTCGGTGCCGACGATGGTCGCCAGTGCCTTGGTCAATTCCTCCCAGAAGTCGGTCGTGAGAGAAGTGGAAATGCGGCTGCTCTCGATGGCATGGCGCGTCTGGGACGAGGTGCCGCTGCCGCCGGCCCCGGGCAGTGCGCTGGGGGCGGGCGACGCAGCGGCGCCCCCCTGCCCGCCGGGGGTCACGGCGCGCGATATCGAGCCGGAAGAAACCGAAATATCCGTCACGCCCTGACGCCGCCCGGCCAGATAGTTGATCTGGAAGATCCGGCTCTGCAAGGTGTTCGACTGGACGCGAATGCGGTTGCCCTGGATGCGGTATTCGTAGCCGTACAGATCGCGCAGCGCGTCGAGCGCCTCCCGAACGGTGACGCTCTTCAGGCTGACGGTGATTGCCCCGCTCAGGTCCGGCGGCAGCAGCATGCTGTAGCGCGTGCCGGTGACGATGGCGGTGAACACCTGTTGCGCGGGCGCGCCGTTCACGATCAGATCGAAGCGCGGCTCAGGCGCCGGTGCGGGCGCCTCGGGAGCGCCGGTGGGCAGGAGCGCCTGCTCGACCGCCCTGGGCGTTGCCGCCTTGCGATCCCGCGCCCCCTGGTCGATCTCGGAGGTGATGCGATCCAGCGTCTCCGTGCCGGAACGCTTGGACGGCTGCGCGCAGCCAGTCAGCGCCAGCAAGGCCAGAACGGCCATCATCCATAAGGTCGATTTTTTCATTTTCTGTCCTTGCGTTTCGACGGCGTTTTTTCCACGCCTATGGTTGCAGGCAGGAATTCCTCTCCGCCTTCCGAGCCCTTCAAAAACACCCCTGCGTCGGTAATCCGCACGACCGTGGCGCCGGCATAGCTGCCACCCACCTCGACGCGCTCCCCGCCGATGATCGCCGCCCGCTTGCGGCCCGGTCCGATGATGATCGACTGCACGACCGGACCGGCGGAGGCAACGGCGCCCTGCGCCTCGGCGGCATCCGGCGGCCGCATCGGATCGGCCAGCAACTGGGCCGAACCGGGCGCCGGCAGCAGCGCGACCGCCAGCAGGATGCCGCGAAGGAGTTGCCCGTGTGATTTCCATTGCGCCATCGCTAGATACTCAACCAGGCCTTGTCCATGCTGAGTGTATAGACGCGCAGCCGCAACTGGGCGCGCGGATACTCCTCGACCTTCACTTCCAGGCGGCCCCAGAACATCTTCCAGGGCAACTGCTCCAGTTGCGAGACGTAATCCAGCATGTCGAGATAGCTGCCGCCCAAGACAAGCTCCATGCCATGCCGGTAGAGTACGCCTTGCGGCGGCGCGGCCTCTTTCCGGGCGGCATCCTTCCCCTCGGCCTTCTCTTCCTTGACCAGCGTCTCCGGCGGCAGGGATCGCAATCCCACGAGCTGCAGCCGTGTATTGCGCTTGAGAACCTGCTCGAGCAGGCTCGCCATCCGCTCCGGCGGCACCAGCCGGCTCCTGGCTTCTCCGAGCGCAACATCGATCGCGGCTATCCGGCTTTCCAGCTCGGCGATGCGCTGCTTGGCTTGGGCATCCGGATCTTGCGCCTGACGGCCGCGCAAGTCGGCCAGTTCCGCTTCCAGGCGCGTCACCTCGCCCTGTTTGTCCGCCACCGCCTTCGCCATCGCCGCGCTCTTGCTGCGCAGAGGCGCGATGGCCGCCGCATCCAGCACGAACAGCACGACCAGCCAGATCGCGATCGCCACGAAAATCCGTTCCCGGCGATTCAGGGCGTCGAAACGGGCCTGGAGGCGATGGAAAAGGTCTTTCATTGCGACTCGCCTTTCCCGGATGCGCCGTTCGCGAGCGAGGATACCAGCCTGAACTCGTGGTAGGCCGTCGCCGTTTCCTGTTTCTGGCCCGGGGTCTGGGCCGAGGCCGGTGCGGCGTCGGCCGACGGCTGCCTGACCGTGAACTGCGCAAAGCTGCGCCCCTGCAGCAACGGTTCGCTGTTGAGCCGCGCAATGTAGGCCGGCACGAGGTCGGGATTCGCCGCGCGGCCGTCGATGTGCATCTCGCTGCCGTCGGCCGCGACGGACAATCCGGTCAGCCAAACGCCCTGCATAGTCTGGCGGGCAAAGGCGCGCAGGAATTCGCTGAAGCCCGCAGCGGATGCGCCGGTCAGTTGCTCGAGCGCCGCCCGGACGGCCTCCATCTCGGCATGGCGCGCCTCCAGCCGCTTCTGCTTTTCCATCAGTGCCGGGTTCGGGCCGCGCTCGCCGATGGCCTTCGACAGCGCGACGGTCTCCTCGCGCATCGCCTGCAGCCTGGCATCCAGTTCGCGCGCCTGCCGTTCCCTGTCGCCCGCCTGCAGGGCATACCAGGCGTAGCCCAGCACGCCCAGCGCAAGAACACCGGCCACGCCGATCATCAGCACGCGGAAGGAGAAGAGCTCCCTCGCGCTGCGCAATTGCGGGTTATACAGGTTGATCTGGGGTTTCACGCCGCCCCCTCTTCCCGCAGCGCGCTGCCGAGCAGCATCAGCCGCTGCGCCTGCAAGCCCGGCCGGCGCAGCTCCGGCACCTTCTGCATGTCCAGCACCTCGTCGAGTTTCGCCGCCATCACGCCGACATACAGGTTCTCGGCCAGATAGGCGGTCAGCCCGACGTCCTCGGCGAGCGGCGTGACGACCAGCTTGTCGAGGCTGACGAAGGTCTGCTGCCGCTCGAAGGCATCCAGCGAGCGCTGCAGCTCCAGGCCGATGCGCTCGAACAGCGCCGCGCGCTCCGCCTCGGCCGCGCCGGCGAGCTGCGGCAGCGAAATGTCGATATGCCGCGACGACAGCAGCCGGCCGCGCCAGGTGAAGGTCAGCAGGCCGCCCCGATCGGAAAAACCGAGCATGGCGACGGCCCGCTCCGGCGATTCGTACAGGGCCGCCAGGTTGCGCTGCGCCATCTCGGGAATGTCGATGGCGACCAGATCGAGGCCGGCCTCCTGGAACAGCCGCACGTGGCGGCCGATCAGCTCGTTGCGAGCGACGGCGACGAACTTGAAGCGCGACCTGGCGTGCCCTTCCTTGTCAGCCGGCACGTCGAGCACGTCCAGCGTCGCCTGGTCGACGGCAAAGTCCACCCGGTCTTTCAGGCTCCAGCGCAGGGCCTCCTTCGCTTCCTCGTCGGGAACGTCAGGCGCCTCCACCTGCAGGAACTGATAGGCATCGAAGCCGAGGCACAGTGTGCAGCGATAGCCATCGAGGCCGCGCGACTTCCGCAGGCGTCGCAGGGTGTTCAATTCACCCCCCTCGCAGCGGTAGGTTTCGCACAACTCCACGCTCGGCCGGCCACCGTTGGCGACGAGCACATGAGCCAGACTTACTGCCTCGTCGGAAAACTCGAAGGCCAGCCAACCGGAATTTTTTCTTTTCTTGAACAAATCTATTTTCAACAAATAGTTACAAAATGTCTTTAATGTATTTTATATATTCTCAAAAGTCAATCTTGGCCGCCCTTCATCAGTACCGCTCCCGCCGGTAGATGATGGGCGATTTCTGCTCGTAAATGCCGAAGGTGGCGCGCGCCGCCGGGTTGTCGTTGTAGAGGCCGTCGGCATCCCAGCTGCCCTGCAGCCAGGACGGCGCCGTGCCGCTGCCGCCCGTTCCCGAGCGGCAGTTCGTCTGGGTGTTGTCCGGGTCCGGGCCAACGTTGGCGCAGACCGTGACGCTGCCGCGCAGGTTCGGCGCGGCGAAGGTGAGCATGCCCTTGCCATTGCTGATGGCGCCGCCGCTCGGGCTGGGCATTCCGCCCGGACTCTTGTCGAAGACCAGCCAGGTCGACACATCGCTGCAGGAGTCCAGCGTGTTGGTCGTCCAGGCGGCACCGGTCCAGTACTGGGTCTGGATCGGCATGGTCAGGCCCAGCAGCTCCGAGCCATGGGCGTTGGAGATCAGCAGCCGGCCGGAGCGCAGCGGCGTGGTGCCTTCGCTGCCCGCCGAAGAGGAGATGCCGTCCGCATCGGTGACGCGCAGCCTGAGGGTGGATGGCGCGGTGAGCTTGTTGGCATAGGCGAAAGCCACTTGCGGCGTGGCGGTCAGATCGGCCACACCGGCGCTGAAACTCGCCGCCGGCAGGGCAGCCGGAGAGAAGCTGCCGGTGGCGCCGTTGCCTTCGGCATAGGTGCCGGCCTTGGCCAGCGCGCCGGCATAGTTCTGCGTCGTCGCCCCGGCGGCATTCCTCGCCGTCACCTTCAGCTCAAAGGGCTGCCCGGAATAGGTGAAGGCATTGCTGCAGGCGTGGTTGGGAATTTCCGTGTCGAAATGATGCGGCACGAAGCGGCCAAGCGTCAGCGGCACGGCCAGGCCGAACAGGCAGCCGTACTTGCCGTAGTTGGGATTGGTGGCGAAACTGCCGCTGGTGTCGCGCGTGTTGGAAAAGCTGCCGGCGACGCAATCGTTCTTCGACGGATCGGCATCCACGGCGCCCCAGGTGTCGTCCCAGATGCCGCGCAGCCGCGTGTCGGTGGCGGCCGGCGCGTAGCCGGGCAGGCTCACGCCGCCGACCTCGCTGTAATTGAAGCTGCCCGTCGCGCCGGCGTTCGGCGTGCCCGGCGTGGCCGCCGGGAAGGTCGTCGGCGCGAAGCCGCCGAGCTGGGTGGCGGGCGCGATGGCCGTCTGATTGCCGATGCGCAGCACGCCGTCGTAGCCGCTCGGGTTGCCGGCGATGCCGGGAATCGTCGCGGAGACGGTGAAATTGTCGCTGCCGGCGCGGAAGATCGGCGCGCCGCCGGTGCCGGCCTGGGTGGCGTTGGTGGCCGCCGTCAGCGACAGCGGCCGCACGGCGAAGCTGTCCGTCGAACAGGCCGCCGGCGTGGCGGTGAAAGCCGCGCAGGCGGCGGTCGTGCACTCGCGCATGATCGCCGCCAGGTGCTTGTAGGCGGTGTTGATCGTGAAGTCGGCCGACTGCTTCTGCCCCTGGTTGGCGGGCGCATAGGTCAGCACCTGGCTGCCGCCGCCGACGGCCGTCTTGTTCACGCAGGCGCTGCTGCAATAGCCGGGCTGGCTGCTGTCGAGCACGCAGGCGCCGTCGCTGTTGTCGACCAGCTTCAGCTGCACCCACTTGCTGCCCGACACCACGTAGCTGGTCATGATCTGGTTGTTGGACAGCGCCGCCACATCGAGTTTGAAGGGCTGCCCGACCAGCTTCAGGTAGATGTGGCCGGTCAGGTAGTTCTGCACCGCCACCGCGGGCGGCGTGCCGTAAGCCTCGTCGATGGCACTGAAGCCGCTCGCCGTGCCGCCGCTCGGCGGCCAAACCGTCGTGGCGCAGACGCGCAGGTTGTCGATCTCGTGATAGTTGGTGGAGCCGCCGGTCGAGCCGGTGAGGGAGAGCTGCCAGTTGGTCGGGACCGCCGCCTGTCCGGGTCTCGCTTTGGCATCATACTGTCCTATCACCGAAGCAAAGCCGCCGCCGGTGTCGCGCTCGACCCGGGTCCAGGCATTCACCCCGTTCGAATGATCGACGACAATGCGATAGCGATGTCCCGGACCGGGTGTGGCGCCGGGCACGTCTATTCGCGGCGTCAAGGCGCCGCTCTCCGCGTGCCAGCGGTAGCCCGTCAGGCCTGCGCCGGAACCGCGCACCGACACCGACTGCGGCACGAGGCCGCTCGGCGGCGGGCCGTCGCCGCGACACTCTTCGTCGTTGCGGAAGTTGCCGTATTCGTCGATGCCAACGCCGAGCCAGCCGCCGGCGAAACCGTTGATGCCGCAGCGCTGGGCGTAACCGAGCGAACCGCCGTAGCCGCCCGGCACCGCCGGCACCGAATAATCCGACAGCACCACGGCGACGCCGTCGGCGCTGCTGCCGTTGTAGGCGTAATAGCGAAAATCCACGGACATGTAGTTGCCGGCCGCCGGAAAGATGGCCGGCAGGGTGGCGGCCTTGGCATTGTTGCCGGTGTTGTTGGTCAGTCGCAGCCGGTTGCCGACGATGCTGGGCAGGATGCCCGTTCCGTCGCTGGTCGAAACGATCCAGTTCGCGCCGAAAATCGTCGATGGGTTCAGGCTGGCGCGATCGAAGGTGTCGCAGACGCAGGTCGCGCCGGCCGGCGTGCCGGGCGGCGGCGTGCAAGTAAAGGGCACGCTGTAGGCCTGGCCGGTGAAATTGCCGTTGCCGGCGCCGGTGCCGCCGAGCGGCATGGCCTGCGCGTCGCGGATCGTGTCGTTGTCGACCAGGTTCAGACCCAGCGCGCCGTCGCCCCAGCCCACCGTCGCCGTCACCGTCCAGCTCGCCCCGCTGCCGCTCACCCCGGTGATCGCCGAGCCGGACAGGCCGCTCTCGACCAGCGCGAAATCGCCGGCATCGACGCCGGTCACTGCCTCGCTGAACGTCACCGTCCAGCTCACCGAGGCGCCCGGCGTGGTCGGATCGGGCGAGGCACGGTTGATCGCGGACACGGTAGGCGGCGCATTAACCACCACGCCATTCGAAAGCGTAGCCAGCGTCGTCGTGCCGCCGCACGAGTTATCGCTGCCTGCCACGAAATAGGCGTTATACGTGCCCTCGGTCGCCGGTGCCGTAATGTTGAACGTTTCACTGAATGTCAGAAAATTTCCATCGTGATTCGGATGATTGACGCAGGTCGTGGGTCCGGGGGGAGTATTCGCAATCCTCCAAGCCGTCGAACGCCAGTTGGTCGTATCCGTCGTCACTGTAATCGTCGCCGAGATGGTCGCGCCCGGCGCCACCATGACGCTCGGCGCGCCGTTGAGGGTAACGGAATTGATGGTCAGCGCGGCGCGGGCCTCGACAACGCCCAGCGCGAACAGCAAGGGAATCAGCAGCAGTCTCATGACGCGCCTCGTCGTTCTCCGGCTAAAAGTCAGTCGCCGCGGCACGGCGCCGCGCGACAGGATCTTCCCCGTCCGCTCAGCACAGGAGGCCATTCGGCGTCCTCCTGCACGTGGATACCACCATATACACCTGCCGCTCGACGAAGCCCAGCCCGCCGGCGGCGCCGCCCGCCGAGGCGGTGGACGTGATGCGATAGACGCGCACCGTGTTGCCTTCCTCGCCATGATCGCTGTGCGCGCAGGAAACGGCAAGGCTGAAGCCGGCGAAGACGAAGCTCGCCGGCGCGCCGCAGGCGTATTGCGGGTTGCCGCCGGGCGGCGTCTCCTGGACCAGAATGGCCGCTGCCTGCCATTCCGCGCCGGCGCGCGCCGCGGCGAGCGCCCGCGAGCCTTGGATATCCTGCGCGCCGGTGACCTGCTGCGCCGAGGTGAAATGCATGATGGCCACCCCCAGCGCCGCCAGGGCGACGATGAGGAACAGCGCGGAGACGATGGCGAAACCCCTATGGCGCATTGTCGACATGCACCTCGTGATAGAGGCCCACCCGCTCGCCGGCTTCCATCAGCTCCAGGTAGAGCGTGAGCAGCCCCTGGCGCTCGGTGACGCCGGTCTGATAGCTGAAGGTGCAGGCCGAGACACGGTGGGCGAGCAGGCGCGCCGTGCCGCCGGCCGGCGGGAAAGCGGCAGTCGCCACGACGGGATAGCCCTCGTAGCGCGACAGCGTCCCGGTGCCGTTGCCGCCGGCCGTGCCGACGCCGCTGCAGACATAGGCGACCGGGCCGGAGACGATGAAAAAGCGCCGCGACGGGCTGCCGGTGGCCGGCCGGAAGGCGGTGCCAGCGAAGGCGAAGCTGTCGGAATTCCCGCTGTCGGTGGAGCCGGTGACGATCGCCGTGTTGTTGCCGCACCAGGCGGAGGGATTGGCCGGGCCGCAGCCGCCGGCATCGTTGTTGTAAAGGCTGTAGATGACCAGCCGCCGGCCGGCGTGCTCGCCGTTGGCCGTGATGACGCTGCCCAGCGACGTCAGGCTCGTGCAGCCGGCGGCGAAACAGCCGGCGGCATCCGCCGCGTCCTGGCCGTAGCGCCCGCCGGTGGCGGCGACCAGCATCTCGACGTTCTGGCCGGCGCCGTTTGGCCGCAGGCTGTTGGGCAGCGCCGCCTGCGCGTCGCGGGCGATGCGGCGCAGGGCGGTGTCGGCGGCATCCGTCAGCCAGGCGCGGCGGGCGGCGTCCGTGTAGCCCTGCACCGGCCCCGCGATGAAGACGGCGACCATGCCGGCGAGGATGCCGGTGATGACGATCACCATCACCGCCTCGACCAGGGTGAAGCCGCGTTGCCGGCGCATCAGAAGCCCCCCCGCCAGCCTTCGAGCGCGATCGACTCGCCGCCGGAGGCGACGGTGACGACGATGCGGCTGCCGGCGGCGCCGTTCAGCGCCTGCGCCGTGACCGCCACGCTGGCGTTGTAGCCGGCCAGCTGCGGAATCGCCGCGCCGGTGATATCCGAGATGCCGGTCATGGTGAAGCCGTTGTAGTCGGCCACGGCGTGGGTGGCGCCGCGGTTCGCCGTCGTCACCGCCGCGCAGGTGCCGCTCGGCGGGCAGGCATAGGGCAGCGCCTGGATCTCTTCCATCAGCGATTCGGCCACCGCCATGGCCTGCTTGCGGATGAGCGGATCGCTGGAAGCGCGCGTCGTCTGCACGAACACCGCCAGCACCCCGGCCACCGCCACCGAGACGACGACGATGTAGATGACCAGCTCGATCAGGGTCAGGCCGCGCTGGCGCTCAATGGGCGACATAACCCGTCTCCGCCGTCACCGTAAGCGTAAGCGCCGTCGGCGTGCTGGCGATGGAAATGTTCGCCTCCGCGTCCGGCCGGCCTTCGGCGTCGAAGCTGATGCCCGCCGGCACCGGGCTGAAAACCGCCGAGCCGGAGGCGGTGACGGTGTAAGGGGCGCCGCTCGCCGGCCCGGCGAGCGGCGTGTCGCAGGCGCCGGCGCCCGCCGCCGAGCGGATGGTGAGCGTGACGGCATTGGCGGCGAAAGCCGCGCAGACGGTGCGGCGCTGGGCGACGGCCGTCTTCTGCGCGTAGCGCAGGGCGGAAGCCGTCTGGTCGAGGAAGGCGCGGGCATCGAAATCCGCCCGGTCGAAAAAGCGCGGCAGCGCCACCACCGCCAGGATGCCGAGCACGATCAGGATCACCACCAGCTCGACGAGGGTGAAACCGCGGGAAAAGTCAGTCGCCGCGGCACGGCGGATGCTCCACCCCGCATGGGCCGTCCGGCAAGTCGTCAAACCCGTCATAAGCAAGCGTTCACAATTCCCATGCGGCGATCGTACCTTGCGCGGCGGCGGAAGCACAGGAAGTTTTTCACGCCGCCCGCCGCCCGCCAAGGCCGGCAGCGCGGCCGCAAAAGCCAGTCCCGGCGGGACGGCGCACGGCACGAGGGCGGGGCGGGACGCCGATAGCAAAACGGCCCGGAATCGCTTCCGGGCCGTTTCATCGTTGCGATAAGTTGGATCAATTATTGTCCGGCACCTATCCCAGTGAAGGTTGTCGTGCCGGTCGGTGTATAGCCAGTTAAAGTCAACGTGCAGTTTGCCGACGTTCCATTGCCAGTCAGCGCAGCCGCGGTCACGCTGTATCCGGAAGGCAAACCTCCCTGCATGATCGAGGTGGTGTCGCTGCAGTTGGTCACTGCAACGCACTTGTTCGCCGTCACGACGTTGTTTTTGGCGGAGCAGCCGGCATAGTTGATGGCCATGGCGGAAGCGGCGGCGCCTCGGACGCCCTGGTACGCCGCTTCGCTCGCCTCGGACCTGAGGTCGACGAACTTCGGCAAGGCCGTCGCGGCGAGGATGCCGAGGATGACGATGACGACGACGAGCTCGATCAGGGTGAAGCCGGCAGAGTGCTTGCGAGTCATGAATTTCTCCTTGAAAAAATCGTGTAAGGCTCAATCGCAGTTGGCGATGGTCAGGCCGGCATTGCCATAGGTCGGCAGGGTGTTGCTGGCGGCCGCCTGAACATAGGTGATCGAACATGCCGGGTGAGCCGCATCAGGGGTAATGGTCGCCGTCACGCCCGCCACGGCGATGACATATTCGGTTGCGACAACTCCGGATACCGCGGCTATGGTTCCGGCGGTCGGGTAGCCGTTGGTGAAGATCACGTCCACGCCTTCCATGTTGACGTCGTTGGCCCCGGCCGGATTGCCCGTAAAATCTGCCGCGTTGCCCCGCGTCAGCAGGTTGGCGTGGGCCAAGGCGGCGCCGGCCTTGATTGCGCCCAGCGCGCCGTTCATCTTGGCAATGCGCGCATCGGCTTGCAGCTGCGCGAAGCGCGGCAGGGCGATGGCCGCAAGAATTCCCAGAATCGTGATGACGACGATGAGTTCGATGAGCGTGAAGCCTGACTGTTGGTTTTGTTTCATGATGAAACCTCCGTTGCTATAGAGTGATTTGAATTTCCTCGGGCCCGGACAGAAACCCTTAAACATTTTTGATACTACTCTAAAAACCATTTAAAAGCCGTGACATATTCCACACGAACATCAATCGCCCCGCCTGAGGCCGCGGGGATCGCTACCACGCGCCAGCGCAGCAGCCTGGCCTTTTCTCCCGGCTGCGCCAGGCGCAGATGAGACACATTGCGCGGACGGTACACCAGTTCGCGCAGGGCTTCATCGAAGCACCACTCCCCCTTCTCAAGCTCATGCGCCAACGATCCGCAGTTTCCCCGGTAACCGGGTGGCGCACCGTCAAGCCAGCGCACCGGGTTCGCCCCCACCCAGTTCGGTATGTCCTGTCTGCGCCCCCGCAACATGGCCTCGCCCTTGGCCAGTTGCAGGCCGGTGCGCATGTTGCGGAAGGTCAGCTCCACCATCAACTTTTCCGACCGCTCTTCCGCCTCGGCCAATGCTTCGAGCAGAAACGCCGCCAGCAACACAATGGCCGAGATGGCGACAGAGAAAGGCAGCCAGCGCCGCGTCGTCCAGTAATTGATCTCGCGTGCCGTTGCACGCATCACTTGCGTCCAAAAGCCACCCTGCCCAGGTCCCACATCGGCAGGAACACGCCGAGCGCCAAAATCAGCACCAGGATGCCGAGCATGACGATGAGGATCGGCTCGATCTGCGCGCCGAGGGTCTTCAGCTCGTATTCGACCTCGCGCTGGTAGAGCTGGCCGATCTCTTCCATCATGTCGTCGAGCGATCCGGATTCCTCGCCGACGGCGACCATCTGCAGCACCACCGGCGTGAAGATGCCGGTGGCGATGCCGGCGCGCAGCACGGATTCGCCGCGCTCGACGCCCTCGCGCATGCGCTCGATATGGCGGGCGAGATAGCTGTTGTCGACGGTCTGGGCGGAATTGGTGAGGGCCTGCGTCACCGGCACGCCGCTTCGCATGCCGAGGGCGAAGCTGCGGGCGAAGCGGGCGAGGCCGGCCTTCCGGACGATCTTGCCGGCGACGGGAAAGCGCAGGGCGAGCGCCTCCCAGTCGTAGCGCCCCTGCGGCGTCGCCACCCAGGCGCGGAAGACGACGATGCCGAGCACCAGCGCGGCCAGCATGGCCGGCCACCAGGCGACCATGAAGTCGGAGAAGCCGATGAGGATGCGCGTCATCAGCGGCAGCTCGGCGCCGAAGCCCTTGAAGACCTTGGCGAAGGCGGGAATGACGAAGATGTTGATGATGACGATGGCGATGGCCATGGCGATCACCACGAACATCGGGTAGCGTAGTGCGCTCTTCACCTGCTCGCGCATGAAGCGCTCGAAGTCGAGGTGGTCGAACAGGCGCAGGAAGATGTCTTCCAGCATGCCGGTGGACTCGCCCACGCGCACCATGGAAACGTAGAAGGTGTTGAAGACCCTTGGGTGGCGCGCCAGCGCCACCGACAGCTCGCGGCCGCCCTCGAGATCCTCGCGGATGGCGCGGATGACTTCCTTCATGGCCGGGTTGATGGAGGAGTCCTGCAGGCCGGCCAGCGCGCGCAGGATCGGCACGCCGGCCTTGAGCAGGGAATACATCTGCCGCGAGAACAGCAGCAGGTCGATGTGGCCGACTTTCGGCTGGAAGAGCGCGATGCCGCCGGCGGGCCGGGCGGCGGCCGGCTGGCGCGTTTCCTGGATGGCCACCGGCACGAGGCCGCGCACGGCGAGCAGCTCGGCCACGGCGGCGGCGCTGGCGCCCTCCTGCACGCCCTCGACGAGCTGGCCGCCGGCGTTGCGGCTCCTGTAGGCGAAATGCGGCATGCGCGGCCTCAGTCCTCGAACTCGTTGCTGATGCGCATGGCTTCCTCGACGCTGGTGCGGCCGGCGACGACCAGGCGCACGGCGTCGCGGCGCAGGGTTTCGCCGGCCATCTCGCGGCGGGCCTGCTGGACGAAGGCGACGGTGTCGTCGCTGTTGGCGGCTTCGACGAGGGCGTTGCTCATTTCCAGCATCTCGTAGACGCCGGTGCGGCCCTGGTAGCCGGTGTTGGCGCAGTGGGCGCAGCCGCGGCCCTTGAGGTAGCGGTGGGCATCGACGGCCTCGCCCAGCTCGTAGCGCAGCCACTCGTGCTCGTGCGGCGTCGGCGTGTGCGGCTCGGCGCAGCTCTCGCAGACGACGCGCACCAGGCGCTGGGCCAGCACCAGCTGCAGGGAGAGCGCCACCATGTAGCGCGGCACGCCCATGTCGAAGAGGCGGATGGGCGTCGACACGGCGTCGTTGGTGTGCAGGGTGGAGAGCACCATGTGGCCGGTCATGGCGGCGCGCATGCCGATTTCGGCGGTGACCTGGTCGCGCATCTCGCCGACGAGGATGATGTCCGGGTCCTGGCGCAGGGCGGAGCGCAGCACGCGGTCGAAGGAGAGATCGATCTTCTCGCTCACCTGCACCTGGTTGATGCCGGGCAGGCGGTATTCGACCGGGTCCTCGACGGTGATGATCTTCTTCTCGGTGGAATTGATCTCGGAGAGCGCGGCGTACAGGGTGGTGGTCTTGCCGCTGCCGGTGGGGCCGGTCACCAGCACCATGCCGGAGGGGCGGCGGACGGCGTGGCGCATGCGTTCCAGCACGCGCGGCGGCATGCCGAGCCGTTCCAGGCCGAGCAGGCCGGTGCTCTGGTTGAGCAGGCGCATCACCACCGATTCGCCGTACTGGTTCGGCAGGGTCGAGATGCGCACATCGACCGTGTTGTTGCGCACCTTGATGGCGAAGCGGCCGTCCTGGGGCAGGCGCTTTTCCGAAATGTCGAGGCCGGACATCAGCTTCAGGCGCAGCGCCACGGCGCCGGCGATCTTGGCGGCGGCCTCGGTCTGCACGTGCAGCACGCCGTCGATGCGGAAACGGATGCGCAGGGCGGCTTCCTGCGGCTCGATGTGGATGTCGGAGGCGCGCTGGCGCAGCGCCTCCTCGAAAACCGTCTGCAGCAGCTTGACGACCGGCGCGTCCTCGGCGCCGGGGGCGACGCCGAGCAGGTCGCCGAATTCGACCGGGATGTCGCCCAGTTCGGCGGTCAGCTCCCTGGCGAGGCCGGAGATTTCCTCGGTGCGCTGATAGACGCGGTCGATGGTGGCGAGCAGCTGGCTCTCGGTGACCACGGCCGGCTCGATCTCCTGCCGCAGCAGGCGCGAGACCTCGTCATAGGCCTGCAGGTCGGTGGGGTCGACGAAGCCGACGCGCAGGCGGCCATTCGCCTCTTCCAGCGCCAATACGCGAAAGCGCCGCGACTGCACTTCGGAGAGGCGGCGCACCATGTCCGGACGGGGGGTGATGCACTTCAGGTCGACATAGGGAATGCGCAACTGGCTGGAGAGGGCGAGGGAAATCCCCTCCTCGTTGACGAACTTGCCGTCGATGAGCACGCGGCCGAGCTTGCGGCCGCTTTTCTTCTGCTCGTCGAGCGCCTGCCTGAGCTGATCGTCGGTGATCAGCCCCTGCTGGACCAGCAATTCGCCGAGCCTGACTTTTTCCGGGCGCGCCATGAATCTCTCAACAGTTCGGCAGAAAGTTAAACCGATTTAGCCAAAAAATGCCGTAACATCGCAAAATTACAGACAAATTACCCTGATTTCAAGAGGCTTTCAAGTGTTTCATGTGGTTCTCTACCAGCCCGAAATCCCGCCCAACGCCGGCAATGTGATCCGGCTGACGGCGAATACCGGTGCAAAACTGCACCTGGTGAAGCCGCTCGGCTTCACGCTGGAAGATCGGCAACTGGCCCGCGCCGGGCTGGATTACCACGATCTGGCCCAAGTCACGGTACATGAAAGCTGGCAGGACTGCCTGGCATTACTTCACGGCCAGCGGCTGTTTTGCGTCAGCACCCGCGGCGGCACGCGCTTCGACGCGCCGCGCTACCGGCCGGGCGATGCCTTCGTCTTCGGGCCGGAAACGCGCGGCCTGCCGCAGGAGATGCTGGAAGCCGCACCGCCGGAACGGCGCATCCGCCTGCCGATGGTGGCGGGCAACCGCAGCCTGAACCTGTCGAACG
>WBZR01000529.1_pt3 | contig 17300 bp, 14 predicted proteins | sample 5204231 | NCBI WGS metagenome assembly WBZR01 (sample SAMN12412403, study PRJNA552823) | activated sludge metagenome | isolation source: activated sludge from anammox sidestream of wastewater treatment plant... | place: USA: Virginia | collected 2017-08 | reverse complement strand
GTGATGATCAGACCGGTCGCCAGCTTCGGGCCATGCTCCAGGAGATCGGTTGTGATACCACCGGCATGGTGGAAACCCCCGGGCGCTTGTCCACCAGCAAGGTTCGCCTGGTCGGTCTGGCGCAGCATCGCCATGCCCAGCAGTTGATTCGGCTGGATTACGAAGATTCCTCGCCGATTGATCCGTCGATTGCCCAGCGTGTGTTGCAGGTATTTGAGCAGCAATTAAGTCAGTGCGATGCGGTCTGCCTGGAAGATTACAATAAGGGGCTGTTGACCGAATCACTCTGCCAGCAACTGATCGACCTGGCGCGCCAGGCGGGAAAGCCGGTATTTGTTGATCCCGCCGCCCTGGATGATTATCGCAAATACACCGGTGCCAGTGCCATTACCCCCAATCGTGTCGAAGCGGCCCGCGCCGCGGAGCTGCCTTGTGACAGTGAAGCTGATTATCGCAGCGTGGCTGAGCGACTGCTGACCGATTTGCAGCTCGATTGCGCGGTTTTGACACTTGATAAAAACGGGGCCTACTTCGCAGCCAGCTCCGGCGAACGGCGCTGGTTGAAAACCCGGCCGCGCAAGGTCTACGACGTGGCCGGTGCCGGCGACATGGTGCTGGCGGTGCTGGCCGCTTCGCGGTCGGTGGGGGCGAGCTGGGAGGAAGCGGTGGTGCTGGGCAATATTGCCGGTGGTCTGGAAGTGGAAAAATTCGGCTCCGTACCCCTGACCCGCGATGAAATCATTGCTGAAATCCTGATCGATGACCGACGGACAATGGGTAAACAGCGGACGCTGGAGGCGCTTTTGCCGGAACTGGCGCGGCATCGCGCCGCCGGTCGGCGCATTGTTTTCACCAATGGCTGTTTTGATCTGATCCATCTCGGCCATGTCAGCTATTTTCGTTTTGCCCGAAGTCAGGGGGAAGTGCTGGTGGTCGCGGTGAACACCGATCATTCCATCCGCCGGCTCAAGGGCAAGAAACGCCCGATCATCAATGAACATGATCGCATGAGCGTGCTGGAGGAACTGGAAAGCATCGATTACGTCATCACATTTGATGATGACACGCCGCTGAAATTGATCGAAGCGATTCGCCCGGATGTGCTGGTCAAAGGGGCGGACTATACCCGCGAAAATGTTGTCGGGGCTGATTTTGTCGAGCAGCACGGCGGGCAGATTGCACTGGCTCCGCTGGTGGATGGGCGCAGCACCTCGGCTGTTATTCAGCGCATTCTCGAAGCCTACAAATAATTTTCATCCGGCCGGTAAATTGCTGAGGGTGTATCATCAACCATTGTCTGCGCTAATCGCTGACAGTTTGGCCAGCGCCAGCCGGGGTTGAACACGCCGGGCAGCAATCGCTTTTATCTCCGGGTTGATCTTCGCAGCACGCCAGATCGGCTGCGCAGCACTTGCCATCAAAAGCGGCATAACGCAACGCGCCCAGCAGCTCTTCCAGATCAACCTCTTTCATCATCGCCGCCTGACGAATCGTTACGCTCCGCGCCGCCGTGCGACGGATGAGCGGATTGCGCAGTGCTGAAAAACCATGCGCATCAAAGGCGTTCATGGTCGCGGGATACCAGTCCAGCACATCCGTGACACGCATGTCCGCGTCAATCGTGCCCGGGCGCTCGGTCGCGACCGCCGCATCCATCTGTTTTTCCAGACGCTTGCCGCTGCGCAACATGCCGATCAGGTGCACACCCCACCAGGTCAGGGCGGTAATTTCAAATAGCGCACTGATCCCCACCAGGGCGAAAAAGACCGGATTCCAGTCGGTCAGGATTTGCAGGCTGACACGCAGGGCGCAGCCGATGTTGATCAAAATGAACGGCCCCCACAAGGGTGTGAGCTTGCGCGGATCAACCCCATTCAAGGTTGGTACAACCTTCGAGGCCACCCCGATAATCATCAGCGAGATAAAGCCGACTGTGATGGCGTGACGGATCGCGCCGAAATAAGCATGGCTGAATGGAATTTTGACCAGTTGCTGATAAACGGGCAACAAGATCAACATCACCAGCGACAGCGCCAACCAGCCGTAGGCGGCGCGAATGAATTTAACCGAACGATCCTTGGACGGCGCGGGTCGCCATAATTTCCATGGTCCAGCCACCATCCAGCATCCGATCAGCAGCATCAACCACGGAACCAATAAAAAGGCCGCCAGGACATGATTGTTGGTCCAGCGATAGGCGACAAACAAAATCGTTTCGCCAACCACCGCTGTCAGCAGCACGCCCAACGCCCACCAGGCGCGGCGGTGGGGGATTTCCGCCACATCAAACAGCGCGGGCAAAATTCGCAGCGAAACACCCAGAATCATAAACAGCGCCAACCCATGAATCTGCAGGTCGCGCAGTGGCGCCTGATACGTCGAAACATACCAGACCAGCTCGTTGCCCGGTGCGGCGCTCATGGTCATGTAGGTATGCCACAAATCCAGCGCGGTCTGAGCGAAGAAGAAGAACAGGGCCGCAAAAATAAACCCGACATAGGGCAGCATCGGCACGTCGCCGTGACGGTACGTCAACACGATCTGAGCAGCGAACGTGACAATCGCGATCATTTCCAGCGCGCCGCCGAACATGGCTGAGTCAATCGCCATGCCCCCCAGCGGCTGGGCCGACATGCCAAACGTGCGGATCAAAATCCCTGCGATCATCAACCCGAAATTCACCACCGCCATCCGCGGCCAGACCAGGGATGTATGCCAGATGCGCGGAAACGCCTGATAGGCAAAACCCATGATGAACAGACCCACCCAGCCATAAATCTGGGCGTGGCCGTGTGCGTTGATGTTGTAGATGCTGGCGCCCTTGCTGAACGTCTGGGCAAAACCGATCTGCCAGAGCAACCACAAACCCCAGCTTGCCCCCACCGTCAGCAGGACAAGAATACCAGCTGTGAAATAACGCCGGTAGATGCTGTCCGCCGCGTGCAAATCATGAGCGAACTGCGGCGACTGCGCCAGTTCCGGGTTGTGAATGGTTTGATGAATTTCACCCAGCAACTGTTCAAGATCGACACCGTGGGCACGGGCAAAAAAACCGATGGATTCCACCGGCCCGAAACGCCCGCCGCAACCGGTCAGACCGTGACGATTAAAAATCTGTCTGGCCTGCGGATGCCGGCGGAACAACTCAGGAATCATCATTTCCGGATCAATGGCTGTGCTGGTCATGGGGCGTGCTTCCGTCTGGACGGATCAAACTTATTTTATGTCGCCTGGCATTATTTGGCATTAATTGACGCCGGCGGGCAGTCTGCGGGCATCAGGCCGGCTGCCCTTGCCGATTGGCCGCTGGATGGGCAACCGGAGCAGCTTGCTGACTCTCCGATTCCTCTTTGCGCCGGCCGCTGATCTGCGCAACTTCGATTTTTCGCATGGGCAGTTCCGAAATAGGTTTGGATCGTCCATGTCCGGGCCGATAACCTTGACGCAGGCGATTGTATTTCGCGGAATTCAGCTCCTTGATCCGTATTTTTTCTTCAATATCGTCCACAGGCACCAGTCGGCCTTCGATCAGAACCGATGCGTATTGATCAAAATTATCGCTGTAGTCGTCGGCTTCAAAACAGACCTGATCGTTCTGCTGCAGCACTTCGCCTTTGCGCCCTGACAGCGCCAGACGGATGTATACCGTCTGACCGTTCCAGTAAAAAGGCATCGGAACGATATACGGTTTGCCGCTGCTGTCAGCCATGCAGATCCGCCCGACACGGGCATTATTCAACAGTAGATCAATTTCCGCACGGGACATTTCGATCATGGTCACTCCTGATGCTGTTGCCGGTTCGTCATTGTTTCAATCATCAACCAATCATATCAGCGGTAAAATCAACAGATCATAAGCACGCTGGGTCTGATTTTCTGCCGGTTATTTTTTATCTTTTGGTTGGGCAGGTTGATCGGCCGAAGCAGCCTGTTGGTTGATCGTCAGTGGCTGAGCAGGAATCACTGTTTCGTGCGTTTTGCAAAGAAAGGGCCTTTTCTGCTCCGCCACCAGATCGGCCAGGGTCACATCACCCAGCTCGCGCTCAGCTGCGGCGGCGGCAGCATCGAGTCGCCGGTGGAGCGGACACAAACTGTAATGGTCAGGGTTGCCCAGCGGACAGACATGAATCCGGTGCGACGAATCCGTCACCCGCACCACGTCCATCAAGGTTAGTTGGTGGGCGGGTTTGTTGAGCGTAAAACCGCCATTAACGCCACGCTGGCTGGTAATCAGACCCGCTTTGACCAACCCTTGCAGAATTTTGGCCAGATAACCGCTGGGCACGCGCGTATGCGTCGCGATCTGGGTGGTTGTCATCGGCAATGACTCACCACCGGCCAGTAAAAGCATCGCACGCAGAGAATATTCGGCTGCTTGTGAGATCATGATTTTAAGCCTGAAATCGAGCCAAAAGATCAAATTTCTTTTCTGGAGCTTGATATCCAGAATATAGGTGCTATTGTTCCTAGTCAAGCTGGATTGAGTCTCAACTACCGAAAATGAGATATTTTTGTCTTATTGTATGGCTTGGTTAAGAGATGGCTTTTCAGCCATGAGTGATGATAAATATCCGTTAACACCATAAACAGGATGGATAACACGATGAGTAATCTGACTGTAGAACAGACAATCGGTGAATTGGTCGCGCAAAAACCGGGCCGCTCGAAGGTTTTTGAGACATTTGGGTTGGATTATTGTTGCGGGGGGAACAAGACCGTAACTCAGGCGTGTCAGGAAAAGGGGATTGACCCCAAAACAGTTCTGGGCGTTCTGAAAATGCTGGAAGATCGTTCCAGCGACAGCTCCGAGCGTGACTGGTCACAAGCCAGCATGGCTGAGCTTTGCTCGAATATCGAGCATACGCACCATGCTTATCTCAAGCGTGATCTGCCGAGGCTGGGGATGCTGGTGGCCAAGGTGGCCAATGTTCATGGCGCTAATCACCCCTATCTCGTGCAGGTTCGTGATACATTCATCAAGCTCAAGGCCGAATTTGAAGAGCATATGGTCAAGGAGGAACGCATGATGTTCCCCCTGTGCCGGATGCTGGAGACAGCCGACAAGCTCCCTGAAAACTATGTCACCGAACTGGACGATCCCATTAAGGAGCTGGTGCATGAACATACCGCCACGGGCGAAGATCTGGCGATAATCCGCCGTCTGACCGACGACTATAAATTGCCGCCCGATGCCTGCAACAGCTACCGGGCCATGTTTGAAGGCCTGCAGGAACTGGAACATGACACCCATCGTCATGTGCATAAGGAAAACAGCATTCTGTTCCCCCGGGCAGCCGCCAAGCACTGGAAGCTGAAAACAGCCGGGAATTAACCCCTGGCGCGGTTGATGCCAACCGTTGTCGCTGACGATCGTGGACACAAGTGTTATCATGGTTAGGCGCCATGCGACCATTGCCCTACACCCGTACGGATTTCAACCACAGCCCGATGATCGTCTTTTACGAGATGACCCGGGCGTGCGATCTGGCGTGTGTGCATTGCCGGGCCAATGCCCAGTTGTTTCGCCATCCCGATGAGCTTTCCGCGCAGCAGGCGCGTGAGTTGGTCGATCAGATGCTCACCTTCCCCCGGCCGCCGCTGATCGTTTTGACCGGTGGTGATCCACTCAAGCGCGATGATGTGTTTGATCTGGTTGACTATTGCCGCCGTCAGCGTGTGGCGGTGGCCATGACCCCGTCAGCCACCTCGCTGGTGACGTATGACGCCCTGAAAAAATTGCAGGAGATGGGGTTGCATCGCGTCGCCGTCAGTCTCGATGGGGCAGACGCCAAAACCCACGATACGTTCCGCCGTGTTCAGGGCAGCTATCAGCGCACCATGGAGATTATGCGCGACGCGGGCGCCATGGGCCTGCCCCTGCAGGTGAACTGCACGGTAGGGCGTCACAATCTGCACCAGGTCGATGCGCTGCTGGAACTGGCTGCCAACGCCAAAGCCTGCTTGTGTTCGATTTTTTTCATTGTTCCCACCGGTCGGGCGACAGCCGAGCTGCGCCTGTCCGCCCAGCAATACGAGGATGTTTTTGAGATCATGTACCGCTGGCAGCAAAGCGGGCGGTTGGCGGTCAAAACCACCGAAGCACCACATTTTCGGCGATTCCTGCTGCAAAAACAGAAATCAGCCGCTGCACGCGGTGCGCCACCAGCCAGCCGGCGCGGTATCGCCCTTGGTCAGGTGGGAACCAACGACGGCAAGGGAATCATGTTCGTCAGTCATACCGGCGAAATTTTCCCGAGCGGGTTTTTACCGATCCATTGCGGCACATTTCCCCAGGATTCGCTGGTCAGCGTTTATCAGGATTCACCGCTGTTCCGCAGCCTGCGTGATGGCGATCTGCTGGGCGGCAAGTGTGGTGTGTGCGAATACCGCCATATTTGCGGTGGTTCGCGGGCACGATCCTATGGTCTACTGGGTGATCCCTTGGCAGCGGAACCGGATTGTATTTACGAGCCAACCAACAGTGCTGCGGATAAAAATCTGGCTGCAGCGGCTGAGATCGGCAACTGACCTTGCGATCGCAGCGTCGGTTCAACGGTGCTAAACGAAATTGAATTGAACCAGTGCGCTTGTGATCAACGCCGCACGTTGAAAGTGAGGATGATTAAAAATGCCCGTAAAATTAGGAGCCAAACCGCAGGCTGATTTCAATGAACCGCTGGGGTTGTTGTCGGATTGTCATCGCCGCATCGAGAATTTTCTGGGGATTCTGACCAAGGTGGCGATGAGTCGGCAGGCGGGGCAGGTGCTGGATGAGGAGCATCGTCGCGCCGTGCAGACGAGTTTGCATTATTTTCATCATGCTGCCCCGCGCCACAATGCCGATGAGGAGGAGTCGCTTTTCCCACGTCTGCGTCAGCTCAGCCAGACCGATCAGCGCGTTGCCCGCACAATGGACCGCCTTGACCAGTTGGAAGCGGATCATCAGACGACCAACGCCGGGCTGGATCGGGTTCGCCAGATTTTTGAGCAGTGGCTGAAGGAAGGGACATTGGCGGCTGATCAATTGCAGCAGTTGCGCGAACTTCTGCAGGAATTGCAGCGGTTGTACGCCCAGCACATCGAGCTGGAGGATCAGCAGGTTTTTACACTCGCCGGCGAGGTGCTCGGTTCCGATGCACTGGCGGGAATCGGCCGGGAAATGGCCCGGCGACGCGGGTTATAGTGGGCGGGCGCCGTAATGGACTGGTGAGATGATGTCGGTGTCTCGTGGGGCAATCAGGATTTGATCCGGTGCAGTAGTGCGATCATTTCCAGCGCTGCCTCGGCGGCGCGCTGGCCGGCATGGCCGTGACTGCCGCCCAGACGGTCATACGCCTGTTGCTCGTCGTTGGTGGTTAAAACGCCAAAAATAATTGGCAGACCCGTGCGCAGGGCAACGTCCTGTATGCCGCGGGCAGCCTCACCGGCAACATAATCAAAATGTGGCGTCTGGCCGCGAATAACCGCACCCAGGCAGATCACCGCAGCATATCGGCGCGTTTCCGCCAGCGCCAGCGCAGCCAGCGGCAGTTCAAAAGCGCCGGGAACGCGCTCGACTACGACGCGCTCCTGGCCAACACCCAGTTCACCCAACCGCGCCCGGCAACCATCAAGCAGTTGGTTGACGATCGTTTCGTTGAAACGGGCTGCGGCAATGGCAATACGGGCGCTGGACGGAATATCATCGGGCACGAAAGCAGGCGCTTGGATACTCATATCGTCGAGAGTATGCGAAGATGGCGCGTGTTGCCAAGTGCCGCCAGGCGTTTTGGCGGTAAAATCAGTAGTGGAACCAACGATTCATACCATGACTGACCAGCGTTATCAGCGACAAACCATACTGCCACAGATCGGCCAGGCGGGTCAGGAAAAACTGGCGCATAGCTGCGTGTTGATTGTCGGCTGCGGCGCTTTGGGTTCGATCATCAGTCAGCAACTGGTGCGCGCCGGTGTGGGATTTGTCCGTATTGTTGACCGTGATCTGGTCGAGCTGACCAATCTCCAGCGACAGGTGCTGTTTGATGAAACGGATGTGCGTGATGCCCTGCCCAAGGCGGTGGCTGCTGCCCGCCACCTGGCGCGGATCAATTCCCAGGTTGTGATTGATCCGGTGGTGATGGATGTCGATAGCGGCAACATCCGCGATTTGCTGAGCGTTGAGGGGCAAAAGATTGATTTGATTGTCGATGGCAGTGACAACGCCCAGATTCGTTATCTGATCAACGATCTTTCGGTTCAGCAGAATATTCCGTGGGTGTATGGGGGCGTGGTGGGGGTGCAGGGGCGGGTCATGCCCATCTGGCCTGGCGTCGGCCCATGCCTGCGCTGTTTGTTCCCAACACCGCCAGTCCCGGGCGAGTTGCCGACATGTGATGTGGCGGGGGTGTTGGGGCCGGCTGCGGCGATTGTTGGCGCGTGGGAATCAACTGCGGCTTTGCGGATACTCGTTGAAGGAACCAACGCGCTGGAGATGGGTTTGATCGTGCTGGACGTATGGGAAGGACAAGCGCGCCGAGTGGCGCTTGAGGATGCCCGGTGCCACGCCTGCCCGTGCTGCGGGAAAAGAGATTTTGTGTTTCTTAACGCTCCAGCCGCGGGCGCAGTTGCCACCTTGTGCGGACGCGATGCGGTGCAGGTTCGGTCGTCCACCGCGGGCCAGGGTTTGAGCCATGCCTCAGCCGGTTGCGCGTCGCATCTGAATCTGGCGCAGTTGGCGCAGAGCCTGCAGGCCGCCGGGCGTGTGCAGCAGGATCGTTTTTTTGTCCGCCTTTATCCGCATGATACGCCGGAAATGCTCACGATTTTTGCCGACGGCCGGGTGATTGTTTCCGGTACGCGCGATCCCGCCCGGGCCAGAACGCTCGTCGCCCGCTGGGTGGGGGGGTGAGTCCAATCGACAACCGTTACACGATCGTAAATGGATCGTGATCGGTTTTGCTTTGGTGAAATTGCACGTCAGGCAACAGATTGTGCAGGCGGTCAGCCAGGCGCTTGAGCACCCGACGCTCAGAATTACTGTGCAAAGCGCAGACAACGGTCATCCCGCTGGCAGCAGCCTTGAGTGCATCATGATGACGCATCTCCCCCGTGAGATAAACGTCAGCACGTTGGGCGATGGCTGCATCCAGCAGATTGCCACATGCCCCGGCGCAGCACGCCGCGGATGTCGCCTGCCCATCCAAAGGCCCTGCCACCAGCAGATGATCCACGGCCAGTTCACGGCGGATATGTTCGATCAACTGCCGTCGCGGCAGCGGTTTGATCGCGCCGATCCGGCCCATGCCCAGCTCGGTTGACACCTCCGCCAGTTGCACCAGATCGTACGCGGGCGTTTCGTACGGATGCGACTGCATCAGTGCCGAAAGCGCTGCATGGATGTGATGAATGGGTACGAGCAGTTCCAGACGGATTTCGTCAACATGCTCCAGTTGTCCTGACTGACCGACGGTTGGGTTTGTCTGGGCATTGCCAAAAAAAGTACCCGTGCCGTTGGATCGATAACTGCACTGCGAATAATCGCCGATTTGTCCGCAACCGGCATTGAATAGCGCCTGGCTGACCGCATCGACATGCGCCGCGGGGACGAACGTCACCAACTTGTAATGGCGACTGCGCGGTTCCAATCGGCGCAGCGGTTGGCGGTCGATCAGACCCAGAACATCGGCCAGCATGTCATTCGTGCCGCCCGTGGCAATGTCCAACGCCGTATGCGGCGAATAAAGACTAATTCCGCGGCGCACCGCGTCGAAGATCAGGCCGCCCGCCACAAGACGCTTGATCGGGTTGAAAATAGGTGGGTGATACGCAATGACAAGCTGGCAATCCAGCGCAATCGTCTCTTCAGCCACTGCGCTGGTGTAATCAATGGTCAGCACGACACGCTGGATATTCTGGCTGGGGTCACCCACCAGCAGGCCGACATTATCCCACGATTCAGCCAGGTGGGTCGGGGCGATTTCCTCCAGAACGTCAACGATTTGGCGCAGTTGCATAATGATCCAAGTCTACGCTTTGCCCACGATCCGCCAAGTGCTGGCTGCGCCGCGACGATTCCCCGGTTCATTCCTCCCGCGCCGGCGCAAAGCACCGGCACGGCGGTTCATGCCGTTTTGACCGCAGCCGCTTCGCTGGTGGTGTTGTCGCTGATACCCGAAGTCAGGTTGGTCGTTGAAGGATATTGAACGCGCCCGTGATAAATGCCAATTAACGTCTTGATCAGCGCTCGTTCAATTCCATGGATATCGCGCATGGTCAGGTCGCACTGATCGAGTTGTCCGTCGAGCAACCGCCGCAGGATGATATCGTGTACGAGCGATTCGATTCGATTTGGCGTGACATCGTTCATGGCCCGCGTGGCGCTTTCGCAGGCGTCGGCCAGCATGACAATGCCGGTTTCGCGGCTGCGCGGTTTGGGGCCGGGATAGCGATACTGGGTTTCGCTGACCTGCGGTTGATCCGAGGCGATTTGATCCTGCTTCTGCACCGCCTGATGGTAGAAGTATTCCACCAACGTCGTGCCGTGATGCTGCTGGATGAACTGCATCAGCACGGTGGGCAGATTGTATTCGCGCGCCAGCTCAATGCCGTCCTTCACATGTCCGATGATGATCAGCAGCGAAACGCTGGGGCTGAGGTTGATATGGCGATTGACACCATCGTTCTGATTCTCAACAAAATAATCAGCCTTGTTGATCTTGCCCACGTCGTGATAGTAGCTGCCGACCCGGCAGAGCAGGGCATTGGCACCGATGGCATCGGCAGCGGCTTCAGACAGGGTGGCCACCTGCAGGCTGTGGTTGTAGGTTCCCGGCGCTTCGATGCTCAACCGGCGCAACAGCGGCTGGGAAGCATCAGCCAGTTCCAACAACGTCATACCCGTGGTGATGCGGAATGCCTTTTCAATGAACGGTAGAATGCCCAGGGCGCAGAATCCCACCGCAATGCCGGCTGCACCGACAAGCAGCACATCCAGGCCGACATAGGTAAAGGGTTGATCCGGATGAATCTGCGTAACGCCGACAGCCAGGGTTGTGACCATCATCGACAAGGCTGAAGCGCCCCCGATTTCGATCAGGCGGCTGCGGCTGCGAATGTCATCGATCAAATAGCACGCGGTGAGAATGCCGATGAACAACACCAGGAAAAATCCGATTCCCTGCCCCAGGGCCGTTGTCACCAGCACGCCGTGGGTGAGCGCCACCCCCATGGCAAAGCGCTTGTCATACGCAATAGCCAGGATAAACGCCACCAGCATGGTCGGGGCAATGCCGAACAGATACAGCGGGCCGCTGCCAATGGCCGCCAGTTGCGCCAGCAACAGCATGGCCAGCAGCAACAGTGCGATCGCCAGGCCGCGGGCGTGATTGCGCACAATGCGCGGTTGGTAGCTTTTGATATAACCACCCAGGGCGATGGTGACCAGCAGCACCAGACCCACCATCCCGATTTTCATCCGCCACCACGCCAGCGTGGAGAGGGTGGACATGTAGGCATCATTCTCCAGCTTCAGCAGTTTGAAATCCTTGACGCTCAGCGCCCGACCACGTGATACCAGCAGCGAACCGGTGCTCTTGGTCTGATCGCCAACCGTTGGCGAAACAGCCTGATAGGCCTGCAACCGCGCCTGACCGGTGGCGTCGGTGTCCAGTTTGTATGTCGGCGTCTGATGCAGTTTGTTCAGGGTGTAGGCAGCGATGGAGTTCTGCAGCGCGCTGGAAAAACTGGCGGCAGCCGTCTGCTTGACATCCAGAATCAACCGGTTGTCCGGGTCATTACCCGGCTGGGGATATGCCCGACTTAATTCAATCGTCTGTTTGGGCTGGTTGGCATCGGCTTTCAGAACGATCTTCGGTGGGCGCAGGCGCAGATTTTCCTGGCGTGTCATCTCGGTTGAGCGCTGTTCGGCGCTGATGACCACCAGCGGGCGCAACGTGCGAATGAAACTTTCCACACCATCGTTGTAACCGTTGCGCAGTGTGGCGTTGGTGGACTGGTCAAACGCCGTAACCGCCGTCTCGCTCAACCGCGTCTTCAGCGCGGGCGTGTCATAACTGAACTCCGCCTGCAGCGCCGTGCCGATCTGGTCGAGCTTGCGCCCTTTCATATCATCCGGCAGATCGCGCAATTCCTGTTCCAGCGTTTGCCAGACATCCGTCGGCTGGTAGATCGGCGGCGTCTGATCGCGCGCTTCGGTACGGGCATCTTCCAGTACCTCGGCATCGCGGTAAACAAAATCGACCCGGCTGTAAATATCCTGGCCCACCCAGTCATGCACGCGCAGATCCGGCGCCTCTTCGCGCAACACAAAAATAAGGGCAGCCAGAAAACAGAACACCGCTGCTATACCCAGTGAACCGGCTGTTCCATCAGCCTGCAGACGTGTCCACCAATGCGCGCGTTCCTCCGGTTTGACCCGGCGCTTGGCAGGAGAACGATGAAATAGTGATGTCCAGCTCATGTCCACACCTTGTTATCATCAAACGTCGCGATTGCTTTTACCCGACACTCCCGGATGCCTGACCTGTCGGTTGCAGTCTCCGACGAGTTTCCGGCACTGTCGCTGAAGCCGACGGATCGCCCCGGCGTCGTCGGGCGCTCGTTACGCTCGAAGTTGCGCCGGTAGCGCCAGCAGCACTCGCCTGCTCATACGCATTAACGATATGCTGCACCAGCCGATGACGGACAATGTCCGCCTTATCCAGCTCGATGGTCGCGATCTGTTTAATGCCGCGCAATTTACGCATCGCGTCAACCAGTCCGCTGATTGTTCCATCGGGCAGATCGATCTGTGATGAATCGCCCGTGACGATCATTTTGCTGTTGTGTCCCAGGCGCGTCAAAAACATCAGCATCTGGCTGACGGTTGTATTTTGCGCTTCATCAAGGATGACCGCGCTGTCATTGAGGGTCCGCCCGCGCATGAACGCCAGCGGAATGACTTCAATGACATCATTGACCATGAAACGTTTGACCTGCTCGAAATCCATCATGTCATGCAGGGCATCGAACAACGGGCGAAGATACGGGTTCACCTTGGCTTGCAGGTCACCGGGCAAAAAGCCCAGACGCTCGCCCGCCTCGACGGCTGGACGAACCAGCACGATGCGTTTGATCGTCCCCTTTTTCAGCATTGACGCTGCCACTGCGACCGCCAGATACGTTTTTCCCGTGCCCGCCGGGCCAGTGCAGAATGTCAGATCATGTTCGAAAATAGCCTCGATGTATGCCCGTTGACCCTCGGTCTTGGGCACAATCGAGCGGCCACGAGCGTAAATATCGATCGCGCCATTGGTGCTGACCTGCGATTGTTCGATCACGCGGGCAATCGCCGATCCAACCTCATCGAGGCTGATCCAGTCCTGGCGACGCAATTTTCTCTGCAGTTGCTCAAAAACCAACGCAGCCTGATTCACCGATTGCGTATCGCCAATGAGTTTCAGCTCATGGTCGCGGTTGATCGTGCGCACCGCGAAGGTGTCACGAATCATTCGTAAATGCCGATCGGATGCTCCAAACAGAGCCAGCCTCTTATCAGGTTGTTCAAGCGCTATTGTTAGTTCCACGTCACTTTTGTGCTGGCCTTGGCTGGCCGGCTCAAGTACCTCAATTTTTTCACACCACACGCTGGTAAGATGATAGGCCAGCGTTGGTCCGATATTGTCGCTCAGGCTGTTCAGATTGTCGAGTATTATCCAATAGGCGATAGGATCACAAACGATAATACTCGGCCAATCAAGTAGTTATGGTCAACAGCCCCTGTCGTGAAAAGGGATATGGCCGCGGCAACGAATTGCCAAAACGGCTTCTGCGGCGATCGATGTTCAGTTGCTCGTGCCTGATCCGTGATTGGTGCGGTGCTTGGCAGCGACAATACAATCCACGCATGCGCTAATTGCGCCGCTCCATCAGCCACCGTCATAGCGCGCGTGGATGCACGTTTGTCTGTCGCGGGCAACTGATTATTTGATCACGTCCGTCGGTGGTGGCGTGACATCAGGCGTTGTAACCGGTGGTGTAACCGGCGGCACGATCGTATCGACCGGCGGCACTTCCACCACGGGGGGCGGAACCACACTCACCGGCGGCGTTGTCGGCGGCGCAACCACCGGAGGCGCCACAACCGGAGGCGGAGTCACGCCAATATCCGTTGGTGGCGGTGTTATCGTAACCGGTGGAACCACATTAACCGGCGGAGTAACGGTCGGCGGGGCTACAACCACCGGAGGAGCCACAACCGGAGGCGGGGTCACGCCAATATCCGTTGGTGGCGGCGTTATCGTAACCGGTGGAACCACATTAACCGGCGGAGTAACGACAGGCGGGGCAACAACCACCGGAGGCGCCACAACCGGAGGCGGGGTCACGCCAATATCCGTTGGTGGCGGCGTTACCGTAACCGGTGGAACCACATCAACCGGCGGTGTTACCGCAGCCGGTGGGACAACGGTTTGAGTTGGTGCAGCCACTGTAACTGGCGGTGTGATTTCGACCGGAGGCGCTACGGCCGCAGGTGGTACAACCGGCTGAACCGCTGGCTCGATCTTGACCGGAGCAACACTCGCCAAGATAGGCGCAACGGCTGTGCTGGCATCCAGACCCAGATCAACTGGCGGTGGCAGCACCACGGTTTCAACCGGCATGGTGATGGTTTCAACAGGTTTAACTGCCAGAGGCAAACCAGCATCGCTTGGCCTGTGAGGATGCCGACCGGCTGAAGCCACTGGCGCTTCAATCTCAGGATTAACCGCCACTGCAGCAACAGCGGCCGGTGGCACATCCACGGCCGGCGCGGCTGAAGTCTCCAGGGTGGCAACCGTCGGGATTTCAACTGGGATTTGCGCACCAGCCGCCAAACCGATATCGGTCACCGGCGGTAGGGTTGCAGCGTCAACCGGCGGGGCGATGCTGGCGACGGATGGTTGAATCTCCACGGCAGGCTGACGGTCAATTTCAGAATTTGTCGCAGCAGTGTCAGCCGCCACGTCAAGCCCAGCCACTGCCGGTGGCTGGCTGACCGGTAAATCAAGGCTTGCCTGTGTCGGTAGTTCAAGACTGTTATTAGCGCTGGTCCCCGTCAACCCCACTTCGACCGACGTGGAGGAATCTACCGATGCCACCGGGGAAACAACGCTCAAGTTCGGAGCTGCTGAGCTTTTATCTGAATCGGTTCTGGGTTGGGCGCTGGAAATATCACTGGCGGTTTGCCCTGTGGCTGCCGATGAGCTTAAACCCGAGGCGGTGAGTTCGGTTTTACCGCGCAAGTTGGCAGCCAGCGTGTTGGCGTCGATCCAACCCTGGGCTGACAAGGCATTGATCGCCGACTGCAAGTCCTGTGTGCGCGAACGCAAACGGAACACCTGCCCGCCTTGCTGGGTGGCTACCTGGCCGAGGCGTTCAAGGTTTTGCTTGTGAAGCTGAAAATCGTGCGCGCTGATCGCCGCCACCTGGGCTGCCGGTTGGTCCGCCGCAAGCTGGGCTTGCTGATTGCTGGCCAGCGTGAATGCCTGAATCCCATCGCGTCGAGGCCGAACCAGGACGGAATTTTCTTCGCAGGCGTAATAGCTCTTACGCGAGTCCGGATCATAGCTGACCAGGAAAACCGCAGTCGTCGCTTCGATTACCGCATTACCGTCATGTACCTGCACAACCCCATTGGTAACTGCCCGACGACCAACAAATACATGCGCCGTACCATAATCAACCTGGATATTGGTCTGGCCGGTTCCTTCCCAGATGCGCACCGCACTATGGGAGTCGATTTTCAGGACGATGCGGCTGGCCAGCAGAATCGATAGCCCTCCCTGACCGGTGGTAATCAGTTCATTATTGTTGACCAGCGCGTGCAGATCGGCTGGTCGGGCTTGTTCTTCGGCGAAGATACTTCCCGAACCGAACGCAGCGGTAACGCGCCCGATGGGCTGATTCGACGCTGCGTAAAGTGTTGCAGGAGCCGCAGTTGCGAGTACCAGGGCGGTACGGACCGACCATTTGGCGATACGATTCATGGCGACACTCCCATGTCAAAACAGCCTGCTGGCGCACTGGCGCGCACCGCTGGCGCGTGCTGCTTCTGTTGAAGTAGACAGCACGAACCGGCATTTGGTTTGGCCATTATGGTTGACAGGATAAGAAAATTCATTTTTCCAGACAACTTTAATAATTTTACGTCTTGCTCCGCTTATCCCAGTGGGTGAGCAAAGCGGTAAAGCTAAAAGGTGTAGATAAATCGTACACCCACGATACTGCGATTATAGTCAAACGGATCACCGGAACCCGTCATTTCAATATTGGAATTATGATTGGTATACGCGTAATCCACCCGCAATGATGCTTTATCGTTGATTTTGTGGGTTACGCCGATTGATAGCACATATTCCAGATCACGCCGCCGCGACCGATTGCCCGGATCGTCAAACTGGCTGGGATTGCGATACGCTTCGTACGTCAGTGTACCGCCCAGATCCAGGCGCAGATTCCAGAAGGGCAGGGGCGTGTAATAAGCCACGCCCAGCGTCTGCAAGATGCCCTGATATTCCTGACCCTGCGTGTCCTGATACGTTACGCGATAACTCAGGTCGATATTCGCCTTCTGCTGCGCATCAAACAGTGACGGCACGGGAATGCCCTGCACAAGACCCAGCACATAGCTGTTGCCGTCGCGATCAAATGTCTTGAGCGGATCGTCATATTCAGTGGCGAAATCATTGAGTTGATACTGAAAATAGGCTGAGGTATAACCCCCCTTGGGGTTGATCAGCGTCAATTGCGGGGTGATCAGGTGGCGCGTCAGATATTTTTCATGTCCAAACTCAACGTAGTTGAAACCATAACGGGCGCTGGCGTGCAGGTTCTCAGCCAGCTTGTAATTGACATACGGGCCGATCTGGTAGCTGGAAATATCAAACGAGGTAATATCCTGCTGAAACGTGAAATAACCGTTGGCTTCAACGCCAACGTCGATGTTGGGTTTGCGATAGAAGCTGTAACTGCCGCGGGGTTGGAGCACAAAACGCCCATCCTCCCGGTTGGAAATTTCCGTCGGCAGCGCAATGTTGGAACCGATCAGCAGCACGTTGGTGTCATATTCGTAACCGGTGGTGATCTGCAGTTCCCACGGGCGGCTGCTGCGCTGCTGGGACGCCAGCACATCATCCAACTGGCGCGACGCCGCTGCCACCGTCGGATCACGATCCGCCCCGCCCAGCCCCGCTTCACGGTAGATGCTGCGGGCACGCACGAGGTCACGCATGCGCAGGTAGGTCAGACCCTGGTAAAACTCGGCTGACTCCTCCTCAACGCCG
>WBZR01002780.1_pt1 | contig 17303 bp, 20 predicted proteins | sample 5204231 | NCBI WGS metagenome assembly WBZR01 (sample SAMN12412403, study PRJNA552823) | activated sludge metagenome | isolation source: activated sludge from anammox sidestream of wastewater treatment plant... | place: USA: Virginia | collected 2017-08 | reverse complement strand
CCGCTGAAATGGGGAAAAACTTCAACCGTTTCTTCCTGCAATAGGCTGAAAGTGCTCTTAGCCTGTCATCACTTGTCATCGCATCGGTCTTGGTGCCGGCAACGATCTGAACCTTATCAGACAGATCAGTCTGGTATAGTGAAAGCTCCTTATTTACCATCTCATATGCCTCAACCGGAGGGACTGCAGCTTCATCTGAAATATCCACAAGATGCAGCAGGACAGACGTCCTCTCTACATGCCGCAGAAACTGAAAGCCGAGGCCTTTCCCTTCATGAGCACCCTCTATGAGACCTGGGATATCCGCCAGTATAAAGCTCTTATCTCTCCCGTAATTAGCCACACCGAGATTCGGATTGAGCGTCGTGAATGGATAGTCAGCAATCTTGGGCCGGGCAGCGGAAACTGACGACAAGAATGTGGATTTACCGGCGTTTGGCAGGCCGATTACACCTGCATCAGCCAACAGTTTGAGTTCCAGCAGAAGCCAGCGTTCCTGTCCTTTTTCCCCTGGCTGGGCATATCTTGGTGTCCGGTTGACTGAGGTTGCAAAGGCGGAATTCCCAAGTCCCCCTCGGCCGCCGCTGGCAACGACCAAACGTTCCCCCTCAGCGGCAAGGTCTGCAACAAGCTCATTCGTTTCAAAGTCATAGACCATGGTTCCCACCGGAACCTTAACTATTACATCTGCGCCATCCCTGCCGCGCATATCCTTTCCCTTGCCATGAGCGCCCCGTTTCGCTATATAGTGCTGATGGTATTTCTGATCAAGAAGGGTGTAAAGATTAGATGAGGTCTCTACTACGACATCCCCGCCCTTGCCGCCATGCCCCCCATTGGGTCCGCCGCGGGGGACATATGCCTCACGCCTGAAACTGACGCAGCCATTCCCTCCGTCACCGGCATGAACATATATTTTAATCCTGTCTACAAACATATAACTGTCATGAGGTTAACGCTCAACAATGTTCAGTTGCAAGAAAGCGTTAACAAAAAAATGCCCCAGATAACACTACAAGAACCTGGGGCAAACATATCAGACGAAACAATCGAGTGAGGGAGACTAACTACATTACCGGATATACACTGACCCGCTTTCTGTCTCTCCCTACCCTTTCAAACTGGACTACACCTGAGATCTTGGCAAAGAGGGAGTCATCCCCGCCCTTTCCTACGTTATATCCCGGATGAAATTTGGTTCCTCGCTGACGAACCAGAATAGAACCGGCAGGGACGACCTGCCCGCCGAAGCATTTAATACCAAGCCTCTGGGCATTACTATCACGTCCATTCCGTATGCTTCCCTGACCTTTTTTGTGTGCCATGCTGCTCTCTCCTTATTGAGGCTTCCTAAAATCTCCATCTGCGGCGTTGAAGCCGGAGCTTTTACAAAGCCGCCCGTTATTCAACTTATTACCGGGTTTCTGATTTAGCCTTTAACCTCTAATATTCTGACTTTTGTAAGATACTGCCTGTGACCGTTTGTGCGCCTGTAATTCTTCCTGCGCTTCTTCTTGAAAACAAGCACCTTCTTATCCCTGTACTGAGATACGATGCTGCCCACGACCTTTGCATTGGCCACATACGGCTTTCCAATAACCACACTATCACCGCTGCCAACTGCAAGAATCTTGTCAAATTCTATGGTTGATCCTTTATCACCGTCCACCTTTTCAATGGAAATGACATCTCCGGTTGATACCCTTTGCTGTTTACCACCTGTTTCCACAATTGCGTACATAATTCTTCTCCTTACTCTCTCAGTTTTTCGTCTTCTTCCTGCTGTGTCTTACATTCAATACAATATGTCGTGACCGGCCTCGCCTTGATACGATTATAACCAATCTCATCTCCACAGCCGTCACATATGCCAAATGTACCTTTCTCTATCCGGTCAAGGGCCTCTTCAATTTTTTTCAGCAGCTTTCGTTCCCGTTCTCTTAACCTTATTGCAAAATTCTTATCAACCTCTGCAGAAGCCTGATCCGTTACATCCGGGAAATTAATCTTGTCAGGATTGAGTCCCTCGCCTATGAGGACACCTGCCTCCGTCAGGAGAGCATTCTTTTGCCTCTCCAAATCCTGCCTGATTTCCTCATACTTATCAGTTCTATTTTTTGCTGCTGTCATCTTTCCAACCCGATACAGTATCAAAAATTGATTAAATAGTCAATTCTATCCATCTCTCTGCCAAAACCACCTTGAATTATACAGTGGCCCATAGGGACGATGCGTTTTGGGATACAACTTGACAAAAGGTTCAGACATCATCTCATCATAGCTCAGATGAAATACCCTGGAGAACTCTGAGAGTTCCTTCTTGAGCAGGAGAAAATCATTATCATTAAGTTTTTCAATGCCCACTTCCTTGCCGACCCTTCTGTTATCCACTTCTCCCCGGACAAATATAGTGCCGCCATGCATTCCTGTCCCAAGGTAATCACCGGCAATCGGGTGACCTGACCTTTTTTCCAAACCCAATAATATTATTACCCCGCCGGCCATGTATTCACCGAGGAAATGGCCTGCTGTGCCCCCTATTACAATGACCGGGGTCTTGCCCATATATGCCTTCATGTGAATACCAACCCTGTAGCCGACATCACCCAGTACAAAAAACCTGCCGCCGCGCATGCCATAACCGCACACATCTCCTGCATGACCATGCACATACACATTGCCTGCATTCATTGTATTCCCGCCGCCGTCCTGGGCATTGTCAAATACCTCTATGGTAGGGCCATCCATAAATACCGCCATGTCGTTGCCGGCAACGCCGTGTATGTCTATCCTTATATCATTACCCTGCAGTCCTGCGCCTATGAAACGCTGACCGTTGACATTTCTTAAAATAATGTGTCTGGCCCCTTCATTTACCACGCGGTTAATCTCCTCATTGAGGTCACGATAGTGTGTTGAAGAGGCGTCTATGTCAACGGCGCTTTCTTCGAGTTTTATTACCTTCATCTTCTTATGTTCCTTCTTTCAGCATACCGATTACAGGCTCGCCTGCCCTTGGCATCCAGAGCCTGTCAGGCTTATCGCATATCTCTCTGATTGTTGCCTCTTCACTTGCCATATACAGGGTCTCATCCTTTTCCCCTGCAAAGAGCGGTCGCAGCTTTATCCTGTCATTAAATCCCACGAGACCATTGCGCCAACCGAACAGGATGGCGAATGGACCATTTAAGAGTAACGGGCCGTACTGTATGCGAATGGCCTTAAGCGCCTCTGAAAACTCCCTGTCCTCCGGCAGTCCCAGATCTATATCCTTCCAGAATGGGCTTGCCAGTGCATAGAATGCGGCGCGAAGTGGCATCTTCTGCTGCCTGATGAGATAGTCCAGGGCATATGCCACGACCTCTGTATCAGTGAGGAGTGTGCACTTGTAGCCGAACATCTCCAGAAAGGCCCGGTTTGTCCCGTAGCTCGTTATCTCGCCATTATGAACGATTGCCCAGTCAAGGACGGTAAACGGATGGGCGCCGCCCCACCATCCCGGTGTATTTGTCGGAAACCTGGTGTGTCCCATCCATATATATGCCTTATAGTCTTCAATGATAAAGAAGTCCGCTATGTCTGCAGGCTCACCAACTCCCTTAAACGCCCCCATATTCCTGCCGCTCGATATGACATAGGCGCCGTGGACGTTGTCATTGACGTTCATGACCGCACGAACAACCAGTCCGTCCAGGTCTTCTCCGGGCAGAAGGCACTCATTCTTTGGCTCAACAAAATATCTCCAGAAGATGGGGGGATGCTTGATGTACGGGGTCGCCCTTGTCGGTATCTCCTCTTCCCTGTGCACACTGAAAAATTTAAAAAGTACCCGCTCGACATCAGGCTTAATCTCAGGTTTATCCATCATGACATGGATTGCATAGAACTCCGCCATGTCAGGATAAATACCGTATGCGGCAAATCCGGCGCCGAGGCCGTTGCCCCTGTCCTTCATCAGGCAGAGGGACTTGATGATGTGACTCCCGTCAACACGCTTCCCGTCACGGTTTATAAAACCTACGAGACCGCATCCGCTTGTATCCCTGGGGTCGTTATATCTCTTATATCCATCAATCATGGTAGCCTGTCTCATCCCTTCGTGTAAAAATCCTGTTTCTCCACTCACGCGGCATCTGCATAAGTCCTATCTTCTTTTTATTCAGCAGAACGTTCTTTATACCGGAGATATCTGTCTTGCTCCTGATGAGCCCTGTCAATACTCCCGCCCCGTCTATCTCCCCTATGGTAACAAACCCTTTCAGCCTGCCTTCTTTCAGTATAAGGCTCCTGTAGAAAGCGCCCTTCGTATCACTGACCGACAGGACTTCATAACTTGCATCAGGCGGGGTTGTTATCCCGGCTGAAAGTATCGGAACCTTCAGAAACTTCAGGGAATTCATCGCGAGCCCGCCTGCATATGGATACCGGACCCCTGCCATGTTTATCCCTGCAACGAGCCCCTGCTGAAATGCCAGCGGCCATAGTGGCAATGAGCGCTTCTGTCCATCAGTGATGTCAGTTGCCTTTACCACATCGCCGGCCCCATATATATTGGGTATGCTGGTACACATATAATCATCCACATCAAGTCCCCTGTCAAATTTGACCGGCGTCTCCTTAATCAGTCCCCCGTTTGGTATAACGCCTATCGCCGTAATAATTGCCTGACACGGGATAAATTTGCCGCTCTTCAGACTTACACCGGTAATTTCATCTGTCCCGGCAATTTCCTCAACGGTGTCATTCAAATAAAACTCTATCCCTTCACCCAGCATGAGTGACTCCGCCATCCCCGACGACCTGCGGTCTAATGCCTTGACAAGCACCCGGTCCCCGAGTTCAACTACAGTCACCTTCTTGTTAAGCTTATTCAGTGTATAGGCAATCTCTGTTCCGGTAAATCCGGCGCCAATGACAACGACACTTTCAAAACGCGGAAGTGCTTCACGGATCTTCTGCGCATCAAAAAGATCCGTAAATGTAAAAACAAGCTCCTTGCCCTCTGCACCTTTTAATGCGGGCTTAAAGGGAACTCCGCCCACTCCAAGGAGGAGTTTCTTGTAGGAAATAGTTTCACCACTGTCTGTTATCAGTAAGGATTTATCTGCATTAATAGCTGTAACCATTCTCCCGAAGAGGCAGTCAACTCCCATCTTTTTGAAGTAGTCTTTGCCCCTGTATTCGAGCCACTGGGCATTGGAACCCTTAATATAATCTGCAAGCATGGCCTTTGAGTAGGAGCCAATGGACTCGTAAGAAACAGTAAGGATGGAAGACTTCTTGTCATGTCTTCTTATCCCGTCTATCGCCCCCACTGCGGCAACGTTTGCACCTATGATTACATAATCCGATTTGGACATCAGGTGTGAACCTCTTCTCTCTCAATCGTTTCGTCATAAAGCAACGCCTTATTCGGGCAGGCCTCAACACAGGCGGGATTAAGTCCGGCGTCAATCCTTTTTATGCACAGGTCGCACTTGAATGCATGCTTGTCTTCACCTGCAAGGTTAGGGTGTGCAGCGCCGTATGGACATCCGACGACACAGCCCCAGCACCCCACACAACGTTCCTCGTCAAGGTATACTACACCATTATCAAGTCGCTGTATCGCACCGCTGATGCAGGCGTCCATGCACCAGGGGTGCTTGCAGTGACGGCACATTGATGAGAATGCCAGCGGTGACTGGACCTCGACAACCGCATTCGTCCGGCCCCGCAGGCCTTCCCTTTTATATGACTTGACCGGGTCCCCGCTCCGCGAATGCGTGGCTACACATGCGACCTCACAGTTATAACAGGCTATGCAGTAGTCTTCTACTATAATTACCTTTTTCATATGACTCACCTGACCCCATACCATTTACTCCCCTGCCGGGAGAACCCCAAGTATCTCGTTTTCCTTTTCAGTCAAACCGATGCTTCTCAGTCTCAACCGGTTGCCCTTAAGCGATTCTATTGAATTAATACCCATCGCACCAAGCATCTCTTTCATCTCATGGGACCACCCCTTAACGAGGTTGTATAACTGTTCCGACGCAATATCAGGATTCTGCCTCCTCGCCAGCCTCGGATCATTAGTCGTAATGCCCCACGCGCACCTGCCAGTGTTGCATGTCTGGCATAGTGTACAGCCTATTGCAAGCATTGCAACTGTTGCAATATAGGCCGCATCAGCACCAAGTGCTATTATCTTAATCACGTCAGCGCTGCTTCTTATTCCACCGGTGGCCACTATAGAGACCTCATTTCTGATGCCTTCCTGCCGGAGTCTTCTGTCTACTGCAGCAACCGCCACCTCTACGGGTATGCCGATATGGTCTCTAACTGACTTGGGGGTTGCGCCTGTTCCGCCCCTGAATCCGTCTACAACTATTATATCCGCCCCTGCCCTTGCGATACCGCTTGCTATAGCGGCAACATTATGCACTGCCGCAATCTTTACAAAGACAGGTTTTTCATATCTCGTTGCCTCTTTAATCGCATATATCAACTGTCTCAGGTCTTCTATGGAATAGATATCGTGATGAGGAGCCGGCGATATTGCATCCGAACCCGGAGGTATCATCCTTGTCTCAGCGATCTCGGCATTGACCTTTTCACCAGGCAGGTGTCCCCCTATCCCCGGTTTCGCCCCCTGACCAATCTTGATTTCTACTGCTGCCGCCGCCTTGAGATAATCCCTGCTCACGCCAAAGCGCCCCGAAGCAACCTGAACAATACTCCTTCCGGCATAAGGATAGAGCTTTTTGTGAAGACCACCCTCCCCTGTGTTCCAGTAAGAACCAAGTTGCACAGCAGCCCTTGCCATTGACTCCTGAAAATTGAGATTTATGGAGCCGTAAGACATGGCAGAAAACATTATAGGTGTTTCAATTTCCAATTGAGGTGCAAGACGCGATTTCAGTTCAATTTTACCGCTTTCCGACTCGCCAAGCTCAATCTTCTGCCCTTTTCTCCCAAGAAAAGTCCTGAGCTCCATAGGCTCTCTAAGCGGATCAATGGATGGATTTGTCACCTGACAGGCGTCAATGAGGAGATGGTCAAAATATACGCGATATGGTTTGTCATTTCCTATGCCGGTAATGATGATACTGCCTGTGTTAGCCTGAAGGTAGGCATCCATGACAAGGTCCCACTTCCAGCTTGCGTGCTCATACGGCCTTGAAGGATTGGGGACAATCTTCAGCGCATCAGTCGGACACATTGCCTCACACCGCTTGCAGCCTACACAGGCTTCATGTTTATTCCATAAGACATCAAGCTCCTCATCGTAGAATGTGGCGTCATATGAACACTGCTCGACACATCCAAGACAACGTACACACTTATAATCATCCCTCTGGACTATGTATGGGTAATATTGTATCTGTGGTTTTTTGTAAAGCATGGTACTATTCCCTGGGAAAGTATCCCATAATAAGTTTGAATTATCAGTATAACAATACGGATATTAAATTTCAATATGGGATATTAATTTTTCTATTATGGCAAGATTTCTTTCTACCGCTCCCTTATTCCTGGCAATAATCTGATGACCCTTTTCCCCCATTTCCTTTTGCCTGCGCTTGTCATTCAGCAATTCCTGCAGCTGGGATTTAAGCAGATCCATGTTTTCTATCATCAATCCTGCGCCACCCTCCAATATCTCCTCTGTAATCTGCTTGAAGTTAAACATATGGGGCCCAAAAATCAGTGGTTTTTTGTAGTACATCGCCTCAAGCGGATTCTGTCCGCCATGAGCGATAAAACTCCCTCCTATGATAACAACAGTTGCTATGCTGTAGAGTGTTGACAACTCGCCTATTGTATCAACAACAATGATGGTCTTGTACGGCACATAATTTTTCTCCGTATTAACGAGTCCTGTCCTCTTCATGACATCAAGCCCCTGTGTCCTCGCAAGCCTTTCTATATCTGCGGTCCTCTCAATATGCCTCGGAACTATAATCAATCTAAGCCTGCTATCTTCTTTCAGGCATTCTATATATGATGAGATGATTGCCTCATCCTCACCTGGATGTGTACTGCCTGCGACTATGACCTTGTCATCCCTGCCTATTCCGTAGAATCGCATCTTTGCGCTGATTGCATCATCATCCATCTCAATAAACTTCTGGTCATATTTCATGTTGCCGGTTATAGTCACAGACCCGGCAGGCGCCCCGATCTCCCTGACCCTCTCTGCATCTTCGTTACTCTGCATGCAGAAAAGGTCTACATTTGACAGTACCTTTTTCATAAATGGACGAAACCGTTTATAGCCCTTATATGCATCAGGAGAAATCCTGCCGTTGATTATGAGTGACTTTGAGCCGGAGCGTTTAATTGCCCTCAGGACATTGGGCCATAACTCCGTCTCGACTGAGATATAGATGTCCGGACTTATCATGTTGACAAATCTCTTAACGGACCAGGGCAGATCAAATGGTGAGTATAGTATATAGTCTGCCTCCGGAAGTCTCTGGCGCGCAACGTCATTGCCGGTCGGGGTAACGGTAGATACAGTGAGCCGTATTTCCGGATGCCTCTGTCTGAGTTCTTTGATGAAGGGAGTGGAAGCTATAACCTCGCCTACTGAAACGGCGTGGATGTGGATGCGGCATCTGCCTGCATTCTGGGAACCCAACCTCACCCCTTCCCCTCTCCCTGAGGGAGAGAGGCTCTCGCCTGCAATCCCCAGCTTTTCCCAGAAGCCCTTCCTGTGTTTCTCCTTTGTCAGTACCTTATAGAGCCAGAAAGGAGAGGTTATAGTGACGAGAAATATGATGAGAAGATTGTATAGTAAATACATTAACTAAGTTCCACATAATAACGCAAGAAGTGAAAGATGTTGCTTGATTCAGCCCCTCTTTAATCGCTGTGCAATCCAGGTGCTGACTTCTGAAAAAGGTATCTTCCCTGCAGCAATCCCCTGGACAAAGCCGTATTTCTCATCTTCCCCTGCAACCAAGTGTTGATCATTTAGCAGGAGAAATACATCCATAGCGGTGAAACCCGTACGTTTGTTGCCATCTGCAAAAGGATGATTACAAATAATGGAGTGAAGTAAAGCGGCTGCCTTTTCTGATATGGACTGGTATAAATCTACGCCACCGAAGGACGCCTGAGGTCTTGCGACAGCAGAATCCAGCAGCGGAATATCCCGGATTCCTGCAAGCCCTCCTGTTTGCTCAATTATAACTCTATGAATCTCTAAAATATCTTCAAGAGTCAGGTAAATCACCGGGCCAATCTCTTCAGGAGATTCAGGTTTTCCTTGATGCTTTCTGCAAGATGCTTTTTAAGACCAGGGGTAAGCCCTTTTCCCCGATATGTCTTAATCAGGCGGGAAATCTGTGAATGAACCAGGGACTCAGGGTCTGTCGCATTCTCCATTGCAAGCTCCTCAAGTACCTTGCGATCCTTTTCAGAAATCTTAATTTTCAATTCTGCCATGATTATCCCTCCCTCCTATCTTGATTCCTGCCATCCGGCATGGAAATGATATGACCTGTCAGGAGATTGTCAGGTTAAAATAGCATGGTGAGTTTTTCATGTCAAACTATACAGGTACTGACTCTATACCACGAAACAGAAGCAAATAGAGTACAGCTTAACAATTATTTTTCATACAAGTTTCATACTACAATAAAACTGATCTGCACTCTTCGTCATCTCGGATAGTCTCTTCTCAAGCTCCACCCTCTTTGCTTCTATCTCTTCTTCAGAGGCATCCCTTGTCACATAAACAGGCTCACCATAAATTACGACTAAGCGGGTAAAGGGATGCGGGATAATAAATCTGTCCCAGCTCTTGAAGACGTATGCCTTTTCTGCGCCGTATGTAACCGGCAGGACAGGCAGTCCGCTGATTTTGGCAAGATGCAGGATTCCCTTCTGGACCCTGAACACAGGCCCCCTTGAGCCATCCACAGTAATGAATACACGCCCTTTGTCTTTGACGACCCTGATGAGGTTACGGAAGGCCGTACTGCCGCTCTTATAGGAAGAGCCGCGTACAGTCCTGACACCGAATAGCCTTAGTGTCCGTGCTATTATCTCCCCGTCGGTGCTCGGGCTTACGAGTGAATAGAGTTTTTCCTGCCACCTGTAGTGAAACGGCAGATACATCAACCGGCCGTGCCACAGTGCGTATATTGGATTGATGCCCTTTGTTATGAGTGACTGCTCAGATTCTCTGCCAACTACTTCCTTCCTGCAGGTAATGCCAAGAAAGAATATGATGAGCATTGCTATGGGAGGGATCACATATTTTATAAATAGATTTCTTATTGCAGTCATCACCTGCCAGACATGAATAATAAAAAACTCATAACTGAGTTATCGATATAAACACATGAAAAAGCCCTGGATATAAAGACATTTATTGCGTATGTATTAAGCCTTCCAGGATATTGCAGATTTTGCCAAGGGCAACAGCACGATGGCTTATCTTGTTCTTTATCTCTCTCCCAAGCTCGGCAAAGGTCTTTCCATATTCTGGGACCGCAAAAACAGGGTCATAACCAAAACCGGATGTGCCCCGTTCTGATTCAGCAATAAATCCAGCGCAATCCCCTTCTGCAAGCGTGATATCACCTGGCGGGGTTGCGACTGCTATCACACATACAAACCTTGCGCCCCTTTTCTCAGGAGGTGTGCCCTTGAGCAATCCCATGAGTTTCGAGATATTGTCAGCGTCTGTTGCATCCCCTCCTGCAAATCTTGCTGAATATACACCCGGCGCTCCGCCCAGTGCATCCACTTCAAGGCCGGAATCGTCTGCAACGGCAATGTTTCCCGTAAACCTCGCAACTGTAAGCGCCTTTTTTGATGCGTTCTCAGAAAAAGTCCTGCCATCCTCGATGATTTCAGGAATACCAGGATAAGAGGCGAGGGTATCTATTTCCACTTTGTCCTTGAACCCTGAGCCATTTATGATTGACTGTATCTCCGCTATCTTGCCAGGATTTCTTGTGGCAATTACTATCTTCAGCATATTTATTCGTTAGCCATCCTTCGACAAGCTCAGGATGCGCGTCGGATGAACCCATATTTTATAAATCGCCTACCAGCTTCCTCTGCATCTCCACCAGCTCTTCAATCCCTTTTTTGGCGAGGGTAACAAGCCCATCCATCATGTTTCTGGAAAATGGTTCCCCTTCGGCTGTACCCTGTACCTCTACGAACTTTCCCTTCCCTGTCATTACGATATTCATGTCAACCTCTGCAGTGGAGTCTTCGTCATAATTAAGGTCGAGGACAGGCTCTCCATTAACAATGCCGACACTCACTGCAGCGAGATAGTCTCTGATAGGGTTCTCTGTCATCAGTCCTGCCTTCCTGGCAAAATTCATTGCATCAACGAGGGCGACGAACGAGCCTGTAATTGAGGCAGTCCGTGTCCCGCCGTCGGCCTGTATTACATCACAGTCAATCCATATGGTACGCTCACCGAGTCTGTCCAAGTCAACAACAGACCTGAGCGCCCTTCCGATAAGGCGCTGTATCTCATGAGTCCTGCCGCCTATCTTTCCCCGTGCTGATTCCCTTACGATCCTCTGCAGGGCCGAGCGGGGGATCATGGCATATTCTGCAGTAATCCAACCCTTGTTCTTTCCCTTTAGGTGAGGAGGTACCTTGTCCTCAATCGTTGCAGTACAAATAACCTTTGTATCGCCAACTTCAATCAGGGCAGAGCCTTCTGCATGTTTGATGTAATTCCTGTGGATCCTGACATTCCGCAACTGATCGCCTCTTCTGCCGTCTTTTCTCTTCATTAAAAACTCCCGTTACAAGATCAATGCAACCTTTTCTACCTTTCCAATCTTCTCACCGAGAAACCTGCTCCCCTGCTCCTCAAAGCGGCGTGGGACGTCAGTCACGAAGAAACGCCTGTTGCTCGCGCTGGCGGGGACAGCAGCAAGCAAATTCAATCGCGACAACGCTTCTTTGACCTCAGTTGCCGTCTCCTCGGCAGAGTCTATCAGCCTTACGCCATCGCCCATCACCTTTTGTATTATCCCTTTCAGAAGAGGATAGTGCGTACACCCAAGAACCAGTGTGTCTATTCCCTTGTTCTTCAATCCTCCAAGATAACGCTCTGCAACAGACAATGTCACACTGTCATCAATCCACCCTTCTTCCACAAGAGGGACAAACAGGGGACACGCCTGTCCAAATGTGTCAATATCACTGTTTATCGCCCTGATGGCCTTGGTATATGCGCCGCTGCTTACGGTCGTCTCAGTTCCAATGATACCGACCTTGCCGTTTTTCGTCACACGGGACGCTGCACGGGCGCCGGCCTCAATCACACCAATGATCGGGATAGAGAACTGGTTTCGCAATTCACCGAGACTCACTGCAGAAGCGGTATTACAGGCAACGACAAGCAGCTTTATGTTGTATTTCAAAAGGAAGCGCGTATTCTCAATCGAATATTTGACAACGGTCTCTTCAGACTTTGTGCCATACGGGAGGCGCGCAGTATCGCCGAGGTATAGTGTAGCCTCTCCGGGAAGTGCTCTGACAATCTCCTTGAGGACAGTCAGGCCGCCTATGCCGGAGTCAAATATACCTATTGGGCCTTTGTTGTTCGTCATGGTAAGGATATGCTATGCCAAACAGGGGGATGAGTCAAGCCGAAGAGTTGTTATGGTAAGATACTGTAATTGAGAGGGGACACGGAAAAACAGGCAGGTGTTAGAGCCGCCGTACGTCTGCAGGCCAGGCTGATGGGTAACAATAGCCTCGATTTTTGCGGGAGGGATTATTCTTCTCCTGAAGCATTCCTCAGGAGCCATGCTTCATTCGATGAAGTTTCATTTGAAGAAGTATCTTTCAGGAGTCCGCCAAAGACTGCCATCGTGTCATTCTCTGCATTAATAATAGCAGTGTGGTTGGCTCTGGCGTCAGGATATGACACCTTTGAGGTATGAGAGATAATGCTGGAACTCCAGGCGGCAGGTCCTCCAATCCCGTTTGCATTTTCCATGACCCATAAATCGTATAGAAGGCCCCCCTGGACATCTACGCCACCAAAGATAGTCATATGGCTGGTTGAAGGATTAAAGACCGCTGTATGTCCCTGGCGGGCATCTGGAAGATCTCCGGACACGGATAAAGGTTGCCATGAAGGGGACGTATCCTGGCCGTTTTCATCCAGTCCATTTGCATGGGTCAACACCCATACATCATTTAAAGTTTCCGAATCCGTACTCCCCCCAAAGACGATCATTCTGTTGTTGCTGATATCATAGACCGCTGAATGCATCATACGCGGATCTGGGATGCTGCCCGATGCAGGTGTTATATTCGTCCAGGCAGGGGCCCCTCCAAGTCCATTAGCATGTGTAAGTACCCATATGTCGTTGAGCAATGTTGTGGTGACTCCATCAGTTTCAGCCCCGCCAAAGACAATAACACGATTGCTGCCGGGATCATAGACCATGGAAAAACCCAAACGGCTTGAAGGAGTCTGGCCTGCTCCTTCAGACAATTGTACCCATGTTGGAGTCCCTCCACTTCCATCTGCATTCGTCAAGACCCACAGGCGGTCAACAATAAAATCTTCATCCTGCCCCACTCCTCCCCATATGACCATCCTTTTCCCGTCAGGGTCGTATGCCGCTTTATGCCCTGTGCGGGCGGAAGGCAGGGAGCTTCCTCCGGCAGAAACCTGATTCCATACAGGTGTAGTGCCTGTTACGTCCTGGAGGCGCCACAGGTCTGCTGACAATCCCCCCGGAACCATTCCACCAAAGATAATCATTTGATCGGCACTTTCATCATAAGCGGCTGAGTGATTTGAAAGGCCTGGTGGTTTGGGGTCCGCAGCATTAACATTAACTTGTTCCCATTGCATCGGCTTTATAGTGAGCGTAATGGAAAGTTCCTCTGTCGTTTGACTGCTGCTGATCGTAATGGGGAAACTTCCTATAGGTGTATCTGACGCAGTGTTTATATAGAAAAGGACTTCGGCAGGAAGATAGAATTTATCTGACAGAAAGAAACCATCGGCGCCTGCAGGTAGTCCTGAAGCCGAAAAGCTCGCTGTTCTTGGCAAAGGGATCCCGCTTATGGAGGATATCTTCAACGCGATTCTGGCCTGGTCCCCTCTTATAACGCTGACCTCTTCAGGAAAGGCAAACCAGACAAATCCGCCTGGTATCTTATTATCATTGTCGTTTCCTCCGCATCCCGTAAAGATTAAAGACAAAATAAAAATATAAAAGACAGCACCGCAGTATGTTCTAATTGCTTGTACGTTCATCCGTTCGGTTCCCGTCTATTTATAGACAAGTCATAAGTATACCGTAAAATATGTAAGTTTTTCAAGCTGTTTGATAAGTTTCTTATGAGGCTGATAAAACGTTAATTGTCTCTTTAAGATATTGTTTGTCAATAACCTTATTATGAATTAAGGTTTTGATAATGGCCTCAGCCGCTATCCTGTGTCCATAAGTGTTCCAGTGTCCATCACTTTCGCTGAATTTTAAATTATCCAGTTCCTTCTTTTGAGACGGGAAGAAAGGCATAATATCAAAATATTCGAAATCTGAAATATCTACGGTATAATTTCTGATTAGGCATTCTCCGGTTTCCGGCAAAAAGAATAGAAGGAATCTTGCTCCTTTCATCTCCGTTCTGAGTTTGACAATTTTGATCATCTCAACAGCTGCATTCGCCGGAAACGAAGGATCATGTTTTTTACGGGTAAAACGCTCTTCATGGACACATCAACCTCTCAGTTCTCCGTGCGGCCACGAAAAGATATGTTCTTAATGGCGATGTTGACGGCAAAGTTTCTCAGTGTCAGCGTATCGGACGACAAAATCTGCGTCTTCTTGAGGCCATGGCTGATCCACAAATTGCATCTTCAGACATGGGTGGCAGACTGGCACATAAAATGGGCGGTTGAGCAGGAAAAGGAGGGAATTTTTGTAGAGTATCACCGGCATCTGCATGAATTGAATGCCTTCAATTATCTTTTTAAAATGAGCGCCTCTCCTGAATTTGCCGATCGTTTCCTGATCCGATCCAGAATGACAATGATAGAGTCCCTGGCATGCGCATTATATGGGTAAAATAAAGTAACATACTATATAATTCAACAGGATACAGAAAACCCTGAATGTTAAGTTTTTTGTCACTATTAATGGATTATTATGGAGAATTATGCAGGTTTTTACATGGCTAAATAAAAAAATGTAAAAATCTGATGGAGAGAACTTTACTTCTGCAGAATAAAGTACAACTCGCCACGCTCTTTCATCGAACCCGCAGAAAGCCCGGCATCAGGGCCTGCGCCCCAGAACAGGTCTACCCTTCCAGGCCCCTTTATCGCGCCGCCCTCATCCTGGTTTAGTACAAAGCGATTAACAGGTTCCCACTTGAGGACATTGCCTGACTGGTCAACAACAGGGGCTGTAGTTTTTATGAAAGAGAGCCCGCCCCTTGGAAACAGGGAGGGGTCAGTAGCTATTGAATGGCCGGCGGTCAAAGGAACCTGGATGCTTCCCTTTGCGCCTCCGTTATCGAGCTTAAAGAATATATATCTCGGGTTCTGATACAGTATTTCTGACATCTGCTCTTTGTGTTCGGAAAGGTATTTCTTTAATCCCATCAAACTACCTTCACCCGGTTTGATCATGCCCCGCTCTATCATGAGCTTTCCTATGCTCGTATATGGATATCCGTTGTTACCGCCGTAATGGACGCCAATTGCAGAACCGTCAGGCAGTCTTATCGTACCGGAACCCTGGATATGGAGAAAATATGCCTCAACCGGATCAGCAAGCCATGCAATCTCGAGCCCCTTATCATCCAAAGCGCCGCCTCCATCTATGTCCTTTCGCGTAAAATACTCTGCATCTTTTTTTATGTCATCCGGGATGCGATAGAGCGGGTAGCGATATTTGGCTGACTGATAAAGGCTACCCTCAACTTCCGGGACATAATAGCCTGTAAATACAACATTTCCCCTCCCATCCACACCGGATGCCTTATACCACTCAAACATATAATCCATCAGGAGTTCTATCATCTCATTTGACTCTGCTGTATCAAGTATCTGCAGGAGAGTCTTTTGGGTTTTCTCGACCTCCCTCGCCCTGACGATCTTACCGCCATAGTCAAATTCTGTTTCGGGGTCAATCCCCTTCAGGAATGAAAGATTAGTCATGATCGCTTCCCTCAAGGCCTTCCTGTCGATATTGCCGTACGCGTGGGGCGGCTCTGCATATACGAGGGAATAATTGACTGCTGACAATGGCTGGTTGGCCTGACTGACTGCGCAACTATTAGCCAGGATTACCAGCAATAATAGGATGAGTATTTTTCGCATTATGAACCTGTCCCCCTCCTGTAATAAGTTAGAACTCTACTTTGAAACTAAGACCTGCACCGTCAATATCCCCTGCCGGCCCGATTACTACATTTTTATGGGATGTTCTGTTATATCGTACGATTGCCTTTCCCACAATAGCACCGATCAATGCCCCTGCAACGACATCGGAGGGGAAGTGTGCCTCCTGCTCAACCCTCGCAAGCCCTGCCCCGCCTGCAATACCATAAGAGAGGGCATCTATCCACCACTCATCATAATGTTCTGCGATGACAGATGCAAGGGAAAAGGCCTGTGTGGCGTGACCTGACGGAAATGAGCGGTGTCCGCCAAATGGTTGAAACCTGTATGTCCCCTCGTCATCCGAAGGACGGCTGCGGCCGGCAATGACCTTAAGGGATGTTGTAATTATCCCTGCACTGACAATACTCGCTGCAAAGGCATCCAATGCCACTGCTTTTGCCCTGTAATTGTCGAGCATTGTCCCTCCAAGATAAAAGGCCCCCATTATGCCAAATGATGGATAAGCCCCGAACTCCTGCACGACTCTTGCTACATCAGTTGTCGTTTCGGTCCTGCTTCGCTGTACCCCGTCATATATCTCATCATCCAGAAGGAGAACGAAACCTATCCCGGCAGTACAAATGGAAAAATTTCTCCATTCCTTTGCGTCCCAGCGTGAGGGCGCCGATAACATATATCCTGTATCATTGAGAAGCAGACGACCGTAATCAGCGGCGGAAAGAGAAGCCCTTTCATCTGCAAATGCCTTCTCATGAAAGACGTAAGGATATAAGCACGACAAGGCGAGGAGCATGATAAATACCCTGATTTTCAGCATGGCCAAATTTATCATAACTTAATCTAAAAAAAAAGAAGTCCTATCCCTATTTGACAGAATGATGATTTTGGGCAAAACTTTCACGTGATGGTTAAAAAAACTTATTCAAAGAGTCTTCGCTATGCAATAAAAGAC
>WBZR01002773.1_pt1 | contig 17327 bp, 14 predicted proteins | sample 5204231 | NCBI WGS metagenome assembly WBZR01 (sample SAMN12412403, study PRJNA552823) | activated sludge metagenome | isolation source: activated sludge from anammox sidestream of wastewater treatment plant... | place: USA: Virginia | collected 2017-08 | reverse complement strand
TGTGCATGGGGTTGCTCCCATATAGCCCTCCTTTTCTTTATGGTTTAGTTTCTTGTATCAAAACTATTTTTTACCATATTTGGAGGGCTTTTTCTTTAACCAAGTCTCTCTTTTTCTACTCTACCAAAAAATTGCATTATTAGGGCGATTTTTGGCCCTTTTTAAGCGATATTTCGACATTTTTTGGCAGTTTTTCAAAAAGCTAAATTGATACGAAAAATTAAATTGTTGTAGAAATTTGCATTTTGTAGAAATATCAATTATAATGGAAAAATGAAGGTTTAGGCGCATCTGAAAAAACCTAGGTGTTGTTTACTGACCCTTTACAATCCCTAAGTGACATGAGGATGCGCCTTCTTTATTCCAAACCCTCGTACTTTTCCAAAAACGCCTCCATTTCTTCAATCCGTTCTTTATTGACGGCATAAATCCTTTGAGGAGGTGACTGGATGTATCGAATTTTTAACCATCCTTTAGAAACCAGAAAATCAATGGTTGCCTGAACCTCTTCTTTTTTCCACTTAAACCGTGGCTCACTTGAAATCCACCATTGAATAATACCATCAAAAGTATCTTTTGCATTCCGATGTTTGAATATGTACTGTATAAGATCGAGCACCATAGCATAGTTCCTTTTCTTTCACAAAAACCTTTCAAATATTTTTGATTTCTTTAAATAGCAATGGTGATGCCAAAGAAGAAATATGCCCTCAACCCTTAATTTACCTTGTTTCTTAGATAATGAATCCAACGATAGGTAACATTTTTGCCGCACTGCGACAAATCAATTTTTTAAATAACTCCTTTAATAACAAACAGATAAGACCTGCGGTCTAAAATTCGCACCCCGTGCGGTTGATTCGACACAGATAAAGTCCGAAGCGCAAAATTCGTGTGCTGATACTGACAGGATTAATTCCATTTGTTAGTTTGCTAAAAATGTCCAAATTATTTCAAAAGATACTACCTGTACGACCAATACTGTCCTGGTTGGAATTGTTCAAAAAACTCACCTGTTTTCTCCCCATTTAGCAGGAGAGATTTGGCTGCGGCCGTGCTGCCCTATGGTACATTCTTAACCGAGAATGTATTCCGTTCAATGCCATATTTTTTAATCAGACGTTGGAATGCCCTGCGGTCTAACCCCGCAACTTTTGCAGCTTTCGTGATATTTCCCTGCTGCTTTGCCAGAAGGTCGACCAAATAGCCTCGTTCGAACTGCACAACAATTTGCTTCTTGGCACCCTGGAAGGTATGATCTCCTGAAGCATCTTTTTGCAGAGGTAAGGAAAGATTGATATTGTCAGGTTGCAGGATAGTGGCAAGACAGAGCACCATGGACTGTTGGATCACACCTTCCAACTCCCGTACGTTTCCCGGCCAGGAATAAGCCAAGAGTTTTTGCATGGCAGAGGGAGAAATCCGCGGTTTCACCCGCCGATATTGCAACGCATAATGTTCAAGGAAAAAATCCACCAAAAGGGGGATATCTTCCATTCGCTCACGAAGAGGCGGAATGTGAAGTTTCAGAATATTTAAACGATAATACAGGTCTTCACGGAAGGTTTTTGTCTTCACCTTTTCTCTTAAGTCGGCATTCGTAGCAGCAATCAAACGGACATCGGCAACTTTGCTTTTAGAGGAACCGAGAGGACGGTATTCAAATTCCTGTATAAAACGAAGCAACTTAATCTGAGCAGACGGGCTTAACGTATCAACTTCGTCTAAAAAAATTGTTCCTCCTTCCGCTTCGGCAATGAGCCCTTTTTTTTCTGATGAAGCATCGGTAAATGCCCCTTTTACATGCCCAAATACCTCACTTTCAAAGAGTTGGTCCGGCAATGCACCACAATTAACCGGAATAAACGGTCTGCCATGCCGCTGGCTATTGTAATGGATTGCTCGTGTAAAAAGCTCCTTTCCTGTACCTGTCTCTCCCAAAACCAAAACCGGCGCATCTGACAGTGCCAGGTGTGGTATTTTCTCAATGACATTTAAAAAAGAGGGAGATTTTCCTATGAGTTGTTTATGGTTGAATATTCTCTTAACGGTTTCGAGAGGGGCGGTATTTACCGCTTGTTTAGTCCACACGATAAGACGTTGTAAACGCAAAAGAAATTCTTTCTGTGTAATAGTACACAAAAAAAAATCATCCATACCGCTGGCGAGGGATTGGAATATTTCTGCAGAGTCAAAATTCTTTGCGCAAAAGAACCCGTAAATAACCGCCTGGTTCCAATGTTTTCTGAGATGATGAACAAGATCCAATGAGGATATTTTCATCGAAGAACGCATGAAAATAAGATCAGGGATAGCGCTTACTGGCCAAGGTGGGAAAAAGGTAATCGTTTGAGACGATAGCTTATTCTCTGAAAAGATATTCTCAACAAGACGGAAAAGCTGTCTGCAGTTGTCGTGCGGGTTAGTATCCGATTCAAGATCGACAAACAAAGCGTGGTAAGGTGACATTCTCCCTCCATGTGGTTTTTTCGCAAGAGGACGCATTACAATACGCCCCAAAGAGGTATAGAATAATAAGCAATAATTTTTGAGATTATTCAAAAGGCTTCTTGTTATCCATATTTTCGGATATTTAAAAAAAAAGTGAAGTATCTCACCAGAAAAGGACTGTGGTTTGCTCGTCTCGCAGATCAGAGAAAGGGATATGCAGACAAACCCACAGATAAAAACTTTAGCAAGCTTTTATCTGGAGTTCTTTATTGTATTCTTGCTTGTTATCATGGTAAAGTATAGAGGTTTACTGCTAAGAAATATCAAAACAAATTTCCGATTCTGATCACCCGACACGGAATTACCCCTCTCAGATGTATGAATAAGAAACAGAATAAACATAAAAAGCCAGCGGTATGGCAACGACACCGTATCGAGAAGGGACCACATCTTGAGATTCTGCAGGCACGCTTTGATTGGCTAAAACATCCCAGAAATCACAAAGAAATGAAACGTCTGGTGCTTGAAGCAAATGACTGGGTGAACGTAGTTGCTACTACACCAGGCAATGAAATCGTGGTTGTCCGGCAATACCGGTTTGGCATCGGAAAGATAACCACCGAAATACCTGGCGGTATGGTTGACCACGGTGAGGATTCCAGGGCGGCAGCAATTCGGGAATTAAAGGAAGAAACCGGTTATACCTGTGCCAACTGGATTTATCTCGGTTCTGTCGAACCGAATCCGGCAATTTTGAATAATGTGTGCCATTCCTGGCATGCAAAAGACGCCGTTCAGACAGGAGAAATGCATCCTGACGAGGGTGAAGATATTGTCGTTGCTACGCTGACGCTCGATGAAGTACGATACGAAATTAAGGAAGGTAATTTCCGTCATTCACTAGCGCTCCTGGCACTTACAAAAGTTTTTAACTTATGGAATGGAACTCTATGAAAGGATTTTTTCGCCATTACCGACTTTAGCGAGAAAAAACTGGCCACGGGTGATGGAAGACCCACAAAGGCATTTGCAAAGAGATCAGACACAGAATCATGCCGCGTATTGTGGACATAGAAAATAGAAAGGCGCTTTATGTACCTGCCCATGATGACGGCACAATTCTTTTCAAACCCAGGACGAAATTTCAATGAAAAAAGTATTCTTTATCTCCTTGATTAACTGAATTGGAAATAAACATGAACCACGAGCAATATATTCAACCACTTCTCACTGCGCTTCACGCCGCAAAACGTGCCGGCGAAGCCATTCTTGAAGTCTATAATTCAGACTTTGCCGTTGAGCACAAAGATGACCATTCGCCTCTGACCTTAGCAGATAAACGTTCCCACGAAATTATTCTGAATGGGCTACAACAGACATGGAGCACAAATAACAAGGAACCCCCCCTAAATAACCCGCTTTTGCCTATACTAAGCGAGGAAGGAAAAGATATTCCTTATAACGAACGAAAAAGGTGGGAGTATTTCTGGCTCGTTGACCCCCTTGACGGGACAAAGGAGTTTATCAAGAGGAACGGGGAGTTCACAGTAAACATTGCCCTCATCCGCAAAGACAAACCCGTCCTCGGATGCATCTATATACCAGTGCAAGATTGCTTCTACTTTGCCGCTGTAAACATCGGCGCCTATATGCTCGTGAATAGTAAGATTGTGTCTGACGATCTCACGATAAAAAAACTCCTTGATGCATCACAGGGCCTACCGTTAAGCGCTAATACCAGGAAATCTGCACTCCCTAAGAACCAGGACATCATGGAGAAACATCGTGCACTTACCATTGTTGGTAGTCGTTCACATGCAACACAGGAACTGTCAGAGTTTGTAGATAAAATAAAAGAAACGTCCGGCGAGGTTGCATTCATCTCTGCGGGAAGTTCCCTGAAATTTTGCCTTGTGGCAGAAGGCAAGGCGGACATCTATCCGAGATTTGGCCCAACAATGGAATGGGACACAGCAGCCGGACAGGCTATCGTAGAACAGGCACAAGGGTGGGTTCTCGATATACCTACCAAAGGACCGCTAACGTATAATAAGAATACCCTCGTTAATCCCTTTTTTCTGGCTAGTGGACAAGGATTCCCGCCTTCACAACTTAAGTCGTTATTATCATGCCCGGACAGGACATGAGACTGCTTCCCGTCAGGAGAGATCACCTTCTGTTAACCCCGATTACGATACTGCACAGGTGCTTCCCGGAAGGAAATCGGATCAGGATACTAATGGACGCAAAAAGGAAATATTTGGAAGAACCGAAGGATTTCTGTATAATGCCTTTTTGTATTTTATTGGAGTAATACCACTGTACCAAGACTAATTTTTAGTTCAGCAGAGGAGAGATACCATGCAATATGAACATCACGACCTGGTTCATGAATTCCCTGAATATCGCGAAAAGATTCATGATCTTAAGATGACCAATAGTCACTTTAAAAGACTCTTTGATAACTACCATAAACTCGACAAGGAAATTTACCGGGTTGAAAATGATATTGAACCCGCTTCAGACACGACACTGGAAGATCTTAAGAAGCGTAGGCTTGCCTTAAAAGATGAGCTTTTCCATATGCTGCAACAGGAAAAGAGCTAAAAGGCTATCGTGGTTTTGTGCTATATACACCAGGCTTTCTGTGAAAGCGCACGATTCTGAGCAAATGAGAGTCTTCGTGCGAAAATATATTTTTGTACTCGTTTGTGAGCCTTCGGCCTCTTCGCATCATGATCGCTCGGTCCACTTCAGGTGCGTGCCTTGGCCATGGAATGTGCCTCTTGCCGGTGATATCTTGCATCGTACGAAGCAGCCTAATTATTGCTCCTTTCTAAGCTGGACAGACACTCTCTTAAATGGTTCAATCTTGCCGTAATCGCAGCGGTAAAAGCAGAATCGAACATACCAAACAGTCTCTGATGCATCATAAAATTGAGGTGTCTTTCCAAAAAATCCAATAGTCCTTTGGGATTAAACCCGGCTTTTTGCGCATACAAGATACCCTTGGTATCCGCATCCTGTTCAAACTCTTCAAGGTGGCTATACAAAAGTAATACCTTTGTCATGGAATGAAGCTCTTTTTCATCGCGGGAATTAATTTCCATAACCTCGTGGTATAGCCTTGAGGCATGTCTCAGGGATACGTGGGCAACTTCATGACCAATAATTCCTGCTACCTCATCTTCCGTTTGCGCAAACTTTAATAAACCATAAGTCAGATAGATGTAGCCACCAGGGGCGGAAAATGCGTTAATTGAAAGAGATTGCAGGATGACACAGGTAAAGGGGAGGGTATTTCGGTCGGAAGCGGCAACTACCCTTTGCACGATGCTATTTACGGCTTGATTAAAATCAGGGTCGTCTTCCAGATAAAACTGATGTCGGATATACTCATCAACGTGTTTTCCCAGCTCAACCTCTTCTGCATCGCTTATTTCCGCAGGCGGATTATGGAGTTGCCAATCATCGCCTGCTATACTCAACGGGTCTGGGGAGAAGAAAATAATTGCAGGAATGGCTATATGAAAAAGCAGACTTTTGGGTAATACCATAATACAACCCCCTTGCAAAAACTTCTTAAAAAAGAAGTTTTTGCAAGATAATACTATAAACCAACGCTTCAGATCACTTTCACATACGTCGCCTGTGGCCCTTTTTCGCCCATTTCTTCAGCAAAACGCACCTCCATACCAACGGTCAGGTGTTTAAATTCATAGTTCTTAACACTATGCTCGTGGAAATAGATCTCGCGGCCATCCATCGTGGCAAGGAAGCCATAGCCCTGATCCGAAAACAGCGTTTTGATAAGCCCACGGAGCGCTTCCGCGTGTTGTTTCACATCTCCCCGCTGCCTTCTGGCAAAGTCCTCCAGCTTACGGCAGATATCACGAAAGGCATCTCGTATGGCAAGATAAAGATCTTTATTGGGATCGAGTTTCACCACAATCTCGGCGCCAGGAACTGTTATGTCGATACGCAGATTGTACAATGATCTGTGGGGAAGAGCCTCTACCATGACCCTGCAGCTCGTAATTCTGCTGTAATACTTATCTAACTTTTCTGCGTGCTCACGGATATTCGACTCAATTGCTTCGGTGAGTTCTAAATTTCGCGAGGTAATTTGCAATGGTAATATCACGAGACATCATCCTCCGTTTTTTAGAATGGAGCGGGCGAAGGGAATCGAACCCTCATACCCAGCTTGGGAAGCTGGTATTCTACCACTGAATTACGCCCGCTTTAGATTTTTATGATGTGTAATCCAACACTTCTAAATCTCGTTCCCCCATGATTTTTGAAGAACAGGAAATCGCATGTTTCATCACAGCGATGGATCGGGCATACTGTAAGCCCTGATACGTGCCGCGACGCTCAAATTCCTGCGTTATCCCGTTAGTAATCTCCGCCTTACTGGCCTTCCATACGGGTGACAGGAGAAAATTGCCATGCGTATCGCCGACGAGCCTTTGTACAGTAACATCAGATGGGATGCGCTCTAAAAAACCGACAGCAAGCTTGATGTACGCATTCCTGTTCAGGGTTTGCACTTTTCCTTGAAAATACTCCTCAGCCAGTGCGGTATTTTTGGCCACATACAAGTGATGCAGCTTTACCCCCTGTATACCCAAACGTGCTACTGTCTCGGCGGTTTCCATCATCTCTTCCTCCGTCTCGCCGGGTAGTCCTAAAATAACATGAACACATATATTGATGCAAGTTTTTTTTGTGCGCTGTATGGCATCCAGAAATGTCCTGGAATCATGCCCCCGGTTAATTCGCCTTAAAGTCTTATCGTGAATGGATTGAAGCCCATATTCGATCCAAACGTGATATTTCTTTGTATAACCATCGATAAGACCTAAAATCTCATCCGAGATACAGTCCGGTCTCGTGCCGATGGAAAGTCCCACAACATCTCCGTCACTCAGCGCCTCTTCATAACAGGATCTTAACGTTTCAACATCAGCGTACGTATTGGTAAAAGACTGGAAATACGCGATAAATTTCTCTGCTCCATATCTCTTTTTATGGAATTCCTTACCTCTTTCAATTTGCTCTCTTACCGGAAGAGAATGTCCTTTGACGTTGGGACTAAAACTTTCATTGATGCAGTATGTACAACCACCCACTGCAACGCGCCCATCACGATTCGGACACGTAAAACCGGCATGAAGCGGAATCTTGTGCACCTTATAGGGAAAATGTTCCTTCAGGTATTCACGAAACGGGTAAAACCGGTGTTTTAAAAGACAGGGTTTCAGGTGAAGAGAAGAAATTCCATTTTTCATGTGGTAATTTTATCACGGATATGACAATTATCAAATACAATCTGACAGGATGCGGCAAAGACGATTGCGTATGCAGGAACATGGACTCGCAACCTGTTTCACGTATTTCTTTTGTTATTCATGTCAGACTTGTAAAAACGGTAGGTATTTTTGCCGCGTGCCTTGGAAAGGTACATGGCAATGTCTGCCTTTTTGATCAGTTCTTCCGGACTCTCTGCATCGAACGGATAGAGGCTGATACCAATGCTGGTGGTGGTATGAATTTCATGGCCTTCGAGTCTGAACGGCTGATTGAGTGCATCAATAATTTTGCTTGCAACAATAACCGTATTAAGCGCATGAACCAAATCAGGCAGGAGAATGGTAAATTCATCACCGCCCGTACGAGCAACCGTATCACCCCTGCGCACGCATTGTGTCAGTCGCTCTGCAAACCTTTTTAGCAACAAATCGCCCATATAATGGCCTAATGTATCATTGATACTTTTGAAATGATCCAGATCAAGAATCATAACCGCTACCAGCTTTTTATAGCGCTTTGCATGAACCAAAGCCACTTTCAATCGGTCTTGAAACAGGTTGCGGCTGGGTAAGGCAGTCAGGATATCATAGTAGGCCATATAGGTGACAAGGGCCTCTGATTGTTTGTGCGCAATTGTATTTCCTATAATATCTGCAGTGATGTGCAGCAGCGCAATATCCTCCTCATGCCACGGGTCAACAGCAACAACTATGCTCAAGATTGAAGATACCGACAACTGGAAAACCAGGACAATCCAACAGTATCACCATTTTTGTGGAATTGGTTTTTATGCCCTGGGATGCGCCTTATCATACACCTGCTTCAACCGTTCTGTAGTAATATGAGTATAGATTTGCGTTGAGGAAAGATTGGCATGCCCCAGCAGCTCCTGGACAGATCGCAGATCAGCACCGTTGTCCAGCAAATGGGTTGCAAAGCTGTGGCGAAAGGTATGGGGAGAAATAGCAAGGCTTAAACCGGCAATTTTTACATATTTTTCCAGCATCCGTGCCACACTGCGCTCAGTCAAACGGCCACCGCGATTGTTTAAAAAGAGCGCTTTCTTATCAGACCCTCTTTCCTTGAGATACGATCGTATAGCGTCCAAGGCATGATTCCCGATAGGTTGTAAACGTTCCTTCCTGCCTTTCCCTTTTACTTTGACAACTTCATTGAAAAAGTCTATGTCCGAAACGTCAGTTCCCACTAATTCACTTACTCTCATACCCGTGCTGTACAATGTCTCCATAATAGCCCGGTCACGAATGCCTGTCACCGTACTCAGGCCCGGAAGATTTAGGAGCGTTTCGATCTGCCTGACACTCATAAAACCGGGTAGTTTTTTTTCCAGCTTTGGAGCCCGAATGTTCTCTGCAGGATTACATTTTAAAACTCCCTCACGGCACAAGAATTTATAAAGAGATCGGATTGACACCAGCTTTCTGGCAATCGTGGTTTTCGAATAATCCCGTTTTTTTAAAAAGGCGAGAAACCTTCGCAACAACAAACGGGTAACACTTTCAAGATCACGGCAACCTTCCTCAAGAAGAAACGCAAGATACTGATATAAATCATTTCGATAAGCCCGTAAAGTCTGTGATGAAAAATTCCTGTTGTGCTCAAGGTGAACAAGGTATTTATCAATGCAGCTCTGCATAGATCTGCCCCATCACTAAAAAATCAAATCGCCATAAGTTTCAAACACCGCTTTCACGACCGGAAGAAAGCAGGAACCGTTTACCGTAAACCAAATCGGAAAGGTTAAAAGACAACGTAGTTTGCCTTCCCACCCCTTCCGTCTGAAAACAAAAAACGATTGAAGCTTGTTTGTATGTTAGCATACCCACAAAAAAATGACAAGGATAAATAAGGCATTTTAAGGCACTTTACCGGCGATTTGCCTTGACAAAATTTTGCACCATATCTAGAATTATTCACCGGGCACAAGATTTCCCGATTTCCTTGAAAACAAGAAAATTCTGTATAAAAAAGAAACCGGCGTTTCCTATGAACCAGTCACGGTCTAACAAAGTCTCATAATATCCATGGATTCCAGCAAAAATATTGTCGGTGAAGTTTTTATCCAGGAAGTCAGAAATGCCTGCACCCCGTTAGAGGCATTTTGCAGATTTTCTTCACAAACACACCTGTTTTTTCTCGACAGCGCCTTGCCGGTAAAAGGGATTTCGAGATACTCCTTTTTAGGTTTTAATCCTTTTTTGGTAATGAAGGCAAAACACTGCAAGATCACCTTAACTGACCATAATGGTGTCCTTGAAATTGAAGGAAACCCCTTTGAGCATCTCCGTGAGCTACTCAGGCAGTTTTCTCTGAAGAACGCCACGGAATCCGTCCCTTTCGAATGCGGTGTGGTTGGATATTTTGGTTATGACCTGCGTTCTTTTATAGAACGGCTAACCACACGGATGGTTGACGATCTTGGCCTGCCCGATATGTATCTGGGATTTTATGATACGATTATAGCCTACGACACCTTCCTGCAAAAATGTTATGTAATCGGGGCAGATTTTGGTCTGGACGATACCCTCCAAGACAGAATGAAACACATCGATGAGATATTACGCAGAAAATCCGATGGAACAGGTGAACCGGAATATCCCAAATCCGGTCCGGAAATATCAGAACCCACGCTGAAATTTAACTTCTCAAAAGAGCTCTATCTGAATGCAATCCGGCGTATTAAGGCTTACATTACCGCCGGCGATGTCTACCAGGTCAATCTCTCACAACGAATAGAGACGCAGGTTGATATCCCGCCGTATGAACTGTATAAAAATTTACGTTCGATAAATCCAGCGCCGTTTTCGGGATATCTGGCTTTTGACGAGGCTGCCATTATCAGTTCATCGCCGGAACGATTTCTTAAAATGAATGCAAGGCATGTTCAAACCCGTCCCATCAAGGGCACGAGGCCACGAGGCAAGGATATTTACACTGACGAGATGATGAAACAAGCATTGCTTTCGAGTCCAAAGGACGATGCTGAGCTTACCATGATCATTGATCTGGAGCGTAATGACCTTGGCCGCGTATGTGATTACGGTTCCGTCAAAGTCATGGAAAGAAAGGCTTTAGAAACCTATCCCACCGTATATCATCTGGTTGCCACGATCGAGGGTGATTTATATGAACGGCATGATTTCATAGATCTGTTAAAGGCCGCTTTTCCCGGAGGTTCTATTACCGGGGCGCCAAAGATCCGTGCTATGCAGATCATCGATGAACTGGAACCAACCCAGCGAAGCGTCTACACGGGAGCTATTGGTTATATCGGCTTTAACGGGAATGCAGACCTCAATATCGCCATACGTACGTTTATCATGAAAGGCAACACCGTGTACTTCCAGGTAGGAAGCGGTATTGTGGCAGATTCCGATGAAGAAGAGGAGTACGAAGAAACCCTGCATAAGGCCAGGGCCCTCATTAATTCATTAAAAAAGCGCGTAATTCCATGAATATTACCAGTGCACGATAAGAGCAATGTCCAGCGTTATCTTCTTAAATAATGCTTTCATAGAAGAAACAGCCGGCAAATTGCAGGTCCTAGACCGGGGTTTTCTTTATGGGGATGGACTTTTCGAAACCCTGAGAGTCTATGACAGAAAACCCTTTCGGCTCGATGCCCATTTCACCCGCCTCGTAAATTCTGCACGGTATTTTGATATCCCTTTTCGTTATACAGCTCAAAACCTGCAACAAATTATTGAAGAACTCCTTACCAGGAATGGCCTGCAGAATGCCTATGTCCGGATGACATTGTCTCGCGGATTTGGAATGAATGGCCTCATTACGGCAGGTATATGCCAACCCACCTTTTTGATTCATACAAAACCGCTTACTGCTTATCCTGCCTCACTCTATAAAACAGGTGTATCGCTTGTTATCTCCTCTGTCAGGAGAAGCACCACGTGTCCCATCGCAAAGCATAAGACGCTCAGCTATTTGACGAATTATCTTATTAAGAAAGAGGCTGTTGACCAGGGCGCCCATGATGCGCTTATTATGAATACCGAGAACCACATCACCGAGTGTGCTGTTAGCAATGTCTTCATCGTTGAAAGAAATGCCGTTATCACTCCTTCCCTGAAGGCAAATCTCCTGCCCGGCGTTACCCGCGGGGTCATCATGGAACTCTGCAAAGAAAACGGCGTACCGGTAACGGAAGAGCTGTTTGGATTAGAAAGGGTATTGGCGGCCGATGAAGTCTTTCTTACCAACTCTCTGATGGAAGTGATGCCTGTCTCCAAAATTAATGAACACCCCATAGGGAAACTTGTGCCAGACGTCATAACAAGCCTTTTCCATGATAAGTACCAGGCATTAACCCGTTGACCGCACTATACAATTCGAATAGCGAAGGTCAACTTTTCATTCACTGTCTCAAGATGTTCGGCCCACCTTACCATCCTTTTTCATCTCTGTCTCGATTTACAGAATTTTCATGCTTTGTCAGCTTACATTCTCCGTCCAGAGAACCACAAAAACCCTTCTTTGTTCAGAAGCTATTATCCATGCCCTACTATTAGTGTTTGAACGGAAACACTATGTATACAAGCTTTCATACTTTACTACTCTCTCCATCTCCTATTCTCCGCATGAATAAATGATTTGAAGCATTTTTTAATACCCTCTTTACCGACTTTTAAAGGTTTTAAAGTTTTGATATGCTTCAACTTTTTTGCAAATAAACCGAAGATAGTTGTTGCTTGTTTCCGCATCTGGTTTTAATTTTGCCATCGCACTGATTAAAAGTGGTGTTGTAATAAAATTACATAAAATATTGTTTTTTTGTAATTTCATGTCATTTTTACTAATTGAAAAACAGGGGGTAAATCAGCCACGAAATTGAGAAGTAATGCCCTGGGTTCTTCAGTTAAGGAAGAATGCCCGGCGGTCTATTTGATTTATTAATCTTTTTACAGGAGAAACATGTATGAAGACAACCCTTCCTCTCTTAGGACTTATCCTGGCATTCTTCACTCAGGGGTGTTTTTTAAGCGAAACAAAAACTGCATCTGCACAATCATCTGACAACGGTTGGAAAAATTTTTACGGTATCTCGTGGAGAGGCACACCAGCAGATAATATAAGGTATGCAAAGCAAATGGGTTATGATTATATTGCCATAAATAGTAATGTCAGCACCAGCAATTACAGGGGCAACCCAAATGCTGCTGGCCTTAAATTCTATATAATCGATCCCCATTGGTATAGTAGTGTTTTATCTGGACATAGCAGAACAATAGACACTACCAGGAGCTATACGGCTGCAGAAAAGGCCTGGTATGAGCAACACATGGTATGGAAAAGCTACGAGCCTTTTCCAAATAATCTTGCAACCGGATGGTTTTTTGGCAATCCATCAATAATTTCCATCATGTGGGATTTTCAGCAGCAAGCAGTCATTGACGAGGTTGTCGAGAAGGCAATAACTCTGTTTAGAAGTTATGAAGATACGAATCTGCCATTTACCTTTGCAGGACTTGCCGATGACGTAGGCATATTTACCGGCCCTTTTTTCTATTGGGATAATGATAATATACAGGTTACCTTAGCGCATTGGACAGGGGTGGATTCAGGCCTGGTGCATAGCAATATCACCCATGAATATGCGACCTACACCGAAGGAATGGCCGCTTATTATAAACAATTAACGGCACGAATGAGACAGGAATTTCCCGATGCCAAATGGATAATGGAGCCTGCTCGACTATACGATAATAGAAACACCATATATAACTGGTATATAGATGAGTGGATAGATCAGGTAAAAGATCGGGCAGACAGGAGTGAGTTGACCCCCGATATGCTAACACAAGAAACAGGCAATGGTACCCAGTTTGTGGATGACAGCAATAATTTTAATTCAGGGTTAAGCATCACAAGAGATGAAGTTGGTGTTTCTCAATCAAGCAGGGTGGCAGAAAATGAGAATCGTCTTTTAGCCGCCAAGGCTGGCATCAATGGGGCATGGTATAATTGGTTTGGGCGATTTGGAGGTGCGGACACCATGCCTAATTTTCAGACCATTACAGCAGTATATCCCCGACTTAAACTTATCCGGTGTTTGCCGAACTGGGATAATCTGAATAATGTCCCCCTTACTAACCGTTCATGGGATGGAACAGTATATAGAAGCACAAAAAGCTATACCGACCCTCATGTGATGTATTCCCGCCATCCAAAGACAGGGAAACTCTTTGCGGTATTTATCACACACAATGGCGTTATAAAACTTAATCCGGGCGAGACGGTAACTTCAGTGCAACACGTCGATGGCTACTTCATGGAATCCGGAGACGGGAGTGCTGACGTTACTATCGTCGGTGATGAAATTCGGTTAAGGAACGAAGTTAGTATCCCTTCCAGTAATGGCCAATCTCAGGGTAGTGGATATATTTTTACTTTGTTAACCAATTCGATGCCTGACGGTTCCATAATCATTAACAGCGGCGCTGACTACACCGACTCCACCACAGCAACCTTAGCGCTTTCAGCTACGGATAATACAGGGATAACGGGATATTACCTCTCTACCAGTTCAAGCGTACCTTCGGCGTCAGCCCCAGGCTGGACTACTGTGGCGTCTTCAACCAGTTATAGCGCTAATGTTCCCTACACTTTGAGCAGCGGCGATGGCAGTAAGACGGTATATGTCTGGTATAAGGATGCGACCGGAAATGTATCAACGACGGCCAGTGATTCCATTACCCTGGATACAACTAACCCCGCGGTAACAATTACCAGTCCCACATCCAATTCCACTTATACAATAACAGGCGGGACGGTAAGTCTTGGAGGAAGCGCCTCAGATAGCCGATCTGGTGTAAATAGTGTAACATGGAGTAATAATCGCGGCGGAAGCGGGACGGCCAGTGGAACTACCAGTTGGTCAATTTCCGGTATCACTTTATCCAACGGTGACAATATCATTACCGTAACGGCACGAGATAGGGCAAACAATACCAATAGCGATATCATTACAGTCACCCGCACAACGGGAGACACCACACCACCCAACTGTTCAGTGATTATTAATGGTGGAAACACTTACACCGACTCCACCACAGCAACCTTAGCGCTTTCAGCTACGGATAATACAGGGATAACGGGATATTACCTCTCTACCAGTTCAAGCGTACCTTCGGCGTCAGCCCCAGGCTGGACTACTGTGGCGTCTTCAACCAGTTATAGCGCTAATGTTCCCTACACTTTGAGCAGCGGCGATGGCAGTAAGACGGTATATGTCTGGTATAAGGATGCGACCGGAAATGTATCAACGACGGCCAGTGATTCCATTACCCTGGATACAACTAACCCCGCGGTAACAATTACCAGTCCCACATCCAATTCCACTTATACAATAACAGGCGGGACGGTAAGTCTTGGAGGAAGCGCCTCAGATAGCCGATCTGGTGTAAATAGTGTAACATGGAGTAATAATCGCGGCGGAAGCGGGACGGCCAGTGGAACTACCAGTTGGTCAATTTCCGGTATCACTTTATCCAACGGTGACAATATCATTACCATAACGGCACGAGATAGGGCAAATAATACCAATAGCGATACTATAACCGTGAGCATTCCACAAACCACCATGGATGCAACTGCCCTCTACAATTTCAATGAGGAAAGCGGAACGATTGCTACTGACTCATCAGGCAATGGCAATAACGGAACAATCTATGGAGCCAGTTGGACCACAGGAAGGAGCGGAGACGGATTAAGTTTTGACGGCGCTAACGATTATGTCAATCTTGGCGACCCGTTATCTCTTCAGCCAAACACGGTTTCCGTCTCTGTATGGTTTAAGACCACAGACAGCAATGGGATAATCCTTCGTAAACGACCGTATGGATACGGCCTCGAAGTTCGGTCTTCCGGAAGGATTTCTTTCTGGATTTATAACTCTGCTGCAACCTTATTTAGAGCAATCTCTCCGATTGCCTATAACGACAATGCATGGCACCATGCAGTTGGCGTTTATGATGGTTCCAGAGTCAGGTTATACATTGATAGTGTTCAGGTTGCCTCCGCATCTGCAGGAACTATTTGCTATACAGCAGGTGGAATTGCAATAGGCAGAGATGGAAATTTCAACGGGTCTTATTTCAGCGGTCTCGTTGACGAATTAGGCATTTATAATCGGGCATTGAGCAGCCAGGAAATATCAGATTTGTTCAATGCCCTGTGAGCTTCATACATATTGACACATTAACGAAGGAAGCCGGACGAGACTTCAGGCTGGTCACGATCTTCATTCCCAAACCGCAGGAATCGATCAACGAGAATGCCTTCCGGTTCAGTTTGGATCGGGGAACGCCTGAGGCAGGCATATCGGGTGCGGGGGCGTTGTTTGCTTCGTTCCAACAGGCAAGCCACCGCACCAGAAACCGTCTGGGAAAACTATTTGCTGTTGACGCGGATAGAACAGACATTTAAGGACTTAAAGGGGTCTCTTTCCCTCCGCCCCCTATGGCACCAATTGGAACGGAGAATTGAAGCCCATATCTTTGTTTCCTTTTTGGCCTTTTGTCTCCACACGCCACTGCGAAATCTTGCGCGAGGACGGGCCGGCGGGCTGACGTCTGAAGCGATTTTGGAAAAACTGTCGGGCATTCAAATGATAAACGTTCATTTACCGATCACGGATGACCGTCATATTGTCATGAGCCGTTATACCCTGCTGGAGAAGGACGTTTTACTTCTTTTGGCACAATTGGGATTAACGCTTTCAGAACAACCGCCGCCCAAGGTTTACGCATCCGGACAGGTCGGTCTATAGTGCCGACCTTTTTGCATGACCCCTTGATTTTACTGGCTTAGCGGGTTGCATACCCCTCGAATTGCGAAAGTCGGGTTAACCGCAATCACTGGAGCATTGAAAACAGCCTCCACTATGTTCGTGACGTCACTTTTCGCGAAGACCATTCCACTCACGCACCACGGGTCTTTGCTACCCTAAGAAACGGCATTATCAGTATCCTTCATCTTCTGACAAAGGCTTCCCTTGCAAAAACGCTCAGAATGATACCCTATAAACCTTACCTCGCCTTGAGACTCTTTCGCTTATAATTCCTCTTTGGTTATCTTTTTCCATCGTCTTTCTCCTATCTTTTTAAGACTTAGGAGAACTCCCTTGTCTCTTTCAAACATTTTTCCCTCTTTTTTATCTCTTCGCTCATTTTCCCTTTTCTTTCACCCGCCTCCGTATTCCCTCGGTATTGGTTGTTCTGATTTTGACGTTACCCTGACATAAATGTTTTTTGCTTGACATGCACTATGCCTTTTTGCATAAGTATAGAAAACTTATTAAGGGCCTCATAATTGTATTGATTCGTCGTATGCTTTCCTTCTCCAATATTGAAGCGCTAAACGGACAGCTTAATGTGTGTTCTATTATGAGACGATTAATAGGTTCTTCTCCCAATTAGTTTGCAAAAGCTTGTATAATTTTTAATGAAAAGTACCGTTCGTCATGAAATCCATAAGCTTTTCTTTTGATAACTTTGATCTTATTATTAACCCCTTCGAGTTTA